>Ga0179593_1453493_pt1 | contig 14877 bp, 13 predicted proteins | sample CZODoug2_1_08_16_FD_185931 | JGI IMG/M metagenome (GOLD analysis project Ga0179593, IMG submission 185931) | Vadose zone soil fungal communities from Angelo Coast Range Reserve, California, USA - CZODoug2_1_08_16fungal (PacBio error correction) | ecosystem: Environmental > Terrestrial > Soil >... | reverse complement strand
CCTGCTTTAGAGATACCTCCCTTCCCTCCTGCCCCAGTCCGTTCACACGTGATCACTTAATCTTGAGTCGCTATAAGTTCTTAATCTCTGTGCAGCTGGCGGAATTCGAGCCCTTTTCCAGGTTCCGTAAACAATCCGCTGCGTGTTCCCGAGAGACTTTTCTCCTCGCCCTCCTTTTCAAGAGGCGGTTCACGGCTCGCTCTCTTTTTGGAATATAAGGATCATTTTGGTTTTCCCCCTCCGACGATTTTTTGGATTTATTCCCTTGGATTCATAGATCACGAGGCGTCTTCCTTTTTTAGTCCCCTTGAACAAGATCGATCAGATGGACATGCAGGGCAATTTCATTCAGTCCCAGACGTGTTTTTAGCCTGCTTGCTTTCGGTTATCGACGGTGGTTGTGCCTCTTTCTCAGAAGCGTACGCCAGATCTTTGAAAGAGATGACTTGCCTCGTGGTACCCAGTCCAATGAAGGAGCGTAGTCTCGTATTTTCCCCGTTTGTAAGTTATGGCCTTATTCCTCCTCCTTTTTCGAGGTTCGGTGGCGTCCTCCTTGTTCCACTTTCCGTCCCCCCCTTTCTGAGGTGATATGCTAACTACTCCATAGTTCAGATAAGATTTCGTTTCTTCCCGTTACTTCAGATCTAAGTCTGGTCCTCACCGGTTTTTTTCGGATTTAAGTAGCGCGCCCCCGATACTGTATTCTGGAGGACCTTGCTCCCCCTTTCCCCTCCCTTGAGACCAGAACAGAACGATCCAGAGCGGCTATCCAACCCCTTTGGGGAGATTAGCCCGTTTCTGGAGGGAGTCGACCTTCCTCATGGTATGCTAAGTCTTTCCCCACTCTGAATGTCAGGTTCTTTGACTAAGTCTTGGTAGATTTTTCTTCACCAGGCTTAGACCTGTGATTGTTTTGACTTTTGCCCCTCCCTTATACCTCGATCCCGTTCCGGCTTCACTAAGGTTTTACCCTCCAAAGCGTCCGGAGATTGGATTTTCCGGAGGCTGGCCTGAAGGAAAATTTTTTCCAACCCCCCTATCCTATACGAGTTTCATCCACACCCCCCCCCCCCCAAACCCCCAAAACTTATTCAGGACCTAGATTGAGTAACCCTTGGCATTTTCTCCCACTTGAAATCTGGTTTTTTTGCCCCTTATTCCCCCACGAAGGTCTACAAATTGCCGGGGTTTCCGAGGCGTCCGCCCCATTCATTTCTCTGATAGCCGGTCTCCCGCGTTTTTCCATTGAAACTTTCACCCTGAAGCGATTCTGGACGAGTGAGTTTGCGCTCTTTCGTCGGGCGTTTCCCTCTATATCTCTCTCCCCCAGTGTTGTTTCTCTCTCATATCTCCGCCACTCAATTGCCGTCCCCCTTCTCCTTTCCCTCTAATTGAAGCGCTTAATTTTAGATCTTTCCCTTTGCATCGAGAATCAGGCGTACCGCATGGATTGACCGCTTCGAGCACTGAAACCGTTTTGCACCATTTTTTCTCCCCTTCCATCGTGAAGACGGGAGAACCTTCGCCGGTCCCGTAGGGTCTAATTGAACAAGCGAGCACCACTCATCGACTTCCCCCTTAGTAATCGCGTCCTTCAACTTTCTCGAGTTCCCTAAGGGATCTCCCCCTTTTTCCTGCTCGTTAAAGCTCCTCCTCCTGTTAGTTCTCTCTTACCCGTTCCCCCCCCCCGACCGATTTCATCCCCTATCTTTCGTTTTGATCGCGCCCACCACCGGCGTAGCCCCCGAAACCGAACTTCTAGGTCTCATTTTCGATCAATTAGTCCACCACTTCCACAGACCCCCCCACGTACTCCCCCTTAAGGATAACCGATCCTTCCTCCATTTCTCCCCGCCCTTCTTCCAAACCCGATAGAACTTTTTTCCCCAAAATGTTGTTCCGAGTCCGGTACTTAGCAATTGCATTTTTTCTGACCCCCCCCGGTCCCCCCCCCCTATCTTCCCTCGACAAGTGGGAGGAATTCCTTTCGGTTCTCCCCGGTGTCTCCGGTAAACCAAGTTCATCACCCGGTCATAGAAAATCTATATACCCTCAGGTTTTAACGACTCTCCCTCCTTCAACCCCCCTCTTAGTCTTTTCCGTTTATGAAACCAGTCTACGAAGCCACTTCCAACTCCGGTTCTGATTAGATTAATAAAGACCGACACGATAAGGAATAGGCCCTTGGTTTGAAAATATTCCAAGACTTCCTATCATATCTTCCCTTTTAAGATCTCGTTTTTAGCTGAAATGACAACACCGCGACCCCCCCCCCAATCCTCCGTTTTTCCACCCTTGTAGGACATTTTTATGCTTTTTTTCCTTTGTTTCAGACCCGGCTTATAGTATGTTCACCGCTCCCTGATAACCCTTCGCGTTGACCTCTTTCGCCTCCCCACGTATGCTTTCCCAAACCCTTTTTTTTTTTCCCCCTTACAGCCCCCACGATCACAACTTTTATCCGTTTCCCCCTCGACTCCTCCATTACGCTCACGCTCGTGACTTTGAGTTACGAGGCCAGCCCCTCTCCGAGGCCCCCAACCCTTGCAGGCGAGTCCTTGACTTCTGTAATCCCCACCGATGTGCTGTTTTTATCCTCCCCAGAACCTTTTCGAAAGGACGCAGCAACCCGAATCCCTTCCTTGACGCCTTTCCTCACCCTTTTCCTGTGATATCTTCCATGCGGTCGCCTTCATTGGGGGGTTGGGACAATGAGATCGTTAACCTGACCCTTTTTACCGGATGAATGAGAACCAACCCCGTGTTGCTACGTCCTTCCACCCCTAGGCCCCTCTCGAATTGTATGGGTTAACCTTCTCCCCTCTCCAGACCCCCTTGCAATTGCCTCACGTTCCCCCCAAGGGGACCCCCCGACCCTCCCCACTTCGATACATAAGTCACTCAATCGTTATAGTTTCCTTTGATGAATCTGAGTTTATCCCTCAAACGTTTCCCCCTAGTCCCCTGAAGCCTGGGACTTATTTGGTCTTCGTCTCCTCTTTCCAGCGAAACATTAAGTGGGGGAGGCCATCTTTTTCCATTCCGCCATGTTTCCCCTAAATAAATGTTATCCCCCCCCCCCCATGAGTTTGGGTAAACCCCCCATTCCCGGATTCCTCCCCAAACCCCTGGAAGAACAAAAGGCCCACCCGGCGTCGGGCCACCCCCCTTCCTATGGAAATACCGTCCCCTACTTTGGATGCGTTCCCTCCCCTTGCCCGGAACAACCTCCTACCTTCCCATCTCTCCGGAGTCCGAGAGCCCTTTCCCCCCCCCCCGTTTTACATACCCCGACACCCCTGGCCCGTGACTAACGCTCAAACGTCGCGTCATGCGGTCCCACCCAGGAGCCGTGTTTAGTTAGTATAGCCAGGTGGACGTCCCCCCTACAAGCAGAGCTGTTTTTGATGAAGGTGTCCCCTATCCACCGGCTTTCCTTTCAGTCCCTCCCCAGTTTCAGGATGCGACAAACTAAACTGCTTTTTGCGCTTCCTGTTTTACTTCCAAAATTGATGGTACCCCCCCCAAAACCGAACAACAGGTGACGCCACGAACTCCGGCGCCATTTTTTTAACCCACGTCGCTTCGGTTGCTGAAAACTCTGCGACGTGCTTCTCCCCCTAGTTGCTCGGACGCTCGCAGACCTTTCCTCATCACCTCTGGTAATCTTGGCTTGTGGCCTGCAGGATTGGACGGAGACCCCGGGTGTAGAGGGATCTTATGACACCCGTGCTGGAGTTACACCGTTTTTGCTCCTTCAGGAGGACTTTCTCTATTCCCCCTTTGGTTTTCTAGAGATCTGCTGCCTGCCCCCCCTGTAACCCCCAACTGTGGCTAAATGACGGCGCGGGCCTTCTACTTGGTTTTTCCCTCCTCCTCATCAGGTTCATTGCTACGCGGTTTGCAGACCTTGACTGTGCTGGCTCGTAAACTACTTCCTACCGGGAATGACCTCATCTTGACAAGAGTTAATCGATAAAGTTTGTCACTCGCTCCCTCCCCGATTTCCCTCTTCAAAGTTGGTTTTGCGTTGTTCGCCATTCTGTGCCTGTACACCAGCGCCGCGCCAAATCTTCGTTCTTGCGAATTGTTGACTCTTTGCCCACCACGACGGTTGCTACGTTGCTCGTCTTTTTTTAAGCCCCCGGCCGACCCCCCCGTTCAAGCCCTTTCGCGTGATTAGGAATCACCACCTTCCCCCTTTTGTATTCCTTGATACGGTTTTCCCCAGCGGTCCCCGATCTTTGAGATTTTAAACGTCCGGGCCAAGTTGGCATAAAAGGCGTTGACCTTCTCTTTAAGACCCTTAAGGGGCAATTTGTTTTTGCAGGGACACGGCGTATTTACACGCCACTTATGGCTTTTCCGCAAGCTTCGGCCATTTTCTTCCGACCGGGAGTTGTACGGGTGGTCGTCCCTGTTTTTTTTTTCCGCTTTTTTTGAGACCACGTACGGGTGGGCTCCTTCTTTTCCAGTTCTCCCTTTAACCCCCTCCCCTCGACTGGGCTGCGTCCTCCTCCAGGTAAGGTGGCTGGTTTAACGAAGCTAACCGACCCAACTCTTCCCTTCTGGCTCGCCCTCCCCTCAGTTTCGGGTCGCATTTTTATTACGCATATCCCTGCCGTCACCAAGACGCTGGTTTTTGGTATTCTGTTTGCTCCGGACCACCTCGTTCTGTTCGCGCAACGACTGCACTGGTGATTTGGTTTGTCTTCTCAAGGTTACACAGTCGCTCCTCTCTTCTGACAGCCAAGGATTTCGGTGAGGCTGATCATCTCGGTCGACGAGATCTGCCTTTCCATAGACGTTGACAGATCTACCTAATTGGCGAGATACGCTTACTACTGTTTATGGGCCCCTTCCTGACACCGACTTCGGATCGACCGTTCTCAGAGTTGTCTTTCCAGTTTTCGGAATCTCACACCCCTTTTTCCCCTGGTTCCCCGTCAACAAGCTGACTCGCAGGCTTGCGTCCTCCCGATCTCCGGGTAACAGAGGCGTCCTATGTGTGCTTCTCGAGAATCCCTCTCTTCTTTTGTGATAGTGTTGCCTCCCTTGTTCTGCCTGCAGACGTTGATTCCGATCACCTACTGAGGCGCCCCCCATTGTGCAGCTCTTTAGCGGGAAAGAGATATCCTTCACCAATTTCCAGGTGTGAGCATTGCCTCGACCGTGTTTTGTCGCCCTTCTTTTGGGGTGATCACGGTTTTGAGATTTCCTTTAAGTACCGACAATAGATCTTATGGAGATTTATCTTTAAGTTGCCCAGAAGTTTCAAAACCGCACTTCTACCGTAGCGTACATGCGTCGGTCAGTCCTTTTTCCACGAGTCGGGAAAGTGCCGCGTTGAGTCCCATCTCTTTTCCCTGGTTCAAGCCACCTCCCCGATTTGCTTGGTGATAGTATATCTACCTTCTTTCAGATCCGCGCGCTTTCCATAACTTGTACGGGATCACAGATGTCTGTTCTCCCCCCCCCTTTTTCTCATGACTGAAGGCATCGATGCGGGCCTATTTTTTTTTTTCGGACCGCGACAAGGCCTTGCTTTTCCGTCTATGATGATTGCGCGAGTCACCTCCCTTTGAAGTAGTGTTCTGGAAGGCCTGGCGTAGCACGCCTCTGGTTAAGGATCTGAACCATTATCCAGCGAGCTTTGTTGGTGAAGTATTGACTCTCTCCAACTTCTCTTTTATTCAGACGTTGCGGGTGCTTTTCCCTTTGGTCCCGCGTCCCGAGAGCCGTGCTGTTTCCATCTTTCGCCCCTTTCTTCCCCTGCTTCCCCTTCGCGGAGGGGTCAAGGCTGACCGCGGGCCGACTCATTGCACTCTTATCATCTACGAGTTGAAGCCAGAAAGTCCGTTCTTGGGTACTCGAACTGTTTCCAATTCTCCCCCTCCTACTTCAGAGGTGCTAAACAGTGTCTTGATCACGAACACCTTTCTGCGGTTGAGCTACGGCGTCATCAAAACGCACAGGTCCTGATTCGCCGCAAGTCTTTATGTTTTTGAAGGTATGCTCCTCCCCCCTTATCCGCAAGGACTTGTGAGCGACCTGCGTCTCTCGAGTTATCGCCTCATCTCCACTCTCTTTTTTTTTTTGTTTTGATCCTCCGATCCCGCTTCCTGAAACTGGGACTGCTCACATCGTCCTTTATCCTCTCTTTTTAGATACTTTTCCTTCCCAGACCTCCCTTCCCGCTAAGGAGTAAATGTTCTGTTTTCTCTGTAGCGAAAGTGCAACTTCCCCATCATTAGTTCTTGAATAAGTTTGCTGCCCCCCAGGTAGTTCACTTCAACCTTTCATCAAAGCTCCGACTCGTAACGTCCTGACAACTCTTTCTATCGCTACGGATATCACACTGCTCGTGAAATGATCTTTTCTTGAAAGAATTCAGCCCTTTTTGAGCCGATGATGATCCCGGTACGAGACGATACCACCCTTTCCATATTGATAGAGACACATGGATTTGAAAGTCCCCAACCTCCCGTAAACTTCTACGGTCTCGCAGATCCATCGCCATACTAAGCCCCTGACTTTCTCTCTTCGACTGTCAGATCTACACGCCCTCCGTTTTTTTTCTCCGCCACAGGCATTACTAGCTCCCCTCCCAAACTTGCATACTGATCTTTTTCTTTTGTCCGGCGATGATCCCTTGGCCTTTAGGCGGGTCCGCCATCACGATGTCCTTTACGATATGTTGAGCGCTTATATCCAAAATTAGACGGCCCCCCAGAATTTGATCTATGACCGTCACCCATCCTTTCCCCGCCTTTTTTCTAACGAGATTACGACCGATATAGATCTAAACCATTTCGAGAACTTTAATTTTTTTTCTTCCCCTTTCGAGTAAGTCCCCAGAAACGAGTCAATTGCTCTTGCCCCTCACGGTTCAGCAGCCAGGGGACGATCCGGACTTTAGAACTTCAGTCCCCTACGAGGCCTCTTCTATTCCGAAGAGGTTTAGCGCCTTCTTTCCCCCCCCCCTAACAAACAGTCGATTTTTCCCCCCACTGCACCCCAAAAGGTCGGCACGCTTGATTCCCGTCCTTTGCCCCGTGATTATGATCTCAGTACAGCTTCTTTTTTTTTCCATTTCCGAAATTCGATTTTTTTTTTGCCATCAACCGTCTGCGGCCCTCTCTGGCTACCCAGATAAAAAAGATATCCGTTTTTCTAGATAAGCTGAGACCATCCTCCCGAACCGTTGGACCCGAGTAGAGAGGATCCCATTCCACAAGCATCTCTTCCGCTTGTTGACTCTCCCCTGAAGAACTCTGTGCGCTTTCTCGACACTTTCTTTGAACCAACGTCGAAAATGTCCTTCCCCGTCCGTGAACAAGTCCCGACTTTCCCATGACGGTCCCACAAGGAGGGCCTCTTTAGCCCTTTTCGGTAGATTTCCAGCAGACCTTTCTCCTATTATCCCAAGATGCTATTCGAACGACTTAGGCATCCCAATGACCTGCTACTTCCCACAGCTTCGAGAGACTAAATTACGCATGCCCAAACCTCATTCCACCTGTTTTTCAATCAGATCTTCCCCCGTAAATTTCTCCTGCAGGTACCAGATAACATACCAAAACGTAATTGGTGATAGGCAGAGTGCACTGTACAGCCCTACCTAAACGTCTCTACTTCCTGGGAATCTTTGGTCTTATCCTTACCTTCCAGGAAGTCCAACTTTTTCAGTAGGGTCCTACCGGCTTCGGCCGTTACCGAAGGAGAGCAACCTTTTTCCACCCTTCCGTGTCAAACACATTCTTCCTTGTTCCCCAACTGGCCGACCCTTTCTGCAACTTTTCCCGGTGAGAACGCCCCGCCAGCTTCTTGGAGGCCCGCACGTCGACTTTCCTTTTGTTTCCCTCGGACCGTTCCTCCCAGACCCACCGACTGTCCATCCTCTAGCCTAGGGAAAAAACCCCCCTCAAGATCCTTGGCAAGTTCCTGTTTACTTAACGATGACGTCAGCTCTTGGATCTGGAGCTACAAAGGACCGTGGCCCGTCTGGTTCCATAAGTCGACGTAAGGGCCCCGGTGCCGATCCGTCCTCTCTGCTACCTGCCGGTCGTCTGAGGCCCGCAACTTCAGTATCTTCACTGGCAACCCAGGTTTTGGCGCGGGGCCGTCCTTGTGCCCTTGCAAATGGAGGATTCCCAAAAAACACTAACCCCCGGTTGCGATGGTTTTAAGTTCAATACACCCCCCCCCCCCCCCCCCCCCCCCCCCCCCGCAGGCTCCTTCCTTCTTTTTATTGTTGCTACGCTGCTCCGCTTAAGCTTAACTATTCGACGTGTTCTGCCCTCATGTAGGACCCGAGTTTGCCCTTATACGCCTCAAAGTCCGGTCGGCACCTTTTTGGAATCGGTCCTTGACGGGATGCGGCGGTTTAGCGGGATCTCAACCGGTGTAGTCAAGGCCGGCGTCCCAGGCTTATCCACCGGGCTGAGTTAACCAGTCGTGCAGCCGGAGGATTCTCCTCCTGTTGTTCTCTCGATCCTCCTGCTTGCTGTCCGTCCTTTTTTTTACCCCCTCCTGGTGGCGACAGACCCCCTTGTAGAGGATTAATCTTACACTGGGCTCCCAGTATCCTTCTCCCGTGAACTTGCCCTTACAAGCAGGTGCTTTCCTTGTCTCTTCCTCTGCCCCCCCAACCTCCGTCCTAGGGATCCTCCCCGGGCGCCTTTCTGCCACATACGCGCTAAAGTGGTTACACGCCTTCCTTATTTCCATTCAGAGTCAATGTTTTTTTCTTGTGTGGTAAAAATAATATGTGGTCCATCAAGTCTTTCGGCGTCAGCCAAAAGAGGTCTAGGAGAAAAGTTTCAGTCCTTTCCGTTTCTGTCCTCCCCCCGCAACCGCCCCCCCCCCCCTTAACACCGCTCTTCGCACGCTTTAATTCATCACTCCCCCTCGCTCCTCTCTCAATTTTCCGCACACCCTCTCCCTTACCCGCCCCCGTCATCTTCCTCGTCCCCTCCCCCCCCCCCCATTCCCTTCTTTTCCCCCACCACACACCCCCCCCCCACACTTTCCGAGCAACTACCCCTAAACGCCACAACTCCACCCACCCACCCCCACACCGTTTTTTTTTTTTTTTTTTTTTTTTTTTTTTTTTTTCCCCCGGAAACGCCGGTGATCGCGCGGCGTTTTCCTCCAACTGAAGAAACAGGCCCCCTTCACCCCCGTAAGTAGTTGCTCCGAGCCATTCATGTATATCGGCTCTCCAACCCCTTTTTTGCAACTGGAAGTACGATATTGTTCGTCTTAAATTTTTGGATATGTGTTGGCCGTATCTCGACCTACAGACCCCGTGGAAAGGTGCTGTTTCAGTTTGACAACGGAGTAAGCCCTACAACCGCTATCCTTGACCAAGAGTCACGGGTGAATACGGGCCTTTTGTTCCAGGGTTTTGGCTTCCCGTAGGTATTTTTGTTACTTCGTGAGCCCCAGGGTTAGGGGCTCGGCGAGGCGGCTGCCGAATCAGGGATGACGTTCTTCCCCCTGGGGCCCTAAGAGCCGTTTCCCAATCCAGGCATGCATGGCTTCAGACGCGGGCCCGTTTTGACGCGCTCCCCCGACCCGAGGCACTGCCTGATCCCACCCCCCCCTCAGTATCCGGTGAATTTCTTCATAGGAAGGCTTTTGGAAGAACGTCTGGCAAGGATCTGCTTGCAAAGTATAGATGAGCAGTCCTTTTAATCCCCCACAGCCGCTCGACCAAGAGATTTGAAGGCCGTGCCACCGGCAGTTCGTTGGATGCAGTCCTCCGCGTTGCCTTAGGTCTCAAGGCTGCTGTGGAGAAAGGACCCCGTTTTACTTCGAGTACGCGTCCTCCGGGTGACCGTCATGGGCCACGTGGTCCTTCCCCCGTTGCTCGATGCGACGTTAGAAGGATGTTGTTTCTACTTATCTTCAATACGCAGCAAAAACCCCCCCCCACTTTTCACGTCAACAATTCCGGGACTTCCCCCGGGAATGCGTCCCCTTGGAGACGAGCGGAGTGAAGTCGAGAACGCGTCTTCTCAAGATCCCGGGCACTGTCTGTATAGTATGCGTTGCTCACAAGGGTGTTAACGGTCCCCTATCGTGGACTTGGTTTCTGGAACCGTGTGATGCAGAAGACGGTTGATGCGAGACGTGCGCCTTCCCTTCCTCCTGTGCCGTACATGAGTATCCCCCTTACCCTCCACTCAGTTCATTCGACAAATGTTTCCCTTTTCCCGCATTCAATCCGACAGTGGTGCAGCCTGAGCGTAGAGGTTCGCTATGTTTGTACCCCTATTCTTTTCTCTCATTACGTACGGAACCACGATCTTGGCTGCCTGCAAAGATTCTTGGAAGAGTTACTTGCCGTTCGACTTCCGGACGATGTTTTGGTTCTCACCCGTTAGAGACTCCGATTCCCGTCGACGTGGCCCGGTGCGGTGGCGTCTTCAGTCACAGGAACTATTCGCTTTTCCATTTATCTGCCATGTCTGTTTTTGTGGTCGAATACATTTTCCGCTCCGAGAGAGTGTTCTCTCCTTTACGTTTTTCCCCCGAAGCTTACCCCCTTCGTCTCCCAAATTTATACCCCGGTGAGATCATAGAGTGAAGGCCCCCTTATGCGGTGCTCAAGTCTAATCTTCGTGATTGTAAACCTCCCCGCCCCCCCCAAGGACCAGTGGCACCGCGCAGGAACTTAAACCTTGAGGCCCCCCCAGTTGTGAGACCCCCCCAGGCTCCCTCTGTTATGGCAGTGCCTGAGGATTAGCTCATCTCCGCCTGCTTCGTTCGGAGTAGAAGACCGGACTTATCTGACAGCTTCCCTCTGTGCAGGGTTGAGTTTGTCTATTTTCCGCTTCCCTTGCAACGGATTCTCCCAGACTAGCTCCGTGTGAGGGGGCTCATCCGTTGTTGGGCCTCGTAACCTAATCGTTTTTCCTAGTTTCACACTCTCACCGCTTCAAGTTCGTACTGCGCTGCCGTTGGCTGGTTTTCCGACATTTGGAGATCCTTTTTCGTCAACCGGGGCTACGACGACGGAGACTGGACCCTCTCGATAACCCCCTCTTTTCCTTGTTGGACCGGACTCTTCCTTAGTTGTTGCTTGATGCTCGGACCTGTCCTTAGACCCCCTGCAAGTCCGAGGTGTGAAAAGGCCCCTCTCTTTTTTCCCTGGATACCACATTGCGGTTTTCGTTCTGCCTAATCCCCCCCCCCCCCCCCCCCCCCCTCAGACCTTTCCAACGCGACATGCAAAGGGTAGTGTGATGCTTCCTTCCCTTTTTTTTAAGAGGTCTGGAAGGGACTCATTCCATAATTTTAAGTCCCCCTTTTTTTCGCGCCTACTCTCTTTCCGGCATGGTCTGTTGAATGCCCCTCTCTCCTCGGTGTGTTTGAGCTGATTTTTATGGAGATGGGAAGAGGGTGAGAATACCTCCTTTACCTCTCCCTAACTTAGCTTGGCGCTTCCGGTTGGTCTACCACCCCCCCTTTCTCCTTCTCTGACTAAGGAGAGCTGTAACCCTTCATTGCGTTGGTGATCGTCTTTTTCTTAATGCAATTTGAAGAATTCCTTTCAGCCAGTTTTTTTTTTTACCATCCCCCGGTTGTTCTTCCCCCCGTTTGAGCATCCAGAACTTCCCCCCTCCTGACCCCCAACTAGTAGATTGATTTTTATTTTCAAGGATCTGTCCTGATCGGCCAACAAAATCTTCTCCAGGACCCCCTTCCTCAAGGTATCAAGCCGATGATTTTACCCGTTAGACTCCTTATGACACATCCATGTTAGGTGTATTCCCCCATTTTTTTGAATCCCCGTACCACCATTACCTTTTAGGTAGTCTTTTTACGAATCTGCCACTACTTACCTGCCGGGACCTTGGTCTCAGTATAATGTTAAGCACCTTCCCCCTCCCCAAGAAGACCCCATTCATGTCTCTCCCAGTTACTTCATATCCACGAGGGATAGACTTAGTTCCAAAAGGCCTCCTCCCCGAGCTTCTTCACCCGCTGCAGATGAGGAACACAAGGAAAACGGGAGACCGACCAGCGACGTAGCTCTTGGAAAAGCCCAAATCCACCATAGAGGGGGAGGCCTACCAGTTCCCGGACTGCCCATCCCCTTGGGACCGCTGTGGATTTGTTCTGTTCTTTCGCCCTTCCTCTCAGGTCCCCCTGATTCGTTCACACGCGCTTACCCCCTCCGTCGACACTACGGACTTTCCCTTTTTTTTTTCCCTCGCAACGGTTTTTTTTTTTCCTTCCCTCTTTTCCTGCCCTCCTCCTGTCGGCTCCCTTTTCATTTGAGATCACCTGAACTTGGGCTGAGTTATTATGAACGGTTTTCCGCACGACCTTAATGTCCCCCTTTCCTTTCCTCTTCCCCCCCCCCATGTACACCCTCTCTTGTTCAGATCCAAACGGGCTTTCTTGTACCCCACCGTAGAGTTGATCAACCATCTCGTTTCCGTTTAACTCACTAATTCAGACCAACTTGTCGATTTTTATCGAGGAGTTTCAAACGTGTCCCCACCGTCTCCCGAACCACACTCCCCACGCAGGCTGGAAAATCTTTTTCCTGGCAGGGGTTGGAGTTGAATATTCGAGTTTTGCTTGTACTCCAAGGTTTAGCTGGCGACAATGACATTTTTCCTACTCCCTTACTGTCTGATCGGTTTGTTCCCTGCAGCTCTATATTCCTCTCGATCATTAGGCTGACTTCTCTGATATCCCTGTTTTGTGTGCCGTCCCAGGTCCTCTCCCATTATAAGTAAACGTCTCTCCCCATCCCGTTTGGAATAACCTTTATTTGGCACGTGTCCCCCCTTTTTCTCTTGCTATCCGACTATAACCCCTGCCCAGAGTATTAGATAGAATCTTACTCCCCCCCCCCCAGGACTCCGCACACGACCCCGTGCCCACTTCAGAGGGCTCAATAACGTCTGTCTGGTTTTTCTCCCCCCCCCCCCGACCTTCGGAAGACTTCCAGTCGCCGCCAAGGCTTTTTCTTCCCCGAGTCAGCTCATTTGTCCTTTACGTCGTGCTCGCCTCGGGCGCTCAGAGACATTGCAAACCCTGTCCCGAATTTCCTATTTTTTTCCCCCAACTTCTCGCACCCTATCTCCTCCTGTTTGCCCATCTTTTGTCAGTTCGTCATCCGTCTCCCTTGCCCCGAAACGGCTAGACGCTCGGAAGACCCTAGTTCTGGCGTTTTACGTTAGCCTAACGCCTCCAATTCCCCCTCCCAGTTTGTATCACACCATCTTCCGGCCCACCCCATGTCAGCTCAAAGATTTGGTCTTTCCCCTGCTCACTGACGCAAGCGGGTCGCTTACTTCCCTTTGTGTCCCCCTTTCGTAGGCATGTTTTCTATTCTTCTTCCTCTTCCAAACTCAGCGAGTTCGGCTGTCTTTTTTTGACTTTTACTCCCCGGTGCTCCTTTCCTTAACCAGAACTCCTTCAAAGGTTATGCACAGCTAACGTTTTTTAGACCGCGTTTTGCCGTGATTCGCCTTTTTGCCATGACTTCTGGGTAGTTCACTTGACCATTTCCTTTCTCATCTCCCCCTTTTTTTTCGCTTCTGCCTTGTCTTCTACCCTTGTCCTTTTTCTCCCCGCGATATCTGAGCTCATCTATGGCCACCGACATCGTTTTCCCTCACAAAATCGCCTTGTCGATTCTCCTTTTCACTTTGAACGAAGACCCTTTTTCCCGCAACGTTGTCTCAGGATACTTCCGGTGGCGCTACCGCCCGCCTTATTCGAACCTCTTATAATTCTTCCCTAATCGTGTTTGGTGATGGCCCGAGTTTTGACTTTTTATTGCGTACCGCCACTATAGTGCGTCGTGTGCATATTTGTCGGTTCCGTTCCCGGAGTGGTAGTTCCCCACGACGTAGCTCACTTACATCGAGGGGAAAAGTACCTACGAAGGCTTTGTCCTTGGATCCGCACCCCTCGGTTCGTTATCACAGTCGTATCCCTCTTTGTATCGCCGTCTCCATACAGCTCCCTCCCTGTACGCCGGTTCCCTTTCAGCCATACCCAACATCACCGGATTCCTTTCTTTCAAACAATTTTTTGATCCCTTCAACCCTTGTTACGCTCTCCTATCCCCTTTTCCCCCCTTTTTCCTACTTGATTCCCCTGTGACACACCACGAATAGATTGGCCCCCTTCTTTTACCCCCCTCTACCTTCTAAACTTGAGTGTTTGGCGCAATTTAACGCCTCCTTTCCTTTTTTTTTTTAAACAAAAAGCCCCACACCTGGTCCTTTTCAACCCCCCCCCCTCCCCCCCCTGTCCTATTTTGTAAGGAGCCGACGAGATCCCCTTTCTCCCACCCCACAAACCTCGTAATTCCAATTTTTTCTCCCATGAAACGGACGTGGACCCGCTAAAAGACCCCCCCTTTCCGCCCATCCTTGGCAACCGGAGCCTGTTTCTTCTCCGTCCAAGACGTGGCCCGGTCGACCATTATCAAGCGAATCCCGGTGTTGCCCTTTGCCTGGTCCCATCCGACTGATGCCTAGACCCCCGCGTTATGCAGCCCGCAAACTTCCCTCTTTTCAAAATCCCTCCTGAACGCTTTTTCCCCCTTTGGATTTTCCCAGAGCATGGCTACCCCCCCGACCCCAAAAACAGGTACTCTATTCAATCGTTACCGGGATGTGTATTTCAACCCACTGGATAGATGGAAGAGTTTCGTCAACCCCCCATGCGTAGTGGACCTTTTTTAACAGTTTGCGCAGTACCCTGCCAGTTCCCCAAGTCTGACAGCCCAAGGAATGGTAACTCTTTGCACTTTGGTGATGCTGAGTGCGGCCACAGTTTTTGAACTCCAGCAGTCTCTTAGCCACCACAGTACACCCTCCCCCTGTTCCTCTCAGGAGG
>Ga0179593_1335971_pt1 | contig 14877 bp, 19 predicted proteins | sample CZODoug2_1_08_16_FD_185931 | JGI IMG/M metagenome (GOLD analysis project Ga0179593, IMG submission 185931) | Vadose zone soil fungal communities from Angelo Coast Range Reserve, California, USA - CZODoug2_1_08_16fungal (PacBio error correction) | ecosystem: Environmental > Terrestrial > Soil >... | reverse complement strand
CCCCACGTCACCAGTTTGCTTTTCGGGGGACACTTCCTACCTCCCCCACAAATGAAGGAGTGGCGCGCACTCCCCCCGGGTCGTCCTCGGGTGTCATACCAGGCTCCTCTATCTATAACCCTATCCTGCTCCACTCCCCTCACATTCTATCTGATGACCCTTCGCGCTCCTGACGGCGCCTCGCACACCACCTTGTACATAGAGCGACAAGAAGACAGCATTCATTCCCCACACCCAAACCCCCGGACCGGGTACATATTCGTCATGTAGTCGCCCCGGCGGTTCCCAGAAACGCCGAAGCAGAGGTCGGGTGTATTTCCCCCCTTCTTCCCACTACATGTCACAGCACACCACCTTAAACATCCACGCGCGACTAAGGGGGAACCGGCAACGGTCCATTATTGGAAGGGCGCGCGCACAATAGTCCCAATTTCCCCTGCAGGACCGACGAGCGATGCCTTTCAAGCACATACAGTCCGAACTCTTCCCCTTCCGCAGCTTAACACTCCACCAGGCTGAACCGCTTTTTAGTCCGAAGAGTGCCAAGACCCCATGTTATTGCCCCACTGTACTCGCTTCACCGCACCACTTTAAACACCACTTAAACATAAAAGCTCCCCAACGATCGATACCCCTACAGTCTAATTATAGCAACGGAAATGCTGACGAGAGGTCCGCCGGACGGTTAGGGAGGTCGATTTCCCTACAAAGTTATTCGCACCTTGACTTTTCCCCCCCCAGCCCCGTAACCTCTCCAACATTTTCCGTCCAAGGACCCTTAGAAAGCTGTATAAGTCCGGTGATCTTCCTGTCGCATAGAGCAAAATGACCAGGCCTCACTGCGACGTTTTATTTACCGAGATGAGAGTCCTAACAAATACTCTCTATACCATAAACACCTCTACACTAGTTTCTCGCTAGTTGTTCCGATGGCTACAGTGGCTTGCTTCTGGTAGACCACAACCGTGGAGTCAAAGAGTAAGGACCAGATTCCCTCCCCAATTACAACCCGGAAGATCCACCTTCGTGGTTCGGGCAGCTGGGATGTTTTTTTTTAGCCCTGGCTTAGTCCAGGTCCGTCCGTGAGATTATCGCCGAGTGGTAACTCACGAGTGAGCGCTATGTTCACACCTGTCGCTAAGATAATTAGTACGGCCCCTCTAGCTAGGCATAACAAAAGAAAACCAGCTAGCCCAAAACACCTTCAATAAAACAACAAAAACCGGGCTCTCCCAGGCCTGCATGCCTGATACTGAACATCTCTCCCAAGGCAACCAGTACGAACAATTCCCCTTCATCAAGCGCTGGCCTTATTATACAGTCCGTGGCTCCGCGCAATAACAAACCAACCAAACCGGCACGTTGCCCCCCCCATCCGTTATCTGAGCCCCGACAACCCTCGACTCACGTTTCCCAACCGCCCTGCGCATCTACGTCTCCCTTATGACTTGTACCACGGGCCTTGCTGTCGTTGAACTCAACTCTCATATTGCTCCTTCCTCTCTCCGCGACGGGTACCAATCGCAAGCGCGTTTTTTCCCCCGAGAACGAGAGAGGGATCCCTTGCGAAATGTTCCATAAGAGCATGATCAGTAATTTTATATTATTCCTAAAGCCCCCTTTCGTGGATGGTCCAGTGTCTAGCACCGCACCTCATACAGTACAACCTGAATAGAACGTTCCACCTCAGTGCATCGACGGAGTGAATACCTGACCGCGAAGTTCTTTCCCAGGTAGCTACCTTATACAAAAACCTTTATACTTATCCTTCCTGCCGAACATGCGTACTGTCTATTCCTCCCGCCGACTACTACATCCCCCTCCGCAACATCAACGTTTAAGGGCAATGCTGGAATTCAACTAGGAGGAAGATAAGAGGCCCCTCAAGAGGTCCTCTAACGTCGCCTGCCCTATTTAGTGATTTTGTAGTAACAACCGAAAAAACAGTAGGTCCCCTGCGATCACGTTTAACGAAGACACATGCAGGGTCTACAAGTTTGTGACACACGGGCCACGGATCGTAAGATCGGGCATAGCAGTCGAAGTTTCTGTAAAGACAAACACGTCCAGCCTGACCCTGCCGCACTTTCGCCAAACGCCCCTTCCAGCATGACGTCGCACCCTACAAATCGACATGACTCTATGCATTATTGTCCAGAGTTACGATACACTCCTTTAATCACGGTGAACAAAAGACGAAAAAAGTCCCGAGCCTGCCCGCATTGTGATTCCGCTTGAATCCCATTATAACCATAGAAGCGGCCCTTCCACTCCACCTCAACCCTATCCTAACCGCCATCACATTTAAAAAATTAAATTCCCCTTGGACCTGCGTAAGGTGGAGGGGTCGTTCTGCTTGCAGAGCGATATGTGGACCGGGGTTCCGGCAAGGTATATTTTGCCGCTAAGAAAGTTTGGATATCTAGCCGTGACCGTCGGGAATCTCACCTCAGCCTGTCATAAGGCTAACTGCAGGCGGAACAGTCTGGATAACGCAAATGTATCGCTAAGCACAGCCGGCTCATAATGTATATCGCACTCTTCCCCCGCCGAACGTGGACCGCGCGGATATAAAAATATTAGACTGCATGTCAAGGCTGTGTGTCTTTTGAATCCTTCTTCTCCCTCCTTAAGGCCCGTCCGTCCTTCGAGATCCCCATGACCTCCCATATATCAGACTCTGGGCAACTGCCCAGACTTTCAGCATCGCCTTCTCACCCGCCTAGCGAGGATAAGGCCGAATTTCTTTCTCTGTTGGAGCCTCGACTTGATTCAAAGGCTCCAGGGTCACGCAATCCCCTAGCCAGCCTCGCAATAAATTTCACCCTTTGGTGTCCGTTAACACCACCCTGCTCGCGCATCCGCGGGGACCATCATTCTTGGGTTATGGACCCTTTAAAGGTCCTCTCTACCACCGGAAACTATCAACAAAAAGTTTGATGAGGTAAACGGTGCGGCCTTTGTTTCCCCCACGTCCTGGTGTAGATTTCCTTGGCTGAAGGTCTGCAGAGGCTTGTATTCCCTTCTTCACGAGTTATTGGCTACACGAGAAGTAGACATGCCCTCCTTAATCGAAGACTAATTACTAGATTTTTTTGTTATTTCTCTTTCGCGATGACTAGCAGTGGCGCATTAACCACCTTGTAAAATAGCACTTGGGAATTCCCTCTTTGGAGAACCACTAAGTACACACTGTTTCTCATGTTAACATCCAAACCCTTACGCACTCCACCTTTCAGCCTATTGACACCTCCTTTGTATGATCCTATAACCCAATTTGGTATGGGGAAGAAAAGGAGAAAATGGAGGCTCATCCTTACCCCTCATAGCCTATATATAGTAGACGGTCATGCGCGGATTCTAACTAAATTTTTACCAACGCCCTCACCCTCAAGCTCTGCCATCTTGCGTCCAAAATACCGATCTGCTATACGGCATCGTTGGCATTCGAAGGAATAAACAGCCCTGTTCACTCATTTTTCCCATAACGCCTCCTGCGTCACGTGACATCTCAAAGGAGAGATAGACGTCTTACCTTGCTATTTGTAAACCCGAAGGTTTATTATTGGCAAAGAATTTGGCGGCCGTTGTTTTGGAGGAAAGACGAAGTGGGAGCGTCGACCCTTTTGTTGCCATGCTGCAAGCTATAAACACAAGGTCCGCCCCCGCGGGCACCAACAGCGAGGAGGACAAATAACCTCTTTTTTTTTTTCCCCCTGCACAATGTAATTGTTTTTTATCTCTGTATGCCCCTTGGTGTTTTTTTCACACTATAGATACGACCGGGTCCTTTAGAAGCAGCACACAAAATGCAGAGTCTGGCACAACAACACACTAGACAGGATAATATTCATTGTTTAAAGAAAATATTCCCAAGTGAAGCCAACACATCCCGTATGTTACGGCACTAGAAATAAGGAAACGCAGAAAACCATCACGGCCCCCTAAGAGAGACGAGAGGCATGACTGATCGACTGTCAGTTTTTTTTGCACAGAAGAGCGCCAGGTCAGAGAATGGATGAAAAGCTTGGGTTTCGCAAAATTTAACTAGCAAACAGCATCCACGAGTACACATGAATAAACGATCAGCTCTTCCCCATAGTGCTCAAACCTAGGAAGTCATCTCAGAATCCACAGGTGCACTAAGGTCTCCTCATATCAAGATGCCGCTCATCAACAAGAGAGGACAGGATGCCACAGGCTTTTTTGTCAGCCGTCTCGGAGGTCTTGACGTTTGGCTAGTACAGGAAAACAAAATGACCTTCCTAGAGTGAACTGCCCACAGTTTAAGTACATCAGATATAAAATTTTGCCATTTTCCCAACCCCGGTCTCCCACCAAATCACAAGAGCAAAGAAGGCAAATCAATACCCACAGCGATCATGCCGAATATACAGATAGACGTTCGGTGAGGCCGCCACCAGATTATCTGTAGGCAGATAGAACGACTTTCTGTGCAGCTTAAAATCAGAAAAACATCCTTAGACCACTCAACAACAAACTAGCGCTAGCCCCGCAGAGCCACAAATATCAAAAAACACAAAGCCAAATAAAGTCCCAATACATTTTTCACTCTCAGCGTATTACTCCTGTTCGATGCAGAGGCTACCCCCCACTATACCATTTTTCCACGTTCACCTCAGGGGCGATGATTGCTAAAATATAGCATTTTGCGAATTAAATTTATATGCTGTAATGACAGATGACTGATGTTTCACGAAAAGATCAAAACACCTTTACTGCGCCTGTATGAGTGCACCCGATCCCTTTCTCCTCCGCAGACTTATCCTGCTCAATGAAGACAAAAAAATTCTTAAAAAAATGTAAGGCTGATTCTAACTTAGTATAACAACTGAACTTCAGCATCAAGGATGTACCCCTCTAAGGCGTAGGTCCAGGGCGAGGAGATGAAGACACTTTTATTACGGAAGAAAGTGCGATGCTCCACTTTGTAAGGAAAACAATATACCACGCCCGCGTGAGGTTTTACTTCCGAGCAACAAATAGAGACAAATAGCGGGTCCCAAGAAAACTACGGATGAATACAAGACGTACGCGACGGAGGGTTTTGGCCGGGATATAGCACCTACAAAAGAGGAGGCATAGAAAGGACCCATAACGGGAGCAAGACAAAAGATACGGGTCGCCACAAGGTGGACAGACAAATGACTTGATGAGACATTCGAATGCTGCCATTGAACGCGTAAAAGTAAAGATGTCGCCGCCGTACAAAAAACCACCACCAAAATAGACCGTTTTGAGTTGTCATGCCCCAGTTCGTTACAAGTACTTGCCGTAGGTCACGTACTGTGGGTAAATTAAGAAGAACAACAGTCCCCCCTCAGATTCCTTTTCTTACTACGTTAAAATAATATCTTCCTTTTATAATAAGTCATTACAAAATGAGACATTAACACCTATCGCCCTTGCGCCTTGCATAAAAGAAAGGTCCCCCGGTTTGCAGGTTCGCCATAAGGACAGTTCTAACCCATCGAGCCATTTGTATCCAAGGATTCGTTCACGTACACGGCAGAAGCGGAAGAGTGAGAAATCAAAGGCATTGTACGTCTCCAATGTCTCCCTTCCGGCACGTACATTTATTTTGCGAGTTGAACTTCTAACCAGCGTTAGGCAGTTGTAGATGTGGGCACCACCGCTAGCCGCGTATTATCCACAGACCGACTACTTACAGGGAAGAGACTTCCTGTTAAATTCAGATATAAGTCCTCCGTAATCTTTTTCTACGATCCAATTCGCATCTGCCTCGTTTGCTCTAAGCAATGAATTCAAACTGAGGTTTTTAGTTCTACTTGTCTGCGCGGCCTTCAGTAAAGATGTGTAACAAGAGTTTTTGACCATATAATGCATAAAGATATGGACCTCCACCTAATATCTTTAATGCTCGGAATTAAAAGAGCCGCACCCCCAAGGTTATTTTATTGGAGAATCCATTCCCTCTTCGTGCCGAGCTAAATCCCGTCGTTGTGCAATTCGCGACTGCTGCAATTACGTCTCTTTCACGAACAGTGAAAAATTCCTTGTCAAGAATTTTGACCACACCGAGTGAGGGGGTCTCCCCCTCTTTCCCACTGTCACTGACTGGCGGACCACCAGGTTTATGAAACGTAATTCCGCGCGTCTACGACTCTCGTATCCCATATATGTGATCATTGGAAGACAGTCCTCCCCTATGCTAAAGCAGAGAGGGGGTTAAGCAGGCACCGCTCATCTAGACTGTCGAGAATGAAGGTCGCGACCTCGCCCGCATCTTCCTGATCAATCAAAGCGACGCTTCATCCCTTTTATTCACACGAAGAATATCACCATAGCTAAAGTTTGTGGCCGTACCACTCAGAGGCTGCGGGCATCATGCAAGGTTGCATGGTCAAAAACGGTTCCGGCCATGTAGCTGAGGTCGAATTGAGATCCGGCGAACGATGGGTTCTCCTTGATTGGTTGAGACCCCCCCCCTGCCTGGATGTACCTTCTTCTTGTCGAAGGTTTCTTTTTGATTCCTCTTTCATCTCTCCCGTGAGGTATTTAGTCTGAGCTGGTTCATGCATATGGTACGCCGGACTTTTCTCCCTTTTCATGACCCATTTGAGTATAATTTGGCCTTGCAGTCGGTGAGAGTTTTCACCAGACGACCCAAAGAAGCTCTCCATCTGCATTGAGGTTGTCGATAGAATTATCTTATCCCAGGCCCATCCTTGACAAAAGACCGATTGTCACCCCTCTTCCCAAGCCGCTAGACGAAACGTCCTCCAGAAAAACATAAGAAATGTGTTAAGTGAGCAAAAGAGCCTAGATCGGGACCTTCCTCTCGGTCCCACCAGTAAAGCAAGAGAAATGTCCCTGCCCCCCGCTAACATACAGATAATTAGCCAGAGTCTTTCATCATGACGCCTGTGATTTGGCCGAGAACTATTAGGTCCTTCCACAGTCTTAATGACGTTGTGCTAGATCTTACGGAAGTGTTCCGGAGAGGCCACTCACCGCGAGATACCATCGCACCAGTTGCAGGATAATCCGATACAAAAACGAGAGATGAGAGATCTGTACCTCGCGGACCGGATAGCCGAAATTGTCTCTTACGGTTTGCCAGATGAACTGTGTTTGACGCTGGGGGGACGAGCAGCGAAGCGCAAATTTGGAGGAAGCAGGTACAAATTGAAAAAAAAACAACCACTACCTCCCTTCCGAGCCGAGCTACTGCCAAGTTATCTTCCTCCACCAGCTTTTAATAGACTTATGCATCACCCCTTCGCATAACTGAGACAGAGTTTTCATAGTATATAAGGTGAACCTAGCGTACAATGACTCAACGAATCTATGAAAAAGCCGCATGGTTGGACGCCGCCACTAACACTCGGACAAATAAAAACATAAAAAACAAAAAAAAAAAAAAAACGAAAGAAAAACACAGATGAGACCCAAAAAAACAAACAACAATAAAGAAAAAAACACAACACCACTAAATTAGGAAAAAGCTAGAGCCGGGAAAACAAAAACCAACCAAAGACACATCGCAACAAAGAAAAGTGAACAAGGTAAAACAAAAACCAGGAAAACAAAAATTATACCAAACCTAAATGACCCCACCCCACTCCGTATTAAAAGAAAAAAAACAAGAGCCCAAACTACAGAAGAAAAAAGAAAATCCGAAACAAAAATGAAAACAAAAAAAAACAACACCCATAAGAAAAATACTCCAACTAATAAAACATTTCTTAGGAGCGGAGCCGGGGGGTTCGGCGGCGAGGGATTGGGTAGAAAGAGGAGACATGTGGGGAGATGGAGGCGAGAAGACGAGAGGAATGGGGGTTGGACGGGATTTTTTGAGGTGAGGGGGGAGCTTTTCAGAGGAGTAAGGATAGGAGCGAAGATTTTTTTAAGGGCGGGAGCGGGGGGAACCGAGGCTGGCTAGGGGGGTCGAGAGAGGGGCGAAGAGGGGAGGGAGTGAGTGCATTGGGAGCTCGGAAGGAAGTTTTTTCGAGGCGGGTTAGAGCGAAGGAGGGGAGGTTTTTATTTCTGGGGGGGTTAAAAGTGTGGTGGTGCGGGAAGGACGGGGGGGTGGGGGGGCGCGAGTTGAGGGGGGGAGGGGGGGTCGTGGGGAGTTCCGGGGGGGGACATGGGCCGTGGGAGATGGGAGAGGAAGGAAAGCTGAAAAAGGGTCTCAGGGGAATAACACACCATAACAACTCCTCAAACTAGAAAACAAATCATAAAAACACCCTCCAAAAAACCTCGAAAAACAAGAGCAACTATCATGAAACAAAACTGATGAAAAAAAAGAGGGCACCAATAGCTAAGACACTCACCATCACGAAGACGCCAAACCCCCCCAGACATCGAGAACCCAGAAATGTACCAACAAAAAGAAAACGACCAAACAACACAGGTAAAGTAACCAGGCGAAGGCTGAACGCGAAGATAAAGATCAACAAAAGTAATAGATTGCAAAAGAGCACCGATGCATAACGAAAATACGTAGTCGACTTTGTTTGTGAAAGGGGATAGAAGGCAAGAGGAAAGAGAAAGGGAAGACCCGCGAACAACATGTCACTAAATTCACGTCCGCGGAGACATCGGCTCGGATTCCGCACGACGTACACTAATTGACCCTGGGGATATCCCTACTTGAAACAACACTAGAACCAAGAGCGTCTTTGCGCGTTGAGGCTTCCATCGGGCGATCGAACAAAAATTCGGAAATAACAAGAGCAAAGGGCCCGAACCCTTGAAAAAAATATAAACTAAGAAAGGAGAGAAGGAAAAGAACATACGGAATGCAGGTAGGAAATAAACCCTAAAACTACAGAGAAACAATTGGTTGGAAGGACATTTCCCCTGCCTGACTTGGAGGTTTGCGCGGAGTTCTGATAGATTTATGAAACCCAGCGGGCAAAACCCAAGTATTCGAAATGAAACATTTAAACCAATTGCCCATAACGTATCTGGCGGAAATGGAGCGGCGGTGTTTTCACAAACCTCGTCTCTACTAGAGACCAGAGCTGCTCACGGTACATGTGCTCACAGCGAGAAAAAAAAAGTTCAATGTCGGCCATTCCCCGATCATTTAATCTCAATCGAAAAAGAACAAAGAGACGGCGGTCTGTCGCTTGTCTGTCGCAGTGTCGTTCCATTTGGTGATCAAAGGGAGAACCATAGCGAAACGAAAATGTTCCTCCTCCTAACTTCTAATTTCCCATGAACCAAATCAAAGTAGCTGTTCCGCTCTCCCTCGACTTTTTGCCAGAAGTTCTCTTAACGATTGACAACGCGTATGTTCAATCTATCCCCCCTCATACTTTTCTCTATATAGAGCTTATCTGCCTGACCGCGACGTGCGGCAAGATCAATTCCCTTCTTTTCCCCTTAAAGCTACGCCCCCGGCCCAAAAACGACGGGTCTCTCATAGACCTCATCACCTTTTGTCCACACTCCAAACATACCCGTCCCACAACACAGTATCAGACTCCGCATCCAACACGTAAACCGAACAATATCTGGTTACTCTAAACAACCAATAAGCCATAGTAACTAAACAGTGTCGACATAACCAAAATAGAAACCGGACCTCTTCCCACACAGAATTAAGAATTTAACACGATTCAGGAGCGATAACCAATACTTATTGAAACCCAGAGACGTCAGCCACTCGACAAGTTCCACCGAGCCGTGTTCATCCCATTCATTAGCCAGACAACGGCTGACTATCTATAAAAATAGGTCAAAGCTCTTCACGCGGGCAGTCAAAATCATCGTCCCAAGACCAATGTGCAATCAAGTAGTCGACTGTACATTCAGTTGATGATTCGTCAGGACCGAGTAGATCGGGTGGCCTCAAGACCCATAATTTCTCGACACCTCGTCGTTTTGCCCGTATATGATCTGCATATGAGAGCCCCCTTGCCTCCTGTACTTATCTCGGGAAATCAGCTCCGCTCTCTTTTCCAAGACGAAGAGCCCTATCTGCGAGGACTTCCATCTGGCACAGGAGTCACCTTCGGTATAGTTGCTAGCCTCCCAGGTGATCCGTTCAACTATTATGACCTCCGTGGAGCACCCTAACACTTTGTTTGACTACCCGCCGCCGGCCCCAAGAGTAATGAGCACCGAAAATAATTTTTAAGTGGAGTAAAACATAGTTTTGAGACGAGCTGCTCGCAGGATCTAAAAGGAAGGAACTATGGTCATGGTGAAGCCTGAACAGATGGCGTAGCATGGTGTGTTACCGCACCCCCATTCGTGCAACGGTTCGTACCTGTGCGCGCTTTTCGATCGGGAGTCCTTCGATCTTCGAATAAACTATTGCGACTCGGAACTCAAAAACCTGGCTGCCAACGACCGCCTGCCTGCGGGAGCGTTTCTTCCACCCCAGATCTCGAAAAGAAGGAACCTCTCGTAGACAGGCGTGCCATGATCTTTGGAGCATCTCCCCTTGCATTACCATGGCCGATGTGGTGAATATCCCCGATCACGCAGTCTCCGACGGACGGCAGAGCTCAAACCTCCCTAGCACGATCCCACTGGTCGGCACATCTGTGCTCAAGCTACGTGGACTAGAGCAGAAATACTCTCTTTTTTTCCCACACTATAAAAGGGCCGCCCGATTTGGCGCCTCCGGGTCTGTCGCGATTGGCTGCATATGTATACCATCGCACGGATGGCTCTTGTAATTAAATACATCTTTTAGGGCCAAGTGGTCGCGCGCCCCCCTTACGCTCCGCACCCCATTAGCTAGAACATGAATAACAAGATCATTCGCGACAGCCCGAGAAAAATAAAAAACAGTAAAAAGATATTGATAGGCACACACCGCACGTAAGTAACAATTCAAAATACAATGAGACGTTTTCCATGTAAACATGACAAAACTACCAACGAAAATACACCCCTTACAACTTTCCTGGCAAATATACGAACATAACCTTATAACCTCCCAGACTACGCTGTGAGATTTCTCCCACCCTGTCAGAAAGAACATTTTGACGGATGCAGTATGGCTTACCTCGCGTGTAAAGTGCTACCCTAAAGTTTTTACCCGAACTAAAGCAGCGCATGACCCCGCCTCAATTGCTCAGCCCTCTCTATTGCTGGGTATGCCGGTTTTTGAGGGCCGCCTAGGCAATCATAATTCTAAATCCCAAGAGCTGGATCGTTCTCCCCATCTCACAGCAGGGGCGAGAGGCAGGCTGATGTCAGGGAACCGGATTTTCGTGCAAACGAATATTGGGTACCTCCACGTAGAAGACGCCACAGTGAGTCCCACACACGTTTCTATCTCTTTTCCCCAGAAACAGCTCGACGCCTCTACCCATTCACATAGACCACATACGCCGCTGCTCTCCCTTCTCACCTTTCAAGCCCTCCGGTTTGCCAACGAAACTATCATTTGCAGGATGTATACTCATGCAGAGCCGAGTTAGCATGACTGCGACACGTCGTGAGTCTTCGGCAGCAACCGGAAATCGCGCGCAACGCATGCGAGCCCCTATTGTTCCCCATTCAGGCAATTACCTCCGTACCGCGTCCCTCACTGAAACTATGGCCGCGTAATGGATCTACATATAGCTAATGTTCACCTGTTTCAACCACCAGCTTGGTCGGAGTGTGTGTTCAACAGCCGTTGTGGTGGTCCACCTTATTATTTGATTTTTTTGATTGCTGGAGAACCCGCGACCCAACCAACTAAGTGATCCCGGTCTCACAACGAGGTTAGTCTAAGTTACGCGCTTAGCTCGTCATCATCGTTGACATGGGAAGTCCATCGCCTCGCCGCCTCCACTTTGGACCGCTCTAGAGGGCGACGGAGTAGAGCCGTCGCGAGGTTGAATATCCCAGAAAGCGCTGGCGTGGGACTACCCGAGAGGTAGGGGGATATGAAGAGTCATTCGATGAAAATAGTCTCCCTTCAACGAACCATCAAAGTATTCTCCCGTACACTGTGCACAGAACGTCTTCGCCACCCTTAACCCACTTTCACTTACGCTTCCTCCAATGAGTGAGCGAGCGGCTTTTTGCTCTGTGGAATGTCGCGGTCGAGGGATCGAGGAAGGGAAGAGAGAGGTGAGAACTGCAAACCTGGAGGTCCCGGCCTTCACCAAGCGACCTCAATAAGAACTCAACCTCAAATTTACATACCCCCCGGATGTAATGCATACATCGCTTAGACGTTGTGCGTCTAAGTTCAAGGACAGCGCAATCAAGGAAGGGGACGAACGAACACAAAGGATGCTCTGGGCCTCAGATAATTTTCTGTTTTTAAAACCAACGACGATGAGACCCTTTTTCCCTTTCCTAATTTTCCCTTTGATCAAACTTTTTTAACCTGCCTTATGAACAGCCATAGCATCGCGCCACTGTCCATTCGAAAGAAAGTACGCTGATGAAAAAGGCTATCCCACATGAAAAAAGACGAATCGATTGGAGAAGCGCTGCCTTTGAGCGTGCATAGTATGCAGTTGGAACGCAGTGGGGTGGCCCGCCCGAATCAGGATGGAGGACGGCTTTTGTCTGGTCACACTCCGTCGAACAGGTTCAAATCTTAGACTGTGGTCCCGATATCACGGATATCGGAGGCAACAAAGCCTTATTGTGACATCTCGGGAGGCCAGACGAGAGAACGGAAACAGATTAGTTTATTTGCCGAGGGAGCGCGTATAGTGTTGGGCAGCAACATTGTGCTTTGTAAAGATGTGCTTCTAGTTCGCCGAGCACGTTGTACGACACCAAAGTTTGCGACACAGGATACAAGCAATGATATACCTCATACCGGAAAGTTCAAAGAAGGAAACCTCGCCGAAGGCGGGAAAAGCAAGAGATATCAAAAGATCCGCGATAAAACCTCAAAACATCTTAGAACACGAGTAATTTGCCACATTGTTTCCCGACTCGTCACACGCCACTGAGTGACATCAGCGAATGTGTCAGTGGGTCGCGAAACAATAAAATGACAAAAGGCCGGGATTAGGGCCAAAATGTGCGCGCTGATAATAATCTGTTCTACCAAGCGCGGTTTTTCTTGTGCTCGAGATGAGATCGATTGCCATTGCGCTGGCTGAGATAATCTCATCAATACAAAATAACTCAAACAAACCGCTTGCGCCGATGCACTGTTTAATCCAAAAGGGACAGAAAACTAACAGGAAACCTTTCAAAAAAAAATTCAAAAAAGAGCACCCAAATAACTGAAGAAACCATTCTCTACCCCACGATAAATCTCCGAGTCACCCGCACCCGGGATCAGCGGATTGTACGTTGAATGAACATATCAGAGAACCGAATTACGGGGTGTACAATCCCCCGCATATAAACACATTATCACGAGTCGGGGATGCAGTTCGCTCGCCGAAATCGCCCGGTCGGCTGGTCGGACACGTGCGCACCACCATGGACGTTAACAGAAACTATCTCAAGAGCACGTAGAACCAAGGGCACAACGAGGTTTCTCATGACTTCAAAGACGGGAGGCTAAATTCAATACATTTGCCTCCGAGCCCTTATCAATCATGGTCTGTTCCAGCATTTGGCTCACCATCTGGTTTTTAAAAATATGACAAAAACAGTTTCGGGTCAGAAGATTCACAAAAAAACTCAACGGTCCAATACCAAGAGGTCCGCGAGCCGAGGCCCGGAAAAAATAATTCGGCCTCCCTGACCCGAAAAGGACAAGAGAATAGGTCCGCGTAAGACGGACATAGCACCCCATCCACCCAAGGCTACTAGCGAATCGTAATCATACAGCGCGCGGAATCAAACAAAACAATATCTCGTTTCATACCTTTCTCCATTGCTTTATTTCCAAAACCGGAGGCACACAAAACGAAAAACGGACTGCAGGACTTGAACTGTTCGGGCCTGAATTCGCTACGAATACGGCACAATTGGTAAACTTTAAATGTTTTTGGTCCTTAGTTTCAACTACACTAGTCCTCACCGCCCGCCCCTTCCACTAAGAAAGTGCGTCATGCTCAGGGTTTCGGAAAAAGTAAAAGAGTGGGGCCGTGTCCTACGATAACCTAAGACGGTGGATTGAGTTAAAGGTAATTATTTGAGGACGCGAAGGAATAGCGTCGCACCAAAACTTCCGCACAACACACTACATTCCCCTGGCGTCGCCATCCGCAGGAGGTCGGTTGAAAAGGAGGAAGGGATAAAGATACGGGTACAAGAATGTATGCTCATAGGAATTTCCTCTGTTTTTTCATGATAGTGAAAAGCAAACAATAAGGCTCCCGTCCCATACAAGAGAAGCAAAGAAACACAAGAAAGAATACCATATAAACAAAAAAGAAAAAAAATAACTAAAAACAAAAATCCCCAAATCATAAAGACCAAAACTACATCAAAGACAGAGACACAACCCTAGAGAAATAGGGCAGGCGATCTTGTCTTCCATTTACAGAGAACTCAGTTACAGCCGACAGTAACTGTTCTGTTCAAGGAACGGGTCCAACGAAGGGAGGCCCAAGTGAATTGTAAGTCGCGTCCCCCCCGTTGGCTCCTTCGGGGATACTGGCGGGCTAAGAGCACCGCGAGGTAAAACATCAAACGCTATAGAGGCACCTCGGATGAAATACGAAAGAAGAGATAAGGGAAATTTAACCATCTCCATCCATATCCAGTGCAAATGTGTCGACCACGACACGTGCGAACATAACGCAGCTCCAGCGGGTTGCGACAAGTTAGGACGGGGACAAAAATGAACATGACATTCTTGACGAAGCGACTTCCTGCAGAGAAAAAGGATACCATCAGTCTGCGTCCGGTACAATTGGATACTAGGACATTTTGCCCCTTTCGTGGACATACTGAAATATGATGCAGTACACCATGCACCAACGAGAGCATGCACAGCGACAAGTCCAGAGC
>Ga0179593_1624333_pt1 | contig 14878 bp, 14 predicted proteins | sample CZODoug2_1_08_16_FD_185931 | JGI IMG/M metagenome (GOLD analysis project Ga0179593, IMG submission 185931) | Vadose zone soil fungal communities from Angelo Coast Range Reserve, California, USA - CZODoug2_1_08_16fungal (PacBio error correction) | ecosystem: Environmental > Terrestrial > Soil >... | reverse complement strand
TAGTCCCCGCCTCCCTCCCAACATCGCACCCTGCGAAGCCCCCACCCCCCACGCGGTGAGCGGCCCCTTGAAACGAGGGCGGGGTCGGGTGCGAACAGCTCCTCCTTCCCCCTCCCGAAAACTGTGTCCTCAGAATTTTTTCCCCCCCCTAGTACCGAAAACACTTCTGCCACAGCAACCTGTGTAAATCTTTAAGCACGGCCAGCCTTTTCGTTTGTTATCGGCGATGGACTGTTTTTTTTCTTCTTTGGGGGGATCAACGCCGAGTTTTCGGTTGATGGCTGTTGATCGAGCAAACCCCCGTCCTCCGTTGGTTGCGACTCCTTGTCTATCGCTTTCCCCGTTGTTTACCCTGTTGCTCCTTTAGCCCGCAGTTACACATTGAACCACCTTTACTTGCGATAATGGAGAGATTGCGAAGTTTCCCCCCTGGCATGACGCATGGACTTAACCTTCAACCGTTATGTTCTATCCAGTTCCTTTCCCCTGTCCTGAGCGGACTTTCGTAGCTTTCAACAGACATCGAGGCGCTGGCTTTCGTTCCCCTTGTCCCAAATGTAGACGCCCCCGCAGAAGCAGTGCGCTTCATTCTTTTTTTCCTGACTTCTCCTTGACCCGTTTCCCCTAGTTGGCGGCTTCGCCGCCGTTTGGCCTTCATCGTGTTCTTTCCGAAGGCCCCTCCCCACGAAAATCTGTGTATGTCGCTTCGCGCCATTTGGTGTCTTCTCATAAGGGGTCTCGTTCCCAGGTCCAGGCCCAGCGCAGACATCTTTCCGAAGGGACGGGTTTGGCATGCATTCAACTGCTTTTGGGTACCCGTGCGATACAAGCTCTGATAAGGCGGCTACACAGCGTTGTTGTTCCCTCTTTTTTCGATGTCATTTCTTAAGCTTGGCGCCTTTAAGGTAGTCAAAGTGAGTGTAGACGCGAGGACGATTTTCCTCTCCCGAAGTGTTCCCCTCTTCAACCTTTCTCAACGCGTTTGGGATGGTTCTCCTCTTTTGTACAATTTTAGCGATTGTGTAAGGAGCCGCGGGTTTTACGGAACACGACCTCTTACGCCTCCCCTGGCTCCCTCCCTTTCAGCCCGATGCCTACATCTGAAGGCCGGCCCTGTGGGTCCAGGCCCCCTCTGTGAAAATCATACCGTCGATTCCTCCAACTTCGATTATAAGCCCCCGCGGTTGCTATGTTGAGTTGCTTTCCCTTTTCCCAACGGTGGGAGATTCGCTCCCCACGCGAAATGTTTCGTGGGGTTTTCTTTCCTCCCCCCACATTTTTCCTTAAGGCGACTTAGGGCAATTTGGATCGTACTCTTTGTCCCCACCTATTGGCGAAAAAACGCATTTGTTTTAAGAGCCGCGCGTGTCCCGTGCTTCCCTCCTATCACACGGAAGCGGTCTCCCTCGGCCTACCTTCTATGTCGCTTAGCGTTACGGGTTTTCGCGGGGCAGAGCCCCCCCACAGTCACAGTCGGACCGACCTTCTTGACCCAACGTCCATTTTTGCCTTACGCGATGGGATTCGCTCCCACGATTTCCAGTAGTCCATGACCTTGGGTTTTTGTCCATTTCGGGGTGATCCGTCTAAAGCGCTTGACTGTTGTGACTTGGACCCAAGGACCTTTCCTTCCAGTGATTTGAGTATGCTTAGTCGATAGTTCTGGATCGGACTCCTCTCCCCCCCTGGGAGTTTTGCGACTTTTTCCCCCGACGTGTTAGCCGACTCCTCTCTCTCCCGAAGCATACGGTTGGAAGCGGTTTTTCTTTACGGTCAGTTTTCCCCCCGTTTTTTTTCGCGAATTTACAGTGTGCCGAAGGTAGTTATTTTCAACTGCCGGAGGTCGCACGCCGGATCCTGACCCCCCCTTTCCAGCTTAGTCGTGTGACACCACCAGACACTCTACTTTTCGAAATCACTTCTTGACTATCCAGGAGTTTTTTTCTACTGGTGGTGGATACCCCCCTGCTCTTTTTCAATCACGCCCCTCCCCTTTCTTTTCTTTTGATACTGCTCCGTCTGGTTAGTGGCGACCTCCCGCCCCCCCTTCCTCAAAGAACGCGAGTTTTTTAATAGAGTTAACCCGACCCCTCCGCAATTTGTTTCCCCCTCACTTTTACGAATATGGCTTTTTTCGGCTGGTCGTCGGCGTATGCTTCTTTTGCCCCTCTTTTTTCTGAAGCTGAATTCCCGACCCGTTGTAATTAGGCCTTCTTTTTTCCCCTCGTTTCCCCCCCTGAGTCTCCCCCCCCACGTAAAACGATCGCTTCTTCCCCCTTTGATGGCTATTTTCTCCCCTCAACTTCGCGGTGAGAAGGGAGTCTAGATGGGTGGGTTAGACGATTCTTATCCTATCTTTGCTTCCCTACATCTTTGTTCGCTTGTGGCGGTCCCTTCTGGTTCTTATCGCGGTGGTTGGCCTCCGAAGACTGACGAATCGAGAGCCGATCCACAACTACGGGATCTCTTTCTCTTTCTTTCAAAAGCTTTTCCCTTCTTTTTTGTGAGTCCCGCGGTTTCCCAGCTCTGTTTTTCTTTTCCCCTACACCACGGCAACGATCCACGGCCCGTGGCTCGACACGAACGTGAATCACGGTTTAGTAGCGGCCCCTTTTTTCTGCTTCACAGAAGTAGCGGGTTCCCCCCTCCTCCTTATCTTTTTGAGAGCGATGTTGCGTCTCGCCTTGTTCACAACGCCAGCGGGCTTTACCGTTGAGTTCACGGCGGTCGAGACGATTCCTTTTGATCGTGGCGAGGTGTCGGACTTTTTTCACGACTAACCCGCGAGATTTTCCCCCCCTTTCGAAGCCGTTCGTTTTCTTTTGGGCGTTCTCCCAGGCCGAGCCTTTGTGTATCTTGTCTCGAGTTAGTAATTTCCTCTCTTTCCCCCCAAAACAACGCCGGACGGCTCTATCCCCCCCACGGATTACCCCCGCCAACCCTCCTTTTACCACAATATGTCCGATGTCCCCCCCTTTCTTGTATAAGATCCCCCCCCCCAGATCCTTTCCTCCCTCTTTCGCCCGCCCGTGCCGATGTGAGCCCTCCTGAAAGGGAAAGATTCTCTTCCTTTTGGGTACAGAGAGGTCGTTCCCCCTCCCGTGGTTGAACCCTGATCCCCACACCGAAAAGGATCTCCTCTCTTGGATGGAGTATCTTTTTCCAACCATCCCTCCTCCCTGACTAATCGCCGCAACCGTTAAATCTTTCTTCCCCCCTTTTTTCCCCATGAAGGCGGCAGCGTTGAACGCGCCCCCCGAACTTCGCGTTATGATTTCCCATTTGAGGGTCTCCACCTTTTGAAGCTCGTCCGTCTGGATAGGTAGCTCCCCCCGAATCAACCGCTTTTTTCGGCGTCAGTCCCTCTCTGAGGCTCCACAACTCCCTTAAGTCTGTTGCTTCAGCAGTCCTTCAAATTGTGCCCCCCCGGTCCCTGGTCCCCACCAAACGAGCCACTTCAGGTGTTACAGGGCCGGCCGTGCGTACTCCCTCCGGGCCTTCCATAAACCTTTCCAGGTCGAGACACCCGGTACCTTTGATCTAAACGAATCATGAACGTCACTAAAGTTTTTTCCCAACCGCAGATTAGAAGTATTCTCCTCCCTTCGAGAGGCATTCGGATATTCTCTTTTCGATTCGTACCCCCCCCAGGTGGCTCTCCTGCTTTAACGATACCCGGAGACTTTCTTCTTCATCCTCTTCCCCGTAAGTAGTATTGTTCCAGAATGTCACCCCCCTTCCCCTTTCGCGATGTCGGTCTCCCCCCTTCGTACGAAGATCCCTTTTTCATGCCATTCTCCCCGCTTCCTCGTGGCATCTCGAACAACCATGAGTCCTTTTTTTTTTTCTAGTAATTTCCGGTTCGTAGATGTGAACTGTGATTTCTCTTCCGCGGACCCTTTCTACACGCCTCCCGACGTGGTGCAACCTGTTTTTCCCACAGGCGTTTTTTGGGAGAGCGGGAAGTAGTCCCGTGACAAACTCGTCTTCCCCCCCTTGTGAAAATCCCTTCCCCCACTATGTCCCCGGTACTCTCCTGAAATTCCTTTTGCGTATATTTTCTCCTCGCACATGTGGTTCCTAACCCCTGGGACCTCCCCCCCTGAGCAAGACCGTGGGCGAATCGCGCCCCCTTTTGAAAAATGGACTCCCGCCCAGCACGCACCCCCCTCGCAGCAACCTTTCTAGCAACTCTCTTCTCCCTCCCCCCCAGTCCGTATCAATCCTTTCATTCCGCGGCACTTCAGGAGTTTGTTTGCAGCTTCTGGATCCCACCTTCTTTTCTTAGAAGGGCTGTACTTTCCTTTTTTCAGGGAGGTCTTGGCCCTCCCGCTTTTATTCTCCCCTTTCCCCATTAGACGCAAGGAGCCCTCCCGCCACCGCCCGTTGGATTGCTTTTGTGGATGCGGTTGGCCTGTAGATTCACTCGGCGATTTGAGATCCCCTCCCTCGAGATGATCCCCGAAACCGTCCTCACAAACTGAGTTACGACATGAACATCCTTCTTTTTAAGTAGATCAATGCAAGTCGACCCACCCTTTGTTTGGCTGTTTGCATAGATAGGTTTTTTCCCACTTTTTTGACAGTGTGCCCGCTTTTTCCCCCGTTTTGAAGGTAGTGCTTCGGATTCCCCTCAATGGATTCCTCCCTTAGAAACTCAGTAAACCTCCGCGCCTTGTCCTACCCTTCATTCGAGGGTAGGTGATGTTGGACGTCATAAACAACTCTTTTCGTGAAAGCGGTCCGCACGCCCCACCTTTCCTTTCCCCTTTTTCTGAGGAGAAGTGACGCTTTAGTTCCCCAGATGAAGCGCAACCTCTCCCCGTCGACAGACCTCCGAATCTTCGTATTCTTTGAAATGCCCCTCCCCGTACTTGGAAGATTCAGCCTCCGTTCACAATGCCGCCCTGTACCTAAACACTGTGTACCTTGCCGTCCCAATACCATCGCCATCCTTCTTTTTTCCTTCTTCCCTCTGATAACTGAGGGCCTAAGTGCCAAATTCCACTACGCAAATTTTCTTTAGGTACTCGGACCCTGAAAACGGTTCACGTTCTTTCCAGGAATGAGCAGGTGTTTATCTGATAAAGAGAAGCCCCATCAATATCTTCACCCCTCCCCCCCCACATCCCTTCCCTTCGAAGCCCCTTTCGTGAGGAGACACACCTGTGCTTTTTCTGCCCCCTCATAGTGTTTCGATGGTGTGAAACTTCCTCATCTTTCCCCTTACGGCGGCTCTTTGTTTGACCCCGATATTTCCCGCTCTTCCCCGCAATCCACAGGCCTCTTTTTCACCTTCCGATCAAAGAGTTTTTTTCCGCTTTTTTTCGATTCCTTTTCTTGCGTTGTCTGGTCCTCTTTCCTCCTCCTTCTTTTTTCTTTCCCCAGCCCGCCCCCCGATTTCCCCCGTCCCCCCTGATAACGCGAACTCAAAAGCTCGAACGCGGTGCGATGATTTTCCCTAGGTCAAAGGGGGTCTTCTTTTCCAGCGAAGACTCCCACCACATTTCCGCACCTTTTTCGTCCCTCATCTGCGAATATTTTCCGTCGAAAACACGCTATCCTTTGAAGCAAAGCAACCTGTTTCCCCACACGGACCAGCCTTCATTTTCTTTCTGGATGGATTGGGGCCTTTCTTTTTTGAGTCTTGCCCTGATTTGATAGAGGATAGCGTCCCCCCCCGAGATCCGCTTGTTTTCTGCCGGCCCGTTGTCGATCGATTTCCTTCTCCCCCTCCTCCATTTCCCGCAGTTATTATCATCCACAACAATATGCTTAGCAATGGCGAGATGGTACTTATTTGTTTTAATTCAGCATCACTCTTGTCAAAAGTTTCTTCTACAAGGCCTCGGACCCCGCGGCGCGGATTTGCCCCCAATCGTGAGATCGTATTCGTCCAATGGCCCCTCTGTTCTCCTTTACCCTCCTTCCTTTTGAGCTTTCGGCTCCTTTCACGTCTCCCAGACAAGAAAGGGTCCTCAACGATGTTGGCTTTCTTGCAATTGCATTCCCCCCCCCCCCTAGGGCTTCCTGTTCTGATTTACCGACGTACGGAAAGTCACTCCAACTCGAGAGCCCCGACGGTATTTGGCGATGCTGTGCTGTTTGCTTATACAGGGCTTCGGCAGCGCCGACATCCCCTAACTTCAGCACCTGGGGAACCCAATTTTCCCCCCCCCCTTTTTCAACGTGATGTTTTTCCCCCACCCCTTCACGGTTTTTTCGACCTTTCCTTGATTCCGGTAAAGACGCGGTATGTCGCCCAGAAGTGGGGCCTTTTCGATTCTCTTCTTTTCACACGGTCCTCTGAGCTCCCCCTTTTGCAGTGTGTTGCGAGGCCACCCGCCATACACGGACCTCCCTCCTCCAACTCGGTTTTTTGATGGTATTTCCCCTGGCGAGTCTTGCGATCGGTTTTTCCTGCCCGCCCCCTGTGAGCGCCGGGTTCAAGCCCCTGGCAGGAATTTTTTTTTTCCTTCCAGACGCTGACCCCCTTCCCTGCCGGCCGCCTTTCGCTTTTCTTTTTTTAATTCATATCCCTTTCCCGGTAATTGGCTCTTCTAGTGCAGAAGGTGTGTGCTGCTCGGTGGTGAGTTTTTTTTTTTTCGAGCAGTTTTTCGCGTCGCAATGCTTGCGTGGGGTAGTTGCCTTTTCTGAGGCGAATGACGTTCACTCTAAGCAATCCCTAGTTCAATTTGGTTTTCGTGATGGCCCCTTGGACTCGGTTTCCTTTTTCTGTAGTGTACCGTGGCTTCATTACAGCATCTCCACCCCCGTAAGGTTCGGTATCCTCTAAGGTTGACAACTCAGCCTCAGAACTCCTTTTTTTTTGGTTTTTTCCCTTTTCGTCCGAGAACCGTTCACATCCTCCGAACGGAAGTGATCTTCCCCCATTCCCCCCCAGGTTTGGTTCCCGCGCCTTTTCCCGAGACTTTTCCCCGGACTGGCTACTACCTCTTCTGACCCTTGTCGTCGAACATCGCTGGAGGCGGTTGACCATGCCTTGTCAGGACTATGACGTACGTCTCTCTTCGTCCTTTGAAGATCTCTGTCTCAACAAATGGGTTTTTGGACAGAGCCCCTCTCCCCGACGTCTCCCCTCATCGCCTCTTGCAGCATATTTGCTCTGGTTGCCCCTTTTCTTTTAATCCGTTACACGGGCGGCGGCCGTGTGCTTTTTTTAGGTAGAGCACGCCGTGCTTTTCAAGGAAGGCTCTTTCTCGGTTTTTTTCCTCCCAGACCATCTTTCCTTTCTAGGATTCTTTTCCTTCTCCCTACTGTGTGATAAAATCCGCAGAGCGGCGCTGGTTGCTTCCTTGATTCTACATATCCCTTTTCCGGCTGGCGATCCTTCCTTGAAAACCTCTCTTTTTTAACTTGACCGATGACGACGTCATTGGCCCCAATGGTTGAAGAATCTTTCTTGGTTTTTTTTTTTCCTAGAGATGAGCGTTTTTTCTTAGGGATCTTCTCACGCCTTTACTTTTAGAACCTCGTGTAGGTTTTTTTTGCAACCATGTATTTTCTTACTCTCGGACCAACAGGACAACGATCGACTTTCTTTCGGATTTTTCTTTGAGCGGTCGAGAATTTTTCTGCTTTCCTGCTGTTCCTCAGGATTTTGCGGAGGCTTTTCTTTTTAGCTTTCCTTTAATATGTGCTTCGTCGGCGGTGGTTGGACCACCACCCTTCCCTGAAGAACTCGAGACCGATCCAAAATAATTTCTAGCCGGGATCCTTATTCACCCATTTTTCGAGGCCCCTGCGCTCGTTCTGAGTTTTTTTCCTTTTTTTTGATGTTCCTCCTCCGTCCGAACGACGCCAACGATCCACTCTCGTCGCTTCCAGAGTGAACTCAAAGGTGTAGTGTTCGCTGGCGTTGCGCGTGCACGCCTCTCTTTCTCCCCCCTCTTCTGTAATCCTTCTCTCGTGCGTCAGAGTTTCTTTTCCCCTTTGTTTCAGGATACCTTTTTAGTTCTTTTCTCTTTGATCGTAAGGTCGGACTGGTCGACGACAATACCCCTCAGATGGCTCACCGAGGGAAGATTCGCAGTCTCCACATTCCTCCGGTCTTTTCCTGCCCTCCCCCATATGGTTCTTCGAGCACGCTTTTTCGTCAGGTTTTTCTCCCCCTCCTCTCCTTTCTTCCCCCCCTTTCCCAACCCGCGAACAAATATTCTCCATCGCCGCCGCCCCGTCGGTGATCCTCTACCCGTTCTACACACCTCCCTTCTCCCAAACGCTCCCACTGTCTCCCCCTAGTTGTAAGTTTTTTTTCCTTTTCTCAGTTTTCCCCCTCTGCCCAACCTACGGCGGTCGAATTCTAATGGAGGGGCGTATCTTCCCTTCTTTCCCCCTTTCCGCAGCGCACCCCTCCTCCTCAGCGCAACCATTTCTTCAACCCTTCTCCATGACTTTCTTGCTTATCCCTAACTCGCGTTCTTGATGTTGTTTCTGGCGATCGCCACCCCCTCCGGAAGCCCTCTTTCTCTTTCTAGGCCACAAACCTCGTCCTCCTTCATTTTTTCACACCCACCAGTAGTCGAAATCCGGATCCAGAGGCATTAAGTGCTTGTCCGTCAAATTTTCGGGCTTTCTTTTTCCCCCTGAACACCGGGTGTTTTGGGCCTTTTTTCTCTTTAGTTCCCCTCCTTTTGCAGCCACCAGCGTCGATCACCGTCAACAAACGGAAGACAAGTGGGTGTTCCCTTCACTACAGTCCCAGCGCTCCTTGCGCCAGCTGATTCTCTCCTATCGTTCCACCGAAACGGTTGGAAACCCTCCCCTTTCATTCCTACAAAAGAATATCCTGAAGACCTTTCGCACGTTTTCCCCTCCTTACTTTTCCCGTAAACCTTTCTCTAGTCCCTTTTACGGACTCTTTCCCCTTCCATGAGAATGTAGGTAGCCACGACCTTAGAGGTAAAAGGAGCTGCGAACCCCCCCCCCCCCTGGACGTTTTTCCTCTCCCTTTTACTTCCTGTTAGAATTTTCTCAGATCTCCCCCCGAGCCTCCTCCCTCTTTTCTTCAGCCTTCTTTGGTCCCAATGTTACCGACCGGTTTGGAGAGCGTGGAAAGGAGGCACTTGACAAGCTCCTCTCTTCAAACGACTTCCCTATGTTTCCCTTTTACTCCTAACCCCTTTCCCTTCCCTTTTCTCCTCTTCTTAGTACTGACCTGTGGGGACAAGAAACTAAAACAACTTCACTTAGCGTTTTCCTTTTTTCCCTAGCGTTTTTTTTCTCTTGACCCCCCCGCAAAGCATCTCTCCCCCCTCTCAATCTATCGGACTCTTCGTATCAAGTCGACGTTGAATTTTCCTTCCATCGGACCAGGCGGCCCCCTTCTTTTTCGCAGCGTCTGTCCTTTTTTCCCAGGGGCTCTTCTTTTTGGCAGTGCTTTTCCCCCCCTATTTTCGAATGTTATAAAAAATCGCGGTCTATTGGTAAGAAGGAAACGGCATCCCGCCCCCGCGTTTGATCTTTTTCTTTATGCGGTTGCCCCCCTTCGGACGCCTTCCGCTATCTTCTTCACTTCCTTTGATTCCTCTTTATCGGGCTAGAAACGTCGCCCCCCACGTTCCGCATTTACCGACTCGTTTGCATGATCGACTCCTTTTTTTTTTTTCCCCTACAGCTTTTAGAGATAAACCCCTTGGGGTGTGGGGGAACCTTGTTCAGGACAATTGTTCCTTTTTATGTCGGAAGGCCCCTTTTCCATGGCAGATTCTCCTGCGGAGCTACAAGAGTTCCCGCGCTTCCCCCCCCCCCCCCCCCCCCACCCACCCCCCCCCCCCCCCCCCCCAATACAGAGGGATAGAGTTTTGTCGGTGCTGCCGTTTTAGAAACTTCTCGCGGAATCTTCCAACCTCTCCCCTTTTTTTTTTGATACCGGGAACGGGTATGGACACCCGCGCCATTCGGCGGTGTGTCGAAGGTTGCCATTTCCCTCCTCCTCTTATCAGAGGTTCTCGCAGTAGTTCCCCCCTCTTCCCTTGAAAATTTGGCGCCTTTAAGGCATATGCCCTTAACAAATTACCCAATCTCGCCCCTTATCGTGGCTCCTTCTTTTCTTCCTAAAAATGCGTGCTCCGTCTTTCCCCCCTTTCCATGCATGCAAACTGACCGTTCGGGTACCCCCTTTTGAAGCGATACCTCCTTTTTACCGGACCCGCTCAGGTTCGCAGACCCATCACACCCTCCCTCCCCCCACCACCATCAGCTCAGTCCATCGCAGATAAACCCTTTTTTCCATTCAGATTTGCCCCCTTTCTTTTCTTTTCTCCAATGATACTGGCCTGCTATTCTTCCCTTTTGATTCTAGGTGTGCGGTGTTTGGCTTCTGCGCCTGTTCGCAGCACCCCCGGCCCTCTTTCCCTTTCACCGCTTTCCGATGTGTTGGCGGCTTTTCATCCTCTCTTAACCTTTTTTTGAGTCGGATGGCAAAGCCTCCGATACAGCCCCCCCTGCAAACCCCCTCCCACTTTCTTCCCCCGCTTTTGATTGAATTTTTCCAGCTGCCTGGGATGCTTTCCCCTTAAGATCGACCCCACCTCGTGACGCATCCTGCCTCTCTGAAATTCACCCAGTAGAAAACCACCCCGCTCTCAAGTTGTGCACAGAATTCTAAACTCGTTTTTAGATCCGAGTGGACTGAGCTTTGATTTTTTTTGGCAGGTTGTTTTTTTTTTTTTTTTTTGGTCTTTTGTGATGTCCCTAGGACCTCGCCCTTATGTTTGCCCTGGAACGTTGTCTCCGCTCTCTTGTACCCGAACTTACCGAGTTTTTGAGTCAATTTAGCACGTAGCGTTTCTCCATCAGAACCCCTTTCTTCCCCCAAGATACTCCTTATTTGGTCCTTAGGACTTAAAGTCTTAATGATTATCCCCGGGGCATGAACTCTTCGGGAATATTACGCCTGGTCCCCTTCCCCCAAGACCTTATCCTCCCTTCCCGATGGTTCTCTCCACCCTTTTTTCTTCAATTACGCGTTTTCAACGTCTAGCAGACCCGGGGAAGGGAAAAAGAGTTCTTCCTTTCCTTTTTTTGATCTGGCTCTTCAGCAGAAGCCCCAGACCTTTCTTAGGTATGCTGCGCGGAAATGACATTCGATTTTCTTAATAAAGGGATCCTCCGGACATCCTCCTACGGGGGACCCCTTTCCCTTCCCCCCCTGTCAACGTGATGTTTTGGGAGCTTACCTCTATATGATACCACTGAGTTGTGGAGACTCCGATGCTCCTTCCCCGCCTTTTTGCTCTTTTTTCCTCTGTCTATTAGGATTCAACGTTTTTTTCCCCTCGTGAGCGTCTTCAAGATCCCCGTGTTTGAAGCCCCCTCATAATTTCCCCCCCCCAACGCGGTTCTGTTTCGACCATCGGGCGCGAGTTTTTTTACTTCAGGAAAGAGGGTTGTTTTTCCGCATTTCCCGCCACATCCCTCGTGGGATCAGTACTCTCTTTGACCTTCTGGAAGCTGTCTGAAGCTTAATTCATACTTGATACGGCTTCTTCCCGATTGCCCCGGTGTCTGTGTTGTTTTCTGCTTTTTCATTGAGAAAAGGAGCGCTTCCTTTCCCAAGGAGAAAATGTCTTTTTTTTAGTTTCCCCCACTTTCTTTCCTGACTTTCAAATGAAAATTAGGGATCTCTTCCACGAGCTTTTTCCCCCTTGGCAGAACCTTTCCGCGTTGTTTTTTCCCTAGATAATCCTCCACTGCGCCGTCGTTTTCTGTTTCCCAACGTCGGCTCCTCATTCTCCTCATGTAGGCGTTTTATGAAGATGTTTCAGAGCCCCCCCTTCCCCTGTACCCGAAACTTGTTTTTCTGTTAGTCGTCCAGGTTTGGTCGCCAGTCCAACGCGACGCGGTCAGCTACCCCCCCCTTTGCTCATTTCTACCTTGGGTTTTCTCCGGTGAAGTTCTCCATTATTGGTTGATTTGGACCTTTCCTTTTTCTGACATACGTGACCTAGCGATTAGTCGTCCTGGGATTGGAAGCTCCCCCTTTTATGGTCTGGTTGAGCCGATCTGCCTCCCTCCCGCAGAAGATTCTGGTATCGGTGGACGGAATCCCTGTTTGTCTTTCAGTTGAGATTTTTACCTCTTTGTTGATACTTTTTCTGGAGGTATCATTCTAAGGAGGTATGTCCAATACATTTCTCGGTGGTCGTCCCCTTACCGCCCAGAAAATTTTTTCAAGCCCTTTAATGATCTTTTTTGTTAGTCGACCCCTCCGTCCCCTTCCTTGAAAGAAGCAGTCGGTTTTGTAGTACATCGAGGCTGCCTGCAGGGTTGGACTCCCTCAACCAGCCTTGGCAACGATTTCGGCCCTGCGTTCACCCTCTCCGTCATTGTCGTCACTTTGACGGCGGGGGTTTTGGGAGAGATTGCTCAGTCTCTTTCATTGTTTCAGAGATTCCTCCTCTATTCTCCCCCTCCCCTTTTTAGAGGCGGTTAACCCTTCCCCTCCGGAAAAACGTTACCTCTCTAATCTTTACCAGTTACTACCCTTTTCTTTCCTCCGAAATTCGCTCTGATGGTTTTTTTTTCTCTTTTGGGTATCGGATCCCCTACTTCTCTAGTACTCTTCGACCGGCTGGTACCCTTTTGGTTTCTCTCGCAGTCGGCGGTTCAGCCCTGAAGACTTTTATAAACCCCTTAGAAGGGTCCCCTTTTTTGGCCAACTCTTTTCTTTCTTTCCTGAGTCCGCGGTGAGACCTTGTTCCCTTTTGATTGTCGACAAAGGTCGACACCATCCGCCCCACGGCTCTGTCTTTCTACGAAGACTTTCCCCTTTTTATTATACGGTCACTCATAGAGATTTCCCCCCCCTCACTACTTTTTTTTTTTGATCTCCCCCGCGAGGCGTGAAGACGCACCTCAGTTTCTCTCTTACAAATTTTTCGACCTCTATCCTTTTATCGTTGGCGATGTTTTCTTTTATCCAATCAACACAGCCGTCTCTTCTTCCTCTCGTTTCGAAGTTTCTTTTGGAGTTTTCCCTTCAGGCTTTTCCCCTCCGATCCCTTTTCTATGCGTCTCGAGTTTCGTACTTTTTCTCATGCCCCCACATCCTAGGTTCCTCACCAGACGATGACCCTCCAAGTCTCTTTTTTCTGGTCATAGACCTTCTTTGGATAAGTAAGTTTTCTTTCTCCCTTGTGCAAGTACATCCTTCTCCTTTTCGAGAAACGTACAGACTACGAAAATCATCTCGGCCCTTTTTGGTCAGCGTATTCTTCCCTCATTGTTGCACCCCGAAACTTTTAGGGGCTCTCTTACTCCTTAAGCAGACGCACTCTCCCCCTAGAGAGAAACCCCACCTTCCCCAACTTTTTTCGGTTTCTCCAATGACGTCGTCTTTGAACTTTTTTGTCAACTCTGTGCATAGTTGCGTTCTCACACCCTGGCCGGGTTGAGCAGATGGAAATTTTCAAACATCACCGACTGGCGGGCTCCCCCCCCCCCCCTCTCTATTTTACTAGTCTCCCCCTCCGTCCAGAGCATGCTTTCAGCAAGTCCCGTCCAATTGTTTTTCTTCCTCAAGTACCCTCGAAAGCTGGCCGGGTTCTCAGTGCTCTCTTTTTCAGGTGCCCCCCTTTTCTCCCTCAGAGTGATACACCCGTCTCTTTTGAAAAGAAGAACCTTCTTCCCCCACCGTCCAAGTAGTCGCGCAAGCGATTTTTTTCCCCCCGGGCTCGATTTCGACTGTTTTCCCCCATTTTTTCTCCTCCTCCTCGGGGGGGGACCCCTTTCGTAGGTTAACTTCCCTTTTCTGTCACAACAACCCCCCCAACCCGTCCCCGTCCGCCTTCCTACCCCAGATTTAAGATCCTTCCCCTGTGCCATCCTTTAGCCATCGGACGCCCCCCCGTACAGAGCATGCAGCACCCCCTTTTTCTCATCGTCACTAAGCGTTAGGGACTGTTCCACTGATTGGAGCTGCTCCACCCATTCCCCTCAATCCTGCTCTTTGAAGACGACGTTGGCCTCTTCACGACAGGAAGCAAGTGGAGAGCGGGACGTACTGAGCAAACCCCCAGTTTTTTTCGGCCACTATTTTGCCAGCCCCCCTTTCCCCCCACCTATGAAGTGGGCGTTCCCCCAACGACGCAAGTCCCTTTTTTGCGCGAATCGCGCACAGGTTTTTCTTTTCAAAAGAAAGGACCGCCCCCCTCAATCTCAAGCCCCCCTTCTCCATACTTTTTTCTCTCAATGAAGTCCTCACCTGGACCTTCTAGTTTTCCTTTTTGGATACAAATATTTCCCTCAAGGCTGGAAGACGTTTTCCTCCGGGTTGCCTTACCTTTCTCTCCTTTCAAAAACTACTCCCTCCAGTCCCTTCTGCACCGCCCTCTTTAGTGGATGCGTTTTGAACACCTTTCGGCCCTTGAGATAGCTAGAGGTTCCCCGTTTCTCCTTTTCCTACCTCGCTCGCCCCAACTCCTTGTCTAACGACGTCTTGAATCGACTAACGCCACTTTCGACAACAAAGCCGTTGCTCTTTTTTTCAGCTATAGTCTCTTCCCAAAACATTCCCCTTTTCAGTCCCTTTTTTTTTCTGTCGTCCCTTTCCAGCCGCCAGGATGAAGCTCTCCCGAAGTACAGAAAAGATTTCCTCTGCTACATACCTAGGATATCCAGACTTTTTTTTCCCGTCATTGTCCCCCCCTCTTCTTTTAACGTCCCCCCCACCCGACGTCCCCCCCTCCCCCTCGTGCCCCCTTTTTTTCCCGCAGGACCTTCTATGCAACAGCTGACGCGCTGCGGGTCGTCGACAGAGTTTTCTCTACGATCATAGATTCTGTTTTCCCTTCCCTCAGACTTTTGCCTAGTTCAATCTAAAATTGACCTCCTTTTTTCGGAATGACGTCCCCAC
>Ga0179593_1602453_pt1 | contig 14878 bp, 25 predicted proteins | sample CZODoug2_1_08_16_FD_185931 | JGI IMG/M metagenome (GOLD analysis project Ga0179593, IMG submission 185931) | Vadose zone soil fungal communities from Angelo Coast Range Reserve, California, USA - CZODoug2_1_08_16fungal (PacBio error correction) | ecosystem: Environmental > Terrestrial > Soil >... | reverse complement strand
GCTTTCCCCATTCTCGCATTGTTTTTGCAGTTTAGATTTTTTTTTTGACGCATTTTGTGGCTATATGCCCCTCCCCCCGCCCACAACGGTGATCCATTTTCCGATGAACCAAAAGACCTTCATTTTTTTTTTCAATTTCCTTGCCGCCCCGCCGTTCAAGTTCTGCCTGTTTGTCTTTTTCTCACGACTAATACCCCTCTTCCTGTTTAGCGCTTTCCCCCTCTCGAAGCGATCACTGTTTTTCCCGAAAGCCATAATCTCCACTTCCGATTTTTTTTTGCGGTATTCCTTTTTTTGGCCCCTGCCTGCGTTGCTGAGTTTTAAGTTTTCTTCCCGTTTTTCCCCCCTTCCTTTTCTCATTTTCTCAGGAAGAGCAATTTTCTCGTCATCTGAAGAAAATTTCAAAGTTCGCGGTTTTTTCTTCTTAAGATGGGCCGTCCTGCTTCTAACCCCCCCTTTTCCCTTCCACGCATTTTTTTGATCACCCCAACTTTTGCCCAACCTTACCTCGGTTCCTGTCACGGGCTTCAGCGGGACTTCCCTCAACCCCCATCCTACCTTCGGTCCTTTTTTTTGTCGCGTTTTTGCCGAGTGTCTCCTCCCCTCAGTTTTGGCTCTTTTTCCCCCCCCGAACCCCTTGATTGAGCCATTGTTGTCAACCTCCCATGGAACCTCTTTTTTTTTTCCTCAGAATTTCTTTCACAATTGCAGGTTCCTCTCTCGCAGACGATTTGACCCCTGACCCCTTTTTGCCATGAACAAATTAACTGGTTTTTCACCAACCCTTCCCCCCTTCAACCCTTGTTTTATCATCCCACCGTTCAGGCGCACTTCGACGCACTTGGGATGAAAATTACGTGAAGACCCCCCCGCCCCCCAGCCATTCGTAACCCACCCCGGAGCTTTTACGTTTCCTTGTGAGATTTCTCGTAATTCCTTCCCCTTTTTCTAGAAGTTTTTTGCTATCCAGCCGATCTTTCTGATCTCCAGGCTCACCACTCTTTTGTTTTTTTTGCGTCGTTGAAACCCGCCATTTACAACTTTTTCTTAGCACCGGACCTTGGACCTGGGCGGCTGGAATGGAAAATGAATGTGTTTCCTGCCGCCTTCCATAAAAAGTCGAATGATACACTTTCTTCAATGTGCCCCAGTTTTTCCCTCTGTATTCCCCACGGCCCTCTTCGTCTTTTTTTATGCGGCCCGTTGTCTTTTTTTGCTTATGGAAATGTGTGGGTTTTCTTTTTCAAGTCTTCTTCTTTGGAAGCTTTTGAAGGTGTGAGTCTCTCCCCTCGGAATTGGCCGCCCTTCCCTTTTTATCCCTTTTCCTAATAACCTTTGTTTTTTTTTGTTGTTTTTTTTTTTTATCCGTCCACTGTCGCATGGTAGAAGTCTTGTCAAGATTTCTGCCAAACTCTGGCACTGCCACTTCCTTCTTAAACCAGTCCCTCATACGACTTCTGATCCTGGGCTGTTAATGGTAATCAGCTTTGTGGCTTTGGCCCCGCCCCACTTTTTTTTTTTGCCACGCTCCTTGTGTGCCTAATTTTGAGTCCCCCAATATGCGCGTCTTGTATTGCGGGACCCCGGTGGGCCACAATCCAAATTTTTTTTTTTCACTTTTTTTTCCCCAGGGTTAGTTTTTGACCCCCTACCAAAGTTTTTATTGGGCTCTTTGCGAAGGGCCTCCCCTTTCCTGGGTGGTGTTCGCACTGCTCTCTCTCGGAACTTTCTTTACGCAAACGGCTACTTTTTTCGCGTCTAGCGACTGCTTTCGTGTTTAAGAAATTGTTTTTTTTTCCCCCACCCTGTCCACAGCTTGTTCTTTGTCCCCCCTGTGATTTTCCCTTTTGCTTCGGCTGATCTGGCCTGTGTGCGTGCTGATTTCAGGGCTGGTCCGTTTTAAATTGTAAAACCCTTTGTGTTTTCCCCCCAGTTCTACGGTTCGCCCGGATATGACGTGTAATTTTTAAATTTTCATTTTCCTTCTTTTTTTTCCTTCCCCCCTCAAGTTGACCTTATTTTTCTGTCGTTCGGAACCCACGGCGTCCAAGTTTTTTTGAATCCTCAGTTCTTCGTTTTGTTTCCTTGCCCCCTCGATCTCTTGTTGAGCGTTAGAACCTCTCTTCAAAATAACTCGCCTTTCTTTCCCTTTTTGTAGTTTCAGGATTGCCGTTTGTTTTTCCCGGAGTTTTAATGTTCCTTTTGCGTTCCTGGGGGTTTTTTTTACTGAACCCTAATGTTTTTCTTTCTTTTTTTTTCAACTTCTCCCCTTTTGTTCTTCCCCCCCCATCCTACCCCTCTTTCCTCGTCCTACTTTGACTTTAATTCGGCTGATCCCCCCTTGAATCTTCTGCTGAGATTGCCGTCCGAAACTTTTTTCCTTTGCCACCTCGGCATTTCCCCCAGTGCGTTCCCTGCAACTTCTCCTGAAAAAACTGCATTTTTGTTGAGAGGGGCGCCCCTTTTCACTTTTTGAGGCCATTTGGTGATCTACGGTGAGTGTGTTCCCCTTTGTGTTCCTTTGAGATGGACTCTGGTGCTTTTCACAATTTGGGCACTCTTTGTCTCCCAGGAAACCAAGGGACTTGTTTTTCTTTCGTGGGCTTTCCCCGGTGCGTGTTATTGTTAATCGTCACTTGATACCACGTTTTGTGTAGCCTGCGGGTTCAGGCGTAGTACTTTAGGACCGTGGTCCTTCTTCCCCCTTTTTCATTCTGTACCTTCCTTTTTGATTCCGGCATTCTTTTTTTCTTCCCCTTTGTTTTGGTTGTCTTTCCTGATGCCCTGCAACAATTGCTTCCCATGCGTTCGATTTTCCGTGAGGGTATACCTCTGGCCGCAAAATCGCCCCCCCCTTTTGATCCATGTATAACCCAATCCCTATTTCCCCCTGATTTTCTGACGCAATCGCCCGCAGCCCCCTTGGGGTTTTTCCTCCACCATTTTCCCCCCCTTTTGAAATCAGTACTGACGCCAACCCTTTAACCTCAACCTCCTGGAACTTTTGCTCCTTTTTCCAATACCATCTTTCCTTTCTCCTCCGCCTTTCTTTCTCCTTCCCTCTTGTTTGCCCCTTTAGTTGATTTTCTTCACCAAGCGTTGGGCCCTTTTTCGTCTTTGCTTGGCTGAAACTTTTCTGAGCTTTTTATCTGTCCTGATAACCTCCCAGCGTCCTGACCTGTTGCTCCCATTGTCACCACGTTGAATGCCCTTTTTTTTTGCGGAAGCACCTCGGTTCCAATTTTTTGACCAATTCGTGTCCCAATCTTATGCGTGACCCTCCTTCCTCCAATCCTTTTTATTGCCTTTGCTTCGAGAAGGCGAATTTCCCACGACTTGGAAATTTGGTCCGTTTTCTTTTGCTGGAGGTACCCACTACCCTTTGGACGCGTTGAAACGCCAGAAGGCGCATCGCCTTTTTTTCTCCCCGATTCGAAGAACAAAAATTGCCCCCTTCCAAACTTTTCCTCGCGATCGCCCCCCAACCCTTTTGTCAATCCCACCTGTTAGATCCCAGTCCTTCGCATTCGGCCACCCATGGGAACGCTTCATTCGCGCACTCCGTCCTCTTCTTGACCCCATGACAAACGGCTTTTGTGGGACGTTCCAGTGGCATCTTTTTTCTTTGCGATTTTCCCGTCACCCTCTTTAGTTCTTCTTTTTGGGGCTCATTCATCGATCTTCTCGAAGAGGCTCAAAACCCCCTTCTTGTCAGGTTCGTTCCCCGGTTTTTTTCCCCCCCCCCCCCCAGGCGCCATGAAACAGTAGTTTTGCACCAACAACTTGTGACTTTGTCCGCCTGATTTTACTTTTCACCTCCTTTTGTCGCAATACCCTGATCACGGTGCCTCTTTCTTCCCCTGAGTTGCTTCCCATCCCCTCTTGATGAAACCCAGTCCGGTTCTCCTTTCCATGAACGGTTTGATTGTCACGGGCCCCGCATTATGTTCATGTTGTGCGTTGCGCTTTTCTTGGCGCGGGTCGACGGAACGCTCCCTCCGCTACATTTATATCTCTTTTATTTACTTTTGTTTTTGAGGATGATTACTCGGTCAAATCGCTTGGGACTTTATACCCTTGATGGATCCCTTGGAATTGATTCCGCCTTCCCTATTCCATCTGGCCAGATCCTCAGTATCGAATCTTCTCTGGAAAGTTTCAGGTGTGGGTTTTTTGTTTATCCGACTTTTCTGCACGCGAGTTCTGAGTCCCCACCTCTTTCTTTCCTGTGCTCGTTTGTATTGCGGCGGCTTCAAATCAAACCTGAGTACCCCCCACCTCCCGGGCCCGTGGTTTTTTGCGCCCTCCCCCCCCCTCCCCCAAGAGTTTGGGCTTTCCCCATTCCCGAGACATGTGGGTTGGTTGATCCATTCGATCGGATGCTTTTTTAGAATTGCCGCCGCCGTTCGCGAGTTGTCGGAACTCTTTATCCTTTTTTCTGCCGTGACCCCAACTGGGGCCTTCCTGTTGTCTTTGTTCCTGGCTGGCCTTGTGCGGACCCAGTACTGTTCCTGAATGCTTTGGTCGATTGGTTGCAGGGTTATCCGGTCACTGGACCGGGCTCGTGTTCCAGCGCTTGATTAATCATGGTGCCCTTGCTTTAAATAGCTTCTGATTCTCGGTTTCCTTGCTTTTTCTTTCCTGTTTTCTCCCGCTTTTCCTTTTCCCATTTTTTCAGGGCTGGCCGCAAATTCCTTGTTTTGCCCATCCGCCCTTTCGATTCTGTTTAATCCTCTTTGCCTGCTTTTGACAAATAAACGCTTTGTTTGAAGTTCTGGTTTTATACGGGATTGTGCAGACCTTTTTTGCGGGGAGGTTGGCTTCTTGTTGATCAAGCCACCTGATCCTGTCGTTTCGATATCAAGGTCTCCGGCCTTATGTAACGGATCCCGGACACCTTTTCCCCTTTTGTATCGGCCCCCCCCCATTTTTTTTGCTTGCGGAGACCCGGGGAATTGCACCCCCTTTCGGGGCCACGCCCCTTTTTATCCTTCCAATTCCGGCTTTCCCCCTCGGGCGCCAACTCCCCCGAAACTGGCTGTCCGATGCTGTTCTCCTTGAATTTCATTGGTTCCTTCCTCTTTTTTTTTTTTCGCGTTTCCTTTAACCGTTTTGGCCGCTCCAGGGATCTGTTTCATGTGATTTCATTTTTTTCTGTGGCCAGCAATGGGGTAACTTTGATGCTTGCGGGCCTTTGTCCCCAATCGACTTGACATCGTGGAGTTCCTCCGCGAGCCCGTTGGGTTTTTTTCGAAGTTTTTTTTGGACAGTCTTCTTTTCTCCCGCATTGCGCGTTTCAAACGGTAATTGATACTCCTGCTCGTTACTTTGTGAATGGCCTCCTCGTTTGTTGTGTTTAGGGTGGTGCTCCTCTGGCAACTGCTCTCAGTCTTGTTTTGTCCGTTTTTCGATTTTGACACTTTAAGGCGGTCTACTTGTCTTTCAACTTGTCACCAACTGGCCCTTCACACGTATCCTCGGATTTTGGGTCCTGCCGAATGCCTTGCCAAAGTCTCCTTGCTTGCCTCCCCGCCAAACTTTGTGGACCATACCCAATACTGCCTGGAGGTCGACACCACCCCCCCCCCTTCTTAAAACGCCTTGCGGAATCCCCCCCTTCCTTTTTCCCTCTCGTGCTTCGATTTTGTGATCTCTGGGCCGTTTCCCCCCCCTGTCGTGGGGCCCGGCCCCTTTCCTTCTGACGGATCGTCCAGAGCCATTGCGATTGGATCAACTCCCAAACCTCCTTTACTGCGCTTTTGGACTGTGGTCCCCCTTTCACCTTGAGAATGTCCCCACCGGATCCTCCTTTGTTAATTTGCGGAAGACACTTTTGACCACCCTCCCTGAAAATCGTTTTCCCTTCAGGGCGGCCCCGAACCCTACCGAAGCGAGTTATTCCTGCGCTCCTAGTTTCTACGTAGGATGGCCCCGAATGCGGTCCGCTGAGATGGGTCCCCCCTGACGCGTCCCTAAGCCAGAAGGGTCTTCCACCCTTTTTTTTCATCGCCTTTTTTTTCTTGTTCGACGCATGAAATTTTGACAACCCAATTTCCCCCTGCCGCTTTCCCTCAACGTAGCTTCAGCACCCCTTTTTTTTTTTCATCCCCTTTTCCCTGCCGCTTTTTTTTTTTCACATCGACCTGCGTTTCCCGGTTTTTTTTTTGGCAATACTGGCCGCACCCCAGTCCCCTCGGAACCCGGACCCCTTCAGTTCCATTGTTCTTTTGTCCGTGACTTTTCCCCTCCCCAATCTCCGTTTTTCCCCCTAATACAAATTTTTCGATTCGAGCAGGCTCAACGGACTTGTTGCTCTGTTCAACCAAAGTCCCTTCCAATCTTTACGTTCCCAACACGCCCTTTCCCTTGGCCGCTTGGAATGGACCATGTTTGATGGGGGCCGCCCTTTTTACCCCCAAGTAGCCCCGTGCATGTGATTATTTGTTTTGCTCCACGAGTGCCTTGCCCGCCTCTTCAGGAAAAAATCTTCCCCCGTCTTTTTTGGCCTCCCGTTTATTTTCCCATGACTCAATCTTCTTGGTGGATTAGCTGTTTTCAGGCCCTCATATGGTTTCAGTCTTTACGCTTTTAGGAGTTCTCCCCCCCACGGCCTTTGGAGGTCCTACGATCTAGTGGCTCACAATTGACGGCTAGATATATTTTTTCATTCCTTTGTTGTTGAGGTGGATCTCCTTTAGAGTTCGTGCTTAGTTTGGGCGCTGACCCAGACTTTGTGCTCAGTCCGTTGAATCGGTCCCCCCACGCATCTTTGATTGTTTCAATCCTACGAAGTTGACCTCTCGTTTTCAATGGAATTTCCCTGGCAGTTTCTGATTCCCGGTCCTTTCTTTGTTTTCAAGGACTGTTCCATACTCGTTGTCTCCCAACCTTTGTGTGTCTCCGGGCTATTTTCTGACTTCAACACTAGTCCATTTACCACGGAAGCGTTCAGGCACGGTTTTGTTTTGCGACCCTGAGTTGTTCTTGGGCTTTTTCCTTTGAAAATCCAATGGTTTTCTTCTCTTCTCGTATCCTTCTTTTTCGGCCCAGACGTTTCGTCGCCTTTTTTTTCTTGTTACAGAATCCTTCCACGTCGGTTTTCCCAACACGTCCCCCAATGCTCGTTGTCTTTGTCCCCTGAGTGACTTTGGCTTTTCGTTTTTGAAGCTTCTTGTCCCCACGGTTGCGCTCTTTGTAGGTGAATTGGTGGTTTCCCTGTCTGTTGTTTCCCCTCTTCTTCTATCGTAGTACCCCAGGTTGTGGCTGACATTTTTCTTCTGGTTCCTCAGGTTTTTTTCTTTTTCCTGTTCATGCATTTGAATCTCCGGCGATTCTCGGACCTTTTCTCTGGTTTTCGTTCTGACCCCTTGCTTTTCCCTCCTTATCCATTCTAAGAAGTTCGGGCACAAATCTTGGAACATCGCCCTCTTCTTCCTCTTCGCTCTGGTGCGCGCCATCCTTAGATGTATCTTTTTTAGTTCCCCCCCTTCCGATTTCTGTCAGAAAGCATGGTTTCGTTTAGTTTTTCCCGTATTTTTACAATAATCTCACCCCCCCTGCTCCTCTGGGCGTTCCACGTGGTGACTCCAGGGTCGGTTTCCCCCCAGTTAAAATGCTTCACGATTCGTTCACTTGTGACTTCGGGCTATCAGTCTTGCTTTTCTTTTTTTCTTACCCTTAGGGGTGACCCCCCCCTTCGGCAACCGCGGCCCATTGTTGAAAAAACCACTTCGCGCGTTATTGCAACACCATGACCCACTGAAAATTGTCTTTCTCGGTTGGGGATTATGTTTCCTTCGAGCAGTGCGCTTCGGTGTTTGTAAGGTACGCTCGCTCCAGGAGTTGGTAGCCTTCCCACCCAATTCCCATGTGGGCAGCCCCCCCCCCCTCGACTTGGGTTTTTTTTTGCTTGCTGTGGTGAAGCGTGCCCTTGCCTCTCGCAATCGAGGATCATCACGTTCCCTTGGATCACCGTTTTTTGGGCTAAGTTTGAGGGCAGTTCTAGGTCCGCATGGCTTTGTCAATTCGAATTTTTTTTCCCTGTATACTCTGCTCGTCCTTGGGCTTTTTTCCCGGCATTTTTTTTTTTTTTCCCCCTTCTTTTTTCCTCCTTCTGTTGTTTTGTTGTGTTTTCTTGATCTTCCTGAAAAAACTCTCAGTTCCCCCCCCTGCCTTTCCTTTTATTGCGTTGCTAAACTGTCCGCAACCGCACCTGGTGTTCTTAACCCCTATCCTCGAATGGATCGCGCCGTTTCCAGTTCTTTTGAGGCCTCCCAATTTGATGCCCAATTGTGACCAATCCAGATCCCATTTTTGCGGTTTTCCCCCACGTTTCACCTCCACCTTTTCTCCGTCCTTAATTTTCCACTGTACATGTTTTTTTTTTTTTCCGCGATGTTCCAGCCCCCCTTGTCCTTGGTCTGCCCTTTTGGTTCCCGGACATCAGTCCTCTCTCTGCGATTCGTGCCGAATATCCTCGATGAATCGGTAAGTTTTTCGTGGGAGAATTGCTTACCCTTCTTTTTTTTCCGGTTTTTCTTTATATTGGCACCCCGCACCCCTCCCCAAAATTTTTTCTAACCATAGGTAGGACTTAAGTGCTCCCTCCTTCCTCCCTTGTGTAACTCCGAAACAGCTCTTTATTTGCGCGGCCGTTTTTTTTTCCTTACTTTTCCCCTCTCGGCGATGGCCCTACCTTTTTTTCCTCCGGGCACTGCTTAAGGGACCCTTGAAATGTTTTGACGGTTCGAAGCCAGTTTGATCTCAGGCACTCGCTCTCCCCGCGATTAGAATCCCCATTAACCAAATTCATCGGTTTATAACCAGTAGGCCCTTGTTCTTTTTTTTTTTCCACACTGGTTTCCTTCAGCCCCTGTGTTTCTTCCACCCCTCCGACCAGCGATTAACCTCCCCTTTCCCCCTTCCTCTCAAATATCGACAAAGTCCCAGGAGCCCTCTTGACAGTTCCCTTGTGTCCTTCCCGCTTTCTTTTCGTCTCCCGACACTCGCGACGCCTAGTCTTGCCGTTTTTTATGAGAGCAGTGGCTCAAACTTTATGTGACGGGGACCCCAAGGCGCCCTCCCCCACTCCTTGGCTGTCGCAACACGGCGTGAACCTTTTTCTTTGGTGTTGGCTGGTTCTTCCCTTTTTTTTTTCTGTGGCCTTTCCCGTTATACACGAGACTTTCGATTGATGTTTTTTCCTTTTTTTCCGACCCCAACCCAAAAAATCGTTTTTTTTGAACCCCGGCTTGATTCCTTGTCCCCCCCGTGGCATTTTTTTTTTCCTTCGCTGGAACATAACATTTTTTGTGCAGCTGGAAGGAGTGCGTCACTGCGTTCTGTCCCCCTGAGGGTCATGTGGTTTTTTTTTTTGCAGCGAACATATTCTTTCTGTTCCATCCTTTCCCCCTTTTTTTGTTTTTTTTGGACTGAACGTGACATTTCTTTGGTGGATTTTCGAGAAGCGCTTTTTCCCTCCACGCCGAGCGAGTTCCCCTTTAAATTATGCCCCCGTACCCCTTTCCATCTCATGAGCCCGGCCGTCACTTCCTTGTCGGTGGGCGCGCAACAGAACTTTTTCTTTCCCCCTCGATTCAAGCAATCGTGGATCCCCCCCAAATAGTTTTTCATGGGGTTTCGTATGAATTTTTTTTTCACATCACACCCATTCCACGAAGGGCCCCCCCCCCCCTTTTCAAGTGCCGTTTTTTGTTTGCTGACACATTTTTTGCTGCTTTAAGCGCAGCCCTTCCATTTTCTTCCTGTCTAGATTCTTCTTTTTTTTTCGACAACCTGCCCCTTTGATGTCGGGAGACCGAGCTGTACTCCCCCCCCAGGCCCAATTGCCGTTGTCTTTTTCCCCCCGGTGTGTTTTTCTTTGCGGAAAGTATTCCCTTTCGCCATTTTGTCGCGATTGTTTTTCTGCGGTCTTTTGGTATTCTTTCCCCCCCATGTTTGGGGATTCGTTTGCTCAGGCGCGATGTCAATTCCCTTCCTTCTAAATTTTCCTTCGAGTCGGCCCTGTGATTCTTGATGGTAATTTGGTTCTGGTCAACTCTTCTAGTTTTTTTTCCCACTTTTTTCAGAAGGTCGTTTTGCACTACCCAAGGTTCGTTTTGGTATTCGCCCCTTCTCGTGATGCTTTTATTCCCGCTCGGCGCCGCAGACCTCCGCGTTCATTTTTTTTTGTATGGGCCGCCTGATACTGATTGCTTGAAATCGTCAGTGTTGCTTCCTCAATATCCCGCCCCTGCTGGCATTCTAGGAGTTTTAGTTTTAGGCCCAGATTAAACTGACAGAGGTGGTTTTATTCGGGGCCGATTCCCTTCCCTGATTGCCTTCCCTTTTTTCCTGTTGGGAAGGTGTCCCCAACCGGTCCGTTGTTTTTGTCCCCCCGATTTGTGCAGGCTGCGCGGAGTGCACCCACATCTCTTTTTTTCAAACCCAAGGTGCCAACTTTTTCGAAGATTGTCGCTGAGCTGGACTTTTTCCCGCCATGGTGATCGGCTTCTTTTTTTTTTGGAGGTCCCCCGGTTTTTTTCGCACAGGAGGACTGGCTGTCCCATGTGTGGTCCTTGAGGGCCATCACCCACAAGGAGGCTTTGGTTGCTGAGGGCGGGTTTCCTGATTTTTGATGGTTGGTGTTTTTTTTTGGGCCAGGTTGATCACCGTTTTAGGGCTCTTCGCATTGTTCAAATTCCCCCAGAATTTGAGGTATAATCCTGGTCTTGTGTTGCATTTTGCCACTCTCTCTTTTCCTCCTCCTTTTGTTTGAGTCCTGACCACCATATTCTCTACCAATGCGTTTCCTATTTTCCCTGGGAGGGCTTCTCACTAGGCCGCCCACTCTTTTTCAACCCCCTGTGCTTTCATGGATTGAACCCCCACAAATCCCACGATCCGATCCTAATTTCCCGCCCGGGCCCTAGCCCCACTCTTTGGGCTGGGCTAACAGCTTTGCCCAAAATTTCCATTACACCCCCTCTTCCTTGGGCGCATTTACCCACATCCCCACCTCACCAGAATTTTCCTTTTCTTTTCGTTTTAATTCCATCCCTCTCTCCTTGTTTTTTCCTTTTGTTGCGACTCCATTCCTCCCCGTCGCGCGTTGTTTTTCCCCCTTTCGGGCCGTGGCAGGTAAACCCCCTTTTTTCCTTCATGACGTTTTGGTTCCCTTTTTTTAGTTAAGCTGATTTTTCTCTTTTTCACGAATAACCACTGTCCCACCGTTTGCTTCTTTACGCCCTGTGTAAGTGCCTCTCTCACCACCTTCCTCTCTGTTTTTTTTCTTTTCTGGTTTTTTGTGTGTGTGGCGTGACTTCCCTGCGGGGAAATCCAGCCCACCGTTCCCCCTGACCACCTTTCTGAACAGTCTTCTTCCTTGTACCCTACCCCGCCGCGAGTTATTTTCGCGTGCCCGAGCGTTTTCATTTTCTAAGAGAGGAGATGGCTTGAATTGAATTGCCGCTGGAGTAACTTACTTTGTCGGTTCTATTAAGGAACCCCCCGGTGCATTTCGCTTATTGACGATTTTTTTTCCCCAATTTGCCTGAACAACCCTAGAGCTGCGCACACGTCCTCTTTTAGCCCCAATGTTCGATACCGCAATGCCCAGTCTTCTAAACCCCAACTGCCTGTCGGCCACTCCCCTTTTTTTACAGGCCATTCCATATAGTGCTCAACTTTGAGCATGTGTCGACTTTGAGTGGACCTTTTTTTTCGATCCCGACTCGGCCCTGTTGTTTTCGATCAAAAGCCCGATCCCTCCAGAGTTTCCAAAAACCCCCCATGTGCTTTCCTTAGCGGATCGCCGACACTCTTGGAGTCGTTCACCGCTGACATGGGCAGGGGGCTTGACTTTTTTTTCCCCCGGTGCTGTTTTGGCTGCTGCCCTTTAAAGACTCCCTTGATCTTATGCTCACCCGTATATAAATTTGGGTTAATAAACTTTCGGGCTTGCTCCCCGGGCCCTTTTTCCAATGAAAGGCCATCCCCTTTATTATCTGTACGGATCCCCCTTTTTTTTGGCAGATGGGGTGTGACTGGAGAACCTGAATACTTGGAGACCTCGCTTTCTGGTGCGACTCCATCTTTAATCGCTTTTCCTCCTCCCCCACCCCATTTCCCTGGTGTTGTTGTTCTTTGACCCTCCCGATGATAGTCCCCCCCATCTTGTGTTTTTTTTTTTTTGCCTCGCTCGTCGCCAGCGTTGACAAGTCCCCTTGCTGTCCTTTCCCCCCCACTTGTTCCCCTCTTTCAACCCCTTTGCGGCCCCCAGCTAATCGATTCTTGTCATGGACTTCCAGGCTGTTTCGGCAAGCTCCTTTTTCTGTCCCCGTTCCCCTGCAGCCTTTTTTCTTTAGCCTTCTTGGCTTTGTGATTGCCCTGGGCTTGCCCCCCATTTTTTCCCCCCTGGTCCCTCCCGCCGGCCAGGGTCACTTTGGTTTGTGCGCTTTCCAAGAGTTTTTTTTTTTACCTCTGAATTTTTTTCCCCCTCTCATGGTTGAGTCTCGTTTCGAGAATGGACTTTATTTCGCATGAGTCTCTGGGTCGTCCTCACAAAACGGCAACTCCCGCAGTAAGCAACCACCCCTTTTTTCCAAAAACTGTACAATGATGTTTCTTTGTCCCCTCGTTTAGCTTCTTTCTGTGTCATTTCCTATTGGACCCTTTTCTGACCTATCCCGGGTGGTTTTTTTTTTGGTGGCTCTGCGGGGTTGGTTTTTTTCCCCCCCCCCCCTTTAGGTAAACCTCTTTGGTGGATGAGGGTCCCCCCAGCGCTCTCCTTTGTTTAATGGTGAATTTTTTTTTTTTTTCAACGCGGGTACTTTTTCTTTGACCCTGCTTTATTTTCTTTTTCTTGATTTCGACACGAGGTCCAAGTTTTTTTTCCATTCTCAGCCTTTCCCTTTTAACTTAAAAAGTTCGTGTTTGCCTCCCTCTCGTGAGCTTTTGTTTAGGACCGGGTGGTTTTTCCATAACCTGCCCTTTTTTGATGTTTTTTTCCCTTTGGGAGGGCCGCTGTACGACCCCCCCCTGAATTGTCATTTTGCCCCGGGTTGGCTGATTTTGTTTCAATCATTCTCAAGCCAACTCCTGATTTCATTTTCGTTGGTGACTGCTTTATGAGGCCCCCAGCTTACCGATCACCGTGGTTTTCGTATTCACGTCGATTCAATTCGCCTTTTTTATTCAGAGATTATGGGTCTTTTCTCGGCCGGGGTGAATCCGTCCCCCGAGGCTTGTTTGCACCAACTCGCCGTTTGGTCTTTGCCCCACCCACATAATTGGCCGGTTTTCAGAGGGAGTTTTTGGAGATTCTTCTAGCAGTTTTGAATCTTTTCGGTGGTCTGTGTCGCCTTCTCCGACTGTATGCACCTTGGATTTCACCCCCTGTATCCTTTTTTCCTTCGTTCTTCCGATCTTTTTTCCAATCGAGTATTCGGGTGTTTCATTCTCCTTTTTTCACCCGTTTGGGTGCGCACTTTTGGGTGCCGTCCGAGTATAGGTCCTTTCAACCTCCGGAATGATCCTCCTGCTCGGATTGGTGTCCTCCTCTTCTGTCATCCTCCTCCCCCTGTTAGGTTTGCTCGTTTTTTCTTACCCAGTCGGAGGGGATCATTTGCCTCTTTTTCCTTCTGCGTGGCTCTTCTGCATTTTTTTATTCTCCCCAAACCCCTTGTCTCCCTGTCGAAACCCTCTTTCCTATGGGTTGGACAGAAATCTGCGTTTTTTGACCAAAGCCCAGTCTTTGTGATGGGCCTCCACCCGATGCCAATTGGTTTTACCTCACATACAATATTTCTTGGAGAACCGTTCTCATAACAACTGCGATCACCTTGTCCTCGGACTCCTCCACAGTTTTTCCCCAAGTTTCTTTTTAGTATTTCAACTTCCGCGCTGATTCCCAAACCTCCGTGAGTGTTGCCAAGTCTTTTCCTTCCTCTTTTCGCGGCAGTCCTCTAATTTTCGATTGTCCTTAAGTACAAGTCAAGTGCCCGCCCCTGAGTTTTTTTTTTTTTTTTAGCACCTGAGACTTGATCTTCCCAAAGGACATGCCATTTGCCTCCCCCACCCCTCGCACGAGAGTCCCAAAATGGACAATCGTCTGACTCCCTCTTTCAGCGGCCTTCCCTTTCAATCCCCCCTCCTACTTGCCTTTATTTTCTTTTTGGAGCGTCTAACGCTCCTCAAAGGCTCTTTTTCCCCCCCGCATTTTTACCCCTTTTGAGATGGAGGAACACTGGTGCATTCCCCAAGAAGGTCCTCCATTTTTTTTCTTCCCGGTTTCCCTCTTTCTATTTTTTCCATGTGTTGAATGACACTTTGCCATCCCCCTCATTTCGCGCTTGTCTAGGCCCGTCAGCCCCCCTGGTTCACTCCCGCCCTGGGGCAACCCCCCTCCCCTTCCCCAATGGCTGCATACCTAGCAAAAATTCTTTTCTTTCGAAAAAGCCCTTGCTAATTGGGGACCCAGCCTTGTTTTCCCCCGCTTATCTTTCTAACTTTCTCGTTGGCGACGCTTGCGAGCCTCATAGGTGAGAATAGGCAGTTCAAACATTTGTCCCAACAGCGCCCGTACAGCTTTTTGGAGCCTTTCCCCCGGCCTTTTTACCTTGGGCCGTCTTTTTTTTCCTGGTACCATGGTGATGGTCCTCCCTGTCTTTCAAAGGGACGTCGCTGATGCTCACGTCGGTGCTTCATAGCCTGTTCAGTCCCATTGGTGCCCGCTCTTCAGGTCCCACACCCTGGCAATCTTTTTTTTTATGGGCCCCGTTCTTTTTTTTTTTTTGTGTCAATGGAGGCTTTTTGATCTTTTCTGCACGATTTGAAATCGCGTCAAGGTGCTTTTCCAGGCCTTTGACCCCCTTGACGC
>Ga0179593_1289395_pt1 | contig 14878 bp, 26 predicted proteins | sample CZODoug2_1_08_16_FD_185931 | JGI IMG/M metagenome (GOLD analysis project Ga0179593, IMG submission 185931) | Vadose zone soil fungal communities from Angelo Coast Range Reserve, California, USA - CZODoug2_1_08_16fungal (PacBio error correction) | ecosystem: Environmental > Terrestrial > Soil >... | reverse complement strand
GGTGACCACCAACTCTCCTTTTGAGGTGTTCTTTTATGTTTTAATTTAAAGCGTTCCCTTTTTCTCTACGTCCCCCCCCGTTCTACCCTTTCAGATTATCACCCTGGGTATTGGTCGAGGGTACACCCGTTTTTAACTAGAAACCTTGGGACGATGTTCTTTTTTCCCCCCCTAATATTGCCTTGACGCTTCTATTCTATTTTAGGCCCGGGGACCTTCCCGCTTTTTCACCCCAGGGAGCTGTCCCCACCTTGGCTACAGACCCAAGAGAACCCACTTTTCCGTGCCGTTTTTTTTTCCCCTTATTGAGAACCTCTATTTTAATTGCTTTGTTCCCTCTCTCCAGTTTCCCTGAGTGGTCATGGGGCGGTCTTCTCCCAGCTTCCCTTTTTTTTTTTGTGGGTCCCTTTTTCTGACTTTTTCTGTTTCTGGCCTTTCCCCTTCCTATAAATCTCGAAGGGCGGTGTTGAAAATATCCCGCTTTCCTTTCCCCCTTGGCCCATGTATCTTACGGTTCCATGGTTGCAACTCTTGCTCTTCTTGCCTGGGTGGACCAAGTGATCTGCAAAAGTCCCTCCTTTCTTGCTAGCATTTTAAACGTTCCTCAGTAGACTTTTTTTTGATTCAGTTTTTGGACCCCTGGACTCTTGGCACCCGTTGCCCCCTCCCCTTGGAGCACCGCATCGGCTGTTTTTTAGTCCCTTGTGAATGTGCACACAAAGATTTTTTTCCCTCGTTACTCCCCCCCCAGTGTCCCCCTTATGGAGGCCCTTGTAGAGCCCCATTTTTTCCCCGAAGAGAACCTTTTTGAATTTCTGTCCTTCCCTTCGATATAGTTTTCCTCCTGTTTTTCCCCAGTTTTTCCCTCCTCGGTTTTCCTTTCCTCGGCCCGATTTCTGATTTCAGTTCGGTCTGTCCCCACTTGTTTATCCTTCGTTTTCTAGTTAGTACAATTTTTTCTACTTAAGTTTTTTTCCCCTTGCCCAGGTTGGAGGTTACCCCCCCCTTTTCCCCGCCCCTGTTCCTCTTTTTTTCTTTTCATCCTTTCAACCCATCTCCAGAACCTGTCATTTTTGAGGCACTGACGGCCTATTCTCCAAGAGCCGAGATATGCTTCCCCTTTTTATTAAACCGTTTATACTTGTGTGTTTTTTTTGACCTGACCGGTTCCGGTTGAGCGGTCCACCCTAGGCGACTTTGTACAATGTGCGCGTAGACGCCTGAAGGCCCGTTTTGTTCCTCCCTCTTTTTTTTCCCATCGTCCGATGAAACATCTACTTTTCGATGTTTCGGTGGGGAACCTTCTTAGTGGCGTTTTGCCTTTCCCGTAAGTCTTCTTTTCTTTGCTGTTTTGCGGCGGACTAACTTATGCTTTCCGTCGTCTCCGAAACCTTGGTTGTGTTCCCTTCCCCTGTTTTTTTTTACAGTTAACAGGAGCGACGACTCTTTTCCTTTACGAGTTGCTTTCTGCTTTTTTGTCTCTTTCTGAAGTTTCTCCCCTTTCCGAGGAAATCAATCGTCCCGACGTCGCGGTTTTCGCGAAGTCTGCTTTGACCCTGCTGCAACGGGTGATCTCCTTCGACCTCTCGTTTCAAAGTCTTTTTTCCCCCCCTTGGCGGGGTTTTTGGTCTTCATCTTTCCTGCTCAACCCCCGTCGTTTCGGCCAGTGACCGTCGCTTTCCCTGGTCTTGTTTCTTTGCCCGCCCTCCCAAATCTATTCCGGTTAGTCTTGTTGTGTGTGACTGCTTTTAGGCGTATCTTCCCTCGTTTTCCGTTTTTTTGATGAGGTTATGGACCCCCTTTCTCTTTATATTTCTGAGGTATGGCTTTTTCAGATCTGAGTTCCCCAGGGGGATCCTTCTTTTCTTCTGTGCCTTTTTGTTTTCCCGCTGCCCCCTTTTTCTTCCTCTGGCATTCATCCTCCCTAATTTTTTTCACGGGCCTTTAGGTAGTTCTTGCGTTCCCTTGCACGGCTTGATTTTGGGCTTCTCCCAGGTAGTTTAGGATTCTTCTCCGGCCTTAGAGCTGGATCCCCCGATCTCCTCCGAGAACTCGCCCTCTTTATAGGGGATAGGTGTTGAGATTTATCTTTTCTCTTTTTTCCCTTCTTCCTCGTGTGTTTGTTTGTGAGTCTTCTCAAAGTTTCCCAGCCACCGGATTTTTTTTAGGGGCTGGCTTCTCTTCTTTTCTGCTCCTGAGGTCCCGCTTTAGAGGCCTTTATCTCCCTCTTTTCCGTTTGTTCCCGGTAGGACGCCACTCTTTTTTTCCGAGTGGCGCCGCCTGACTAACTGCCTGGCCGTGTTTGCAGGTTCCGTCGGAAGTTTGCCGTCGTCCTCGATGATTTGCGTTTTCGACTCCTAATCTAGAGAAGGTATGCTCGAGGTTCGGTAATTCCTTCCCTTTTCCAATTCTTCTTTTGTCACTCCCGATGGTCTCTTCTTTCCCCCTCGGCGCTCTTTTTCCTCCCCCGTGATTTTTCTTTCTCATTTAAGAAGGACATCCGTCCCTCTTTCTCCCCCCCTCAGAATTCCCTGGGCGGCTTCTGAAAGACCGCTTGTTTTTCCCGCATTTTTGACTCCAGATTCACTTTGCCTGAGCTATGTTCCCTTTTTATCTGCGCAAATAGAGTTTGTTTTACCCCTCCGGTCCGTCGGACCCCGATTATTCCTCTTGAGTTCCCTTTTTTTTTTCCCCTGCTCGGACCCTCCCCCTTCCTCCGCTCACCACTGATAGTTTCTCTTTTTCGGTACCGTTTTTTGTAAACCCCTGGTCGCACTTTATTCTTTTTTTGAAGCCCATTCCCTTTCTCCCGCCCGCTTAAGGCCTTTCGACATTTCCTTTACCTTGACTTTTTCACAACGCTTCCCCCCGCTTACCCCCCCTTATTTTTTCTAGAAGATTCCCTTTAGTTTTTACTTCAGTTTTTCCTCGCTTTTGCCTCTCCGTCTGTTTTTTCGCGCCCACCCTCCGGTCGTTTCCAAAACAACTGCTGGGAATCCACGAGTGTTCCTTCTTTGCTCTGGTTCTTCCATTTTGGTCCGAAAGTACTTTCCTTTCTTTTGCTTTTTTCTCCCCCCTCTTTGATCCCCACTTTTTCTTTCCGGACCATGTCTTTCCTCCCAATGTAGACCCCCGTCCCTTCCCCCCTTTTCTCCGGCAGGCCCCCAAAGGTTGCAGGCCCTGTAGCTGACCCTGTCTTTGGCTTTTTTTTTCTGGTAAACTAACGGTTTCATGCACGTTCTCCTCCGTTTCTTTTCTCTCGTCAGTTGTTTCTTTGTATCAAACCTTGCGCGGTACGGACACCTGTTTTTTTCCCTTTGGACGCAGGCTGGGTTCTTGAGAAGATGGCCGGGTACCCTCGTTTTTTCAGTTTGTCCCCGTGGCAGAACGGGCGCATTTGATGGTCCAGGTGGCGCCCTAACTTTGGTCGTTTTCTGATCGGCTACTTTTCGCCCCCCCGTCCCTTGATCGGAACCGTGATTTCCGTTTGCAATCTGGAGACCATGGCCCCGTCCCCGTCTCCGGACGAAATTCATCCTTCCTTTCAGAGTGCCTTGTACGCTTTTCCCCCCCCGCTGCGTGTTATTTTTTCTTTCAGGGCACCCTTCACTGTCCCCCCCCTCGGAAGGGCCCCCCCCCGCCCCTTACCCCTCTTTCCACTTTTTTTTACTTTGCTTGATTCGTAATTTCCGATTGAAAGGTAGTCCCCCTGACTTTTTCCGTCCCACTGTTGACCGTAACCCCTATCGTATTCCCCCTTTTTAGTAAAGACAAGTTTCGGTTGCCCTGACTCCTTTTCGCGTTGTTTTCTCAGTGTTTTCATTCTTCTTCGTAGGCCACTCTTTCTCTCCTTTTTGATGTAGCGGTTCTCCCGCCGCTTGGATCTTGCATGTTTTTTTCTTCAACCTTTTGACCTCTCAACATCCTTGGTCTTTCCTTTCCGGTTAGTTTTCGGATAGCCACCCCTTGTCCCCCCCCCCCCTCTTCCAGACACTTTTAGGTCCGCCCGCCCGAGTAACAGAGCAGGTTACCTCGTCTCTTTTCGCTGGGGCTGTTTTCCCCTCCTCAGTTTCCACTTTCCCTCTCTCCCCCCGTGTCCTTTTTTGGCGGAGGGATTGTGTCCCCCTTTTTCAACCGAACCCCTGGCATGGCCGCAAACAGGGGTGTATGTCGTGTAAACGGGATGTGTGCTCGCCTGTATCTGGGCTTCTGCATCCCCCTTAGTTGTTTTGAACAGCCTCTCTTCCTAATGCTCTTTGCCACCATTTCGCTCGTGGACGCTTTCTTGCAGCGGTGCAAGGGCGCGCTCCCCCCCTCAGCCCTCTTATCCCTTCGCCGTTTTTCCTACTTCCTTTTTTCTCAATGCCAGCGGGGCCTCTATTCCTTGTGGTTTTCCTTTTTCGTGTACTTAACAATTGTCCTCGTTTTCTGCTGTGTCGTCTAAGGGCTTGGTTTTGGTCAGAAGAAGCACCTTTGCTGCGAGCTTCGTGTTTCCTTAGCACAGGGTCGGCAGAGTCCCCCCTTTCCTCTTTGACTTCCCCATATTAAGTTTAAGCCTGCTCAGAGTGATATCTTATCCTTCCCATCACCCCTAATTAGTTATTTCCGATGTTGGTTTGTTGTGCACCGGGAGATCTTTTCCCTCTTCTCTTTATCCGAAAGGTGACTAAGAATTCAAGACATGAGTTTCCCCGAGACGAGTTCAATACTTACCTGGGCCTGACTTCCTCCTCCCCACCGTCCGCTTTTTTGGCTGATCCGATGACCCCATTATTTGCTCCCCCCCCATGATGCCGCCAGCTCTCGTCCACTAATTTTTTCCCCAGAAGAAGCCTCGGCCCCTTAAGAGAATCATCAATATCCTTCAAGTCTTGCATGTCCCCTGTATTTTTAGGGCTTTTTTCTGATTTTTGACCGCGCTTTGAGCTTCCCTTACCTCTAGACCTCCTCCCCTGGTCTCGAAGAGTCTCCCTATCCTCAGTTTATGATTTTTCACGGAGTCCTTGAGACCTTGTCCCCCCTTTGTGCTTGGCCTGCCGGAGTGTTAACAGGTCCACACCCACCTAGTGTTTTGTTTGACATCACACCCGAGACCAGTGTTACATCACGTTGTTTTTTACTATTTTCGTGTCGTGGACTCTTTTTGTCCAGCCCCACTCCAGCCCTTCGCTATCCCGAAGGGTGCCCCTCGGGGCTCCCTTTCGGGGGTTTTTTTTCCCCACCGTGCCAGTTCATACGACCTGAGGGACAGTTATGTTCACCACCTCACTTGCCTGTCCCACCGATGCCGAGATGTCACAGTCCGTTTCATGGAGGTACGAACCTTTTTCTGTGATCCGACGGTGGGCGATTACTACCCTGTTTGATTTTCTTTGGCAACCCCCTGTGGAATCGAACCCCCAACCCCATCCGCGCCTTCCTTTCCCCCCCCCTTTTTTTTCCTGCCAGGCATAGAATTCTGCGTCTACGACTATTTGCAGGTGGCTACGTGAATCACTTTACAAGTTTCGCCATGATTCAAGGACCGCCTTTCCCCTTTGAGCTCCTAACTTTCTTGTCTCTAAATTTCTGTACGGGCTTGGATTCGTCACTCGTCAGCTTGGGGTTTGTTTTCTGCCTAATTTTTCTCAGCTTCTCTTGGGGCGTTTTCCTTTTTTCTTTCTTAGTTGGGACTTCTTTTTCCGTACCACCCACGAGCCCGCGTTGTCCCCGCCTAGGATCCCTGACCTCTGAATTAGATGGCCCCAAGTCCCCTTCATTATTGCAGACATTTCTCAAAATCCCTTCATTTTGCCCCCCCATCACGGGTGCCGTCTTCCTTGTACCGTTTCGAACAGTAAGTCCTCTCAGCCCCCCCCTTTCGACCCATTTTTGTGCACTTGCCTTTTTTTCCTGGATTGTCAGTCTTCGCCCGTTCTTGTCCGTGTCTTCGGTAGGTCTCGCCCCTCTTCTCTGGCCACCGCTTTCGTTGCCAGGTTTGGTCCTGAAAGGAGCATGTTGATCCTTGTCTCCGCTCTTTTAGCACACATCTTGAGGGATTCCACGTGCATTTCTTATGGAACTCCTTTTCCGATTCGGGCATCATTCTACGGGCTGCCCCCTTTTTTTTTTTCTTCCCAGGTTTTAGAGTTTTTCTAGAGGTCGACCTTTTCGGGCTCTTCTTTTGAAAGTCCCCCCTTGCAGCCGTTTTGCTTGGTAGGTTCCTCAAGACCCCCAGCGCCCCTCCTTTCAGGGCTGAGGTCGGACGCTATGATTCCCCGTTTGAGGCAGGTTTCTTTCTACTCGTTTTTATTCCCCCGTACTTTCTTGTTGTTGTTTTTCCCTGCGGGCAGGTGGCGTCCGGTTACCTCTGCTTGCCCACTGTTTTTCGCTTTTTCGTGAGGGCCCTTCCCGTAACTCCCCCTTGTCCTCGTTCGTCTCACAACTAGACTTCGGATTTTTTGCGGGTTAGGGTCGTTACTTTCCTTTGTTTTTATCCGTATTTGTTTGCCCCTGCCTGCTTCCTTCCCTTCTCAAGGGCTTTGTCCGTCAGGATTTCTTCCTGCCCCTTTTTTCCTTTCCTGCTTGTGACTTGTCCCTCCTCCTGGTCCCTCACTAGTGTGTTCTTGAAGGCGCCTATTGCTGTCGATCGGGAAATTTCCCCCTTCCTCTGTTGACTCCAATTAGTAGAAAGTAGGCCACAGGTTTTTTCGTTCAAAGGTAGGTCGATCAGCTTACTCCCCGGAGATAAGGCTTTTCATTTCAAGTCCAAAGTTTTATTTTTCCCACTCGGCGGTCTTCATCTCCGTGATCCCCTCCATTCTTTCCCTCTGCACACAAGACTTCTTTTTTTCTTTCGTCGAGGTTTACCCGAATCCAACCGTCAGTTTTAGATTTGTTGAGGCTCTAGCTTTTTTTCCACGACTCAGCTCCCTGTCTTTTTATTCACCCTCTTTTCTTGAAATTTTTTTTCCCTTTGTTAGAGGTCCAGTCCCCTTTTTTTCCCCTCGTTCCTCACCAGCCTTGAGATTTGTCCGGAGGCGCGCTGTCTCCATAGAAGATCCTCCCCCTAAGAAGGTCCACCTGGTTCAACGGCTTTCAGGTAGTCAGTTCCGTTTTCACCAGCGTAATCTTTTCTTCTCCCAGGGAGTTTTCTTCCCGAGAGTGGAACGCTTTAATCTCTTCTTGGATAGAGATAACTTTCCCTTGATTTGCATAAGAAAATCATGGGATCGTTGTGAGCTTTGCGGTTTATTCTTTCTTTGTACTTCTCATATTTTTTTGTTGTGAGAGTTTTTTAGATTCACCCTTCCCTACTTTCTTCTCTTTCCAGGATGATAGGCTGGGAGTTTCGATTGTCCCCGCGACTTGAGTATTTCGTTTCCCTTCCGAAACTCCTGTTTGTCTGCCGCCACGATCCCTTTTTTGCGTTGCGCGCGTCACTAACTTTCCTTCCTTTCCCAGTTCCCTCCTGTGAAGGTGCCCCTCCTGCCGACTGGCTTCGCTGCCGCATTTTCCGAGTTCAAGTCCTGCACCTTACTTATCGAGGCGAAAGGCCCGACCCCCCCCTCGAACTTCTGGCGCTTTTCTACCGTTTTGATGCTCGAGTCCGAACCCCCTCGAGATCCTCCCCTGCTCTTCTCCTCTTTCTCTGGTCCTTTCAGGACGAGGGGGCCCCTACGGACCGTTTCCTTGATCGACCGCTCGAGCGGGAGATTGAATGACTTGCCGTTTTTTTTTTTTTTGATGGTGCCCCCACAGCAATATTTTTTGGAGAGCTTTCCCCCTTGCTCTGCTCGTGTTTGCTTTTTCCCTGCGAACTTTCGTTTTGACCTTCCTCCAGTCGCCTATCCTCTCGAGGGCTGGACATTTTTCCCGATCGCCAGTGTCAAGTCGATGCTCGGTGACCACGCCATTCCTTCCCTCTTTTTCGGTCCCACCCTTTCGCAAAACTTTTCCTTCCCGTATTACACCCTTTCTACTTCCCCCGTTCGGCCGCCGGGCTCCGGAACCCCTAAGACGTACCAAGGATAAGACACCCCGTGCCCCCCCCCCCTACCCCAACCCCTTTCAAACCCCTTGTCTGTGTATCAGAAGTTCCTTTTCTTCCTGTCAGGGCTATACCCGTCTCCCCAGTTGACGCTGCTCTTTTTTTTTTTCTGCGCCACCTTCTGTAGTTACCCACCCCCCACAACCGCTTGGGCCTCCCCCCCCCCCCTCTTTTCGCCTATTCGTTCTTTTTTATCTCGGAGTTCTCCCGCCTTGCGTTCTTTTTTCTTATTCCCCCCACCGGATCAAACAGGTTCTAACGGTCCCAAGCTCCTTTTTTCCCCCAAATTGGCGACCCGATTGACTTCTACGCCTTGTCCCCCCCCCGATGCCCTTAACTTTTTTCTACCCATCTGCTTTTTTTCTTTCGGCACCCCAGTGACTGACTTGATCCTCCAGATCATGATTCTCGAGTTTTTTTCAGTGTTGGCCCCCCAGATCAACAACAGTTTCGTTCTCCCTGTCCCCCCCCCCCCGCTGTTTTCCCATTTTTTTTTTTTTTCGCAGCGGTGTTTCCCCCTTCCTTATGGACGTCTTACTCCCCCCTGTTGGTTTCAGTAACGGACTCAGTTTTGTTTTTTCTCTCTAGGTGATCCCCGTTTTGTGCACATGCAACCTTTCGTAGGTATGCATTCGGAGACCTTCCCCCTTCCCTGCTAGGTCAACCGTGATTTTTTCCCGTTTTCCTTTTCTGGTTATACTGGCTGCAGAAAGCGAGGCTCGGAGGACTTTTGAAAGGAGCCTGTCCGAGCTTTGGGTTCTTACCCCCCCTCTTCGCCGTTTCCCTTTTTCCCATTACCTGAACGTACACTTTGTCAGGGAAGGGTGTTGCCCCATTACCACCCCCGCCCAGGAGCATGTGCTGCGCTCCGCGATGACAGGCTCCTCCTCATCCCTCATTACACTTCCTTACCTTTGTACTCTCCAAGAAGAAGTTTTCCCTTTTGTTTTTCCTTCCTTTTTTCTTATTGCAAGGGTCTACTGTTTCGGCCTTCCCCCTGTATTTTCGCGGGTGTTGGTGGTTTTTGGTGTGTACGTGATTGCTCCTCCTTCTCACTCTGAAGGCGGGTTTTTTCCAGATTGAACACGTCTTTCATCGCCCATTTTCCGTGTCTTTCCCTGCTTCTTTATGTCCCCCCCCCCAGTTTTTTTCTGGATAGCCCCTGTTCCATTATCCAGCCCACAGTCGTTTTTGTCGTCGCGAGCCCCGTATTTCAACCCTTTCTTCTTCTCGCGCTTTGTGCTGTGGAAAAGCAGACCTTTCCATCCCGATATCCCCCTTTTCCTCTTTTTCGGTCGTCGTGGTCCTTTTTCCCTTTAATGGCAGACCCTTTTTTTTCAACGGTGTTTTCCCTTATCCTGACTCCCCGCATCCCCCACCCTCTGAGCGTGGGCACCAAGGACTAGTAGCTTTTGTTTGCTAAATTGATAGACGTTTTATCAGGCCTCCAGCGAGTTTGTCCGTAGGGCGCGCCCCTTTGCCCTTGCTTTTTTCAGCCCAAATGGCAGAGGTTTGGAGGAGTTGCGGTTTTTTTTTGCCTTGCTGCTGCTTCAAAAGCGGGCGGTACCCCTACGAGTACTTGGTTTCCTAGTGGTCAGCGAGGAAGTTTTTGATTCCCCTAAGTTTGTGGCGTTAGTACCTTCTCGGTGGTTTTTTTCCCTTTTGTTTTTAGTTAACTCCCTCGTTTGGATCTCTTCATATTTTAATAAGAATAGTTTTTGTTTTTTGTATGTCGAGATCCCGTTGATCAGATTCCTCAACTTGCACTTTCGCGCTATCCTCTTTTCCCCCCATTCGGAAGAACCTATTTCCTCCAAGGTGGAAGTAGAAGCCCGTTCTCATGTTTGCTTTTCTTTCCCTTCGTCCGTCCTTCTGATACAGAATCACTTCCTCCCGAAATTTCCCCTAATAATTAACAGTCCTCTGAATTGCTTTTGATACTCTTCTTGAGGATCCTAGGTCCTCCTTTTCTTTGCGCTTTTAATACCTATTCTGTCTTTCTTTTGTAGTCGCTTAGAAGATTTCTTCAGATCCTCGGTTATTGACTTTCTTGTCCCCTGTCCCCTTGGCGAACGTTTCCCCCCCCTTTGCCCTTTGGGCCCCTTTTTCCTTACCCACCATGGTTTTTTTTCCCCCACACGCCGATCCAACAAGCGGAAACTTGGTCTGATCGGGCTGGACCTTCGTTCCCTTGTGTCCCAGCCCCCCCCCACACTTTTCCTCTGAGCGACCTTTTTTCCTTTTTTGATTTTCTTCTGCCCAAAACCTTCATCCTTTTCTGGGCCCCTTCCCCCCCCCTAGTTTCGTTTATCCGAAAATTGTCGACCCCCCCCCCTCGGATATCCCTTGGATGGTCCCTCCTTTTTCCCAGGTTGTTTTTCCTCGAACCCCCAAACCCCCGCGCTTCAGCTTCTAAGGCGTGCCGCCTCCTCGTTCTCCGGGTGCCCTTATCGACCCTCTCTTAGAAACCTGTCTTTTCAGAACGAGACAGGCCCGCGCCGCCCCCTTTTTCTCCTTGATTCTAAGGCGATTCCCTTGAGCTTATTTTGTTTTGCCTATTTTGGCTTTATCTTTCTGTATCAGCGTTGGGTTTTTCCTCCTTCGAGAGCCATCCCTTTTTTTGCTTTTTTCCCCTCCTTCCCTTTCGTAGTGGAAGTTTTTCTTGTCCGGACGACACTCGAGGCTTTTTTTTTGTTTGTGGTGAACCCTTTCTGCTCTCGCCCCCTTCTTTGTTTTTCGGAGGTAGACTGATCTCCTTTTTTTTTTTCCGTTGCAAGCCCCCTTCTCCCAGATCTTCCCCTTGAACCCTCACCCGGTTGTAGGACAGTTCGTGGCTCCTTTTTACCAAGTAGAGATCAGACCAGTGACGACAGTGCATTTTCCCCCGGGTAGTAACCTCCCCTTTCGCCCGTACGTCAGTGATACCCTGTCCCACACCTGGTACAGGTTCTTTATCCTTTTCCGTTCCCACCGGCTGCGGATTTTCGCCTTCTTGTCCGCTTGTTTTTTCCTTTTGTTATTTTTCATGTATTCCTCTGTTTTTTCTCGAAGTTGTCTTGCCTCTGTTTTGTTTTTGTCCTTGCCTTAATTTTTCCCCCCATCATCGTTGTCGATTGCGGAATATCAGCGACGGTCTGCAAACCCCTTCCCCCTGCGTTAGGCAAATGTCTTCGTTTCCCATTGCTTCGTATTCTGTTTTCCGGGGGCATGTTAAGAACTGTGCGCAGTCTTTGGCTACCTCCCCCCGCTTTCTCACCCTCAAAATGACCCGTCTACAGAACCGGCCGTGCTGCCCTTCCCCCCGATCTGATCAGAGACGGTTGCTTTTTTTTTCCTTTATGCCCATTCTCTTATTACTCGACAGAATTGTTTTTCACGCCCCCGGCCCCCTGTTTTTTTTTTGCGGTTTTTTCTGCCCTTGGCAACTTTGGTTTGTTCCCTCCTTCCCTCTGGGCCTTTTTCGCACGATGTTTCGGCCCGGTAACAAACGCTATGTCCTCGTCCGCTCAACCCCCCCCCCCGCCAGGGACTTATCTCGGGGTTTTATTTGTTCCCCTTCTTTTTTTATCTTCTTCGTCGAGCATTTGAGAAGGGCTTCCCTCACCATTGGTATTGCTCCCCCCGTCTTGATCCTCTTCGTTTTCCCTTTTTTTAGTTTTTACCGAAACAGACCCCATTCCCTCCCATTTTCTTGTTCGACGGGGTGTGGTAGTTTCTCCTTCTTCTTTGTAGATAGGGTTCCCATTCGAAAATCCAGTATTACCCCCCCTTCTAGTAGTAACTGGTTGCGTTCCCCCTTTCTTTCCTTGCATTTTTTCAGTTTTCTGCCCGAGCTTCACCTGCACTATGAGTGGGATCTCTTCCAAGATGGACTTAGTTTAACCTGCCCTGTTTCTTCATCTCCTTTCTTTCTTGACAGTCGATTCATCCTTGCCAGCACCGTGTAGGTTTTTCGTTAACTTTGAGGTTTTCCCCCTCCCCGCAATCTGTCAGTAATGTATGACTCCTTTTTAGGTGATGTGTCGACGTTTCTTGGTTGTCCTTTTGTGATTTTTTCTTGTCGGTATCTTTTCCCTCTCCCGCCTTTTTCCTATTTGTTTACTTTAGACCTCTGAGAAACTAACGTGGCTCTTGACTAGAGGCCCCGGCTATGGTGGCAGGCCACTGATTGTTCACTGGCGTCCAGCCCCCTCCCTGACGTACATTTTCATGGTACTTCGTCGGGGTGCGAGAAACGGGTTTCGTGTTCTTGGAGCACCTCCACAGTTAGTTAGGATACCTGACTTGACGAAGTCGTCCTTCTCGAATCTCCCCCCCCTTCTGCACCCTTTTTTTTTCGCCCCGCTTTCCTCGGTTTCGGTGATTTTCTTATCTCTTTTTTTTACTACCCCCTTTTCCCCTTGTTTTTTTTAGAGAGCTACCCCATTCCTTTCCCCCCCTCATCCCGAGATTTTTTGGCGGATATCATTGCTTCTCTTTAGCAGAGGGAGATTCGTTTTTTCTTCTGAATCCCCCCTCCCTCATGTTTTGTATTTGGTCACCTCAATCAGGACTTTTTTTTTTTTTCCGCCTTACTATTAAAGGCCCTTCATGTTTTTTTGGTCCTCTTCCTTAGCCTAGGATTTTCTTTAAGCTCCTTCGTCTTTACACGCGCCCTTTATTTTTTTTTTTCTGCGAAGTCGTTCTACCTTTCCTAGTGTTTCCTTCCGCTGTCCCTACCTGAGCGACACCTTTTGACTTGCAGAAAAGTATTTCGCTTTCCTTTTTTCGTTCTAGTAACTCTCCCCCTCTGTTTTTCTTTTCGAAGACTCGGAGCTGGACGTCTGCATTCCCTCTTTTGGCGGTGACCCACCTCTTTTGTCACCTGAAGGCTTTTTTTTTCGTGAATTTGATCGTCCTCCATTACCCTTTTTTTCGCGGAAGTCTTCCCCAGTCTCTTTCATCGAGGGGCTACTTTCCTCTTTTTTTCGGCACAATTTCACCTTTTTTTTTTCTCGTCCCAACGAAGTCCCTGTTCCTCCTTGTTCGGTCACTTTCCTTCCCCCTTTTTTCGCCATCGTCTCCGAGGGAGCCTTCCGTTAGTTCCGTTTGCCGCGAAGGCACCGTCCCTGACCTTCTTCATCCCCAACACCTCACCCCCACCCCCGTCAACCATTTCCCCCCCCCCCCCCTTCCCTCTGTTCTCTTGATTTATGCCCCCCAGCGTACCGTCCCTTGGTCTCTCCTCTCCAAAAGTTTCCGCTCGACTTTTTCGAGAACAATGCTTTTTGTCAGGACACCCCAAACTTCTTTTGGCCTTTTGACTGTCGCCAGCTCTTTTTGGTTTTGGTACTCCTTTCTCTTTCGTCATGCAGCCTGTGCAGTTTTTCTGGCCGCTTTTCTACCCTGGCTTTTTTGCAAAAAGTCCCTTTCCCCCCCCCCGTCCAAGTTCCTTTTTTTTCTGTTCGTTTGCTTCCTTGGACTTCTTTCTCCTTTTTAAAACACCCATTTTCTTTTTTTTCGTTTCTCCGCATCTTGAGTTGGTCCTCTGTTAGGCAACCTAAGGTCTTCCAACGTGACCTCTCCCGTGATCCCTCTTTCTTGAATGATCCCCCGGCGCTCTCTGCGGCGTTTTACCTGCCCTGCAGCCGGTTTGTTTCTCTCCGATGTCCTTTTTTTACCTCTGGTGTTCAGGTTTTTCCCCGGACCGTCCCGGTCTTTTGCGGTTTTTTGCTACCCAGGAAATTCCCCATGGTCGTCTTTTTTTCTGATCGTTTTCCTTTTTCTCCCACTTTTACTTTCTCGCCCACTTTCTTGTCCAGTGCATATCTGGTTTTTTTCTCCTTCTGCCGACGATCTAGGGACCTTCGTCCTTCAGTTTTTTTCTGCCTTGAGGGCGGAGTTTTTCCACACAACCCTCTTCTCTCTTTTTTTGCCTTTCCCGTTTCCCCACTCTTTGCAGGGGTCCCTCAAATACCCCCCTCCAAGGAAGATTCTTTGCCCGGCCTCGTGAAAGGGGATCGCCGTTTTCCTCCTTTCCCTCCGGACCTCGATTATTCCCCCCACGTCATTTAATTTTCGGCGACCTCTTTTGTTCGCCGTTCTTGATTTTCCTTTTTGGTCTACTGCTTTTTTTCTTCTTAAGGACCCGTAGGCTTTCCAAGTCCTCGAGCGGCATCCTTCGAAATCTTGCCTACGCTTTTTTTGTGTCCCGACCCCCCCCCGTTTGACATCGGCCTCTTTTTAGGAAGCTTCCTTTTCTCATTTTTCCGGTCTCTGAAAATTTTCCTTATTCCCAGTTTTCCCCTATTTTTGCAGCCCCGATTTACTTCCACCGAGGGTTGCCCCCTTTCTTCTTTTTCGTATTGGGTAGGTTGGTTCCACACTCTGCATTCTGGTCCCCCTGACTTTCCCCCCCTTTTTCCGTCTTTTTTGCGTTTTCTTTGTGGGTCCCCCTGTACCCTCGGCCCCCTTTGTTCCCTGCAACCCCGGTGTGTGAACCTTTTTCCGAAAGTAAGTTTTTTCCCCCCCTTTCATCGAGGTCCTTTTCCCCCAAAAGCCCTGTCGTCTTTTTTTTTTTTTCTCCCTGAGGCTGAGAACTCTGCACTGCGTTTGGTTTTCTCCTGCGTGCGACAGGGACGCCAGAATCTTCCCACTCCCCCCCCTTTTTCAGTTCCTTTCCCTTGGGTGAGGTTTCGGCCCCCTTTTTTTTTTTTTTCTTTTTCTGAGGAGGTCTTTTCCCCCCACCGGGCCGTTTTTGCGACTCTCATTTCGCGGCGCTCCCGGCCGTTGGAGGAAGAAGATTTGCGGCCGAGTCCCCCCCCCTTCTAGTTTGCTCGTAAACTGAGGATGGGGAGCTGTAAGGCGTGC
>Ga0179593_1676200_pt1 | contig 14879 bp, 9 predicted proteins | sample CZODoug2_1_08_16_FD_185931 | JGI IMG/M metagenome (GOLD analysis project Ga0179593, IMG submission 185931) | Vadose zone soil fungal communities from Angelo Coast Range Reserve, California, USA - CZODoug2_1_08_16fungal (PacBio error correction) | ecosystem: Environmental > Terrestrial > Soil >... | reverse complement strand
CTCACCCCAAAATGCAGGGCCGGTGTATGGACTCTTTGCGAAGTTCCCTTATGGCCTTGCCACCGAAAATCTCCCCAAACCCCACATTTCAGGCGCCTTTCCATACTAAAGGTCACGCACCTAGGTTCGGTGAATCGGGATTTACTACGCTCAAGCCCAACCACCGACATTAGGAAGCTGGGCTTTTCAATGACTGGTTTCCTTACCGTCCGGTTCGGAAACTTGAAGCGTCTTGCGGTTACTACTTACTTTTCTTCGCTGGCCCCCTCCTCATGGTCAGACAGACCCGGGTAGGATCCCACTTTCGGGGCCACCATCTCGAATCGTCCAGGGAGGGCATGGGACAGTAATAATCGACGCAAGTTTGTAAATTTGCCGCTAGCTGCTTCTATGACGGCATTGAATCATGATAAGAGAAAAACCGGCTCGCTCTCTGGCTAATTTATGAGTGGGAGTTCCGTTAAAAGATATCTTCGTTGTGATGGAGTCTTCGCAGTGATTAGCTTATTTTACCGTTCTCCATCGGAGGCCGGTTGCGCTGGCCCGGTGCGCTCCTTAGCTATCGCACCAAATTTCCAAATCGGTCCCTCTTGTCATGTCATCTGACAAACCGCGCGCTTCGCGGACCAGTTCTTTTTTTTGGCCAGCCTCTGCTCTAACGAGCGCTCCGCCTGCTTTGCTGGGATATATGTGATTTAGCAGCAGGCTCCACCTTTTTTAGCTTGGGAGCGCAATCGTCTTATGGGTGTGCCCTGCTGCGCTGGTGTTCCGTGATTTTTGCTTGCATGTCAAGGTATTTGGTTTCTTTTTCGATCCGTTCGCTCTGTCCCATTGAACCAGCTTTTCGCCTTGACAGTCTCAGGCACTGTGTGTCTTTCGCACACGGCAAACCATGCTTCGGGAAGTGTTTCCCCAAACTTCCTCTCAGAGTTTATCAATCCTCTTTTTAGCAGCCACTTTATACCGGTTATCTCTTGAGAATTAGGTCTTTGAATGCGTATCTCGGATCTATTCCCCCGTCTGTCTCGTCGGTACCCTCCGCCGGGTTCATTTTTGAATGCTCGTGCGAAAAACGAATTCCAAATTCCCTTAAAATTCTTTAGGCTCGGATTGTTATTTTTACTCAAACGTTGCACATACAGCCCACGTAGGCGTCCCGTACGGGAGGTGCTGTCTCTTACGGCCCAAAGCAAGGGCTGTCGGGGTTTAAACGGGTTGCGCTTTCCATGAGCGCTCGGTTTTTTGTTCTTTCGCGTTAGTTAACCACTTAGGTTTCATTTCAATTGCTCTTCGTGTTAACATTCTTCCGCTTTCGCAACCGGCGAGTTTCGCTTCATTTTGGGACGGTGTGAAATCTTGCTATGTTGTCCTTGGCATCTCTTGCGCCGGAAGGCAGAAGAGTCATGGCCTTTTTTTCTGTCCCTACCTTTCTTTCGCGTGTCCCGGCGAGAAACCTTGCCGATACAGGTTCCCTTAGCTTGCTTCCCTCCAAAATTAAGTGGGGCCGTGCTACCAGCCTCAAACCACTCTCTTAATTTTTCCTTCATGGTTCTTCGAGCGGCACTCTTCCAGCGGTAGCCTCTCTGACTCCCCCAGAACCGCGGTGGTGCTCTTTCCGTCTGTGACTCTTCCTTTTCGACAGTACACCTCGCCTCGGAGGCCTCGCTTTCCCCTGCATCGAGGCCGCTTGGTTATTTATAGCATGACAGCCTTTACGTCGCTTTTCTATGATGTATGTCCATTGCCAACCAAGTTGGCCATTGGCGGCTTTCTCTTTTCGACGCGTTTGAATTTCGACGCTTCACACATGCTGATGGCAATCAGTTTGGCCTGTCCGAACGGCTTAACAAAGCCCCTGACCTAGCAGTAAGTGCGGACTTTTAATCGGGATGCTCTCCCCCTTCAGGACCAGGATCACTTGTTTCGAGCCTCCTTTGGATATTGTTGAAAAACTGAATTCTCGTGATTGTAAATCTTTTCCTCCAACGCTGCAATGGTTATTACCTGGCCGCGGGAGTAGTTGAATTTCAGCGCATCGGTCGCCTGCTCAACAGCGATCTTCCCCTGGAAGGCTTTTATCCCTAGTTTTGGAAAGGTGCTCCGATTTTCGTCTTGAATCGTGTCAGTAATCGTTTTGTCACCAAGAAATTCCCCATATGCACTTATTGGATTTTCAACGAGCTCAAATTCTTTCTTGACTCTGCGATGATGTGATTTGTTGCTCAATCCCTTCACGAAGTCTGCCCATTGTAAGAAAAAAGATCGCTGTGCGGTTCTGACCAACTTTAGTCCGTCCCAAACCCTATCCGGCTGTAGTTTTGATTGGTAAAAAGGACTGGTTTGGTCCCGAGATGAAACCTGTTCCTCCTCGCCCGCTACCTCTCGTTTGGCGTCGGATCGGTGGGGTGTAACTTCCATCTGCTTGTTCTCCAAAACCAAACAGTTCTTAATGTGTTATTCACCCCTTCACAACTTCTACTCCTCGCTGGGATGGTGGGTCACAAGGTTCCATCCAGCTCTTTCAGCAAGCGGAAGAAAGTAAAAAGTGTCCCCTTGTACTGTCTTTATGTTGACAGCTTGTATATTCTGGTGGAGAGCCACTCCCAGGTGGAGAGAGCGTACCCCATACAGCGTTTTAGACTGAGTCGTCTATGCCATTCCGGCCTATACTAGACGGCGGAAGGCTGCAGCACAATCCCCCGTCTAAGGTCTAGCAATGGTATGGATTATTTTGCGGAAAAGCTGACCACACTGCTGTTGGACAACCTCGTATTGTTCATCGCTCTTGTCTTCCTCGCTTGCTGGACACTTTTACACTCGATTTCCTCACTTCGCGGATATCCCATATGGCCTGATTTTTTGAGTACGCCTCTCTTCAGTAGGGTCGGATGGTGAATATATCCGCTGTGCTTGGCTCCCCATGTACGCCGCTATTGCCTAGCGGGACACTGGCGGTTTCGTAATCCTTTTACCCTTTCCTGGTATTGCCCTGCATTGGTGTGAAGACAGCAATGAATTCATACCTACGTTTAACCGTAAGTTTCTATTCTTTTCCGTTGTCGGGCGGACGAGCATGTATTGTTCCCTACGGCAGTTTATAGCTTCTCGTATTCGCCTGCCGAATCGGGTTTTTCCCTCCCTAACGATGCCTTTGCATTGCGCAATATATATCCATGTTCTGTAACCTCTGAGTTCGTCTCACTAGAATCTCGATACCACACCCTCAGGTCTTCGACTTTGACCCCTTGTTTCTCGCTTTTTTCCCCACGCAGCTCCTTCTAGGTCATTATCACTTTTTTGGTATTACGACTGCCCATTTCCCACATATTGAAACGCACATGGCTCTGTAAGGCCCGACATCTGATTTTTTTCTTTCTCCATTCCAGACGACCTCTCGCTTCAGTCGGGAAACAGGATGGAAGCCCACGTCGGTCGAAACCTGGGCTCATTGAGGCGAAAATGCGAACTCCTGCGCCCCGCATCCGCCTCGTGGTCCGATCTTTAGGCGTGTCTTGTGGTCTCAGATCGGTTAGTCCCCCTCTGCGGCAATCAGTGTCACAGATGTGTTAATTTTCATCCCCTTAGGACAGGCCTAATTAAAGATATGCGACGCCGTCGCAAACATGTCTCTTCATTCGCCGTCTTCCGCCCATTGCGAGATGATAATCAGTGATTGTTCGCTATAAGGTTTTTGTTCGGCAATTTGTACGCATTACCCTCACATACCCAGTCCCGCGATTGCCGTTTACTTTGTTCCCGCTGCCTGATCCTGGAATTGCACTGCGATTATGGGAGCGCTTTCTGCTTTGCAGGCTGCTTTTGACTTTTGAACAGTTCTCCGACCCTTCGTTGTCCGCGATTTCCACGGAGCAACTTCATTTATCCGACCGAGTATTTTCTTTTTCCTATTTCAGAGAGATTGGGGGGGTTAGTTGGTTGCGTCTCCGTTCACGGCATTCTCCTGGATGTAGTACCGCTATTGTCCACCATGTTCCTTGGCTTAAGACGTATATAGCTGGCTCTACACAGATTGGCCCAAAACCGGCTTTTTTATCCGGCCACTTGTTACCCTTTTTGGGACACGGTACATCCACCCTCTGTGGTCTTATGCTCTACCAATCTGACGGGTATTCCCATTCCCGCCGAGATCACCTGTGCTTCGGGGCCACCGATATTGGCTTTCTTCCACATTCAAGGTTTTCGCGACACTTTAAGATGACCCCATCGCGCGGGTAGAGAATAGTGTCTGCCGATCACTTTCCAGGTTAACTCACAAGACAGAGAACGAGGTGGAAAACGTTGTATGGAAAACTAAGAGGCCGACTTTCCTCAATCCCGGCTCTTTAGCGGTGCCGCTGTGATTTTCCCTCTCCTGCAGGCAAAGAAATCCACACAGGCAGTTTGTACTTTGGGATTTCTCCCTCGATGCCTTCTCCCTGTGTCCCCTGGTTCCTGAGCGGTTTAGACAGAATTCTTGATATATTGGTTCTAGAGTGCCCCCTCTTCTATTTGAATGACGCTACAGCCAAAAGTTAGCGCTTGAATTCAGGGGTGTCGTGCGGCCCCCTCTGCGAACATGGGCAATCATAACCCCTCTTCGAGCATGCAATCGCTAACAGCCAATTTATTTCCCCCCCCCCTTTCCCGATCCAGTCACACAATGCCCTTATGAATTTTGCCTTCGATAAAGAAGGCGCCCGCTCCCCATCACATACCCTTATTAAGAACCCTATCTGTTACCCCCGAGATTATCCCCCTGAAGCATCTTTAATTGGAGCGGCCCCCCGTTGGGGTTCCCCTCGTTTGTCTATCTGTTCCGCACTTGCCGCCATGTACCCCGCTGACTACGTTGATATAACCGTCAAGATATCAGGACCCGCTGGAAGGGCAGTGGCTTTGATCAGCCGTTTCTTTTCATTTTAAACTCTGATCTCCTCTTTTATTTTTTTCACCTTGCGCCCGTAGTTTTTCCTCACAGCTGGTAGTTCTGAGGCGAGAGTGTACCACCCTTCCTCACTCGGTCTCTGTTTCAGTTTACCCCACCGACTTCTTGCGAGTCCAGGGCTTTCATAACCTGTTGTTTTTGTCAGCATGCCCCCCGCATTCCCCAAGCTTTTTTTTCCGCCACTCACTGGGTTCCCTTCACATGAGCGCCTACCGTTTCGCACCAGAGTCCTCTCTGAAACGACTCTGACGAACATATAACCTCGTATGCCTGTTCCCCGAGCCGCAAAATCCATGGAACATCCCCCCCTTTCCCCTCCGGTGTACACACACTCTGATTGGCGTTCTCACTGAACGGGGTTTCGCTCTCGTGAGAGAATAAATGATACTCCTCGTAATTTTTAGGTATCTACGTATATCCACTTTGGTTAGGATTTTTCTTTTTTAAAGGATATGTTTGCATTGGGTTTTCGGATCCAATTGTTAGGTCTTCTCCAGGATGCGGGGCTCCCGGGGCAATGGTTATCCGCTATTTGGCACACCCCTGTGGGCTGCTGTCAGTGACGGCGCCCCTAGTTGATCCCCTACCCTCTTCGGGGCAATTGTCTTTCATTCGTCATTTTACGGTTTAAACTGCATCCTTGTGAACTTTCCTGACTGACGATCTGAGAGCGATTCGTCCGTAACCCCCTATGAACCCGTTAGTTGTGTTTTCACCGGCATGAGAGAAGATTACCTCGTACTACTTATGTTTTTCGGCATTTCTCCGACCCTTCCTGTCTACCTTTCCCAGCTTTGTGGAAGACCAAGGGCTATACCGGTACGTTGGAGCTGAGTGCGCCACTCCCCCCTGAGGCCACCCCCGTCGTACGAGTTCCCGTTCTTCGTGATCGAGGGCTTGACTTTGGGCGCCTTGCCCCTTGAAGCAGATGGTTAGTTGGCCCTCGACCTTTGACGCGCACGGTTTCCCTCGGGTTTCCCACCAAGCGCAGCCCCCTTTGTTCTCCGGGCCCCGTCTTTCCGGTTCTTTTTCTCGATTGTTATCGAGTGTTATCAAAAAAGTGACTTGTTTGATTCATCGGTGATTAACAGCGGGCAACGTTTCGTCAAGTGAGGTGTTGATTTGCTATGTCGTCTCATCTGTCTAATCTGCCCTGTTCCGTGAGTAGTTTTCACAAACCGGTATGCATGTGCTAGGAGCTGGCCGTTATGAGCGTATCTGGTAGTGACTTCAATGCTGTCGTGGTTCCATTGTACGATCCCCTTTACGGCGTTTATACACGGTCCGCCCCCGTTAGCATTCCCTCAGCATCGTATACTTACCAACAGTTTGCCTATGAATGCCGCCCATGGGGGTATGGATAGAGAAACGCACTGGGAACCAGACTGTAACTTGAGTCTCGTCATTCGTCTTTATTTTGTATTATTCGCTTGGGCAAAGTTTTTCCTCTTCTTGACGCGAAGAATGTACTTGGCGTTCGATCGGAACTACCCGCTTCAGTTACGCCTCAAGATTACCCCGTTCGCTGATGAGTGAGGTTGGTTTGGTGTCGTTTGGGTAACAAGGTGCCACTTTAACGTTGTATTTCGCCCAGTTCTTGGTCAGCTCCCTCGCGGCCTTATGCACTGCCCCCCCTGCGAATATCATGGCAGCGGCCCGGACGTAATCATCCCTTGGATGGCGTTTTTTTTGATGCGCGCCCCCTTTCGGTGAGAGTTGTGGCGCGGTCTTGGCCCGCCCCTTATTGTGAAATAGCGACTGATAGTTACCTGTCTGGTCGCCTCATGCCCCCTTGCGCTGCTCGTCGGGTTAGGCTCTTCGGCACGTCCGGGAGTTCCACTGTTCTTCGCTCCCCAGCCTTTTGTGCGCAGCTTCTTTTGCTCGCCGTGTGTCATAATCGGCATGATCATGAAATTTGATGTCCCCGGAGCAAGGAGACCGGTTTTTTACATCCGTCCCAGCTCGACAAGGTTTAGTGCTGTCGGCAAGTTTCCACCTTCCTTCGCAGATCATCCGGGCCCTGTTTTAATAGTCCCATTTCTCGTCTCATGCGCACTACGCTTGCAACAGCCCTGGGCCAGGGACGCTGTGCACTGCAGTTCGCAGGTGACCATTCTTTTCTCGGAGACGTCCCTTTTTGGTGGGGTAGGGGAGACCGCTGGCCCAGTACGTAGAAATTGGGGTGACTCATGAAATTTGCCTGGCTGCGGCGGTTTTTTTGTAGCGGAGTTGGGAATTAATCAACAGACGTTCCGGGTCTCCGGGTGGACCCTATCGTTTTTAGTCTGCCCACGGCGTTCCCTCTTAGTTGGGTTCCACTTTTTCCCGGCGTGCCGAATTTTTTTTATTTTACACTGACATTGATTTGAGTTCACATGCTCACCCGTCTATTTACTGACCAGTGTGACTTCTATTTTTAGACTATCTCTATATTTCGCGTTTGTTTATACCTTGTGCTAAACATGGAAGGTCGGCAGAAACCCTAACCGCGTAAGGACTAGGTAAGATTAAAGGGGTTTGGTTCGACGTTCGTTTGCGTGGTCGCTGGGACTGTAATCTTCCTAAGTTTGTTAGCACTCAAGTAAACATTGTGCCCTTTTACTCTCTAGCCCTTGGCTGAGGAATGACGGTTTGGAGGGGCTTCTGGGGTATTTTGTTGGCCGTCGTTGGTCGTCTTCGTTTCGTACTCTGACAACAGGTTCGCGTTGGGTTTTTCTGATTGACTTTCTGGTTTGCAGTTTCCTTTTTTCGCCCGCCGTCTAAAGGGTGGTGCTGAGTTGATATCCCTTGCAGCGCTCTTTTTTGCAAATTGGCCGGTTGTTCGTTTTTTGCCGGGCTGTGCAATAGTTCCTAGCCTCTTCCTTTTTTTTGAAGCCTGAAGTCTAGTGAACCGGTAAGATACCAAGTGCAACTTTGTGGTGTTCTTTTTTTTGATTCCCTTTTTCCAAAAGGCTTCTTATGTAGCCTGTTCCGCCCGATCCCTCAGCACCAGAGGGTGTCGGCGTTGGGTGAGTTTGCGTTTCACCAGAACTCGATTAGCTGATTTATTTCTCTCACCTTGTTTCCAGAAGCCAAAGAGCAGTCTGTAGCCATTTTTCCTAATGACCCCCTAGAAGGGCCCAGAGACAGTGAGGGATCGGGTAAAAGGTTGGGCGCATGCTGACGGCGTCGTTCCGACTCTTTCTTCTTTTTGAGCAGCCATTCCATTTGCTTCTGTCACTTTTCGCCTTATGTATTGGAAACGTAGCGCTGCCAGCTGCTGTCCGTATCCCTACGTCCGTGCTATGCCCATCTTACTCGGACCTTCAACTCCCCCTACAAAACCAACGCTCCTAGCACCCATCCCACAGAGTCCGTAAGATGGGCTCCAAACCTTTCAGCTACTGTCCCCCCTCCATATTGGTTTTTGACCACTTCTTTAGCCTCCCATTCCAGCCTTCTGGTAGAGCTTTCCTGAGTTTCCCCCTCGGACCGCTTCTGGGATCTACGGTCAATTGCCCCCCAGGCCCTAAATAATACTAATTGAAAATAAGCCAGCCGCACTTGTATTGATGTAAATCAAGCTCAATTGGTCCCCTTCTTAGAGAACCTAAAATGATACTCAAAGCATGATTTTTCCCTCTGTCCGAAACCATATTCAAGAACTGCGTTTGTCATTCCCTCCCGCCTGTTTTATTGTTGCCCGCTTTATTAGGATCTAGCAATTCAGCGTTCCGCCCAGTCCCCTATTCTTGGTCGGTGTTTCCTTTTTTTGATTTCTTCGTGGATTTAGATCCTTTTTTTCTGCTTTTTCAGGCTACCGGGTCCTTCCGCACACCCTAGAGTGCACTTTCTGGGAAACATCCATTCTTCTCTTTTTGCCCCACCCGCGAAGGTTGTGGATGGACTTTTTTTTTTTTGAGACCCCCTTCCCGGTCCATTCACATTGTCGACTCGGACTTTAGTGCTCTTCCCTTCAGAATGATGACCCCTCCGGGAAGTGTCGTGTAGAATGAGCAGAGATGTACACCACACTTTTTCAGCCGGGTGCCTCGGCTTCCTTGATTGTATGAATTGCTCCGATTTGAGTATATTTTTGACTTTGTTCACTCCGCGTCTGGATGGCCTACCCTTATACCGCCGTCGTTTCTTGCGACTAGATGTCGGCGCATTTCAGTGCGAAATTTGCACCTCCCTGGTGCCCCAAGCCTCCCAGCGACTTTTTCTACCCAGGTCAGAGAGCACTGTGAAGTCTCCGGTCATCATAGGTTCCCCTACGATGGTATTCCATTTGAGAAACTCTCCGTTTGGGAAACCCCGAGACCAAGGTCTTCTCCCCATCGACCTAGTGCCCAGCCGGGGTGGATATACCATGAGGAGTAGGGGTGAGCTCCTAAAGAAATGCGAATATGACCCAAAGATCCGAACACAGACCGAACCCAGACCATTTGCAACCCAATTTCGGTTTTACGACGCCGACCCTTTGCAGCTTTCCCTAGAAAGAATAGCGCAATCTTCTCGTGAAAATCCCTACGAACGGACTTTTTCCCCATTGGTAATCGTTTTTGAGCCTACTGCCCCGCGCAAATTTAACTCCGCTAGACTGCAGAGGTACACGCGTCAGAAATCTCCCACTTTAGGGGACGCGACCCCCCAGCAGTGTGTAACCCATGTTGTCCCACATCTACTGAAAGCTTTTTTTATATCCCCTCCCCAGGTCTTTCCAAGACTGGCTAAAAGTTTCCTTCCCAGGTATACTACTTTTTCTAAGACCCCAGGCCCTTTTCCTTGTTTTCTTGACCTCGTAATTACTTCCCTGTTGATGAACCCCGTATGGTTTTCTGCGGACAATGCTTTTAAATCGGTTCCAAGCCCTATCCTTTCGATGCTCACCTCTTTTTTTTCCGACATCCCTCGTCTTCGGCTCCTGCCCACGTGATTGGAACCATAGTCGACCCCCCCCCCCCCCCTGAGCCTCTGGCAGTGACTCAATCTTCCAACTTGCTGCATTCCCCAGCCGTTCGCCACTAGACTTCTTCCCATCAAACCCTACAGCCGCCCTTCCCCCCTTTTCAGACTTTATCCCCCCTAAACATAGTATTTTGCCTTTTTTTCTCTCCCACAAGACCCTTCCTGTTCCTTTTCCCAGACCCCTGCCTCCCTTCCCCGTGCTTTCCCCCCCCTGATCATCATCCGGTCTTTTAATTTATTTCTCAGTCCGCTATGGTTCATTCTCTTTGGCTTCCCTCTTGTTCTGCCCTTCCGCCTGTTGTGTCCCACCTCTTCCCAGTTCTGCCTGTTTTTCAATGTGGTTATGCTTCCACACCCTCCTTGTCTCGACTTTTCCCTTTCTTCCGTGATCCAACCCACCTGCGTGTCCTTAGCTCTACTTTTCTGCGCCCCCTTTTCCCATCTTTGCTCCTCCTTTTGCCTTTGCTTCGCCCTTCTCGTGCAACCAGTATAGTTTATAGTGTCTAAGCCTCCCTGTCCCCTGACTATCTTGCGCCCCAAGTGTTTTTAATTTGCGTTTAATGTCTCATTTCATTTCCCCCATTCTTGTCTTTCATGCTCACGTGCCTTTAATATGAGAAATCCAGATACCTTTTCCTTTAGACCTCTGCCCGATCCTAACACTGGCGCCCGCTCCCTTTAGGTCTAGGGGGAGCTGACGCTCAGGATGAAAAACCTTGGATACCCCCCCGATGAGTCTGGTGCCTTCCATTTCTGCCTTGGCTCCCGCCTTGTGGTAGTTTGTCCGAGAGCCCTGGTCCCTCTTGGAAGGTCATGAAATTCCCTTGACCTATTTTTTAAGCCCTCCCAATGACCCCGTTGTTTTGATAACTTAGAGCTCCCCCTTAAGAGTTCTCATTACCTTTCTGGACTTTGCTTATTCATATGTACCACCTGAGGTTTCAATCGTGAGGAAATCGACAAATTGTCCTATAAGGATGACATAATACCTGCCGCACCGGGCAGGGCAAAACCCAGGGACTTTCCCTGCCTGTCTATTTTCTTTCGCATTTTTCAACGTGGTGAGCGGATTTCTTAAGTCCCCCGAAAACGAATTTCCCCAGGCATTTAAAGGACTGAAAAAAAGGGGGAAACCCTGCAACCCCGCTGAAAGGTTCCGTATGTGAGCTTGCCAGGGACGTTCGTAAGATGTTGTATCTTTTGGACAAAACTCTGCCCTTTGTCCCTCACAACAAGTTCAATTTTTGCTCTTCGGCTGTCCATTTTTCCATCATTCCTCTTAGTCCACTATCGGCTGATTTCTCTTTTCACGTCCTTCAGGGGAGATCATGTCGCCCCCTTCAGAAGATCGACTTTTTTCGTTTGCCGTATATCAATTGACCTTCCCCGAGTTTCGCCCAATCCGCAGGGGCACAGCATGATGATTTGTAGCAGGTGTTTTTCAGATTTGATGTTCCCGCCCACCACCCCCCCCGTAACCCGGCAGAGTCAGTTTTCCCCCCAATTACACTCGGTGCGCTTTACCACCTGATGGGCACGGTGGAGGATCGATGCACCTGGCTCCCTCCCTGCACGCCAACCAAGGCATGATATGGGATGTCGCGTCAATGTCCCTGCTGGTCGATTTGCTGTGATCACTTTTTGCCAGCTTGATTTCACAGCTCGCTAGTGAATGTGTTCCCCTTATTTGGAAGATCCCTCTTATGCTCTTTCCACGTTGTTTGGGTTTTCGGGTTGCTGAGGAAGTAATGGCCATTGGGTGTTGACCCCTTACGGCTAGTAAGGATTTACCCCCCCTTTCATGTCTTCCTTTACGGCTTTTCTTTTTTGATGGTTTCGTTATGATTTGTTTCTTAATGTTGTTTTGTTTTTTTCCCCGCTCTCTTGTCCTTGTTACTGGTTAACATGCTCGTTTGCACACCTCGATCCTCTATGGCTTCCTAATTATTATTTTTGACCATTTGACTTGCGCTCCATATCCCTCGTTGAGACTCTCATGGCAAGGCAAGTATTTTTCCTGTTGATTTTTTGCTTCCCTTATCGACTGTGTCAAGCGGGATTGAGTTTGGATTGATTGTTAGAGCACTGTTCAGTTTGTCCCCCCCCCATTTTTGCTGAGATTGGGTCTGGACGACGAGTGAGGCATTTGTAATTTTTTCTTCAGAGGAGACCACCTCTCGATTACCGAGGATCCCCCCCTGCATCCCTCTTCCGGTACCCTTGCGCCACCGATCGAGACCAACCTTCAGAGCCTGGTTGTTTTTTTAGGCCATCCTTTTCCATACGTTGTGTGCATCCCTTCGAAATATGCCCTTTCCGTCTTCCTTCACAAGTCTTCCAGTCAAATGCAGACATTTCTTCCACGTTTTTCTTTGTTTTCCATCGGCCTTTTCTGTCCAATATCTTGTTTATTTCTGTGGTCACCCCTTAGTCTTAGCAGTGCTTCTTTTTCTAGTCTTGGTGGACACCTTTGTGTATTTGCCTCTTTGGGCTCTGAGTTGCTCTTGTAACCCCCCCTTACAAGCAGCGCCCATCCTTTCCTCGCTACCTAAGTGGGATCAAACGTTTTGCAATGCTTCGTCATCCTCTCCGACTCCCCCTCTCGATCCTTTTTTTTAGAGTCAACTTTCCTCTCTATTTTTCACCCCCGTCACCTGTTTTTTCATCTGAAGCAATTAGCCACCAATCCGACCCGATTTCCCTTCTTTCTCAAGGACATTCCTCGTTTGCTTGCTCTGTCATCATTATGTCAGCCAGTATTTTCTTCTATTTGTTCGTGACCCCTTATTTGCAGTTTGGGGCCTCCTTTCCCCTCTCCCCTCCTACCAACCCCAGGCCGTCCCCTTTCCCCTGATGATCCAGCCCAACCTTCTAGAAGATTCATTTCCTCTCGACGCGTATGTCCCGTTACGTTTGGTAAGTGTTGTTGGTTCTCCCAACGCCGAGAGATGCCTGACGTCCTTTTCCGTAGATATTCTCTAAACTTCTTTCACATTTTTGACAGCCCCCATCCGGTTGACATGTTCTCTTTGATTTCCATGCGGCGTTTATAGTTCTTTTTCTATTTCACCCCGTTTTCCTCCCCCCGTTCTGAGGAGGATTTACCCGTCGAAACGCAATGATCAACACCCGCCCCCTTCTTTTCAATGCTTTCCGATTTGGATTCTCTTGGCGCTCCCCTGTTCGTCCAGCTTCCTCTTCCCCTCGTCTTCCGCACATAGCGGCACACCGTTATTATGACCCCCCCCGTTCCTAGGGAAAAATCCGCTCGATCTGCTTATCTTCCTTTGTCCATCTTTGCCTTTTCCGGCACCTTTTTATACAGCCCCTTTACGACCACTTGCCCATTTGCCTTCTCTATCCTTCCCTACCCACAAGCAATCAGTCCCCCACACTACAGCCTGAACCCCCCCCCCTCCTTCGAGGAAGTCTCAGGACCCCAGACCCACATATTCCCTCCTACATCCCCTCCAGCCGGCTTTCCCCCCCCCCCGTACCTTTTCCTACCTTTGCGAAGGAATCCCCTTCCCCGGAATCCCCTCTTAGGTTCCCTTGAACTTCACCGTGGTTCTCCTCCATCTAGTTTTCAATTTTGCATTTTTTAAATAGATGTTTCGCAGAAACGATTTCTCTTTTCGCTAGAACATCCCTTCGAGTCCCTCCTCTTTTGATTTGCGGTAGTTCCGTGTTTGTATTTCAATCCTCTTGGTGAGTGTTGCACAGCCACCCTCCATTTCTCGGGTGCAGTCATTTCCACCGTGGTTGCTTCTTACCCCCCCCTCCATTTTTTTCTGCTGTTTATACCCGTCCTCGCAACCGGTTTTGTTGCAGTCCGACCCCGGAATTTAGTCCTCTTTCATTCTATTTTAGCTCGCAAGCTCTTGCAGCCCCCCAGAACCACGTTCCTTGCGAACTCGCTGCGCCCTTCCTATTTTTTAATGGTTTTCATGACCACAATGTGAACGGTTGTTCCCAGTATTCGTTCGATGTTTAGGATTGGACTTCCCCTGAGAGTAGTTACTCAATTCTTCTTTTGTTCCTCCCCGGCGCCATTCTGACACTACTTAGTTTGTCTTTTCATAAAATTTTTCTCGCTTCTCATCTCGGCTCGTCGTTCTTTTCCTTTTGTTGTCAGTTGTCCACGTCACTGCTTCTATTTTTTTAGCTTTTTTTTTTCCATACTGTTTGAGAAGTCGGAACTTTCGTGTATTAAAATGACTTTTTTCCCAGAGTGCCCTTTCTTATCATCTGAACTTACTTTAGAAAGCAGTTGTTTCCCTCCTTCTTGCTGGAGTGTTCTTCCGTCACTCATCAGTCTTGTTCAGTCCGAGAGTACCATTACATGCGATTCCACTCATTGTTGACAACTAAATGCTTCCCCTTACGTCTTTCTCCGCCCCTTAGTTTTTTTTTAAAATCGCGACTTTTCCTTTGGGTGAAGCGTTTTAACCTACGATAGGCGACCTTTTTTGTCTTTCATCTTACCCCTTGGGCCTCCCTTGTTGTGCATGAATTTTGGTTTAGGGTTTGTGTGGTTGAGAGGAGATGTTTAGTGTTGTTTTTTTTTTGGTGGTTGTTGGTCATTGGATTAGCCGATGCCTATCCCCTAGCGCTCGTTTCCCTTGTTGTTTATGTTTATTTTTTCTGTTGCGCTTCCCTCACGAGTTCGACTTTACCTTGTTTTCCACCTCCCATTTTCCCCACTTGGTCACTAACGGAATTGTGGTGATTGACCTCTGTTTTCCCAGAAGTTTTACTTTGTCTTTTTTAGAGTTCAATAGTCGATTTCTATCCTCCAAGTCTATAACTCCTTCGCTTTTTCTCAAAAACTGGTTTTCAGTCCCTTGGTTTCCCCCTTTCCTCCGGTTTTCCTCTCCTTTGATCCTAGTATTGCTTTGCACGCGGGCGCCCTTCCTCCTTTTGAGCTGATAGGTCTTCCTAGCAATCCTCCTTTTTTTCGTTCTCTTCCGTTAGTTTTTGGTTA
>Ga0179593_1425520_pt1 | contig 14879 bp, 14 predicted proteins | sample CZODoug2_1_08_16_FD_185931 | JGI IMG/M metagenome (GOLD analysis project Ga0179593, IMG submission 185931) | Vadose zone soil fungal communities from Angelo Coast Range Reserve, California, USA - CZODoug2_1_08_16fungal (PacBio error correction) | ecosystem: Environmental > Terrestrial > Soil >... | reverse complement strand
CCTTTCTTTTTTATCTCATGAGAGGAGGTTTCCCCTTTTTTCCATGTCCGAGAACAGGAGCTGGGAGTTGGGAGAGTTGGGTCATTCCCCCCTGTTGTTTGAGACGAGTGCCACCACAAGGAATACCCCCGCCCGTTTTGCTGCTGAGCCCAGTGCCGCTTCCCTGATCTGGTTTGTGCACCCCCCGCCCCCGGCCGGTCCGAGTCCGCGCCTGGTTTTGGTTTCACTTTTTTAATCCAACCCGCACCACCTCTCCTCTTCCTGAGCGCCTCGAGGTACCGGGGCTCGCTAGTCCCAAGCCTTCGAGTTTTTTCCCATCATCCCTAGTTTCGGGAGCCCCCCGCGCTCCTATCACACTTTTCGGCCCGTAAAAGGCCTATGTTTTCATTTTTACAAGGCGCTGCCGTTTTGAACGCCCTCGAGCAGACTTTGTGGAGTTTGTTTTCAACGTTAGCCGCGATCCGCTCCCTCTTGGACCTCGGCTCGGCACCCCCATGTCATAGTTTTAGTGTTGAATCGTGCAGAAAAGCGGTTTCAATTCTGTTTCTCGGGTCCCGACGGGGGGTTGTCCCTTATCAATTTCTGCAGATATCTCTCCCCACTCTTTTTATCGAGATATTCGGAGGTCTGATACTTTTTTTCCCCCCCCGCAGTACCGACTTTTCTTGATGTCCGCGCCCCCTGGATTTGTTTTACACTTTTCCTGAAGCAGTGGTGCCTTTTAGCCTTTTGATCCCTTTTCGTAGTAGGCCAACGCTTTCGCGGTCCGAAACTGACAAGTAGTGGGAGAAGTTTCTTTCCAGTTTTCGCTGGCCCACGAGGCGTCCAGTGTTCTAGGAATCTCGTGCGTCCGGGATTGTTCTGCCAGTATTCCTCTGTTGGGAAGCTCCACGGGAACGGGTCTATGCCTCTTTTAGTCCCCTTCCATCTTTCCTACTACCTCGATTGGCGTTTGCGGGGCAACCTCGGAGCCCATCTGACGCGACTGACCGCCTAGTTTTTTCCGTCTCGAAAACACCTTGTCGATTCAAGTTTCTTCAGTGCATTCATGCGTCTGGTTCCGAAGCCCGTGGTTTTTACCTTCCACCCGACCGATTTCCCATCATTTCCCTTTCTCTACAAATTCTCAAACCCCGTCCTTTCTTTCTATGCGAACGCCTTACTTTTAATCCCCGCCGATAACGACCTAAGTCCCCAGGTTCCTGGCTAGCCCATGATACGTCCCCCCCCTTCCGGAGCCTTTTTCCCCATTTGGCGACACCCCCCTCATATACGCCCGAGCCTTCTTTAATTTTTTGAATCTATGACGGCGTCGACGGGTTTTGCACGCTAGGTCGAGCCGGCGTTTCCCTTTCCTTGTCTTGCTCGGGAAAAATTAACGGTTTGCTTTCCTCATGACGAGTTCATGGTATAACTGTCGTGGAGTGATCCCGTCATATGTATTTTTGAGGACTATTATGCCTGTGGTTTCTCCCGCCTCGAGAAGCTGCCCAAGGGGTTCGATTCCCCGCTGGCAAGCCCCCTCTTGAAGTTGGTCTTTACGGGTGGAGTTGAACCCCAGTCCCCTCCTAAAGCTTCTTTCCCATCAGTTCTCGGGATAGCAGAGTCCACTTCGTCGTTGTCGAACGCCCCGACCCCCCTCTCTCCCGTGACCCTTTTGGCTCTCGATCAGGCTCCGCTGATTTTCTTCCCCTTTTGTACGATTGAGCTCGTTTTCCTTCCGTGGCATTGGTAGGGTGATTGCTGTCTTTTTTCAGGTCGGCCGGTTCCTCGAGGCTCTTGCCCCGACGTGAAGGTTGAAGAAATTTTGCGCCTGCGTTCATTCACATCGATGCACGAGCCCTAGCAGCGATCCCCAAAACTCTCCAAACGACCAGAACGGCGTTTTTTTCTTTTTTTTTTTTCTGGTTTTTTTTACGCTCAATTGCTTGAAGTTTTCCGAGTGAGTGTACACCCTGCCGTTCCTGCAAGATGTTCGCTTCTACAGTGAACCTTGTTCACGAGCGGCATCCTTTTTCTCTCGTAGCGGTTGGATCGCTCCCCCGTCCTTCCCTAAGTCGGACCAATATCGGAAAATAGGAGAACGTCGGTTTCAAAGATCCCCACCTCCCGCCCCCCAGTCTAAAGGAGCACGTTTTACGCAGATAGGAGCGGTTCTAATCTCTCAGTCCCCCACCCCCCCCTTTTCGACTCCTACATTTTTCCTCAGGTCTACTTCCTACTAGCCTCACGTATCCAAAGATATGGCCGGTATCTTTTTAGCTTTTTGTGCTGGTGAGCCAATAACCTTCGTAGGAAAACCTTGAGGCTGGCCCCTTTTACTCGAAACCTACCCCTCCCTGCCCCCCTTCAGCGCTTTCGACTCAGCCAGATAGCCACTTCCGATCAAAGAAGCCAGACGTCCCGGCACTCCCCCTTCTACCCTGTCTTAAAATATTCTCCGGCCCCCCGCAAAGCTGGCCTGGTTTTACTGATTTCCCATGGTCCACCCGTTAGGGCCCCCTCTTCAAAGCACAACGCCTACTAGTGGTGTCAGATTTTTCTAGAATATTTATATGTTTTTATCGAGCTACTATTACAGATCTCCCCAATATTGGCGTGGGGAATGGAGCTCTTTCTAAAAAATTCCTCGTCCTATTTTTTTTACAAGTACAGCTCGAGATTCATCCGATCCTTGTCTTTTGACTCCTTTTTGAAAAAGTATCATTAGCAGAATTGGACGGTTTGTTTCCCCCATTCCTTAGTAGGGCGTTAGGAGTTGGGCGAGATCTTTATACAACGCCTCGGAGGGAAGGGGCCCAGGACCTAGTTTAAACCTTAATCTTAAATATGGCCCAGGCGAATCGTCTTTACCCGGCAAAGCGAGCTATTCTATCTCCCCCCCTAACTCCCGATGGGAAGCGCTTCTTAGGAGAGGAAGTCCCTGGCACCTATTTTATCTATTTCGTCCGGCATCTTCTAATCATTCAGTTGAGGACGGCCAAGGTGATGAGGGTTCTTGGATATTATGGACCCACCGTTTCCAGAAAGAATTTCTCTTTCGGTGATTATTTAGCTATTAGACCAGGAGCAAGCCAGCCCTCAGCAAAAGTCGATCCCACTATGCTCTCTTTTGACAGGTAGCTCTGGTCTTCCCTCTTCCGTCTGGCAATCCCTCGCCCGGGACGTATCGTGACCGTCTTTCGCAACCTAAGGTGACCCAAATAGAGATCCTCAGTAGTGATTTTTAGAGGGGTTTGGTCAAGATCGAAAAATCCCCCCTTAGCTTGTTCATCGTGGTGAAGTTAAACCTACCCCAGTCAAACCCCCTTGTGATTCTTCGGGTAGCCCGCCCCACCCTTCTTTAAAGTCTCAATGCGATCCTCTCCACCCCACTTGCATGCGCCCTGCCTTCATCCCCTCACCATCCACTGAGACTACTGGTGTGAATATAAAAGGTGGATTGTGCGAGATTTTTCGCCCCCTCTTCGCTTTCCCTCCAAGGGGACTGATAGCGGAGGAATGCCCCGGCCCCTTCCGTAAACCGAAAAAGACCGGTATCTTTCCCGGAGTCCTTCCTTCCGCCGATCGGCTGCGGGTAGTAAACCACTAACCTCTCGGATGGGAATCATGGCCGAGGTCTCTTTTCGTGCTAGTGCGCAAAATGAAAGAGATTGGATGGTGGCTACGGAGACTTCCCAAACCACCCTAAGACCGGCTCCGTCCTCCCCCCGAAAATGAAGACACTATTAACTCGCCTGATCGTTTGCCTCAACCTTTTTTTTTATACCCGGGTTTGGTCTCAGAGTCCGTACCTCCTTAAGTCGTAGCACCAGACATTGTCACCCTTTCATCTACACGATTCCCTGGACCCCTTGAATTCCTTCAAGCCTTCCTTTAGAATCCGTAATCTATGCTCCTTCAAGCTTGTGACCTTGATAGCAGCAGACTTTGAGTGATGTGGGCGAACCACTCCTTGTATGACACCATTTTTAAGATCTTTTTTGAGCCACCCCTCGTTGCTCACCCGCTGTCCGGGGCTCGGCTATTCTTTTTTTTGTTCTCCGAGGCGTTCGGCTTTTTAATTTTTTTTTTTTGGAGAGAATTATTAACTTTGTCGTTCTTTCCGGAGGTTGCAAATTTTTGTTTTTCTTCAATATCACTGCCCTATTTAGCCCCCCCATTGCAGATGCAACACTGAGATGCGGTTCCAATAGTCTTTCGCGCGGATATTTTTCCAAGAGTTTCATCAACATCCGCATAGCTTGTTCCGAGCATAGGTCCGCGTCGGGAGTAGGAACTCCGTTAAACTTCAGTTTGATTCAAGGAGAGTAGTGGCACGATGAGAAAGTGCTTTAGTGCCAGCTACAATCGGACAAGAGTGGGGCCAGGACCCCTTTACTGGACCTTTCTCCACGACTTCTCGGCTTTGACCCCTTAATAGTTGTTCTACCGCGCGTGAGACGAAAGACAGGGTTTTCCCCTTCCTCTCCTCTCTTCAAGTTGGCCGGTACGGCCCTCGGTTTCTTTTACCCATCAAGCTTTTCGGAGGGTTTGCGCGTGTTTGAAGTCGAAGTTCGTTTTTCCACTCATCACAGTTCTTGTTGTGTTTTCGAGTTCTTCTTCCCGGATTTCCCCCCCCCCGCAGCGAAGGCGTACCCTCTCAGCCTGTACTGACATCCTTGGTTCCATTCCGGCCACGGGACAAGGAAGATGCGTCTTCTCCTCTTAGCGCTTGTGATCGGATCTGTTTGATCCCCCCCCCCCATGAAAGCTAACAGTTTCATCTCTGTTCTAACATGTCGTTCAGCGCTTGTCTGGCCCCCCCGATGTCTTGGCCCGAGGAAGTGTTCCAACTTGTTGCGGCGGCGATTGGACTACCCGCCCTTGATTGAAGCCGAACGGTCTGGCTGGCCCCTGTTGCTACAAGCCATCTGCTTTTTTTGATCGCTTTGTGAGGGTTTATAAAACGATGAGTCCCCAGGCGAGCCGATGGAAGGTGTTGGCCCACGGAACAGATATTTCTTGCTGCCGCACTGGAGCATGCTTTTCCTTTTTGTGGATAAGAAGAGCCGTGTGGGTAACCTGAGTTCTCTGCTTTCACCTCCATTTTTCTCCACCTTTTTTCCCCCTCCTTTTCTCCCCCGATTGAAGACCGCATTTTCCTCCTCCCGATCCCGCAAGATGAAAAAAAGAGCCCCCCCCCCCCCACCCCCCCCCCCCCCCCCCCCCCGTGAACTCGAGTCTCTATCCGGCCACGTCCCACTTGGCTGGCATTTTGGCTCAAGTGTCTCCCCCATCCCCAGCCCCCTTCCGGTCCCGAGAAGACCCCAGGGACTTGTTTGTTTCCATCCTGTGAGGATTCCATAATGATGAGGTCGATTACCTTCCCGGAGCGAGCGACCTGGTCTATTTGCTCCTGGCCTCCCCTGAGACCCCCACAAGGGGTTATTAAGGTATCGGCCTCTTACGGTACTAAGTGGCTCCTAAGGTTGAGATACTTGTATCTTCTTTTTGTTTAGGTCCCCCCGTCCCGAGAATCTAACGTAACTCGCGGGGGGAGGTCCACCTGCCTTTCCGAGGACTTTTTCTCTCCTTTCTCCTCTTCTCTTTCGTTGCGTCATAGGACAGGCTCCAGAGTCGGCGCAGAGCCCCGTCACTTCTCTCTCTCTGTTTGGTCCCTTTTCCTTTTTAGACGACGTCCACCACCTTTTTGAGACTTCTAATGCCCTTAAGCCTGAAGCTCCCCTCTTTGCGCCTGCTCGGAAACGAACCCCCGTAAGAGGTTATCCACCAATTTCCCTGGACTTTGATGGTGAGTTCATTCGAGCCTTTATTCCCGTGGGGCTTGTAGAGGGAGGTGATCGTGTTTCCCCTTTTAGTTAGAATTTTTATAATCCATTAGACAGCGAGGAGATGCGATCAGGATGCTCTCTCCTGGAAAAACCTCTCACCCCCCGACGTTCTTAGAGCTCTTTTGCACCAGGTTGGCGGGTGCTTGGGGGTGGGGGTGGGCCGAGGGTCACTCTAGTAGGTGAGGATTACCTCCCTTTTAATCCTCTTTGTTAGCATCCGCCGTGCGTCCCTGATGTAACGATAGTTTCCCGTATTCGGGCTCTTGTCGCCTCCTCCCGCGCCCCTCACCTACGCTCGCGAAAAGGGGAGAAAGTCCCTTTTCCTAAACCCCCCCACCCCATCCCTCCCCCACGTAGAGGAGACGTGTACGGCAGGCATCATGACTCACATCCGCGAAGCTGATCGTCCTTCACTTGTCCCAGCGATAGGTGGCCGGTCGTTGTGCTGGGTTTCCCAACCCCTCCCGTCTCCGCGTTTCGTTTCCGGACCCCTTGAAGTGTGCCGATCTGTACCTTCGTCTCTCACAGTCCCAAAGTCCCTCCTAAGGTGATACGCGTTTGACCTTTCCTCCAATACGGCCAGTTCTCATAGCGGGCATCTGACTCAGTTCGCCCATGCCTTCCCACTACAATTTTTGGAAGCTCGCTATTCTAGATGCTTGAACCCTGTCGGGCGCGATTTTGAGAGCGACAAACGCGACCCCTTGGAACCTTATCGTGACCCTAGCCACTACCCCTACTTTTGTTGGTGGAGGCGAGTCTGAGGTAAAGATACGGTAAGCCCCCTTTTGAGTTCAATTGGCGGTCAAGATTTCTTCACCAGGGTTCAATCGTTCGACTAGGAGACCACAGATGTCTTGTGAAGGACGTGTCCGCCTCGGGCCCCCGGAAGGCCTTGCAAGATCCGTTCGAGTTGGATTGTGCACTATAGGCTTACCTTTATTTTTTTTCCCCCTTCGCGCCGTGGTCTTTAGCGCTTCAGCCCGGTTCCCCCCCAAACGGAAGTGTCCTCATAACATTGGTGCGACTCCTAAGCCAAGCACCGCGCAGTCCCTCGTGATATTACAGCGCTTTCCTTTTTCCCGGCGGTTTTCCGACCCGTCCTCTCATTCCGGAGCGATCTCTTTTTTTTTGCTTAGGAAACTAGACCCGCAACATGAGCGAGACCTTATTTGCCTCACCCCAGGATCCGTGGAGAGGGTGTTCTATTTCCGCAGGCTCGTGCTAAGCTGCTTATCTTCGTGCGACGTTCGTCCTTCTTCGCCTCCGGCTACGCTTTTTTCTAAGAGCGCGCTCGTTGAACGCCCAGCTTCGACATCGTGCTCGTTTTTTTTTCAACCTTTGCCCCCTGCAATTTTTGAGGGACTGTTACGCCCCACGCAGGCACCCTGCCTTGTTGTGCTCCTTGTCTGGTTTTTTCGATAGTGCTGATCGTTTGAGGTCTGGCATCGTTGCCCTAGCCAGCTCCACAAGATTTTATCCTGCCTTTCCCCCACCCGCCCGATAATATACGCCCCATGTTTTTACATGCCTGCAACTCACCATTCCCGGACTCCGTACCCTACGTGGTGTATCCTGAACTCGCCAATCCCCCCTTTTTTGCGTCTTAGCCTGGTGAGACTATTTGCAACGGCTATGCCAGAGCTTCCCTGTCAGCCCGATGGGCGGCTACTCGTTTCCCGTATACGACGTACACCAGAATGACACCTGGGCTCATGGGAGAGTTTCCTCCCGCCTCCGATTTACCTGGCATTCCCTTCCCTTCGCACTTTTCCTGCTTCTTTCCGCCCTCCCGCCCCCGACTCCATTTTCCCGTTCCCCCCCCCTTAATCCCCTTTCTCCCCCTAGTCCCTTTTTCCCCCCCCCGCTGACCGACTTCGCTATGGCGTCCCTTCCTACCCTAACCCGAACCTTTCTTTTCCCTAACCTGACCCTTAGCTCCTCTTTTCCGAACGCTCCTCTCTCTCCACCCCCATTTCTACCCCTTTCGTATGCCTCTCCTTTTCCGTTTTCCTCGCTTCCCCTCCCCGCCCCTCGTCCCCGGATCTCCATTTGTTTCTCACCTCCTTCTCTCCACTTCCCTACCCAACCCTCGCGCCCCCACACCTCCCGACCCTTTACGTCGCCCCCATCGGGGCGATTCACCCGGGCCTTCGCATTTGGTGTCACCCCCCATCGACTATCCCCCATCCCCTCTCGCCATCTCTGGAACCCACTGCGCCTTCTAACTTCCCGTCCCCCAGTGCGCCCCACCACCCTCCCATAACGGTACAAATCCGCTCAATTTTTGCTATCTTAATTTCATCTTCCGAATCCCCCCGCAGTCCGACCCTGCAGGCTCACTTTTAACTACCTTCCCTTCCCCCCTTTTCCCCACTTAAATGCCTCTCCCCCCTCGCCCCTAACGCAACACTGTTGAGTTCCCCCTCCCGCCAGCTATTCCTGAGACAAGACGCCACCACACCTGTTTTTCCTTCTATCCCTGCGCTTCCTGTTTTTGCACCCAAGATCCTCCTTCTGTGTCTTCCACTTTCCTTTCCACCCATCTCTTAATTCCTCCTCCCTACCCACCTCTCCCCTCCTCACCCTCCACAACCCCTGTTCACCACTCTACCCCCCTCCCTCTCTATCTTTGTTCCGAGATTTCTTGCGACTCCGTAAATCCCACGCCCTGAGCCCACCCTCTCCCCTCTCTCCCTTTCCCCTCCCCTTTCCCTCCTCCTTTGCTCTCCGAGACCCCATCCTCATGCCCTCTTTCATTTACTAACACCCCAGATCCCCACACTAGGCTCACTCTACCCCCACCCCTTGCCGTCATTTCCCTGCGTACCCCTCCGCTTTTCCACGCTCCCCTCTACCCCGCCCACCCATATACCCCCATTCCTGAAACCTATTTCCTTATTCGCGTAATCAGTCAGAAGCACCCACGTGCAGACCAACCCCCGTTATTCCCGCCCCACAGCATCTCCTTCTTATGCCCCTCCCCCCTTCCTACTCACATCCTTTAATTATCATGCTCCGTCCCGCCCCTTTCTTCCCCGTCCCACCCGTCCCGTCCACCTATCCGTCGAAACAGACACATCCCTATGTCCCCACCTTAATCTTGTCTTCTTGCGTTTTCCCTCTTGCGTCTTTCCACGCAGTCCCTGCTTAACCCCCTCTCTCTCGCTCTAGAACGAGCCCCACTACCAAGAGTACCCCGTTTCTTGACCTCACTTTCCCCCCCCACCCTCCCCCCCTACGCAGTAAATTCCTATGAGATATTTTCCCTTGCGCCGAATCACCGGCCCCGCCCTTTTCTCCCTCCTTTGTTGCCTCTACCCACCCCCCTCCCCTGCCCAAATAGAGTGCCTAGCATCAAACTGACACTGCCACCCCTCGATCCGCCTATCACCTCCCCCCCAGCCGCCCGTCTTCGTATTCCCCTAAGTACAAACTGAATTCGCCTAACAATTTGGGACACTCAGCGTCCCCATGTCCCGGTAACCCCGCTTTGAAGAACACTTCTTACCAGGGAATCGAACTCATCCCCGCGGTCATACCCTATCACTTACCTCCTTTTTGCCCAAACATTTTTTCCCCTTATCCTTAATAGCACTGACCTGATGCTGCCTGCTCCGACAGCCAAACTGCTGGGCCTCTTGGGGGTCCCCCTCTCTCTTTCCTCCTCCACCTCCTGCTCCTACCTTTAGTTCTACCAGGCTTGTGCTCTCTATTTTAACTCTTTTTTCCATGCCACCTTTCCCATGCCATCCCCTTTTCCTCCCAAACTTACCCTCACGGCCTCACTCCTTCTCTGGTCTGCTTTCCGATGCCCCCAAGTATGTCTCCCGACTCAAGATGCGGAAAAAGGCCCTTCCTTGTTCTCTCCCCTCAGGTCTCCCTACTCCCTGAATCCTTTTGGATTTTCCAATTCGACCATTGCCCCGCAGTTGGTTTGTGTGTTTTTTTCTTTTTTTTTTTTGGTTTTTTTTTTTTCGTGTTTTCCTGTTTGCATTTGTTTTTTTATTTTTTTTGGGTTTTTGTGGTTTGTTGTTTTTTTTTTTTGTATTTTTTGTTTGGGCTTGGATTGAGTTGTGCGCTTTGTTTGTTGTTTTTTTTTTTTTTGGGGTTTTTTTTGTTTTTTGTGTGTTTTTTTTTTTTTTTTTTTTGGGGTTTGGTGTGTTTTTTTTTTTTTTTTTTGTTCTCACCTCTTTCGGGCCTTGCGCCCAAGATGTCCTCCTGGGTGGGGGCTTTCGATCCTGTCTCGCGACTCTGTCGGGCTCGGAGTTCAACACGGGAGCTCTCTCACCCGTTCATGACAAAGGAAGCAAGACACCCGCCTCCGTCTAGGCTCTGGAAAACAAGCCCTCCTTACCCCTCGTAAGAGAGGCCTGGGATCCCTGCGGTCATCCCCCCAATTCCAAGAGAGACTTGTTAGAGCCCAGTTTTACCGCGGGGCTGGCCCTGAGCGGGCCCTCGGAGGTCTTGACCACAAGGAAGTGGCCTTTTTTTTCGCACCCTCCTTCAGGATTTCACCACCTTTTTCGAGGCCACCAGGCCAATGAATTTTAGGACACTGGATGTCCGCGGCCGTCAAGCGAGGAGTGTGTTTAAGCCTACCACGCCCCCGACGAGATTCGAGCAAACTCTCTCTCGAGGCTGCTTGGCAAAAACCATTTATCTTAAGGGACCTTTTTCCGGGATCTAGGACAGGTTGATCGTCCCCGATGCTGTTTTTTTTTTAATCCTTCCCTCTGCGGGTTGCTTTTTTTGCAACAGATATTCCCCCATATAATATCCTCTAAGTGAGATCTTTTCTTTCCTATTCCCCCCGCAGGCGCCGGGTCCCCGATCTCCCTCCTGATTTTTTTTTCTCACCTTTTTCCTTGTCCCCCCCAGCAAGTCCGAAACGGAGATGAAGCTTTGGAGCCGCCGCGTAGCGCTTCGCCTTCTGATTCCCCACTATGAGCCTTGCCACCCCCCTCATCTCCTCGTTGGCGTCCTATGCAAATGGTCAGAGACTGTTGAAATCTTCGCCTGTATTGGCCTTCTGGATTTGGTCAATCCTGGTCTTGTTTGCTTATGATCTTTTTTGCTTTTAAGTCCATATACCTTGCTGATGGTGCGGAAGCTTTGCCCTCGCTGCCCCGATTATTTCACTACTGCTAGAGTACCCCGAGGGCTTGGGGTTTTTTACCAACTAGGAGCCTTAGTCTGCGAACTCCCGCGTTTTTGCGCGAACCGATCTTTTTTGCTGCCGGTTCGAATCTTCCCTTAAGACCCATTAAGTTGGGTCCAAACTAACCGAAACAGAGTCGCGTGATGAACTGATCTTTCCCCCGCTGCCAAAACCGTTTGGGAAGCGTGAAGCCCCTTCAGCGTTCTAGACTTCGAACGCCCTGACTCCTCCTTGTCCCCTTTTTCCCTGATACGTCGATGGCCTCCTTCTCTCCACTTTCAACAGTGCCCCCCTCCCCTCGATGGGACACGGTGGCCACCCCGCCCGGCGGCGATGCTGCCCCCCCTGCCTTTTAGAGGCCCTGTCCCTTCTGATAAGAATATGGCTCATCGAGCGTCGCGGGCCCAGAGTTTCCTTTTTGTGCTCTGGTCCGGTTCCCTATAGATACCTTTTTTGTCTCTGCTAGACGAAGACGAACATGCGGTCCCCCTGATTACTTTTCGGCGTTTGTCTCCCTTCCATCTCTTCGGTGTTGATGCGAGCCGGGAGGCGAGCTGCCCCCCGATCTCCTTTTCCATCGCCGTGTTTATCCAGCATTCCTAATGATTCCTGCGTCAATATCGCTTTCGCGCTCTTGCTTTCTAACCCTCTCGACCGAGTTTGCGACCCTCCCTTCCTTCTCTCGCCGAGCACCGGCTTCTTGGTCCTCCCAGTAGGCAAAGTCTTTCTACCCTCCAACTTAGAGCCCGTGCACGGCAGGATGCGCGATCAGCTCCCTTTTGTGCTTCCCTAGCCCAGGATCCTATTTTCAGATCTTCTCCAAACGTTACGTGGACATTTTGTGCTGGTGAGGGTCACGGTCTCGGTGTAGGCAACGGTGCGTTACCCTGTTTAAGAGAGGTCTTAGACGTGACCCATCGGCTGCGACGTCAAGAGCCCCGGTGCTTGCGTTCAAAAAGTCCCGATCTTACGTGCTTCTCCTTTTCACTGGAGAAAAAGATCACGTTAATGATTCTCTTCTAATAGTGGTGATTCGAACTTCCCCCCCTCTCAGTAGGCTCCGTATTTTCCCCCCACTTTCCGTTCCCTCGACTCCCCCCACGCGCGTTCCGGCCCCCGATCTGGTATCAGACTTTTGTTATAAGAGACCTTGTGTTTCGTTTTCGGTTCTCCCTCCCCCCCGAAATCCCCCTGCCGTCCTCGGTTTGCATTCACCCCCCCAGATCACCATCCTTTTCCCTCCGCACGTTCCCTAGTCAGTTGCTCTCTCAGGGGCTCTCGAGCCCGACCTCCTTTTCTTTCCCCCGGCCGGCTGTTCCGCGCGCCCTTCCTTAGTCTCTGCTTGGAATCCTCCTTAGATGCTAGCTTTCTGGGTTTCTGCAAATCCCATGTAGGAATCTGGCACTCGGAGGTCCGGCCCGGTGGGCCCCAGGCGAGTAACTCGACCTTGCCAAATTCCCGCATTTTTCAGGAGTTTATAATTCCGTCGCCCAGTGCACTACATTTTCCGACGACCCACGGTCCCTCTTTATTTCCGATCCCTTGTTGTAAAGTCTTTCCTTGAACCGCCCCAGGTAGTTCTCGCTCGGCTTTTCGAGCATGCCTGTCCGTCTCCCCCCCCCATGTTTTAACACAGCCCCCCCCCCTCACCATAAGGGACCCTAGTGCTGCGGTGTCAACTTCCTTCGACCCTCTCTCTTTACTTTCATCCGTTGTTTTATTCTATATGTTGGGTAACGAGCAACGGGCAAGGTCACGGACCTGTGTTGCCTTTGGCTTCTTTTTTCCAATCCGCGCCCGGAATTTTCACATTAGTTAGGAGACGACGGACGCCGAGCCTTGTCGTTTCAGCAGAATGTCTGCCTTTCGGTTTTTCCATTCCTTCACCTATGCAAGACCTAGTATCGCGGTGGCTTTCCTTTGATCTCGTTCCGTTCTACCCTTTCCGACAGTAGGGGGGTTCATGTCCTAGCGGAGTTTCCCTCGCGTGGCACAACGTCCTTTTCCCTTACCTCTTTCCTCCCCCCACTCTTCTCGGATCCCAAGAAAAGAGAGCCGTCCCCACTGGCGATATCGTCTGTCGCCGCGGAAGGTTTCCTTTTCCTTATCAGGGTCGTTGAGAGATTCGGAGGTCCAAAAGCCTTTTAGTTTTTCACCCCAGAGACTTCTACTGGGTCCCCTAGGACGCGAATAGGATCTTTTGATGCTGGCACCCCCTTTTCCGCCCTTTATTCGCTGAGTCGGAGACTTTCCCGCCGGCTAACCCCCCAATACGTCTACGAGTACTTTCCCCCTCGCAGATTCCATTTTTACTGGCGTCGGCTGGCCATGCCATCCACCCCCCATCCTTGGAACTTTTACGTCCGATCTTTTTTTGAATCATCCATTCTGGACCCCCCGCGATACCGGATGAAAAACGAAGTTACCCCCATAATCCAGGTTTATTCTGTTTCCTCAGGTTTTTTTTCAGAAGTAGTACAGTTCTGGATCTATTAGCTGTGATGGTGAAAAACTCCCCTTCCCCCCTCTGTCTCTTCGGGCCAGCCGATCAAGTGCCCTTTGGTCCAAAGAGATCGTTTCCTGCAACCGTTCCCTACATGGAGCCCCCCTGATAAAGTTTCCCCCACATCCAGGGATGCCCCCTTACGACGATTTCAAACCCTTAAAACCTTCTTTTAGGGTTTCCGGAGTAGATAAGCGTCCCCCCCTCGGCGCGCAGCGTTCCCGTGCGTCTCCGCTTTGCGGCTACTCTTTACTCCTCCGAAAACCCCCTCCCGGTTTGTTAGCACCCGACCGGTTCCTCTTGACTTTCACTTTTTTAGCTTTTCCCAAAGGATTTCCCAATCGACCGCATCCCGGCTGACCTAATGGACGAAGCGGGCCGTGACGAGATGTTTCCTAGCCCCCCACCTGTGGCTGTTCTCCTCCCCTATATTGATAAAGAAAGCGTATTTTTCTGACTCTTCACACGGACGGCGTGCTCACGCAATTTTATCTGAAAGCCACGGCCCGCCTGTGCCCCATGATCTTTTTCTAAGAATCCAACTTGCGACTTCGACCGATTCCCCCCTGGCCCCCCAAGGACTCTTCATAGAAGACGTCTCTACTACCGTTATCCCAGCAACTGTAGACGCATCGGATCTCCATCCTTTCACCTCTCTTCGCGTCTTAAGAAAGTCGGTTGATGCTGTGACCAAAGTGATAATGTCTTCCCCAAGTTGGACGAGATGGTCCCGTGCTCACTCGGGGGAGATTTATCCCCTCTATTCTTTATTCGTCTCTTCTGAGGAGTAGACAGATGAGTAGGCCCTCGAGTCGAGTGGGGCGCCTTTTGGATATTCTACTCAGTCCTCTGGTCGGGCTCTCCGGAGTGCCCCCAATTTCTCTATCCCCTACCCTTTTTAGTTTCTCTTTTTTTCCCCGTGATGGGCAGACCCCCCCCGACTTTGTTTCCCTTAGTCCAACAATCTTCCCGTGTTTGCGGCCTGGGCTGGGTGTAAGAAAGCACCAGCTTCTGATTCTCCGACTCAAGCGGATTTACTCGTTGTCCCCGCTTGCCAGACCCCTTTTGGCTCTTGCCATATCAAGTCTGTGTGACGTTTTCGTCTCAGCCCCCCCGCGCCAGCCACTTCTCGAGTCCACCCATGCCCTCGTGGGTCCCATGGTCCCCGGCTTGAGTGGACCCTTACCAAGACGGTAAGCGGGTTTTTTTTGCCTTTCATTGGATCTTGACGACGCGACTTCCTCTCTTTAGATGAGCGGCTCGGCCCACAACTGCCTTCCTTCCAGTTTTTTCCGGGTCAACTCTTTACCATTGCTTTTTTCACATCACTTGCGGTGGCAACGGCCTATGTTTGTTTTTTAGTAGCCTAAGTTCGCTTCGA
>Ga0179593_1604032_pt1 | contig 14880 bp, 17 predicted proteins | sample CZODoug2_1_08_16_FD_185931 | JGI IMG/M metagenome (GOLD analysis project Ga0179593, IMG submission 185931) | Vadose zone soil fungal communities from Angelo Coast Range Reserve, California, USA - CZODoug2_1_08_16fungal (PacBio error correction) | ecosystem: Environmental > Terrestrial > Soil >... | reverse complement strand
CACTTCTTTTTCCTGTCGTCAGCTCGACACTGATTTCGTTCCCCCTCCTCCCCCTTCCCTTCCTTTTCGGTGACTTTCGGTCGGCGGTTCCCGCGATCGGGTCTGGTTGTTTTCCCCTTAGATGAAGTACGAAAATTTCCTTTCCCCTTCCCCTCCGTCGATTTTTCCTCTCTCCTTGGCTTGTACCTGACGCGATCGACACCTTTTCTTTCCCGAAATCTCGAACTTAGCCCCCTTCCTTTCTTCTTCCGCACAACGAGGTTTACTGGCGCCCTTGCTTTTGCGGGATTCGTTTCTTTTTTTTTTCTTCTTCTTGCCGGTCGATTTGACCCCCTTCCCTTCAAACGTAAATGCCGAATTCTGGCGAAGCGCTTCGCGGGAAGTTCCCTCCCTCGCGTTGTACCGTTGCGGCGGGAACGACGCATAGAACGCCTTACGGCTGCTTGCACCGGAGTAGACCCTCGCCGTTTCTTTTTTTTCTTTTCCTTCAAGAAGCGTCCGGTTTCTTCTTTGTCCGCCTGCGGCAGCCTCAACCCTGCCGCAATCGCCGCCTCTTTTTTTCCCTGTCTGTAGTTCCCGCTCGGGCCGTTAGGGTGCGGCCGCTTCTATGCACAAGCAACGAGAGGTTGCCGCTTTTTTTCTTTTCCCTCCTTTTCCCCCAGCGTGCTTTACTCCACCCTTTTCCTTTTTACCATCGCCCCTCTGTTAGAATAAAGCCCCCTCTTTGGTCGGAAGAGGGCGAGTTTTTCCCCCCTCCTTTGGGCCTCGTTGCATCGGCCCCCCTGTCATTTTCCAAAAAACATACGCTTATCCCCTCTTTTTTCTCCCCGAAAAGTCTTTACGTCCTCAAATGTCGTTCGCGATGCGCGGCGAGTTCTACGTCTCGCGCCGCCCCCTTTTCTTCCTTCTCCGGTCGGTCTCGACACGTACAAAGACCTGCTGAGCTCTTTTTCAAAGACTTCCAAGACGCCGACCCGTCTCCGATTCCCTTTTGACGAGGGTAATCATCCTTTTAATTGTTACGACGGCGGAAAATTTTATTTTTCTTCCCTTCCTTTTTTTCCTTCGATCCGACGAACTAGATCTAAGACCAAGTCTTTGAAAAAGTTCAGGAGGCACCCCTCCCTCCTTTTCCCCGAAAAGGTCCCTCCCCCTTTTTCCCTCCCGAAGGAGAAAGACCTTTCGAAAACAGATAGCCCCCCCCCTTTACGCCGATCGTAGCGTAGGCAGGTGCAGTACCCTGTAGATGGAGTTCCCTCTTTTTCAACTTTCATTCACGATTTTTTTCTTCGCCGAAGACGGTCTTCGGCACGGACTGGTTGCTCCCTTTTTTGGTGAATTTCCGGGAGAAGCAGACCGTACTTCCGAAAAACCCTGGTCCTCCTTCTAGCAAAACCTTTCTGTCAGTAAGGAAGACCTCGGTAATGTTTAGAGTGATCCCCTCCTTCTCTTTACAACAGCACCCAGGTCTCTTGAGAAGTTTCTTTCTTCCTGATTTACTAATGGCAACTCCCAGAAGATATAGAGATCGGCAATAGTCGGAGGAATTTCCTACCCTCTTCCCGTGCCAGACTGCAGAGGTAGCTTGAAACAAAAAAGCCCTTCTTTCTCCCCCACGCCTGTTTTTTCTCTTTAATGACAGACAGATTCTCCCCCCTGGAATTAGTAAGAAAGTCCCTCTCCGGAAAAACCTCAATTGCGATTGATATAGACGTCCCCTTCCTCCATGATTCTCTTTTTACCTGATGCAGATCCGCTTGACGGCCCCCCCCCCCCCCCCCCCCTATTGGTAGAACTTGCACCCTGATCTAGAAAAAAATCTTTCCCCAAGACGTATCCTCCCGATCGGGGATTCGAAAAAAGAGACCCTTCCCCTGACTTGCGCGCGGATGCTTTGAAAGTCACGCTCCCTTTTTCCCCTTTGACTCCCCCCTTGCAGTCGGTTCAGAACCAGTTTTTTTTCTCGCAGAAATAGGACCCCCCCCTTTCCACAGCTATAGAAGCCGGTTTTCAGTAAACAGTCCCTTTTCTGGGTTTCTTTCTTTCACGGCGAAGGAGGCACAGACCTTTTCTCGCAGAAGGAAAGAATCAAGGCCCCCCCCCCCAACCGCAAATTCCGGTACGACGAGCTTGAGAAAAAAGGAAACTTTCTCCCTTTTTTGATTCCACCCCTCCTTTCCGGCCACCGGATGTCGATGCCCTTCCCCACGGGAGAAACTGCTCCAGTTGCCTCCGGCCCCGTCCCCCTTACAACAGCACGACATCCCCATAAGTCCTCCCCCTTCCTCCTCCGACCTGGAATGCTAGCGCAGTTGCTTTTTTTTTTTTTTCGGGCAGGTCGGGGGCTGCTCCCTCCCTCTCCCGAAAACATTTTTCCACGGCGAGATCGACCGCCGCCTTTTTTTTTTTTTTTCTCCCTCTTGGTGACGCCGTCGACTTTTTTTCCAGGACGAGGCTTTTAGAGGCATTTTTTTTCACGGACGTTTTAGGAACGCCTTCTTTGCCGGACTTCCAGGAGGAGATTTTTCTGACATGCGACGGCTACTGTGGGAAGGGTGCCGTTTTTTTTCTTTTAAACCCCCCCCCCCACCTGAGTTCGAGTGAAATATTTTCCCACCGTTGTAACGCCACCCCATCTTCCTCGCAGCGCTTTTTCTTTTTCCTCCCCTCGCCGAGACCCGTCTTCTTCTCCCGGCGTCGTCCTGATGCGGCCACGTTCTTCTTCCTTCCCCGGCTCCTGTTTTGCCCTTTTTCCCCGATCAGGGTTAAACGAACCGGAAAGTTACCTTAACCCAGGCTGGAGCGTGTCTTTTTTTTTGTTTTGGAGAGTCTCCTTATACGCCGTTCAAGGGTACCCTCGGGACTGATAGACAATTCCCCCTGGAGGAGAAGTCTTTCCTTCTTCGGGACGTTCTCGTTCTTTCGCCGGTTCATGAATTCAAAACAGACTCTTCCTCTGACGACCTCGGCCAGCAGAAGACCGTGTTGAGGGCCGCGAGATCGAGCGTTTTCCCATATTTCTCCCCCTTCTGCAAAAAAGCCTTATATATCTATCTCCCCCCCTTTTTTTTTTTGAGAGAGATAGAGAGATGGTTTTTTTTGTGGAGTAGGGGCTTTCCCCCTTCCCCCCCCTCTAGGATCTCTTTCTTTTAAAAAGAAGAAAGAATCGTTTTCCTTTTCTGTACAAGAGAGCAATGGTTTCCTTTTTTAATTTCTAAAGACACTCAGCCGAGACCTCCTCAAGCCCGTACCCGACGAAGATGGAAAGGTCCTTTTCCGAGGTCATATCCCCCCCTCTTCCCCCCTTCAAGGGCGTATCTTTAAAGAGGAAATTTTGTTTCTTCTAACCCCTCCCCCTTTCTGACAGATAAAGAAGAGGTTTTCCTCCCAGCGTAGGGGAACTTATTTCTTTCTTTTTCCAGGAGCCTCCGCTCGAGCTCGATTCAGCGTTCCTTTCTTCAGTAATTCAGCTCTCCCGTTTTTTCTTTCGGGGAGGCAGCGCCACTCCAACGTTGGAGGCGAGGTTCTTTTCCCCGGTTTCTTTTTTCCCGGCGAACTCTTTTCGATACGACTTTCCCCCCTGCCAAAAGGAATAGTCGAATTCGACTTTTCCGTCGCTTCTCCCGCTTTTTTGCAGCTCCCCCTTTCGAAGACAACCCCACACCCCGCACGCTTCTAATCCGTCTTCTTCACGTAGACGCGTTCACAATTTCCTGGAGATATAGCCGGCTTTTTTTTCCTCCGCGTTCCCCGCGGCCTAAAGAATGCGCCACCCCTTTTTTTTGACGATTAGAAACACTCAACTTCCTCTCTTTCTGAGATCGTCGGTTAGATGATGAATTATTTTTCCGAAGGTTGATTTCTTCCTTTTTTCACCTTTTGGACGGAAGCGAAGCACTGTATGAAGGTTAGAATTTGCTCCTCCTCAGGTGTCTTTCCGGTGGCTGGCCGACCTGGGCAACTTACGCGTTGGCCGCTTTCGGTGCAGGTTTTCTACCCCCTTCCCCTATTACAGTGCAGGGACTTTCCTTCGATCGAAACATATTTCGCGAACGTGTTTTTTTTTTTCCGTCTTTCCTCCCTTCCCCACCCCGAACAATAAACGGCGTACTATCTTTTCACTTTCCTGGAGGCAGGGCTGAGATCGTTGGTGAGGTTTCTTTTCTTCCCTTCTTGGTCGGCACTGGATATCGGGAACCTTTCCCCCCCTCCTCGCGGGCTTAGTCCTAAGGTTCCTACGGTTTTCTGCTCGCTTTCTCGCCCCGATCTGCTTACTTCTTCGAGCAGATGGTGTCGGCCTCGCCTTCTCCCGGAAATCTTTTTTTCTCCCGGTGATCTTCCCCCGTTTTCATGGAAGCGGCCTCCGATACAAGCGCCTTTTTTGTTGGGTGCCGTAAACCTCTGACGTTTCTGCCCGACGCCAAAGCCATGATTCCCCCCCCCCTCTCAATCAGCTTTTGAAACTGTCATACACGGGACGGGGTTTTTTCGCGAACCGCGAGGAAGGGTTCCTTTGAATTCTGGTAGTAATGACTCTCAGTTTCTCTCGGCGATTCGTTATTTCCTCTCGTTATTTTTTTCACTCCCTTCCTAACGGGTTTTTCTTTTTTTTTTGCGCATCGATCTTTTGAAAATCGGCTACTTTAGCTCGAACAGTACCCCCCCCTCGTGAGATCACCTTTCTCTGAAAGTAAATTAGCGGGTTGTTCTGGGACCCCCTCCTACATGTTTTCGGCTACTTTGCTGCGCACGGAAACTTTTCAAATAAGCAAAACGGCAGTTGTGTCCAAGGTCGAAGAGGAGGAGTTCCTTTCTCATTTTCTACGAGGGCGTGGTTAAACTGCCCTGAGAGAACCCCCCCTCCCCCGGACAGAGAGTTTCAGTATTAGGGTTGGTTTTTTTTGATTTTTACTTTCTTCCTGGTCGCCTTCGGTTCTCGGTTTCGTGGCCTGTCGATCCGTTTTTTTTTTTCCCATTGTGGACGCCGAACGGTTTCCTTCCCCTTGTCGGGGCTTTTAGCCCCCCCACCGCCGCGGCCCTTCTCAGCGAACAATCCTTTTTTCTTCCGTCCGGACGTCCGTCTTAACCATCGGTTCGGTTTTTCGATCGTCGATGGACGGCCTTGGGAAGCGGGCGCTCTTTTTGGCAGGCTGACGTGTTAGATAGCAAGATGCCGGCGTCCCGCTGTGGTTCGCGAAGAAGATGATCTGTCCTGACCCACGCCGGCTACTCAGCAGCGTCCCTCTCCATTGGACACATGTTAATGACCTCCTCTTGTGAGATGAGACGGGTGCTCAATTTTTTCTAAATCTCCCGTAGGGTTTTCCTTTTCGGGCCCCACCAGAGGTTTTTTTTCCTCTGGCAGGACCACGTGCTCTCTTTCTTTCCCCCGGCTGGGAGATGGAACCACTATTCTTGTGGAATAAAGCCCCTCTTTGATCCCTTTCCTGGCGGGAAACCGTTCTTTTCCTCGTTGAAATCGGTCTCCCCAATAAAGAAAAGCCTCCCACACTCTCGGCGAGTGAGTAGGAGTATCTTCTTAGCGGGTGAGGCATTCCTTCCCTCGTCCCTTTATCCACCTTTTCTTCCATGGCGATAAGATAAACCTTCCAGAAGAGTGCTCTCCTTTTCCCTCCTGAGGTAGTATGAAGTGGACGCCTCCCCTTCCCAGTTCAAATGGATCGCCCTTTTATCTTCCCCGTCTTTTTCCTTCGCAGGAACCTCCTTGCGCACATTTACTTCCCTTTTTTGTTCACTCGAGACGGTTCCGAGTAGCGGGCCGCCCCGCGGCGCCTCCCCCGTTAAGACCCAAGTATCTCCCCCTGCCGGCATCAGTAGCCCTTTCTAGATTCGTAATGCTCGACAGCTTCTTTCATTTCCCTCGTGTCGATCGCGGTCAGGTAAAGCCCGAGGCTCCGCCTCGTCGTTCTCTCCCCTCCGCCAGGTGATTTTTTTTTCTGTCCCTTTTTACGTACGTCATCCGTCTTTCTTCGCGACGACGACGCAATTCTCCTCTTCCCCCCTTCCTTTCTGGCCTGGGGCACCGAAGATAGGCTCGACTCCAGGCTTCGTCGCAGGACGGCAAATCTTTCCCGTTGTTGTTGTTTTTTTTATCGCTCTTCACGCATCCCCGAGGCGGCGTCTCCCCCCCTCCGGACGGCAGTATGTCCTTCTCTCTGCGGTCGCGCTATTTCGTCACGTTAGAAATACGATTGACTTTTCCCCCTTCCCCTCTTGACCCCAGCGTCACGCTTCCTCTTTTTTTCGACCGCCGAGGCGGAGCGCTTTTCTTCTGACCACGATGACGGCGGCGCTTCTCTCCCTCCCCCCCTCCCCCTTTCACTTAGACGGAAGGGCTCTTTTATGCTCCACAAACGAGGTTTACTGGTCTCTTTTGATTCGGCGCCTTTCCCCCTCCCCCTTTCTGCCCCGAGTTGAACACCTCGATTTCCCTTTTTCTTTGAGAGCAGACACGTTCCGGGTCTTTTTCCTCTCTTGGGTAAGAGCCCGAAAGCGACTTGGAAGACGATGGCTCCCCTTTTTCCTTCACTCGTACCTCCGTTTTCTTTTTCCTCCCTGTTAGACTTCGACGCCCTGGTCTGTTTCAGGGTTGTCGACGACTTTTTTTCTTTTTTCTTCCGCCTCAACCGAGAGGGCCCTTTATCCTCACGACTACGAGCCGATTTTTTTCTTTTTTCTCCCTCCTGGAAGTATGTTTTCTTTCCCTTCCACACCAATGCAAACGAGACGGTTTTTTCTCTTCGCCTAAAGCGTGGGCTTCCCTCTCCCTAGTGTTACCATCGCAACTTGGTCATACCTCCCCGCTGTGAGCGACTCGCTTTCCTCGGCGACGGGCTTTCCTCTTGTGGGCCTATTTTCTTTGTACAGAACACATAAGCTTATCCCCTTCCCTTTTCTCCTCCCCGTCGCCGAGAACGTCAAATCTTTACGTTTTCCCTCCCCTTTTTCACCTTTTTCTTCTCGCGCGAGTAGCCGTTCTCACGTATTCGCGCACTACGCGGTGTTGTATTCTGAAGAGGTTAGATCTCCTTCCTCCCAGCTTCTCCCTCCTTTCCCCTTCCCCTTACAAGCGTACGTCCTTTCCCTTTCAGATGTTAATAAGGTACGCGGTCCGCTTCTTCTTTACATCTTCTCGTCCGCGGCGTGTGTTTTCGTCGTCCGACGAAATCGCTTCCACAAAAGATTCTTTCCCTTCTCCCCACAATTTAGCCACGCCCCGGGTTTCCCCCCCTTATCGGAGGCACGACGCGACCCCCTTCCTACACCGATCGCCAACACCCTTCTTTTTCTTTCTTTTTGCAAGGTGCAGGTGCGCCTGTCGATGGCGTTGACACGCCCGGCCCCCTTTCTCCTTTCTGTTTCGCCGCAGCCGTTCTCCTTCGACACGGCCTTTGTTGCGGATGTAGCGGTTGTCCTCAGATAAAGTAGCCGAAAACATTTTTTCTCTTTTTCCCTTCCTCTAACAACCCGCGCAGTTTGGTCTACGGTGATCGACTCTTTTTGTAATGTTCGTCTCCTTCCTGTCTATTCAGCGAAGCCGGATAGAGTCCGCCAAGGCCGTTTCCGTCAAGCCTGTCCATCGGAAGATCTCGAGCTTTCCCTTCCTACGCCCGCCATCGGCCCGGTTCCCCCTTTGCGTAACAACGCCCGTCCTCGACAGGCGGGTTTTTCCCCTGCCCAGCTTCTGCGCCTTTCTTCCTTTTTGCCTTCGTCAGCAATCCGCGGCTTCCCGCACTGCGCTTCCCCCCGCTTCCATGAAAGCCATGATCTTTTCACAGCGGCTTGCTTTTTTTAGAAACTTGCCCGATCTTCCCCTTTCGTACAGCCTTCTCCCTCCCCTCTCTTTTCTCCCTTCGAGCCTAACACCGTCTCCACCCTCGATGCCGCGGAAACGTCCCTCCCCTTTCGACCCACCAGGTCGGTGCTCCCCCCCCCCCCCAACCCCCCCCCCCCCCCCCCCCCCCCCCCAACCCCACCCCTTTTCCCCCACCGGACTCGCAGCCCCGGCAAAATGTGTTTTCTTTGTGGATGAAGTAAAAGAACAGTTCTCCTTCCTTCGGTCACGGGCGAAGGCGCACACCCCCTCACGCCCCCTTCGTTCATGCCCGAATACCCCCCCTTTGAGAGTTTCTTTTTCCCCACGGCAAATTAAGAGATAGTCCCCCTTCCCACAGCGCGGCCATCTACGTGTATTCCGGTTATTAGATAAACACCTTTTTCCCTTCCCTTTCCTTCCGGAGTCCAAGATTTACCAACCCATATTCAAATGATTCAATAAGTAATACAATCGAATTCCCCCTCCCCGCAGCAAGTGCTTGGCGAATCCTTCTCTTTTTCTTGCAGTGGGGCTGAAGAGGGAAAGAGGTCCTCTCTTCCTCCGCCTTGGGTAGTGAGAAGCTTGTTTCTCTCTCCTTTCTACTGTCAAAGTACTATGATAAACTCCTCCTTCCTGGGTAGTGGCACTTCTTTTGAGAGGCAATCTATCCGGGAGGCAGCGCCCTCCCCTTTTTTTTATCTGTGCGAAATGAGAAGCGATTCCGGACTGGAGAGGAAGGAGTTATCCTTTTCTTTTCCCTCTTTAGAACGACCTTCCCAGTCCCTTTGTCCCTCACCAAAATATCTTTTTGTCGTGCGTCTTTCCCCCCCCTCCCCTCCCCCTCTCTACTTTTCGGCTGAAGGACGGCGATAGTTCCTATTGGCGGAACAGCAGGATAGAGCTCCGTTCTCTCTTCTTCCCTCAGTGCCCCTCTCTTTGTCCCCTGCCTACGTTCCAAATCGGATGGAGAGGGACACTTCTTCGGAAGACAGTTAAAGGGTTCTTCCTTCTCCCCCCCCCCTCTCCCCTGGCGGAGAAGACCACCGTCCTTGTACGGAGAGGTCTTTGGGAGGTGCTCCCCAACAACAGTCAACACTCTTTTCTCTAGGACAGATTTTCCTTTTTTTTCCTCCCGTGATAGATCCTTTTTGGCACGCTATGCAAGAAACCTCTCCCAAAACAGCACCTCATCTCTCTCTATTTTTACTCCATAATAAGTGTTGTGTTCTTTTTCCCGATTTTTTCCTTTTTTTTTTCGTGAGTCCTTTTCTGCGAGGAGGCTTCCCCTCGGGCCTCAGCAGCCCCCTCCCCTCCGGTCTTCTCAATTTGTTGCTATTCCAGCACCGCCTCTCCTCCCCCGACTCGCCAGAGCCTAACCGACCTAGATGAAGGTGTCTCCCGAGGTCTCTCCCCAGTCGCTTTAACGGGAGTTCTTGTAATCTCCAAAGACTCGTTTCCCTCCCTTCCCCTGTTACTGAAAAGTACACTTTTCGTCAGCGCAAGTTCATCTTTCTCCTCTCCAGATCGCTGCCGCCGATCAGGACGCCTCCTTCCCTTTCCCCCGGCTCGTCCCCTTTTTTTTTTCCGCGCACGACAAAGAGGCTTGTTTGTGACACCCTTCCCTGGTCAGTATTGGAAAAGCGGGGAGGGCTCATGACCGCACCCCTCCCCCCCAAGGAATCCCTCCCTGTCTCCCCCCCCATACCGACTTTCCCGACATGTTCCGCGCCGTCCTCCGACCTTCCCCACCACTCCCCCCCTCTTTTTCGTTACACGTCGCACCTTCTTCGTTTGCACCCCGGCTCAACTCAAAGTCTCCGGGTTCCTTCTCCCCCCCCCCCCGCGTCAAGGGTGACTCTTCCGAGTTCCCTTCCCTCCCTCCCCCCTGACCAGCCGGAACCGAGTTGAAGTCCTTTTCAGTTACAAGTAGAGATAGTCTTTTTCTTCTCTTTCCTTTTTTTCAGCAGGTGGATTGTTTCTTTGGAAAGCTTGGCGGCGGCCCTTTTTTTGAGCAGGTTCGCACCAACTTTTCCTAAGGTGTTCATCTCCCCCCTCCTTTGGCCTCTCTGAGAGAGGTGGACCCCTCTCTTTTCGAGCTCCCTGGTGCCGGGTTTCCCTATTAAGTGCAGGGATTCAGTTCTTCCCTCCTCGACAAAGGTAGGCTCTTCAGTTTTTTTAAGGAATTAGGCTTTCCCCTCCTTAGGAAAGGAACCCCCACACAAGAAAGTTATAGACTTACTTTCTCTTTTCAAGGGTCCTTCGGGATGCGCTTGGGAAGTTTCCCTCTGCCCCCGACTGTGGCAACGACCGGTCGATCGGGCCTCGGCATCCCTTTAGGAATAAGGTTTCTCCTTTGTTCCCCGACGAAGGGCCTCCCCTTTCTTTCCGAGCGCTGTTGTTCTGATATGAACCTTCAAAGCCGTTTTCTCCGAGACGGCGAGATCATTTTCGTCTGTGAAGAGGCCGCCTTCCTGAAAGCGCAGGGTGCGTTTTCCCCTCCTGGAGGTTCTGACGTAGCCAAGCCGTCTCTCTCTCTGTGAGGGCAAATGCCTCGAGGGAAGGGAGGTTTTTTTCCTCTTCCTTTCCCGGCCTGGCCGATGGAGGTAGTCACTTCCAGACCTTGGCAGAGGGGCCATTCGTCGATGCCCTCTTTCTAGAAAAGCTGAAGACCCCCTTTACAGATCAGGCTGCTCTTTTTTTTTTCCCATCACGCCGACGGGACCCCCTCGAACCTTTACCCCCGTCGATCACCGTGTCTTCCCCATTGCGCGGGTTTCATCGAAGAAAATGTTTTCCTTCCTCTCTCGAAAGGAACTCCTCCCCCCAATCACATCAGCAAACAGTCCCTTTCCCTGAAATTGTCTTCCTCGGCGAAGCGAACGATCTAAAGGAAGGGCTTTGTCAACGCCATCCCCGGCGAACCTCCTGCCTTCTCTGCGTCATCGTTTCGAATCGGGGTCTCGGTCTCTTTCCTTCCTTTTGATGCTCTTTCGTGGAAGTAGATAAGGTTATCCTCCTTTCCTTGAGTGGAGAAAGTGTTGGGCCCCTCCTTTCCACAGGAAGGTTGCACTCCTTTGAGGAGTATCCCCCCTCCGTTCTCCCTCGACACCCACACGGAAAGAGGACTCTTCCTCCCACGAGAAAAAGTTTTCCCCCTTTTCCCCACCGGCGATGTCGGTTCAGAGTACCTGATTCCACTTTTTCGATGTACGATCTGACGGACCCTTTTTTTGGAAAGCGGACTCGGAGGGGGGCAGTCCTTTTCCGTGTTCTAGACACGAATTAAGACCCCCCCCCCCTTTCCCGGGAGGAAGCTAAACCGTAGCCTTTTTTTTCCTCCTAGAACCGTAACGCTTATGGAAAACCTCCCCCCGTTTCGTGAGCGGCTCTTTTTTAAGCGGATGTGGTTATGACATCTCTTTTTTTTTCCCTGAGGCAACGAGGCCCACAGTCTTGTTTCACCGCCGTCGCCTCCCTCAACACCTTTCTTCCCTCCTTCCCCTTTTTCTTATTCGAAAACAGAGGGCGATTTTCCCCCCCTTTAAATTAAAGAACCGCTGTGTCCTCCTTCTCCTAACCCTACGGCGGCAACAGATCGTGTTGGTGGGCCTCGTTTGTCCCTCCTAGGCGACTCCCTATCCGTCACACAAATCGGAGGGCGAGTGCCTCTTTGTGAGGAGGACGCCTCCCCCCCCTTCGTAGGCGAGCACCCCATTTCTAGGAGTGCATGGTCCCCCTCTTCCCCCCATGGATTAGACTCCGGTGCGAGACGAGGAACGCCTTCTTCAGGAAAGAACGAACCTTCCCTCTTTCCGTCATCTCAAAGGCTTTTCCCCATTTTTCCCCTTCCTGCTCAAAGCCTTGCTCCCTTTTTCTTTTTAGTCGAGGGTGTTCAATCGCCTGTTTTCCTACCGAAGAAGACTCCCCCCCTCTTTCGCACAGTAAAAATCGTTGAAGAATCGAGTAGCCCTGGCTTAGATTTTCCTCATGCCCCCCTTCCCTGTCCGCCCAGTCAGAGTTCTCCCCTCCGCAGCTCCGCCTAGTTTTTTTTCCCCACCCCCCCCCCTCTCCGGCGGTGACGCTGTTTCCATCGGTAGTGAACTTTTCGTAGTCCCCATCCTCTTGATCCGACCCTTCTCCCCCGACCGCAAGTCCGTTCCTGCCATTAGGCCGTTTTCCCAGAAGGATCAGGTCGCTCCTCCCTTTCTTTTCCGCCATTCGATCCTCTCTTCCTTCAGTTTTTTTGAAGAGAGATCTCCTTCCCTCGGCCGTCCTCCTGACCTCTCCCCCAGCAGACGCCGGCCTGACTTTCTTCCTATTCGGGTCGGATCACAGTTTTCTTTTTTTTTTTTTTCCCCCTTCTCCAAGGACCTCTTTTGACACAGCGTCACGCGGCGATTTTTTTCCGCGACGACGAGGTCCTTCTCTTTTACCTGACCGCGATGACACGCTGTCCCTTCCTAAGAAATATCGAAATCTCCCCCTTTCTTCCTTTCCCGATTCCGGCACAACGAGGTTTACTTGGCGAACGCTCCTTCTTTCGGAACCCCGCTACTCGGCTTCTTTCCCCCCTAGAATTTCTTCCCGAGTTGAGCGGAGAGACGGCCACGTTCTTTTTTTTCTCCGACGATGCCGCCCGCGATCTGGCCTTCTTGCGGCGGGCGACGGTCTCCCCTTTCCTTTCGAGCACCTCTCCGCGCCCGGCGGTGAGGTTTTTTCACGGGTTGCTACGTTCCTTTCCTCTGCGTCCGAAGCACCTACGGTCTTTGGTCGGCCGACGCACTCGCCTCCTTTAGCGGTCGGTAGTTTCTTTTTAGGGTGGGCCGAGTGCACGACTGCTTTGAAGACGTAAGGTTCCCCGTGCCGTCTCCCCTTCTGGGCTTATTCAAAAAGAGAGCAGGTTTTTTTTAGCTGAAACTCCCCTCTTTTGTCTCCTCCCTTCTTTTTTCCGGACGAGGAGACTTTTAGTGGAAATCGGCAAACATACGGCGTACGATGTCATTTTTTTTTTTTTTCCCCCCATACGATTATAAACGACATTTGATACCGCCCCCCCGTCTCCCCTAAAAGCTGGAATTTCCATTTTCTTGAGATGAGAGGCGCTTCTCTCTTGAGTCAGGATAACGTCTTCGCCCCCTTCACCTAGGGTGGTAGGAAGGCATCTGGTCTCCCCCCTCATGCACAACGCGATATACTACGAGAAAAGGTAAGTCATCTCCCTCCCCCTTCGATGTTAAGAAGGTCAGTCCTTTCATAGAAAGGAATTGTTAGTCGTCCTCTTATCCGTCAGCCCTTTTTTTGGGGAAGGCGCCTAGGATATCCTCCCCCCCCCCCTCATCTTTTCAAAAGTTCAGGAGTCCCCCACATTGCAAAGAACCTTCCTTCCGAAGGCCACGACTCTTTTCCCGAAGGGGCGGTAAAAAAACGCCCCTCTCCTCCCTCGTCACCCCCGCCGACCAAACACCTCCCCTTAAAGGTGCAGTTTTTTCCCGGTCGATGGAGTGACCCTTTGTAGAAAAGCTCCCTTTTTTCCCGAAGGCGACCCCCCCCCTGGTGCGGATCTTTCCTTTCCGTCGAAGCCTCAAAAATGGAGAGATACATTTCTCCCCCCTCGATGTTTTAATACAGCAACGGGTGATCGGTTTTGGAAAGAATTTTAGAGGCTGGACAGTAGGCTTCGAGAAGAAAGAACCTCCTTTTCTTTTCTCAAGAACATAGGCATTCAGCGTAGACAGTGAATTTCCCCTCGTAGTCTTGCATTCCCCATCGGCAGGCCGAAGAGCGTTTTTTCCTCCTAGAAGGAGGGTGATTCTTCTTTCCTTCCCTCCCAGCTTTGACGCCTTCCTCTGAGGCTTAGTAAGAAGTATCTCTCCTGCGCTGCTCTCGTCGTCCCCTAACTCCATATCAGGACATTCGGAGGCTTGACGGCCTTTCTCCCTTGAAGATCTAGACTCCCCCGCAGTACTCCCTCCCCCTCTCTTTTCTTTCACTTATTCTCCCCGTAGCAAAGTAGTCGACTCCCCCCTCGAACGCAGTTATAGACCGTCTTTCATTCCCCCAAGGTCGGTGCCGTCTTTTTCTCCCCCAACGACTCTTTACACCGTGAAAAGCGTTCTTTTCCCCTACCAGGTAGGGGGGTGTGTTACTCAGTAGGGTCAGAGAAGTTCCCAGCAGTCGCCCGAGAGAATGCCCCTTCCCTTCCCCCCCCTGAATAGGCGCGATGTTGGAAACCCTCTTTTGTCTGGCTTTCCCCAGAGTCGGTCCTTCCACGATTGTCGCGACCGGGTCCTTCCCACCGGGCGCACCTTTTCTTGTGCGGCCGGCAGTCTTTCCTCAACCTTATTCAATAATTTTCCCCCCCCCTCCGATTCTCGACTGGAACTGCCAGTGTCTGGCGAATCATTAAAACTCCGGTTTTTTTTTTTGCCTGTTCCCTCTTCTTTTCACCTTGACGCCTCTTGGGGTCGTGTTCTTTTCCGCGGCGACTGCCGTGTTAAAGGCCGTCCTTGGAGTGGGGTCGTCTCCTTCCTTCGAGCGGGCAGCGCGTCAGAGAAAAGTCCAGGCTTCTGGTGAAGAAATGCTCCTGTTCATTGTGGAAGGTGTGCGTTCTTTCTCATACCCCCGCACAGAGTCGACGAAGGACATTGTAAAGAATCAAATCTTTCCCTCTGTGTGTAGTGGAGGCTCCCCTACCGAAGAACGAGCCGTTTCGATTCGTAGTCCTGATCTTCTGCCCGGCTGATAGAGCTCCCTCCCAGTAAGGTCCTTTTTCCCCTCCGCTGACGACCGTTCCGACAGGAACCTCGTACCTCGCTGGAGCTCTCCCCCCTTTCTGGGGAGACCCAGAGTTAGATACTCCTTTTTTTCCCAGGGTACAGAATCGACATCGCACTGGCCTTTTCGTCATAGTCTCCCTTGTTTTGCGAGTCGGTAGCCGTACTTTCCCTCCAACAATTCCCCCGACGACCTCGGAAAGGCGAATGCCCGATTCGTGCCGTGCCGCCGATCTCCCCGCAGCCGCTTGCCTCCTCCCTCAAAGCAAA
>Ga0179593_1578272_pt1 | contig 14880 bp, 17 predicted proteins | sample CZODoug2_1_08_16_FD_185931 | JGI IMG/M metagenome (GOLD analysis project Ga0179593, IMG submission 185931) | Vadose zone soil fungal communities from Angelo Coast Range Reserve, California, USA - CZODoug2_1_08_16fungal (PacBio error correction) | ecosystem: Environmental > Terrestrial > Soil >... | reverse complement strand
CAATCATGTTTTTTTTTATTATCAATGTGTCCGGATTGTTTTTGTTTCAGTATGTGGCTTTCTCGTGTAGTGTGAGCCCCCCATGTTCGGCCCCTTTTCTTTTTCGATAGCCCACTTCGAGCTTTTCGGGAGATCTTCGTTGTCTCCCGAGTTGGTCTCTTTCGCAATTTGTATCTCAATCCCCTCTATCTGGAATCTTCTCGTTTTTGACCCCAGCTTTTGGACCCCCTTTTCTCGCTTCTTAGGACTTGGATGTCCCCAAATACAATCACGTCGTGGTATGCGGTCTCTTCCTTCCTGGCCTCTATTCGATTTCTTCTTCTGGTTAGCGCGCCCCACCAAACAGTGGCGTTTGCTCCATGATTCGATATTTACTCGACGTCGAGCTGAGCTTCTTCCATTCCCCCCTCAAGCTCGATTGCTTTACTTCTTGACCGACCCTCTGACTGTTTTTCGCCGCGGATTATGCTTGTATTGTGGAGACCACATTTTCATCACTAGAATTTTTTTTTTTTGTGGGGTGGGATCGAGCCCGAGCTTTCTTCATTTGCGGCTTCAGAGTCCCCAGGTCGAGGACTTCACATTTGGCTGACTCTAGCCCAATTTGTTTTCCCTCTTCACCGTTTTCTTTTTTACGGACGGCGCTTCGGTCCCTTTCCCTTTTCTTTTTTCATAGCTCATCGCCCTCCGTGTGTTTTTTCCTCATCTGAAACTTCCCTATCAACGCGCAGGGTCCCTTGAGACTCAATCGCGGTTTTATCTAGGATCCCTCTTTTCCACCCCCCCCACAGGAATCACGCCGTAATTTGACCGGTTAGTGGTTTTCCATTACCCGCACAATTTGGTCTTAATCGATCCCCCTCTGCGATCTAACCCTATTCGATGCTTTTTCTTCGAGTTTCTGGAAGCGTCCCAACGCCTGCAAAAGAAGCGTTGGATGGACCCCGTTTTTCTTGTCCATTTTGTTTTTTTTTGAAACGACAAGCGCTTTTTTTTTAAAACTATACTCGCTTCGGGTCTTACTGCAAGCAGATTCCCTTTTCTCTTCCTTTTTGTCGTTATCCCTTGCTTCTTGCACTTAGTGGAGCATCGTGATCACGCCTCCTCTCTGGCGATGCTCCTGTGGTTGACAACCCTATTTACGTTTGTGGAAGGACCGAGGTTCCTTTGATCCTCAGTCGTTCTGCGTCAAGGCGTTTCTGATTCAAGATCCCCCCCCTCGGATTGTGCAGCTGCTCTTTCCCGACGTTGGGATCATTTTGACTTACCATTCATGTTTTTACTATGGTGAAAGTCGAACAGGGTGGAAAATGTCTACGTAAGGCTTTTTTGTTCGGCGCTTTTATAAACGGTCGAGCAGATTCCTTTTTTCCTGAAGTTTTCACTGTTTTTTTTTCGTCCCAATACTTTAGTGATACCGGCCCAAGTCGATCCTTTCCATTAAGGGCGTTAAGGCTTGTCCCTCTCTTGCAACCTGCGTTTGTAATGGACAGCTTCTCTTCCATTTGTACCTTGCCGCAACCTCTCGATGCCAACGCTACCCCCCTTTTTCCGCCAAATCGCCCTTCGCTTTGATCTCCAAAACCGCGCTCGAGATACTAAGGGCTTCGAACGGCTGCTTGCATTAGAATCCTGCCCAAGTGTTTTTTCCTTTTCATTTGTTAGTGATCTTATGGCGTGGACACTTTTTGCGCGCATTTTTTTGAGTCTTGCTTGGGGAATTCATTCCCCTGATGACGATGATAGTGCCCCCTTCCGCGTTCGTTATAGCGATACGCGTGACTCTCTCTTTCACTTTTTTTTGGGCGAAGGACATTGATCGATTGGGTGGAAGCTGCGCCCCCCTTCCTCCTTGTACTTGATCTTTCTTGGTTGCGTTGACTCATGTTTTTCCTTTCGCTCCCCAAACCATGGAGAATCTCGCGAGCTCGCTTTCGTGCGTCCTTCTTCAAATTCCTTTTTCGTTTCTCTGTTTTGTCGCCATTTCCAGGGAGTTGCTCTTCTAAATTTCGTTTGTGCCGTCCGGGCCACCCCCCCCCCCCACACGATCGAAACACCGCCTTGATGGCTTCTTTTTTGCGGGAGTCGGAGATTTATTTTTCCCGGTTTCTGAGTAAGTTGCGCGTGCTCGTCTTTTCCCCGGTCTCCCACATCGGAAAGACTCTCAAGAGTTAGGAGCTGTACTCCCTCTTGCCAACCTTTCCCCCCTTCCGTTTTGGTGTTTCCTTACTCGCAACATGCTCGTTTTTTGCACCTTTACATCACTCCTCCCCCCCATTCCCCCCCAAACAGGAAGAAGAGGTCAACAACGTCCCCCTCCACACCCTCCCCCCCCCACCCCCTACATCACCACCCCCCTCCCCCCCCCCCCCCCCCCCCTCCCTACCCTCCCCCCGTTTCCCCTGCCACCCCCCCCCCACCCCCCCCCCCCCCCCCCCCCCCCCCCCCCCCCCCCCCCCTCCCCCCCCCCACCTCGATCGTCCAGACGCCCTCACGGGTATTCATTCGCCTTTTTTCGACTAATGTTATTAGTGTTGCCGTGGGCCTTGCTCTGTTGGCTGCTGCTCCCCCTTTTGAGCGACGATCCTCTGAGTCCGGTGGGCTGCTCGACATAATCCTCTTCATCTTCGTGTTTTTTGTTTTTAGAGAGATGTTTGCTGTCTCGATTTTACAGACCATAGTGATCCGCCGCTCATTTTCTGGCTCAGTTCTTCCTCACCTTACACGATCTAAAAGCATGCAAACTCTTTTTTTAAGCCCCTAGAGCCGTTTTAGGCTGCTTGACTTCACGGTTGATTTTTTGGAGTTCTTCCGTTTGTGCTTCTTTTTTTCACTTTTGGCGAAACTTCCAAAGACGATTGAGGGTCGTCCCAAAAACTCCCATGATCACGCTTGAAGTGGTCCCAAGTCTTCGTGATCGGGGCATCCTTCTCCCCTCATGGAGTCGTTCGATTTGTCGAAGTAATCTCCACGAAACCTTGATGATAAGTTTGACGTCCAAAGCGCCTATAACCCGACGTTTTGCCCATCCCGCTTCCCCCTCTAAAGTGTGTCGTCAATACACGCTGTAAAACTGATTTTCGAAGATTCTTTCGCGTATTTTTATTCATGAACCTCAGAAATACCATTTTTTCCTTGCAAGCGAGTCAGGTCCGTATCAGCCGTTCTTCACCTCCTTTTCTTCTTCTTTTTTTTCCTCCAATTTTCCTCCTCTCCCCGCATCTCGACCGCCAAGAAAGCTAAGTACAATTTCTCGCATTTGACCATAGTTGGCTTCTTCTGGTTTTACCCAATAGGACCATCTCTTTTCTATTACGAGCTTTCCATCTTTTGCGAAGCAGTAACAGATACTCTTCTTACTAAGATCTCCCGCTTATCCCTCAGACCTCCATTGGACTCTTCTAAAACTTCTTGCGTACGCTCAAAGTTTCCTCTTACCCCACCCATGAATTTCAGAGTAGATGATACTCTTGCGAGCAGCCCCCTGCTTCTTTTTGGTACTTTTTTCCCCCCTGTTTTTTTTGCGGCGTCTTCTTTTAATCGCCGAGTAGCGCTGGCTTCTCCCACGCACGTTCTCTCCTTTCACGAAAAGTCGTCTCTTTCCAGGATACAAACGCCCCCGTTGCATACGGTTGCAAGGTCCCTTTCTGACTGGACGCCGCTTTCTTTGCCGGGGCGGGCCCCCCGTCGAACCGCTCCGTGCTCGCTTTGCGTTCGTGACCAAAACCTCCTCCGCCACAAAAAACGCTGTTTGTCCAATTTGCCGGATTTCGGCGAGTCCCCCCATTTTTTTTGTGCGTGCGTACCCCCCCCAACTGCAAGAGCACGTGTCCTCGTTTGGGCTGAGCGATTTTTCGAATTCCCCGCCCCTCCACGGAGCCCTTCCGGCCTCACCTGACAGGGACCCAACTCGTGTTTGCGTCCGCTCCCCCTTTCCCCTCGCGTCTTTCGGAGCTAATGCTCCACACTTCAGTCGCTTGCTCCTGAGGCCGGAAGTCCCGTCCTTCCTCTATTCTAGGATCCTTTCATCTAAGAGAGATCGAGTATTGGTTTTCTCCCCGTAGTCGAGCGCACAACAATTTCACCCTCCGTACTCGAACCCACCCATCCCGACCGATTCTTTTGCTGAGATTTAGTTTAAAGCACTTTTTTGCAGCGATCCTTTTTTTTTTTCCAGATTTTCCTTCGTCATGAGAAGTTTGTGCGATCGACCACATTGTACGATCTTAATGCCCTTCCCCGCAACTCTAGCGCTGCGGACCTGGTTCCTGTGCTCGTTTCTTTCCCCCCCTCTATCCGCACGCAACTCTTTTGAATCTTGACTTCCTCTTTCCCGAGGTGCGCTCGAGATTCCTGGAAGAACAAGCCACTTGGCTATCTATGTGTGCTGCCCGCAGGTGACTTCCCCCTTCCTTGTAAACCATCGTGTGATCTTCCGCCGCAAATGTGTCCCTTGCGTGTATCTCTTAACCTCCCCGGCGTCCTCGACGCTTTGACATCTGAAGGAAACAGACCTGCCGTTATTCGGCCCCTCCCCCCCACACCAATTTTCAACAAAATGTCCTTGTCCCCCTGCATGCACCATCTCTAGCGCGTTGGTTTCAACATTATCTTTAAGTCTGCTCCTTATCGATGCTCGGTTGCGCACCCTCTTCCTTTCTCTAACGTTCGGTCTTTTCTCGCATTCTCCACTTTTTTTTCGCGCTCAACCACTGCGGTCCCCAATAGTCGAACACGGAATTATGCGAAGGCCATTCCACATCGCATTAAGTAGCCCATTTTGCTACCACAATGGGCCGCTGACTTTTTGTGCGTCCATCCACTTCGAATCCCACTAGGGACGAGGCCGCCCACGAGATACGTTATGTCCCCCGATTTCCCTTGACTTTTTTTTGAATAAAGACCCCGCCCCATGGACGTCGACTTTCAATTCCAAATTTGGCTGTACGCTTCGCTCTCAGTGTCTCTACGGCATCCTATCGCCAACGACCTGATTGTTTTCTCTCGGTCGAGACCCCCCAACGGACACCGCCATCCCGGAAGACTTTTTTTGAAAGTTCCTTTCAGACGTATCGAGTTTGATCTCTCCTCTTTTCTATTGTGTTGTTGAGTTTTGACTCACCACTGATTCTTTCCTTTACCCCTAGTTTCATTTTTTTAATTCTTTTTCTTTAGTTCGTTTTCCTTCTGGCCCCTGAGTTGTCGGTCTCTTGAGCTCTTCCCCGAGAGATTGTGCTCAGCTGCTTCCCGCACGCGGTCAAACTTTAATTCTCTCCCTCGTATGTCTTCGTTTGGCTTTCACCCAATCCCGAGCGGTCTCTTTGACCGATTCTTGTGACACCGTCTGTCCGCCGTCTTTGAGTCCGAATTGATGTTTAACAAATAACCACTTCCCTATTTTGAGCGTCGTATCCCCATCTGATCTCTTGCTTGAATGGGCTCGCCCCTTCCTACGGTGTAGATCAAGTTTTCGTCTCGGGGTTTAGCGCCCCCAAATCGTTTTAATGATGCGATTCCTGAGTCAAGCCCGGAACGTCTTATACGAGCGGATGGCGTCGACAAGATTGTGCCGAAATGAGGAGTGACTCCGATGGACGACTTTTCGCCGATATCTGGGCCATCGGATGGCGACCACCTCCCCCTTGTATTTGATACTTCCGGGTGTTTGGCTCCTCGTTTTTCGAAGTTTTCGGCTTCAGATGCGTGTTGTCCCCTCCTTTAGTTTCGCAGAAAAGGGTCGAGTTTGATCCGAGGGGAAATGGCCTTCTGGAGATGGTCCTGTCTTTTTTTTCCCCCCCTTTTCCCTGACTCTCGATTTGCTACTTTTCATATCGGTTCTCCGTTTTCTTTGTCTATCGTACCTATACCTTTACCCCCGGGCTTCTCATACGAGATTCATCCAAGAAGTTGTGGCGGATTCAGCACGACAATTTTCCTTTACTCGGTGGCGAATTACTAGCCGTCAGCCCCTTAGGGATATTTCTGGGGTTCCCCAAGTATCGTACACTCCCCGTTCTTTTTCCCCCCGCAAATATATACTCCCCCCCTTATCCCTCTGTGCAAAATTCGTATTCGAGTTCGGCTAGACGATCCGTCTATCCCCCAATTGTAGAGGATTTTTTTGCTCCCCGTGGTTGTCAGTTTTGGTGACAACGACCCTTCCTCGCGGGTTTCCCATACTACCGTTCTGTTCTTTTTCATGTTCCGAATATTTGAGGCACATCCTGCCTCCTCCGAGGCCTCTTTAGCATGTATGTTGCCCCACCGCCTCGCTCGGCGGTGGATGCCTTGTACTGACCCCCACGATTTGTACCTGTCAGTCCTTCTTTCGAGGCTTTGATAAGATTGTTGTTTTTTGTTTGTTCAGTAGTATGCCTTGCTGAGACATACCCACCCCACCATTACCAAAAAGATGATCTCTTCAGTCGTTTTGTCTCCGTTTTTCTCGCAGAACTTTTCTTTACATTCTTTTTCAAGTCGCCTTTCGGCACGACCATAGCGGCAGCCTCCTTTCGGCTTTTTTACCCGACCACGTGTTTCTTTCGACTTAAAGTGTCGTGATCCTTGCACCACGTCGAGCCCGTCACCGATACGTAGTGTCAGGCGGAATTGACTTTGCACTTTTCACCCCGCGTTTTGATCTCTGAGATATCTATCTTCCTATGCTGCAAACACCCCTCTTCACACCCATCGATACCCGCGAGATGATCGCCCCAACGTTTTCGAGAGAATCTGATGGCTTTTTTTCCCCCGCACCAACGGTCCCTTGTCTCGCCCCGACAAAGAGCATTCCCCCCCACCCCCCCCCATTTCCATTCCAAGGGATTTGGTTCTATCTTTGAAGTGTTTGGGGGTGTTTGGGGAGTGGGGGTTGGGGTTTTGGTGGTGGGCGGATTCCGAGCCTTAGAGCTCGTGCTTGGGGTTCCTTAGAAAAAACCTCGGTTTTCGCTTCTCAGGACGGGTCCCCCACCTCCCCCCTCGGCTCTTTAGAGACGCGAGCGGCACGAAATTGCCGAGGGACACTTCTGGTTGAGCAAGCTTTCGCGCTACTTGAGCCTTCTCTGTCGCTTGAAATGGCGAGGACTCCGGGCGGCATCCCATTCAAATTCCTCTTTCCGTCAGGAAGTTCCGCGCCTCAAATTTCCCTATTTGATTCTTTGTAAGGGTACTGTTTTTACTTCCCCCCCTCGCTAAACTATTTGTCCCCCGCCGTCTCCCAGTGTGTTCCCTCTTTCGAACCCTCTAACGCACTTGCTCGACGATGATTGTTTGTTCTCGGCAGCTTGGATTCCCCCGCCTGCCCTCTGTTATTCCACTAACCGTCCTTGTTTTATGCGTTTTCTGATTTACGGCCATCTTCCTCCCCCGCCGTCGGGTCGCTTTTTTGTCACTCGCGTTTTAACGTGCACCCCAATACAGTTGATGTCTTTGGTTTGATTTCCCCCCCCTCTTTTCTCGTTTGCCTGGTTTGACCCTCCCGTAAAAAATCCATTCCCACCCCCTGCCGATTTCCCCCGTATTTTTTAGTCAGCCCTGCGCGCTGCCCTTGTTTTACCCTTTGCTGCTCGTGCTTTGAGGAGAGAAGTGCGTGCAGCCTTCGTTAGCTCCATGAGTAGCCTGCGATCAGATCCCGGGGGTAGCGTTCTCAAGATATTCTGACTCCCTCAGTTTTTGTGTTGAGGATCTCTTTCCTTTTCTTATCCGTCTTGCACCCAACCAGAGATCTCTCTAGCTGTATCGCGCCAGCTCCTTCCGCACGTATATCCCCACCCGTGTGCAACTTTTTTAACAACTCAAAGCGCAGTCCCTGCGTGCTGATTTTTACTCCCTGTTCTATGGACTTCTTTCCGTTTGGGTTTTCCACTGTTTTTCGGTCGCCGATTTTTTACTTCCCCCAACCTCCGCCATCGACGCGGCTGCCGTTTCATGCGCTGATTGGCCCACCGCTTTCGGAGTCGTGCCGATTGGCGACCCCCGGAAAATCTCGAGCCCCGTCCCTTCCACAAGATGAGTCCTACCCCTCTTTCCCCGCTCGTCCCCAAGCGTCATAACGGTCCCATCCCGCTTAGAGCAAGTGCTGGTCGCTCTCCTGGCAGTTCGCAACACTTTCGCACTTTTGAGTCTTTCGCGGGCAACCCCCCGAGTCCTTCCTAACTTCACCTTTTTTTGAATTTGCCCAGCGTCTTTCGTCCGCGCGGGCCCCTCCGTCATGTTTTGGGAGACTCTTTTCCCTCCCCCCATTGGCCTCTCACAGCTCAAGACCCCGTCTCTCAAGTACCTTTCGCTTCTTTCCCCAATGCCTCACGTTCGGCAATTTCCCTTCCGTCTCTTCTCCCGATCTTCCCTGTTTTTCCCTCCGTTCCCCCCCTCCCCCCGATATCGTCCTCCACGATTTTTTGTCGATTTGATTTCTAGAAGTATCTCAATGCGTCTTTTTTCCCTCCACTTACGCTTATAACTTACCCCAATCCTTCCTGGGGCGAAGGGCTCTGGGGTCCGAGCCTCAGGTGCGGACCCCCTGCTGTTGAGCGACCTTCTTTATGATTTGGGAATTTTTATTTTGGTGCGTTCTCTCTTTTTCTCCCGTCCTTTAACGACATTTCTTTCTTTCAAGGATAAATCCCGGTTGCAGAGCGTTCCCTTTACCGTAGAATTATTTGGTTTGGCGCCTTTTGCAATATTGAATTTCCGACGCTCTCTCTGCGTTCCGCTTCTTCAAAAGACGCCGAAAACCTCTTCCTGCGCTATTCCCACTGCCAGGTTAACCGCAACCTTTACCCCTTCGTCGCGTAGCCGTCCCACGCTGTCCCTTTCTTCTTGGCGCCGCATGTCCCTTCTTCTGCAGACGACCCTCCCTTCAACTCCGTTAATTCCCTTAACGTCTACCAGGGAATTTTTTTCGGCATCCAGATTGCGGTTTGACAACGCAAGAGTTTTTTACTTCGCGCTGGAGGTCGGACGTTCCCGACCTCCATCTTCCCTTTACCCCGACGCCAGCGAGTACCTTGGATATTTGAAGGACGTTCTTGTCCTTTGTCACCCACCAAATGGACAACCTCGGTCAACAAAAAAACTCCCCGAAAGCCTTTTGCCTTCGCTTGCTTTTTAGAAGGCCCGGTTGCCCCTTCTGAGTCATGTTCTTCGGCGTGCGGGACTCGACTCTTACCCAGACCCACCATTGTAGATATCATGCACGCTTGCCCGCCCGCTCTACAAGTTCTGCCCCGCCACCCCTCTTCCCTATTTTTTCTTTTGCCGAGCTTCTCTCAACGCATTGAATACGGTCCTCTCTTTCCCACATCTGCGCGGTCAGCTTTCATGAGAAGCCTCCCCTTGCATATCCCTCTTCTGTTTGATTCTAACTTTTTCCACCTGGTCGTCTGTTTTCACCCCACCCACCAAAGGGAAATCCGGGTCCCGGTGCTCAGAAGCCTCCCGCTTTGGCGAGCCAGTGTACTATTCCCATTCTGCATCTGAGTCCTCCCCCCCCCTTTTTCAGTCTGTGGGTTTTTTTTTGCACCCTAGATAGCCTTTTTTTAACCCTTAAATTCTCCCTTCTTCCCGGCCCCCCCCCCCCTGGCGTTTTTCTCATCTGGCACATCCTCTCAGGCTCCAAACCTCGATTTGCGTGTTACGTCGGTCTCCTCCTCATGTAATCTTTTCGTCTCTTGCTCCTTCGTCCAAAGCTAGTTTTCGTACGTTCTGGCTTTCCTGCCTCCTCACTTTTTTGGTTCCTTCCCTCCCCATCTCCGCAACGTGATCGTACATTGACTTCTAAGGCCTAATGCACTCGCGAGCCCGTCTTCCCCCGTGCTCAAAAATTGGGCAGTGGCCGTGCTTTTTTTGTTCTTGAGGGACCCCCTTTCTCAGAGGGACGCGTTTACGTTTCCACCTCATGGGTCGCCGAGATCCTGGTTCAAATGCCTCCCAACGGAGTCTGACTCTTCCCCCTGGATGGCCTTGTTTCGCCCGATCTTGAGCCCACTTTTCTCTCCGGACGAGCTCAATCTCTCCCGACTCTGGGATGCCTTCGGTACGAAGTCGAGAGTTCCTTTGGGCCGCATGAAAGCGTCTTCCCCTGATTGAAGAAAATGTCCGCTTCACTTCTTCCCTCCTTTTTTTTGTTTTAGCTATGATCAAATCGAGTTCTTTTCTCATCCCACGTTAGGTAATTTTCGTTTTTTCTTTGTGGGTCGCTACCCCGTAGCCCCCGTTCTCTTGAGCTCGTCGTTCTCGATCCCTTTTGCTCATCCTGTCCCTTCCCGCTGAACGGGATAATCCATTTTCGTCGGCTTTATCAGCTCATCTGCTCTTTCTCCCACGGCGAGATGGGGAAACCCCTTCTAGTCTCGTGATTCCTCCGGAACTACCTGCCGCCCTTTGTCGGCGGTTCGACTATCTCGTCTTCTTGATTTCGTGGTTTTCGCATATCCCTTGTCGATTTTACGTCGGTTTTCGCTGCCCCAAAAACTTGGTTTCACTTGTTCGCTTCCTCCCTTACCTTTCTGGACGAGTTCTTTGCCAGTCACGATCGACACGGACCCTTTAGCGACCGATTCCCCCTGGCGAGACTGACCTGCGGGTGTGGTCCCAAATTGTCTTTTTCTTGAAATTGTGTTTGCTGGCCTCCGAGTCCCCCGATTTCATTTTAGGCCTTCCGATTTCCTCTTCTCTCATTTCACTCGGTCGACTACAGCTTTAACTTTCCTACCTCTCCTTTTTTTCCCTCCGTCGCGATGAACATTCCCTTTTGATCATTCGTCAACAGAGTTTTCTTCCTTTTTCTCTCATCTCTCTCCTCGATACGGGTCGCTTAGATGAGTCATAAATCTTCTCTCACAGATAGGGCCCGCCATTACTGATGTGAGACCATAGCCTCCCGCCTCGCCGTTCAGAGTTGCGGGATCGTCGTAATTTGTTCTTTCGCGCTTGATCCCTCAACGCGCTAGATACCCCTTTACGTAATAGGCCCACTTCCGGTTCGCGGCCGGAGCAGTAGTCCCCTTCGTCGATCCTGAAACTCTCTTCCTTCTGCGATCTTCTTTTTTGTCCGATTGGTGAAAGTGAATCGCGGTTTTAAATCTCTTCCTCCCTTATTCCATGCATCTTCGTACTCTCTTACGTGCTTGATTCCCCTTTCGAGCGTCACTTCTTGTAATTTTCTCCCGCCTCCCCCTCGTCTCCCGGATGCAGGTTCCCGAAACTCTTTATGGTTTTTTTTTTCGTGTTAGATCTTTGTCTGTACCTCTTCTTTTTGCCTAGGTCTCTTCGCCACTCAACTTCTTGGGTCGTGCTTGAGACCTGGGAAGTACACTATCTACTTTCATGGTTTCTAATTGCTTTCCCTTCTGCCAGCTAGTCCCTTGCGGAACGGCCTAGTTCGGGTAATTTCTCCCTGACAGTCCCTCGCACCCCCTGCGCCACTCGCTTTCCCCACCTTTTAGGGCCGTCCTCTTCACACTGCTACGTCGGCGAGTCGTAATGGGATCTTCTCGTGAAATGTTTTTTAATCCTGTCTCTTTCGTCCACAGTCATTCCTCCAACTATATCCCCCATTCAAATGAGTGAATATAAAGCGCTATCTACCCTGCTAGATCGAATTGATGGAAGGTTTTGCCACCTTTTTCTTTTCACCCCTGGAGACATCTCTCCACCGTTCATTTGATTGGTCCCCCTTTTAAGCGTATTTGTACTCGAGACTAGAGGGCTTTGCTGGGAATTAAGCACCCCCAAGGAGTTTCGGCGGCGTGCCCCAAATCCGTTATTCTCCTCCCTCTCTGCCGTCCCTGGAAATTTTTACGGAAATAGAATTGGTGCGGCCCTTCGGCTGAAGTTTCGTGTACTTTTTCTTGAGATGTCCTGTTTCTCTTTGCATTGCAGTCCCAATCCACCGGCCTTTTTTTCCAGTCGCTCGCTCGCCCCTAAATCCCTTCCCCATTCCACAATTGGATTTATGTTACCTTTCCTGTTCCCGCTCACCTTTGGTTTTCTCCGCGATCCCTTAGTTGTCATTTCCTCTTGCCGACCGTCCTGGATAGATGTGTCCGTCGTGGCGGTGACCGGCCTTAGTGCCGGCTTGTTCCCCCGTTTGAGTAGCTGGTCCCTCCGTTTCCGAGATTTAGGTCGTACGACCGCCGCGAGTTCGAAGGGCCTTCGCGGAGGACCGCCTCTCCCCAATAATTCTTGAGGACGTTGGACTCTCCCGCCCCATCTCGGCCGTTTGTTTCACTCCAGTAATACACCCACACCAGCGCTCCGTTTTTAGTCAGCCTGTTTTCCGCGTGTTACCGCTTGTTTTTCCCCTTTTTCTGTCTCTGTTTGGAGATACTTATTGAGGAAGGGGTGATTGTAGTCGCGATCTTTGCGAAGATCTTGGGTCCAGCTGCCCTCACCCGCACCAATCTCTTCTTTCCTCCTAAGGTTCTCTTCTGTTCGGAGGACCCCCCCGAGATCCGTCTTTCCTTTCCTCTCTTTAATGGAGCTCCAGTTATCCCGCCCTCCTTGTCCTCCAACCACGTCTTCCTCCCCCCCCCATTTTAATTCTTAGAAGCTTTCCCTCTCGTTGAAGCGTCGCGGCGTTCCAATCAAATCGAGCTTCCGTTTTTATTACTGGATAAACAGGTCCTATTTTTCTTATTACGCTCCGCCATGGTCTGTTCTCGAGCATGTGTTCCCTGTGTAGCGCCTCGGGTCCCCAGCGCTGAGTCAGGAGGTTCGTGCCGCTAAGTACTACTCGCACCTCCCCCCTCTCTTCTTCCTCGTACTCACAAGCCGGCCCAGCTCGATCACAACTTCAGCCGTAATCCCTCATCCAAGCGATGGTTCGCTCCGCCTTTTGCAAAAAAGAGGGCTCTTTCCGGGTTCCCTTTTTTATTCGAGTTTTTTCTTTTCCCCCCCCCATAGCCCCGTACTAAGAATTCCTTTTTGAATTTGCCCCGCGCCGTCATTTTTTCTTCCCTCCTGGAGACCGACGCTTTGATTGTATGCCAGACAGTTCCTTCATTGCATCATCAACCAAGACCAATACCATGTCGGCGACGCCTCTTTGTCCACCCCACTGTCACGCGGCCGAAAACTCCCCTTCTCGTCCGCTTTAGTATCGATTCAACGACGCGTTGCAATTTTGGGAGTCTCTCTCTCGTACTCTCCCTGATGGATTTTCCTCCAAGCAAGATATTGGCCAGATCGCCCCTTCCCCCTTCCCGTGTCAACCCCTCTACTTTACCAATCCATGAACTTGGATTCTTGCGGAGTATTCTCCCCTTTCAATATCTTTTTTTTCTTAGTTGTGAGGAGATAATCGCCCATTTATAGTCGATTTCGTCACCGTTTTATTCCGGTTGGTTTCTATCTATTTAATTTTCATTCGGAGATCTACTTCAGGATTACCCAACTTTTTATTGATTCCCTTTCCTCCTGACGCAGATCCTTGACGCGGCGAATTGGGTCCAAATTCTGTCGAAGTGCCTCTGCGAACACCTTTGCTCCTCGGTTCGGTCCTTCAACCCCGCCGCCTAACCAACTGAAGGCCAATGTCCTTTTTTTCCCGTTGCTTGGAAGTACCCACCCTTTTAATTCGCTTTTCTTCTGCAAGTCAAAAAGCAGAGCACTTCCCAATCGGCGACTCCTCTGCGAACGTACGCCCATGACAGGACGCCCCCCTCTCTTCCCATCCGTCGATACTGAAACCATAACAGACCCACGTTTTTTGTCGTTCAAGGTCATTTTTTCTCCCGCATCCTGCTTCTCGAATCCTCTCTGGGAGGTATCCCGTTCCTCCGTCCGATTATTACTTTCCCCTAAGACGTAATCCCTGGGTTCTGGGATCATTGAGAAATGTTCTCTTCATTGTCACAACACCATTTCCCACTCCTGGGATGCACCCCCCCAAATCTATGACACTTTTTCATTTTTAGGTGTAATTCCTTTTAGCCGCGTAACAAGTTTCCACATTCCTACTATGATCCCGGGTCTTTTCTCTCCGAGATCACGACCCCACGACTTTCTCATGCACAGGGCTCCCTCCATTCCTGATTTTGCTTTTTTGCTCACTCTTCCGGGTTGGCCGATCCCCTCAAGCATACATGAATTTGCCCCGTAACCGACGGTCGAGATGCACGGTCGCCCCAGATTCCATACGGCAGGATATGTTTGATGCTGCCGCCATCGTTCCCAAAGTTTTCCTTTTTCCTTTCGGCGAAGGCGTTTACCCCCCCTCCACTGGAAATCGGGATCAGGTGTCTACAGCCTGCAATATCGTCTCTATTCGGAACTCTCTTTGGCATCGACTTACATCTGACTGCCTTTTGTCCCCCCTTCCCCCTCCCTTCCCATGCCCCACACAAAAGGATTCTGCAAGGAGTAGCTCATGGCGGGTTCTCCATCTCATGCCCTTAATCTCTGGTCAAGAAAAACAAGCTTCCTTCTTATTCCGGCCCTCTTTCTCTCTCCCTCGTCTTGTCGGGCGTAAACTGCCCCCCCCTTAGTGCTCGATAGCTGGAGACGAGTCGCATGCCCCCCGCCAACTTTGCGCTTCAACCCCTTTTTCCACCTTCCTCCACATGGCGAAGCCCTTCCTCCCCTCGCTCGCGTGCAAGTAGGACCTGCGTCCCCCCCAAAACGGGAAGTGATTTTATGGACCCTTCGAGCCACTCGACGAGCCGTTGACGCTCCCTCCGTGCGTCACGGACTTATCTTTCAGGTGAATCCCTACCCGAGGTCGACTTTCGCCCACCTCTTCCTGGACTCGCTCTCTCCCTCCTTTTTGAGAATGGAATCGAGAGCTCAACCCATGGCCGAACTTATGCTCCCGGCTTCGCTCTTCAATACCGGCCACTGACTTTTTTTGACGATTTTTTTCCAGTCCCCTTTTCCCCTCCT
>Ga0179593_1572498_pt1 | contig 14880 bp, 15 predicted proteins | sample CZODoug2_1_08_16_FD_185931 | JGI IMG/M metagenome (GOLD analysis project Ga0179593, IMG submission 185931) | Vadose zone soil fungal communities from Angelo Coast Range Reserve, California, USA - CZODoug2_1_08_16fungal (PacBio error correction) | ecosystem: Environmental > Terrestrial > Soil >... | reverse complement strand
ACTTTTTGGTTTATCATTCAATTCTCGAATGACGAAACATTTCCCGCACGCGGTGTTTACGTGGGTCCTTTCTCTCCTCTCCTTCACCAAAAGACCTTCTTCCGCACTCCTTTACCATCTACGACAGATCTTTTCCGCTGGGGCGTACAAGATTCCCCTCCTCCCTTTCCACTTTAACGCAAACCTTGTATTTTCTTTCCATGGCTGGCTCGTTACCGAATACCTCTTTCCAAATTACACGGCGTCTCCTTCTTTTCATGAATAGCCATTCGAGCTCGGTTTTTTCAGAGGCAGAGGAAATTACTCCTTCCCACTCCTTCCTATACGTTTTGTAACCCCGGTATGCAAGGACTTGTTCTCTTTTTTTTTTTTCCAAAATCCGACTTCCTTGGGGTGTTGCCCCGAGGATTCTATCCCTTTTCCTTTCCAAGCATTGCGCCTCCCTAGACATAGTCCCAGATTCCCGTCCCCCGGACTAGAGCCTCACTTGGGTTCCACCATGAAATGAGTAACTCAAAGTGGACGGACAGGTTTTCTCTTTGATCAAAAAAGTCTACTTTTCTTTTTTTTCTTTCTTTTTTGACCTCTCCCCGACGACTACTCTATCCCTCCCCTTTCCCTGAAATCAGTCAGTCCCCCCTCATACTCAACATCCCCCCCCTCTTCCCTTTTCCTGACCGACGATGTGCCAATGATCCAGTTCCAAAAAATCACGTCCCGTATGACACTACGCTTTCGTTCTTGAGCTTTGGAGACTTATCCTATATTCATCTGGCAATAGCTTCCCCTCAAGTGCTAGACACCCCCATTTGGATAGGAAAGATGTCTCTCTTTCCCGCGCTCTTTCTTTAAGTTCCCCGCCCCTTTAGGAAAACGGATTTTCTCTCTTACTGATCTTTTGTTATCATGGACAATTAAGAGGCCCGAGGCAGGTCACCCCCCTCCTTTTCCCCACCGGTCTCTTAACGCCCTTCCCTCCGCCAATGGCGAGTGGTTCCGACGAAATTTGGAAACGCTGGCCCCCCTCATATTTCCGATAGTAAAACGCGAAGCGACCGCTTGTTCTGCTTGCCCTATTAGTGTTCCCTCCCCCCCCTGAAAAACTGGATAACACGTTTAGAAAAAGTATGGGATCGATATCTCTCCCACCCCAGAAGGTATCGATCAAAAAGTACTTTCAGGCCAATTATGGGTGGTACCCCCCCCAAACTCCCCCTAAACCCTCTAAAGTGGAAATTATGTTCTCGCTTCCGACCTGTCTGTAGCTTCCCCTCTTCCTTTTTCTACAATAAGAACGAGGACACGTATAGTTTCTCTGGAGCGATATAGACCGCTGTTTCCTCCCTAATACTGAAAACCCCCTCCCCTTTGAAATAGTCAGTTCCTTTCCCAATACAGGATTACGGTGATAGCCTTTCGGGAGCAGAATTTTTTGGATAATCAAACAACTTCCTTCCCCCTTCCCAAAGAATTTTCGTAGTCGCAGATTAAGACAACGGAAAAGATCTTGACAGGTGAGGCTTACCCGACGCTAAGCACCCCCCCCCCCTCCCTGATTCTCTGAGATTTCTCCTTCGCGAGCAACTCTTTGATGTTTTCTCGAAGCGTTCGGAAATAGTGATCGTTCCTCTTTTTCAAGCTTTGGAACTAGCCCCGAAATCTGTATCTGTATCGACGAAGCCCTTCTCCGTCCCTTAAAGACTTTTCTTTTCCAATTTGCCTCCTTTTTTTGGTCTTAAACCGCGCCCCGTCCAGATAACGAATCTTTCTTTCCTTCCCTTGTCAAAGAGTTTTTCAAACGGTGGCTGCGCCTGATTAGGTATTTTCCCCTCTCTCAGCCCTCGGCCTTGCCTTTCTAAAAAACCGTCCCTTATCTTGAGGAATATCCCACTCCCAATACCCCACTTACATCAGCTTCTGTAGAATTGATCTTACTCTTCTTCCCCCCCCCCTACGACGCTCCGGGGCTTTTTTTTGAATTATGACTTCCTCCTGAAAAAAGGAGTGTCCTTCCTTAAGGTTTCTATGGATAGGCTTGTTCGGTGCTTCAGCCCATTTACAAGACTTCGAAGGTCCCCCCCCCCTCCCTTTCTTCTTTTTTCGACTATTTACCTTTCACATCACCAGAAGGTGAAAAGGTTCTCCCTCAATGGACCTCGTCTAGTCAGGTTAACCATCTCTCGCTTTAATAATTCCTTTTTGCTAGAGATGGTTTAAAAATGCCCTCTCCGCTTTTTGCGGTAGACGGGATGCCACGTGTTGTAAAAGTCTTTTCCTTACTTCGAAAAAAGACAAGTCGCAGTTCCCTCCAAGAAAATTTGCTTATTTCCCCTTCCTCCCCCGGCTTTCAAAATAACAGACCAAGAAATTTAAGTTTTCTTCTCCCTATTGAGAAGCAATTGATCCCCGTCACCCTCCTCCTTCTTAGGTTTGGGATATTTTAAGATCACTTCGAAAGTGGTCCCTCCTTCTCTGACTTGTCAGTGGTATTGGAGTAGACGCTTCTCCTCAGATTCCTAACTTTTTTTTTTCCTCTGATATTAAGGATAGAGTTTTTAATACGGCGAGATTTTAGCCGCCTTAGTCCGCAGCCTCCCGTTTTTTAACGCTCGGCCAAGTGGATAAAAGCCTCCCCTTTTTTTTCTTTTTCTTATTTTTCGAGTTTTTTTCAAGAACATTCCACGCTGCCTCATGTCCCAAAAATTGTAGCTTCTTGCCAGAGTTCCCTTCGTTTAATTTCTCCCACTTTCTTCAGCACTCTTTGGTTTTCGTGGCCGTGAAATCGTTCTCCCCGATCAACGTTTTCAGCGTCGTCCTGCCGGAGTCCCCAACCCCTCTTTCGCGCGGAGCCTGTTTCCCCCTCCTTTTAAGTTGAATAGGCTTTGTGTGAGCGCGTGAGTGATAGACCTGTCTTTTCTCCCGTTTGAGTTATTTTCCATAGCCTACGCCGCAAGAACCCTTCCTTTTTCCCTGTCCTCGTTTCTCTCTCCCTAGAAGGAGGTTCTCCCTGTAAACGGCGAGCAAAAGATCTCCCAGTCGTAAAAGGACTTAAACTGTTTTTTTTTCCCCGTCTTCACGAAATCCCCGGTTTTGAGAGTATAGATACCTCAACGATGCGGTAGACATCTTTCCTCTCTCGGAGATTAGACCCCCAGGGCGTATCAGTTCCCTCCCCCCTAATGTCTCTCAGATGCCTTGTTTCTTCCTTCGGAAGAGATTAAGGGTTGATAAAAAACCCCCCCCCCCCCCCCTGTTCTAGATCAAAGGCCTCGTTGAAAGATACCGATCTTTTTTCTCTGTACGTATTCAAATGTCTTCCTCCCTCTTTTCTCTTGCGTACCCCCCGTGAGGTAGTAATTCCTTTTTTTTCACAACTAAATTAGAAGGTCTGACTGAAAGAGCTCCCCGAAAACACTAGTTTTTAGAATCGATTTTTCTATTTTCGGGTTAGGCAGCGTTTCCCAATAGAGGTTTCCGTTGGCGATCCTTCGTCCGTCAGAGACCTTTTTTTCCTTGAAATTCCGGCCCTTCCAAATGTTAATACCCTTGCATTTGAAGATAATTACTATTCCCTCTCCGGGTACCCCCCGTCTCCTTAGTGAAGAGTGCCCTGGTCCCCTTCCCCCTCCCCCCCCCATAAACAAATGTTTTTCCTAGAACTTCTGACGATTCTTCCTCTTCTTCTCAGGGTCTTTCTCTTCTCTGCTCCTTCCTGCGCAGTGTGAGTTTTAAGGGGACAGTTGACCCCCCTCTCGCGAGTTTAAGTCTTTTCGTAGTACCCTTTTTTTGATGTTGATCCTTTGAATTCCTTCTCTTTTCCCCCCCAAGTACAAATATTTCCTCAGGTTTTTTGTAGGCTAGTCGAGAAACTTCGTTCGCCCCACTCCTTTTATCACCACGACTGTACTTTCCTTTTCCCCCCTGTGGAAAGTTGTAAAATTGTTCTTCTTTCCCAACGTTATGTTTTAGGTAATCGAGTCCGGGTTGGAGATTCCTCAGATTTCCTCAGACGGTGATCCCCTCTTTCGCCTTTGCAATTGACGGACTCGCGTAAGAACCAACCACATCTTCTTTGACCTTTTTTGACAAACCCTCTTTCCCGTAAAGAGGATTAACTACCCCCCCCAAGGTAGAATTCTTTCTTTTCCCTCGGCGAACGTCAAGAGCGCCTCCTTCCTCTATGCAAATTCTTTTTTTGAGTCGTGATTTAAGTTAAGTTGGAGATGACCGGATTCCTTCCTGAGAATTCCCCAATTTTGCTCCTCTTCCAAAATTGTCGCGTTTTTCTAATCTTACGACAAAGAGGAATTCCTTGAGCCGGTTCTTTGGCTGGTTGGTTTCCCCTTTCCCTCTGAAGACACAAGTAAAAACTCCGCGGAGTTAAATGATTTCCCCTTTCCTAGCGAAACCACCGTCGATAAAAAACGGACAAATCCCTTCTCCCCCTCCTTCCGTTTCGAGGCCCCCGTTTTTCTTTCTTGGTTTCGCTTCAATGCTAGCTACGCATTTAACTCCGCTTGCGGTGTTTCTCTTTTCGATAGCTCTAGTCACCACAGGAATCAATCAGACTCCGCCGAACTCGTCTCTCTCTACGAAATTCTCCCTTTTTTTCCGATTCCCTCCTTTCTTGAAAATGACTCCCCACCCCTTTGCCGAAAACTCATGCTTTTCTTTTTCTCTTCACCCTTAAAACTCCCTTGTAGCTCACGCGCGACTTCTTTTTGCCTAAGATCGCTCGTGCCGTTCGCTTTTTTCTCAAACATTTTTTTTTTTTCCTTCGGGAATTAGAAGCCCTCCTGGACGGCACGACTTGGTCTGGTTTAAAACAAACAGTTATGCTCTCCCCAGTCTCGATGTGGGTCCTCGGGATTCTACCCTCAACGGCGAAAGGCCTTGCCGACTAAACCTAGAGACCCTTCTGACCTTGTAACGGAATAGAATTCCAGACCGTGAGGCCCCCCCTACTCCTTTTCCCCCCAACGTTCAACAGTGTTCTGAAAGCAAAAACTTCTTCTCCCCCCTTCGAACGAAGTTCTCAGACTCCAAGCATATCCCCTTCAATCGTTGGTCCCTTTCCCCTTTCCCCTCCGTAAATTTTCCACCTCAACTTCTTTCCCCCCTGATGGTGAACTACGCTCGAGAAGTTCCAAAAAATCACTTTTCCTCTCCTCCCCTTGGGAAGAAATAAGTCGGGTAGTGGCGCAATTAGATATTACCTGCAGCTTCAATATTCGGAAGAAGTTCTCCCCCCTTTCTTGTACGGCCCTTTTTTTCCCTCGGAAAACGCTTTCCCTACGGATGAAGTCGACTCTCTTGACCAGGTGAGCTGTTATTCATGATAGCATCGGCAAATTGTTCTCCTGGACACTTTTTTCTTTCCCGCTTTTCCCCTTTCTTAAGACCGGTCGCTTTTCTCTCAGCGGAACACAACCCCCCTTCCCCCCCCCCCTCCCTTAGTTTTTTCTCCCCTTCTAATTTGGTCCACCTCCGGGTAGATCCCCCCCCTACCAATTTCTACATCGTCTAAACGCGACGAGAATGGATTTTTTCCCGAACCCCCTTTCAGGGTTCAGACACTTTATTTACTCACCCCCACGAGACGGCCCCGATCCTCCTTTCTTCCCCAGAAGAGTATCGATCCCCCTTTCCTGTTGAGCATCGTCTTTTTCCACCACGGAAGCGTGCCGACCCACACATTCATCGGCTGCCCGACGTGTCCTGTTTTATCATCGTTTTTCGATCTCTCCTTCTTATGAAATCCAGCCCGATGGACCCCCTTCTTTCTTCTGGAGCGATACTCGCCGACTTTCCCTCTCCCGCTGCGGTGAAGAGAAAAAGTGGAAAAAGGGTAAATTAGTTTCTTTCCTCAATCCCGCCTCGGTTCCTTCCTTCAACCCCCCCAAACCGACTTATCCCCTTCTCGTGTCATAAACGACTTCATTTCAATTAACCCCCTCCCCTTCGGCGTCTTAAGTCCCGGAAACTTCCTATGGCAGTTTCTCCCTCACGACGCGATTCCCCCGCACGATTAACCTTTTTCCTTATGCGCTTCCTTTTAGCCTCTCCTTTTTGGGGACGAAGGCGCGAAGTCTCCTCCCCCAATAGTGATCGCAATCCGTATTTTCCTCTTTTTCCTCCCATGCCCCCTGATGATAGAGAAGACAGGAAAGCTTTGCCCCCTCTCACTCTGGACAGGACCTGATGGCCCTTCTCTTTAACACGCGAAAATCCTCAAAGATAACGAATTCTCCACTTGGGCCCCTTTTGAAAACTGGGGATGAGGGCCTTCCTTTCCAAAACTCCCAAACCCTCCCCTTCCTTTCTCCCAACCCGCTTCCCACGGCGAATATGCATCTTCTTGACCCCATACCACTTGTAGTTTTCTGATGGTTCTTCGAATTGATCTTTTCCGCGACTCCCACCCAAAGACGATCCTCGACGGGCTTTTTTAAAAGAATGAAATGCCGCGATATGAAAAACTTCTTTTCCTTTTTAATTCGGGAATGTATCTGGGCTTTACTCGAGTTCGGCGGTGCTTCCCCCAATAAGTCTCAGATTTTCTCCGATTCCCGCTGCGAACATGTCTTTTCTAATTAAAAATTCCTCCAGACGGTGACACGGAGAATCCTGAAAGAATGGCCCGCTTCTTCCGCACCTATCTTTTCTTTCGATCTTTCCCAATGAAGAGCTTGGAAAGTGAGGGTAGAGGTTCCCCCCTTCACCGTCTGTGATGTAAACAGTAGACCCCCAAAGACCCTGTTAGCACAAAGAAACTTTCTTCTCCTTCCGTGAAGCAACTTGAAACACGCCGTCAAAAATCTTTCCCCCGAATCCGTTTCCCAATGTTAAGATCGAGAAGAAGTCCCTTCTCATGTCCAGGACTGGTAATTTTTTCTGGCCTTAAGATTCAATTCACTCCGAAACCATAAGGAGAATTGCCTTTCACAGTCGCCTTTTTCTCCCATATGCCTTTTATTTTTTTTTCCCTCTTTGAATATTAAAGGATCCCCTTTTTTTTCAATACGGCGAGCTTTCCCCCCTCAGGCGCAGCCTTTTTTTTCAAACGCTGTGCAAGTGGATCAACGCTACACCCTTTCTCGGTATCGTCTTTTTTTTTTCCCCTGGTGCTTGTGAATCCCACTGCAGACCAAATTGTCGGTCCGTTCAAGAGTTATCATTTCCTCCTCTTCCCCTTTTTCCGTTTCCCCCGATACAGATGTTTTTTAGTGAACCTTCTTTTTTGAAAAGAAACTTCTCCCCCCTCCCCCCCCGACGCGCTTCGCTCCGATTCAACAAACAGTCTCCTTTTTCTCGCGAGTCTTCCCAAGACCTTTTCCCACGCATCATGCGACGCCTTACTTTTAATCGTTTCGTCGCGTCGTTATAGACCTGACAATTTCAGTACTGGCTCTTCTCTGACTCTTTCAGCCCCCATTCTTTGGAAGTGATCATTCGTGGGATGACACGACCTCCCTCCTTCGGCTCCTTTCATTAACCTTAAGACGATAATAAGGGATTGAGAATATTCTTTCCCTTTTTTTTTGAGATTCAAGCAGAGACTCTGTAAAAGCAGGAGGCGTTCCCCCCTCTCCGATGCCGGCAATCCGGGTGGATTTTACTATTATGCCTCTGACGGACATACATTCTTCTCTCGATAGATACACACACCCCTCTCCGAATGATTGGTGCTGTTAGGCGACGGCCTTTCCCCCCCCCCAAAAAACCATTTCTACTTTCTCCTCCTATTTCGGATAGGATACTCAACTGTTTCTCCGAGTGGTATCAATTTGGGTAGTCCTGAAAGTTGTTACCATAATTACGAAGAGCTCTTTCCTTCACTAAATTAGATCGACGTTTTCAGAATCCGGCCAAAAATATTATTGTTCGGAAAATCTCCCCTCCCCCTTCTTATTTCCCTTTCCTGTGCACTTTTCCTTCAGAGATATATGAAATGGTTATAAGAAATAGTCCCTTCTGCAATTAACATTGTCTTATTCAGCCCGGATTGATACTTTTTCAGACCCCTTCCTTAATACGTAGGCCGTCTGCGGACCGCGTGGTAAACTCGCCCCGAAAATGTTTTGCTTCGATTTAACTGTAGTATTGCCATTGTCTTTGAGACTTCCTTCATTTTATGAGGATTTTTCTATGTGTGTTCTTCATTCTTTTTTTTTGTTTTTTTTTTTTTTCTTTCTTTGGCACTGTACCTAGAGATTTGTTGTAGAAGCCATATGGTGGGTGTTGTTTTCCCCCCCGCATCTCGTGTGTGTTTTTTATTATCCCTTAGGTGTGCCTTCTTTCCCCCCCAAGAGTCAAACGGATTTGAATTTCGATATTTCTTGTAGAGAGTCGTAAAACTTTCGCCAGAATTTTTGGATTCACATTTGCTTTGTCAGAGTACGGTCCCCTCTCCTTCATACCACGTTCTGGGTCGTGGATATAGAGTTTTTTGGATCGACCCTCTTTTCTTCTGTGTCGCTCATACGCTCAATTATTTCGCCGTTGCCTTCCCTTCTGCATCAAGAGTATTTTTTTCCCCCGATACTTTTTTCTTCCCATTTCCCTTCCCCCTCCAACCACTCGACAAAGTCGTGCCTATCGTATCATTTAAAAAAAGGTCCCCGGAATTTCCAGACCTTCAGCTGGAACTTTATTCGTCATGCGATGCCTTGCTCTGCCTCAGAGTTCCTTTTTTTGTAAGTGTGAAGATGAACTCGTCTCCTTTCCCTGAGTTTTCAAGGCCATAAATTTGAGTTTAAGATTAAAACTATGTCGTCTCTTCATCCACCTCGGACTCTCCTTGATCAGGGTAGGAGAGGCGGAGGATTCTTCCGTTCCGTTGGTGATAGAGCCTCTCCTCCCCGAAAAACAAACAAGCGGCGTTTCCTGATTGTCTCGAAGCATGAAGAGAAACAACGCCTCCCCCCTTCCCCCCCCCCTCCTCTTAATCCTCCTTCGAGTTTCATTTTCCAGGCTCCTTTTTTGCTCTTCCGAAATCAATGTAACGAAGCTTGCTTTCCTTCTCTCTTTGCGATAGATATAGTAACCCCTTCTCGACCCCCTACGAAGCACTCCGCCGATGATCCCCTCTACGACCGACTCTTCTTGGTTTAAGATTCCCTTTCCACCTTCCCCCCGCCCCCCCACTCAGGATGGCGAGTTACCGTCAGTTCTGTTCATCTTCACACTGAAATCCCTCCTTCTCTCCCCCGTCGAGGCGGAGCAATTTTGGCATGCATGACTCTCCCCATCGTCTCGTTTACCGGCCCCTTTTCCTTCTCTTCTTTTAGAGCCGTTTGTAATGATCATCGGTTCCGGGCACCTCTAGTGTTTGCAAAAAAACTTCTGGATTGGACGGCCACTCTCTGGTGGTTTTCCTTCCTCCTTTTTTTTTTCTTTCCAATGCGGAAACGGTCCCCTTCCCTAATTGAAGCCTCAACTCTAGACCGTCCTTGAGGACGATAAACGCCTCTCTATCCCCTTCGACCATCAAACTACCTCCTTCCACGTGCCACCCCCTCTAGAACCGGACAGCCCTTTCCCTGTGCTTCACAACCTCTGGCGAACGAAGCTTTTCTTCGCCTACATCTCCCTTTTTCCCCCTTCCCTTTTTTTTTTGTCGAAATACTCCCCGTCATTTTGAACGAATGCCCCCACCTTTCGTAATACGTCCCGCACGGGCAAAAAGAGCGTCCCCCCCAACCCTGTCTCCCCGGAGAACTCCTGGGAGAGATTGGTCCCTCCTACCGAGATATCTGCCCAAAATCTCGCAGGAATTTTTTTTTTTTTCAATAACCCTGCCCTGTTTTCTCCCCCCTTCCACGCGTACACCCGTGATGAAGTCTATCCCAAGTTCTTCCCGAGCTGTATCGCCCTTTCCTGTCTACCCGTGAATGAAAAAGAGAGACCGAGCTTTCCCTTGACAAAGGTTTCTTCAACCTCTTTTCCCCCGTGGAAATAAGCCTTCCTAAACGATTGCGCGAACCGAAATCCACCTCAGATTCGAATTCGCCGCTCCTTTTTTCCTTTCCAGCGTCTTCCCCCCCTCCCCAGGAAAGGATTCTGGTTTCAGAAATCCCCACTGGAAGAACAAATCTTTCAGCACGGATTGTATCATATCAGAAATTAAACCTCTACCTATAATTTTCTCCCCTTTCATTTTTGGTTCCCGTACCCCAAACACCCTCCCTCTCTCCTAAAGAAGACAAACCCAATAGGACCTACCGTGACATATTATCTTATGTCGTTTATCTCCCCTTTATGTACCCCCCCCTCCCCCCCCCTTCCCAAAGGAATCGTTGATATGGATCTGTAATAGACGAATGCCCTTGCGTGAATGACCCTGTGTCCCCAAGTTCTTATTCTGTAAGTTGAGCAAACTCTCCCCTTGATTATTATTGTCGAACTCCCCCGTGAGAAGAATCTGCTTGCTATCCCCGATCCCCCTTAACCCCCTAATGGAGGAGTGTATCCTGGTGACCCCACTGAACGGCAGTAAATCCCCTCTTTCTCTCACGCCCCTTCCGAAAGATTAAACTCTTCCTCTGATGAGATGCCTTCCTCCCTCCTAGACCTCTTTTTGTTGTAAGCAGGCTTTTTCGGAAGAGTTTTCTTCTTTTCCTTGAGGGAAAGAGACAAGAATCTGTATCCCTCGATCAAATTTAAAGCTTTGATTCTTTCAAAGAATGTCTTCTTCGCTCACTTTTTCTGCCTTCTTCCCAGAGTGATTGTATGAAAACGCGACCTATAACGCTCACGATTTTGGTGAGAGTTTTCTTTTTTTTTTCAAAAAAAATGTTCTTTGGTTTTGTTGGGAGGATTTTTCTTCCTTTCGGGCTAACTAACATTCCCAGACCCCCGAGGTGCGATTTCAGGACCACCACCCCCACTCTAGAAAAATTCCCCCCGTGACTGCAGGTTTAATTCCACCCGTTTTCGTTCCTCCACACAGCTGACCTTCCACCCCTCCTTCCCCCGCGTACTCCAAAATACCCCCGTATACGATGGTTCCTTCCTGCCTTCAGCCTCCCCAACCTGTCCCTGAACAGTCGAGGGCCGTTTCTTTTCCGCATTACATGATTCGCTTTCACCTTGGGGGGTTGTAAAAGGGAAGGCTCCTTTTCTGGAGTAATGTTTCTGGTTTCAAGGAAATCAGGTTAATAAGATTTCAGTAGAAGGGAACGCCTTCTTTTTCTTTTTTTTTTGCCAAGCACTTCTTTTTATAGTTCCGACCTAATTCCCGCAGTCTTGAAGTTTATCAGAAATACTTCCCCCCTTTTCTACCTTTTGTATGAGTCGGAAGGCGATACCTGACCGGAATTTTTTCGGTCGTGCGGAAAACCGTGCAAAGGTTCCCCTTTAAGCTCCAACAGCCCCCAGTCCTCCCTCGGAAATTAGAAAAAATTCTGATTATTGTCATGTCCCTGAAGTTTTTAAAAAGAATTTCTCCCAATCACCTCACCCCCCTCTTTAAGGTTCTAAACCCTTTTCTCATCTTTCCAGAGGGGTAAGTATAATACCCAGGAAAGTGTTTTAGCTACAATCTCCCTTTCTTAGATAAGGCGTTCCAGAACCATAAGGTCCTTAGTGGGTATTTCTTCCTTTGTGATGCTTTCCTCTCCCCCCTGTGGCATTACTGACGGGTCGTTCAGAGATGAGGTATTATTTTTTGTTCGAGGTTTTTAACGTTTCCGAGATTTTATTTCCATTTTTCCACCACTCCTTAGACTTAATTTTTTTCAACTCTTTCACCCCCCTCCCCCTTCAAATTAGTTTTTTTTCAGTATTTTTTTCTCGGGTGAAGCTTCAACCAGGCGCCTTCCTTTCCCTGCCTTCGTTATGACGCCACCCCCTTCAGGTATTCGCGATCCAGATACTTGTCCTCCCTTGCCCCCTAAGAATTGACAATACCCGGATGTCTTTCTGAATCCCCCCCCGCCACCTCTCCACCCCCGGCTTCAGACGTATTGATACACCCCACATTAAACGAACTTCCTCTCATCCATCTCTGCTTGAATTTGAATCGTGCTGTTGTGCTCGCGTCGTTATCACTCCTTTAACTTACTTTCTTAATGGGAAGTTTATTCTTCCCCCTACGGCCGCAATCCCCCCTGGGAAGTGACCAAGAGGGATGAAAAGACAGGCCAACATTTTCCCCTTCCCGAGAGAAAGAATAATCCCAGTCGAGGAACATTCAAATGGGTTTCCCTGGTTCTGTCTTTTTACCTCTCTGAGGTTTAAGACATTTGGTGGCTTTCAGCGCACCCGATTTTCCCCCCGGCCCTCGGGATGTTAATCCATATGTTGCCCTGCGTCCCCTCCTCACAATAATGGTCATTCGGGTCAGAAGAATGGCTGCTTCGATGCAGCTGATTACGTGTGGTACCACCCTTCTTTTGCTCCCTGATTGTATTGATAGATACATGCTCTTTCGATTCCCATCAGTTTTCTGCAGCGTTCTGTTCCCTTTGTAGTAAAGGAACGTCATGCCCCCCCCTCCTAGTTTTCTAGGACCCGACGCTCTGAAACCCCCTCTCTTTCTTTCCCCCGTCGCCTTTTTTGAATAGAGGTAAAATCTTTAGCGACCGAGTGTCCCCATTATCGGTCTTTACCCCTCCGCGCTTCCGCCCGATTCGGATGAGAGCGATAGTCAGTTCTTACGAAATTCCTCAGGGTCAAGATTTTGAATTGTACATCCCTCTCTGACTTCTTAATCCCCTAAACATGGTTTTTTTATGCTACCACTTAATGACCTTGTCCGGCTCTCCGCTGTTGGTCTCCCCCCAGTAGAAACTTTTTTTCTCTCAATTCTTTTTTTGCCCCTTCCCCTGGTAATAGCTTTGCCCCCTCCTCCCCCATAGTACTTTCTTTGGCAGGACTTGACATTGATTTTTTGGCCCTTTTTCCACCCCCCTCTTCGTAGTACGCACTCGTGTGGGACTTCTGCGTTTCCAACATGAATCTCCGGATTTAGACAAACGAGCCCCTCCCCCTGGGATATGCTTCCCTAAAAAATTCGTTTCTTTTTGATACCTTTTAGCCCCGTGCTTATGGTGAACTTTTTGCGTTTTTCAAATTCATTGTTCTTCTTTTTAGAACCCCGTCGGGTAGAATCTCGTGGTGAAGGAAGCCCCCTTTCCGATTTTCTTTATGGGGTGAGGGGGAATTCTTTAGACTTTTAAATTTCCCGAATCCAGAGTAAGCCCCCCCCCAACCTTCTCCCCCTGACGTCGATAACTTTTGTTTTGAAAACCAACTTCACCCAGTCGTTTTCCCTTACAAAAAACGGCTTCACTATCCCCACGGTTCCTTTCCGCAGTGCGTCACGTCACCCTCTGCGCGAATGCATAGTCCTCACTTCAAATTGCTCTAGTTCAGCCTATTCTATCTTACGGTGTAATTCCTTCCCATCCTGAGTTCTTCCCTTACAATGTTGAGTTCTCCCCCCTTTTCTCTTCTCCCTCTGACGTCACTTATCGTCTCTCCAGGAGTCCTCCTCTTTAGGCCCTTTTTTTTTTGTTCAGGTGTTCTTCTAGAAAGAGAAGACGACACCCCGCAAGTCGGAGTTAAATTGATTCTTTCTCTGAAAAACAACATCCCCTCCAACAATTCCCCCATCTCTAGTTTTATCCCTTTCTTGAGATATTGTAAGTGTTAATCCCTCGTGTGTTTCTACTAAATGATCGCTACTCCTTTCCTTGCGGGTTTAAGTGTGTTCTTATTTTTTCTGAGGCTCTAAAAAAACCCCCCCCCCCCACACCCCCCCCCCCCCCCCCCCCCCCCCAACCCCACCCACCCCCCCCCCCCCCCCCCCCACCAAACCAACCCCCCACCCCCCCCCCACCCCCCCCCCCCCCCCCCCCCCCCCCCCCCCCCCCACCCCCCCCCCCCAACCCCCCCCCCCCCCCCCCCCCCCCCCCCCCCCGCAGCGGTCCCTCCTCTCTGCCAATCGTCACGCCGTCTCCCTTTTTCTCTTCTTATGACTTACGATGGCTTCCCCATTACTGCGACAAGGTTTTTCTCTTTTGCCGAAAACTCAGGCTTTCGTTACCGTCAGAGCCGATTTCATATTCAAACTGCTTTCCCTTCCCTATCAATCTCTCTCTCCTTTCCGCTCTGAATTTCTCCGTTTAAGTTAGCCAGGAAGCAGGAAATGCTCTCCTTCGATCTTTCAGGACGGCTGAATTTTTCGGTGGTTTGCCCAAAAACCGTTCTTTTCCCCTTTTCCCTTCTGTTTTTACTTAAGAGGGCTCCGCCAAGGAAAAGGCGAACTCTCCTTTCGCGACAATCCGATACACCACGCGACTCCTATGTCCCCGAAAGTGGGTCCCTTTTCCTCCCCATGGCCCAAGTGGCGGACCGGCCACCCAACCTTTAGGGGGACCCCCATTTTTGCGAACGAAGTTCCCAAACATCTCCCCTTAACGGCGTCTATTTCGGAAATTCCGTCAGGGTCACTCCCCCCCAACTCCCCCCTTCGTAATACGAGCGATTTTTTCCCCCTTGCACCAGAGAGAAGTTACCCCACCCTGTCCCCGTCCTTTTTCTTCTTATGAGGGATAGCTGGTCATTAGCTTACCGAGATCATCTTTCCTCTTTCGCGACATTCTCGGCCCGTGCGTCCGCGGGCACTGTACACCTTTTCCATTCTCCGGGAATACCTTATCGATCTTAATCTTCCGACCCCAGGAATTCTTCAATTGTCCAAGTCCGCACCTTTCATTCTTAATCCCTCGCCTCCTTGCAACATCCCCTTGTAGAGTGAAAAGAAGACTTTTTTCCCCCTCTGGTCGCCGAACATATTTCCCCCCTATTTCTTTCTTCACCCCCTTCGACGGTCTGAAGGGAGTCTTCGCGTTTTAATGAGGGTAAGTCCAGGGA
>Ga0179593_1457516_pt1 | contig 14880 bp, 21 predicted proteins | sample CZODoug2_1_08_16_FD_185931 | JGI IMG/M metagenome (GOLD analysis project Ga0179593, IMG submission 185931) | Vadose zone soil fungal communities from Angelo Coast Range Reserve, California, USA - CZODoug2_1_08_16fungal (PacBio error correction) | ecosystem: Environmental > Terrestrial > Soil >... | reverse complement strand
CGCTACCAGTTTCCGAACTCTTTTTGAAACTTTTAACAGATGAAAATCAACTCCCCCTCCCCACTTTTATTTGCCAATTTGCGATGTTTCTCCGTCATTCCCTTTCCGGCAATAAGACCCAACATTCGTTATGACATTGCCTTACTTTATCGTTTTTTTGACTTCATCTCTAGAATTCTTCTCCTTGAGAGCATTTTGAACAATTGTTTTTCCCCAACCCCTTAGGAGTCCCCCCCCCAATGGCCGATCCTGTGGGTAGCTTCCCCTTCTGGTCCTTTTCCCGTTTATTAATGTTCTGATGTTTTTGCCCTGATTGCCTAGTCCCCTCAAAAAGAACCAACCACCCCTTTATGCCTTTCTTTTCCCCCCCTGGAAACGGGCCCTTCAGATTTACGTACATTTAATTTCGTGCCAAGTTCTTCCCACTTTCATTCCGTTTTTTCGGAGTTTGAAGTCTTTTCAGCCCACCCCTTCCGGTTTTCCCTCTCCTTTTTCTTCTCCCCTTGACACGATTGGAGCTGAGGCCCCCTGCCCCCCCAGACCCTTCAACCCATCAGTAGCCCTTTTTCACTTCTACCCCCGATGACCACACGATTTCCGTCAACAGTTTCCCCTCCAGCTCCGTGACCCCCCCCTTTTTCTCATAAAACCCCGTTTCCCTCCCAAATTTATACTAGCCATAGTGCAGATTCGTTCTTTTTTCCCCCGCTCCTGCCCCGTAGCTTTTCTTTTGGAACTTTTTCCTTAGTAGCGTCACGGTCGTTTTTCTGTGAAGACTACTTCGTGTTTGAAGGTAACCCCCCCATTTCCTGATGCCCGTTCGACAGTCAGGTAAGTTCACGTTCCGCCCCCCTAATTCTACTTGGTTGTCGTAGGAAATAACCGCTCTCGTTAGGCAATTCTCAAAATGAAGCAAGAACCCTTAGGGCCTTCCGATTCTCTTTAAACATTGTCGGGTTGTACATGCAAACCCCCGGCCAGTAACCCCCCCCCCCCCCCACCGAAGCTTCCCTCTTTTTAAGGGATTAACGAGTTCTTTCTGCCCTTGTCTTTTTTTCCCATTTGCTCTATTTGGAACCAGTTGCATTTCTTCGCCCTTTTACTTGGCCCTTTGTTTTATGGATAGATGTTACAATCTACCCCTCCCACATTTCCCCTTCATGAGGTTGCCCTCTTTTCTCTTAAGTTCTTCCTTCCTTGAATGCGGCACTAATGACCTGTCTACATTTCGGCCGCTTCGTATATGTGTGAATGTTTTTCGTAGTGCTACCGTTTTACGGTTTTTCTTTACTTACATCGATTAGACTGCTCCTTCCACCTTCCCTCTGAACGCGTACCCAAAATCCTCAGAGTGCGCCAGATCCCCCCTTTTTTTTTAAGTACACGGTAGTCCATGTCGTTTTTTCTGGCCCCGCTCCCCGTTTCGTTGGCAACCCTCTTGCTGTCGATCTTATTCATCTCATGGTCCGTACCGGATTTTGTTCGGATACCTTCGTTCCCCCATGCCTTGGCACGTTTTGTCATTTCTGTATTTAAACCCTCCAGCGGCGAGGACGGCACAGTAGCACCACTAAGACCCCCTTGTTCCTTGATCTGTGACATTGTCCCCCCCCAACGTAATGCACCGGTCTTGGCCCCTTAGGTCCATTCCTGGCTTTCCGCCCTGTCTTTTCGTCCTGCTTGAAAGGCGAGACTCCCTATGATCGGAGGGTGTGCGCGCCCCTTTTTTTTGTTCATCAAGTTTGCTGGGCTTGCCCCCTTTGTGCGCGCTATCACGTCGAGCCTCTTCTATAGTCCTTTTTTTCCAGACAAGTTACTTTAGAATTCCGTTTCTTTTTTCCCCCTAGACCCTTTTGACAGAGAAGGATCTCTCTGTTCATCCTCTTTCTGTTTCTTTTTCACTTTTTGCTCGCCCCTTTGAGTTCTCCCGTTTTCTCCCCTCGATAGAAAGTTTTGAAACCCTTTTCCTTCTCGTCCTGCGAAGTACTGCGACTTATCGCCTGCTCACTTCCACAGGCCCTCCCCAGGAAAAAACTATGACCCACCCCCTGCATTTCTTGCCTCCTCTCCCCACAACTCCGGAGCAGAGTGATCCTTTCCAAAGTTCAATTTCTATTCTTTTCAAGACTCCCTCAAGCCCTTCTGAACTATGAGTTCCGTAAAGAAATAATATGATCCCCTTTTTTAAGAGACCTTTCAGTAGTTTTTTTCCTCCTTCCCTTCTCGTGTTTCCGAATGTCCAGTCTTGTTCCTTGCGGTTTTGGGTTACTCCATACGTTGCGTTCCTCCCAAATGCTTTCAGTTGTTTTTTCCCCATTCTTCTCCCTCCCCCAATAAGGTTCGCCATGCTGAAATAACAATCAGGTACTTTGTCACCGTCTCTGTCTTCCCAGCCTCTCCCTGGACTCCCCATCCCTCCCCAGTCACCCTTCGCACTATGCGATCTCCAACTCACGTTTCCGCTCATCTTCTATCGGGCAACGAAGCGGCTCTGTACTTCAAACCTACGCACTGGCTCCTTCACCCCCCAGTAAACAGCTAATCTCGGTTTTCCGTGCGCTCCACACTCCTTCTTCCCTTTGAAGCCCCCCCTGCAGTCCCCGTGGGGGAAGAAGGATACTTTTCTTGGAACTTGTGCTTTGCGGTCTTGTTCCACCCCTCCGCTCAAAATTCAAAGTTCCAAGTACAAACCGAAAGACCTCCTCCTTCCCCCCCTTCCCCAGGGTTACTCGTAAACAATTTTTCCCCTTGAACTCACAGCCCTGAACCTCGACTATGCTTCGTGAGAGTTCCTCCATCCTCTTTTTTCTGATCAGGAACAAATTTTATCTTCTTTATTCGTGAGCCCCCACGTTCGCGCGAAGAGGGCTTAGAAAAGAAGCTCTCCGATTTTTCATTGGTGCAAAGGTTAGGCCGTGCCTGCCCGGTTTCTTCTTCCGGTCTTTCGCACTTTTAGTCCCCCCTTTAACTCCACCGCACCACTTCAAAACCCTCCCTCCTGCCGCGTTATTCACAGAATTCTTTTCCTGTTCGGGGAATTAGCGTGGTAAACTTTGAACGACGCTAAGCTCCCTCCCATGGCCCGCGTTCCGGGCCTGCAGCGTATCACATGTGTCCCCTGGGATAGGAGGCCCCCCGGACCTTACAAGCTTGGAAGGGGCCTCATGTTTTGCCGCCTTGTCCCCCTGATGAGGGTGAATGTGTCTGCTCCAATTTTGATTTTATGCTTTTATCCGACGAAGATAGTCCCCACCTCCCAGCTCTCCCCTTTCCGATCGCCTTTTCACTGTCGACTTTATTAAATAAAGACCCTCCCCCCTCGCAAATGCATCAAAACAATTTTTCCATGATGTTTTTTCAACGCACGTCCCCCCCCCCTTCTTGGTTTGCCATGGTGATTTCCCCACATCGTTCACGTATGGTGTTGGCGGTGAGGGGAGGCAAGATCACTCCCCATCCTTCCTGCAAACGCCGGGCATTACTTGCTGTTCCGCCCACCCCCTGGGACCCTGCTCCTGACAGATGTTGCTCACCTGCTCCCGAGACCGCATCCTATCGGCTTGATTGTCCCCACAAATATAGAATCACACCAAGCCAAGCACCCACTCCTCATCCCCTATCTCCGTCCTTGCTTTGATCGTTCCGGGAGTCACCCCGACAATTTTCCCCCTTTGTTTATTTCAAATTCTGGTTCATCTTTAGTACATTCACTTTCGTAACCTCTTTTCTAGTCATCATCCCCTTCCCTTTCCGTTTTGTGTTGAGAGCTTACCTCTTTTCTTCCACTAGTTTTTTTCTTAAGTGAAGTAATTTCTTGGAACCAGAATTTCCCCCCTAACCCCCCCTCCTTTAACGTGGTGACAATTGTCGTCGGTTTATCCTCTACGACCCCCCGCGGACAAAATCTCCCCCCTTCCGTGATGTTCCAGTTTTTTTTACATATTTTTTTTATTCTATAGCTTTTGGTTTGGACCTGCAATCCGCCCCTTTTGCTCTTATGACGGATTCCGGGAGCTCGGCCTCCCCCCCTCCAACAGAGTCCCGTTGGAGCGAAGCTACTTTTTTTCTCTCCAAGACAAGTTCTGTCCCGGCGTTTTTTCTTTTATGCTTTTTTTTTCCGGAACTGGCCCGTCGGCCCATACAGCCACCCCACAATGTCAAGGTTGCTATTCCCAACGCGCCTAAGATGTACTTTCCCCTTTCAACCTCTGAATTGCAAAGTCGCCCTTCATTGGCCGCTCTTTTTTAAGCTTTTCCCACTTTCGACAGTGAGTGGAATTCATAATTTCTCTGCGCGGAGGACGATGATTGGCGCTTTCTCCAAGTTTTTCTCACCTTAACCTTTTTCCTCTCCCAGACCAATCGTATCCATGTTATCGGCAACTTAGCCACCCCTTATGCCCCCCCCATTCACAAAGCTTTCTATTTAGCGGCCCCCTTCAAATTACTAAAAAAATCGCTTAATCTCCTCTCCCCTCTCTCCATAGGTGTTCTTCGTTAGAGTCTTTCTCACGTTAAACGAGTCCATGCTCTTAACGGTGTGAAGTATCTATCCGAGCCGCTGTATTTAGTGAAGGACGGTTTAGGTTGCCGTTTAACCCAAAATTGTTATTCCGATGGGCAGAAAGTCCCCCCCCTGAGCCCAGTCAAACCCCTCCTAAGAGTTTTCCTTTGAAATCACTTGCGTCTTTCAGAGATGCCGTCTGCCGCCCTTTTTCCCCTTAGTCCCCTTCCCTGATCTATGCCGATCCCTTCCTCATGCCCAAATTTAAGTAAAATAGAGATTTGCCCAGCATAGTCAGAGTTTTCATTTTGTCCCCCCTCTTTTCCGCATTTCCTATTCCCTTGGGTCTTTGAATAGGCATTTCTTCTTTACTTTGAACTTTTTCCTTTTTTTTTTATGGCCTCGATTTCCCCGTCCAATCCCAAGTAAAGTAATGAGTTATGTCCCCTTAGTCTTCTCCATTTACTTCCGTGAATTCTGCAACTCCTTCCTAATGCCTCACTTTTTTCCATAGAATACTTGTGACTCATAGAGATTACGGTTCTGTTATATTCCTTACCCCCTCCTGAAGATGACTTTGCCGATTTACTGAAACACCCTGCCTTTTTCCTCTTCGGTTACCAAAGATCGACAGAGTGTTAGAGTGTTCTTAACTGGTACATGGAGAGGTCTGACTCCTCTAGCTACGTCGCCAGCCCCTCTCACCCCCCCCCCATCCCCCCCCCCTACTGCCCCACACACCCCCCCCCCTACACTTTTGGTCTTCTTTTTTTTTTTTGTTTTGTTTTGTAGTTTTGCCCCCACAGGAGGGCTGTACCGACTGATTTGTCTTTCGAAGCCTCCCTTTTTTTTTACGTATCTCCACTGCCGCTGTGGGCGAACCCTTCTTTCCTCCCCCCTCCCCCGGACTCTGGGTGCCTCTAGAACCCTTTTTGTTCAGCCAGGAATACTTTTCCTACTTTTTATGCCTCTTCTTTCTTACTTATTCCCTAGGCACGGTTTACGCTGTTCTTACGTAATGCTTGAAGGCGTACCACTCTGCTCGGTGATCGCATAGTTTTTCATTTTTCTTTGTTTATAAAGTTTTGAAGGGTTTTTTTGATTTCAAGCTCCCTCCGTCCTAATTAGAAGGACTTCTCCCTTAATCAAGTCGAGATCCGTTTCTACGCCTTGGCGAAAACGCTCCATCGGTTTCCGTCCCTTATCTCATCTCTTCAGATAATACTTTTTGTTGTGAGATCCTAATTTTTCTGTCAACCCCCGTTCCATTCCGGTTAGCAACGCGAATGAAATCTCGACCCGGGTATGACAAAAGGATTACGTCCCCTCAGTATTCGACTCCCTTGCTTACATCCCCACCCAAAAGGACCCAGGCACAATATGAAAAAGTCCTCTATCCAGAGCAAACCGTCGGTTTTTTATATTCCCTCTAGCGATAAATAATAGTCAACCCCCAGTATTGTCCTATGCGGTCCTTCCAAGAAAATCAAGCTAGGCAGAACCTTGGATCGCCCCCTTCCTTATTTTTTTCTTATGAGCATTCAATGGTCGGTTTTGCTATGTCCCGTCTGTCATAGCGGTTTTTAGGAACATGAGTTGCGGGGCTTCTCCCCCTCTCCTTCCTTATAGGAAGTCCCTCCTGTCCTGTTCTCGGACCCATCAGGTCGACAAGGCCCTATCCAGTCATTTCTTTCTCCCCCCCTTCTTTTTTGAACCCTTTCTTCCACTTTGAATAAATCCGCGAGCTTGTGTAAACTCACGTTCCGAGAGATTACGGTGCGACGGCCCTTCATTCCTACCCTACCTTTAGGCCACACATTCAGTAATCGATGCGCCGAAGTGCCGCGCAGCTTTCAGCATGGACGCAGCATAGGTTCCCAATTCCCCTTTTTCAGTGTTATAAGGATGGTCTCCCCATGTGCTCCGAATCTGTCCCAACCTTTTTCCTTTGAGCATGCCACATCTCAAGACGCGTCGAACCCTACTTCCAATACTAATAGCTTTGAAAGCATGCTCTTCTCCCCCCCTCCTTCTTTCCCCCAATTCCTTCCTTTTTCCCACCCCGCATCAACCCAAGACTCCCCCTTTTGTACAGCCCAGAAACTCGTCCTTACAATTCTCGTCCATACAACGAGGTTGCATGCTTCACATCAGAACCAATTTTCCGTCGCATTCCCCAGTTTTTTGTATTTCTCCTTTCTTCTCACCCCTTTGACGAGAAGAGGGTCTTCCTCCGAAGTTCTTCATACAGCCCCCCCGGTTACCATTAGCAACCCGGTCAGGTACGTGAATCTTGCTGATTCCACCGGAGGCGTCACTTTGCCCTTCCCAGGTTCCTTTGCCTACTAAATTTCACCCCAGACTCCTTCCCTCCTCACTTCCACGATACCCCTCCGTCTCCTTTTTCCCCCTCCCGAATCGCCTATTCACACAGAATCCTTTTCCTCGGCCTCTCCCCGTCTTGTTGAACCATTTTTTATCCCGAAGAAACGCCCGCTATTTTCGACGTATAATTTTTTGCCACGCCCGGGCCGCGGCAAGCCGATAAATTTGGACCAGCTTCTTCGGAATACTCTGGGAAGGACTTTGACGGGTGTACCAAGTTGCCGGCTAAGTTTGTCCATACAAACTTGATACTATTTGTCTGTCTTCCAATTGATTGTCAATGTGGAATAGAGAAAAGTCTTCCCCTAAGCCTATCCCCATTCCATCTCTTTATTCTCGAAAGCCCTTCCTCCTTTTTTTGCCATTCCCACTCCCGCAACGCAGCCTGACCGCTTGCGTTCATTTTCCCAGCAAATGCCTGTTCCTGTCTGCCCCTTTACCTGCAACCTGAATTAAATAGGGACGGTGCCTTTTTTCCCTTTTCCCTTATTTTGAACTCTCTTACTTTTCGCGGGGCTGGTTTTTGGGCGCGGGCCCGCCATTACCCCCCCCGGCTCCCCACCCCCACACCCGTCCCGGGCCATTTCAAGAAGTGATTGAAGTCAACCTCCGGCCTTTGATCGACTCTTTTCACTTTTCTACGCCTCCTCCGCCCCACGAAGCCCGCCATCTGATCGGCGTTCGACTCAAACCCCCCCCCCCATCGTACACAAAAGCTGTCTTCACACCTTCATTCCTTTTTTTTGTATTGATTTCGTTCCTTATTGGATTCTTCCCTCCGACACTGTTCCAAATTATATTGTGTTTGGAATTAATTCCTCTGGTATCCGCTACCCTCCCTGCTCTCTTGCAATAGACTAATAATTAGTTCCGAGCTTTCTTTCTAACTCCTTCGTTTTGATTCCCTCCCCTTTTTAGACCCATTTTTCTTGCCCTGTCCTTAATTTACAGTATGACCCAGAACTTCTCAAATCCCCCATTACGCAATCTAATTTGCAAGTGTCGGATGTCTTTCACATACCCCCCCCCCCTCGCAACGTACGGCCCAAATTCTTCATTTCCTTTGAGCTTTGCCCCTACAATCAGTTGGGGTATTCCTTCTTTGTGCTTTGCGCCCCTCTACAACTAATCGCCTACCCTCTTTAGATGACCGGGCTGCATTCGGTTCCCCCCCCCCTCTTGTCGCCCAGTGAAAAAGCTCGACCTTCTTGGGTCCTTTCCCTCAGCAAGTTTGCCTACATTGCGTTGCTTGCTGTTTGAGAAGGAGTTCCGCGCCAATCACCCCCGCACCCAACCATCGTTCGACCTTACTTAAGGTTGACTGTTTTTACCCCTTTTTTGTACCGTTCCCCGTCAATGCCCTTTCCCAACCTTCCTCATTTGCTTTCTGCTCGCCTTCGGCGGCGGCTGTAGTTAAGTTCCCCCCCTTCTATTGCTTTTCATGGCGTCTTCTCGATTAATGTCGCTCCTCTTATTTCTTTTTCTTCTCCTTTTTCTCATTATTTTCCCAAATCCCCCCCCTTTGCCGTTTAGACACCTCATAGATTCAGTATCAGCTGCATGCCAACTCGGCAAGTGCCGTCAAACCCCCTCATATTCCCTCCCCCGAAGATAAATTTGAAACCCTTCCCCTTACACCCTCTTTCCGAGGACTTAACAAATGAACGAGACCTCGATGCTTTCAGCGCCCGTTCTCTCGTGCTTATTTCCCACGCGTATGCAGTGAGCTCCCGCCGTTTCTATGTGACCCTTCCGTAGTGCCACCCGTCTTTGCTGTTGTAGTGAGCTAAAACGGGTACTGTTTGCGTACCCCCCCCCTCCAATCAATTGATTGTTAAGCATGAAAACCCGCCGATCCAGAATACCTTCTCCCCTGTAAGTAAGCCCCCTTTGCACTTCAAAGCGGGTGGAGGGAAATATCCAGTTCCAGTAGAGTGAGGAGGAAATCGGAGAGTATTCAGTTGATCATATTGAGGAGCTGTAAAGCTTTCGAGACGGAGGAGAATCTTCTCCAACTCTCTTTCTTCCAGAATCAGGCAGAGAGACGGACCCATGCCCAACATCACTCATTCTCCCGTCCTATCTCTTGTGCCATTCTGCATAAGGTGTGCTGTTGGCGTTTCTATAAACCCCCCAACACATAACACTTCAGGAGGAGACCTTTGTGGATCGACTACGGAATGATATTGTCCTTCATCCACTACCCAAGGCGTACAATGGATAAGGATCACAGGTCAAGTATATGCATGTAGCCACACAGTATGTCGGATTGTATTGTCTTCTTATACTTGTGCTACCCTATACGAACACAAGTATGCTCATTAGGTTCCGAAAAAAGGAGTTTTTATATATTCCTATGACAGACTGGGTAGCCCTACAGTCACACCAGCGAAGTGGTGGTCGTAGGAATCCGTGCGATATTTCGTGCCATCAGGTGACACTAAACAAACAGCACTCGCGGAACAGTAGCGTAAGGTCGGGGTGCTACAACTATGCATCTCCTCTCTCCCCTGCTGCTCTATTTATTTTACATTTACATTGCTATTTGCTATATCCTGTAACTGCTTCTTACCCCATCTAATCTATCTTCTGGGTATTTCAGATGCTGCTAGGCCCAAATCACACTTCTTATACACGACGCACTCGAAGGCGTCGAGAATAAATCGTCCGCCCTCCTTTTTATCCGTCCTATCTCTCCTTATACCATTCATAATATCCCTCTATTTACTCTTTTTCAAAACCATCGTCTAACCCCCCTTTTTTCTCCCTTCTTTTCCCCTTTCCTTCCCCCCCCCCCCTTCCCCTTTCCTCCCTCCCTTTCTCTTCTCCCATTACCAAACCTTTCTTTCAGTACGGTGTCCCTCCTCCCGTAGATTTTCAAGGGGATGTACCCATTCCTTTTGATTTCTTTCCTTTTTTGCCTCCCTCTTCCCTACCTTGCATTATATTTCTCTCGGCAGTTCTCTTTGTCCCCCCTCCCTACCTTGTTTCCTTTTGATTCCTCCGCACAAGATCTCCCCTCCTCATTCAAGTTCGAGTGATTTTTTTTACCCGTTTTCCATTCCCCTGCTCCCACTATGCCCTGTAAGAGGATGCCCCCTGTCCTCTTCCCCCTTCTGATCTTCCTCCCCATCGACTCACCAACATTTAACGGTCATTAGCCCGTTTGAATGACCTCTTTCTCCTGAAGTTATGACACAAAACTGTAAGGAATCATTTCGTAAAGTTTCTCATATTCAAAGATCTGCTTGCGTCAGAGTGTGCCCTTCCCGTTTCTTCTCCTCTTTATTCATCCTATACCCTTTCCCTTTTCCTTTCCCAATTGAGAGGGCTTCATCACTCCTATCTTTTTGTCCTTACTCCATACCTCGGTCCACCCTTCCTCTGCTTCCTTTCTTACATGTCTGTGCTTCGGATTAACAGCTTTCGATAATGGCCCTGAGTCAACCTCAACCCTCCTTTTTAGCCGAGTCTCCCTAACTGAACGACTGATCTTCACTTTCTCTCGCCGTTTGTAAGAACCTCCTATCCAATTTCCTTTTTTCTCTGTTTCCTTCTTCGTAATCGATTCCGATTCTCTTCCCTCTCAGGTTTCTTGAAGATGTACTCAGGGGGAGGACGGTATATTCTCGCTGTTAGTCACGTGGCGATTAGAATTCCTCTTTCAAAAGCTAAACACCCCGTTCTATAATTTTGCTCGTCGTTACACTTTTACTAAATTTGTGTAGACTATCAATCGTCTTACCTAAGACTCCGTGCATCCTTTATACATTTCCATCTTTTTGAAAAACCCGAACTTAAAATCATCCTCTGGATGACTTTTATAGATAACCTACTTTCCGAGCCACATCACTGATGCTGTTCGCTGAATGTTTTCTGCTTAAAATTCTTACAGTAACGTATTTGCGATGTACCAAATCTAAATACACCAAATGGTCTATACGTCAATATAGAAGATTCATTTATTCAGTTCTTACCTTTAAACCACGTTACCCCTACCACTGACTTAGGTACTTTGCTTTTTCAACATTGACCTAACTCCTTTAGTGATTTACACTATATCCTTCTATACAGACCCCCTTTAATCAGATATCCACGTAGTGCCTTATAACACTGGAAAATTCTCCTATTTGGTTGATTCAATGGCAACCATGAAAACATCCCGTTTTACCGTTAGATTCCGCAATAATTAGTGACTATTATCTATCTTAACGTTCGCATCTCTAACTGTACTTACATGCACCCACCGCTCCTCAGATACCAGTACAGTGCTGTATGCCTCTTTGTGGTAAAAAACCATTTCCCCAAGTTCGTCCTTGCTCGTGTACTGCTGCAGGACCCCAACGTAAAGATCATTCATCTCCCTTAAACCTCCGTAACTTTAGGATTTGACTTTCTGATGGTCAGCCTCGAGCCTCAAGTGATTGTTTCACACCTTTATAAAATGCTGATGCTCTTTTTCAAGCTACAGTCGATATCATCATTTCCCCCTTCCTTTTTCCCTCTCCCCCCCAGTCCCACCTTCCCCCCTTCCCCCCCCCCCCCCCCCCTTTCCCTTCTTTTCCCCCTTTTTTTCCCTCCCTTCCCTCTTCCCTCTTCTTTTTTTTAATACCTCGCTGCGAATCGATAAGTATCATCGTTTTTTTTCTCATGTTTTCCCGTTCACCAGTCCTGTGCTTTTCTATTCCTGTAATCCCTAGAAGTTGATTAGTCCAAAGGTATCTCCCCCCCCCTAAGTGTTGGTATTTTCGAGTTCCCTTCTGTAACGACCCCCCCCCTTCTTTCCTCGGGCTTTAAAAAGTTCTGATTCACTTTTTTTTCTAACCACTCCACTTTATCTACCCCCCGACAACTGCCCTCCCCTTCCTTTCCCAAACGGTCGTCGTTTTTGCGAAGTAGTCCCGGTATCCTCTCCGCACATTGTGTCCCCCAAGCTAGACCCTTCATAGACACCAACGAACCCCTCAATATGCGCGTTTATCCCCCGCTCCAAGCTGAGCGTGCTTACCCGCCATTTCCAAAGACTTTGCAGAATAAGACGCGCTCCTCCCTTATTGGTAAAAGTCATCATACTCACTTTCCCATGTCAACATTGGTGTCCCGACAATCCCGCCACCCGTCGGCGGATGCCTTCAAGCATAAAACCCTGTACTTATTCAATCGTACATCCGGGGCGTCCACCCCTCATGATCTTCGTGGAGCCCCCCCCATCAAACGTTCACCCCTACCTTTCCCCAACCCTTCCTGTCCATTCGGACATTGACGATTGAAAAAATCTCCCTACCCCCCACGACTGTCAATCCCCTTTTCTCCTTAGCGTTCACCACTCCCTATTTACATTTTACACCATTTAATTACCCACGCCAACCCACCTATTAGAAATCTGGTCCTTGGTAAATCCGTTCCTCCGGTCTTCCATTTTCCAAGTAATTAGGTCCCCCTCCCTCCCTTCTTTCTTAACGGTACCGTATGGCTCTATTCCGAAACTCGTACCATTGGTGCTCCTCATTCCATTTTTCCCCCCTACATTCGCCTCCCCAGTTTTCACGTCTTATCGGATAGTTGCGATTCACTGAAGTATTGCCAGACGGACTGGAGCTTTACTGCTGCCCCCTTGGGCTTTGCCCTTGGAACTAGCCAGACGCACAGGGTCACTCAACAGTACAAAGTACCGAAAAGACATCATCCCTCAAATAGTATCTTTCTCGCTCCTCAGTCTCGCAGGAAGTATCCCCTTCACCCTCCACTTCTGCTTAGGGAGACACCATATCCAGAGTTTACTTACTCAGGTGCATTTTCGCAATAAGTTGCCTTACACTAATTTTCCTCGCACTAGGCAAGGTTCTTGCTGCCCGACGAATGGCGCATTCGTTGCTACCTCTAGCTCTTTGGTAGAGGCCGGTCCAGGTGAAGGTTTCTTACCTCAATAGTTCCCCATACCAGGTGGTTGAATCCCCCCACTTTTTATAGATCCACCCCTTAGCCGAACCGTGACCTCTCCTCTGTCTTCCCCCCTCCCTACTACGCAGGGCCCATTTCTTTGTTTTCTAACGCCTCCACAGTCCCCTCCTGTCGAGTATCCCTTGGAGAGGGACTTTCCATGCCCCCCTATATTGTCATACATGATTCTTTTGTTTTACCCCCCTCTTTCCCATTCCAAGAATTCTGGACGGTCCTTTGGTTTTTTTCTTTTTTCATGCCATTTTCTCTCCTTGGCCAATCACCAGTGTCGAGTGGTATAGAATGGGTTTTTCAACATTTTGTTTTGCGTATCCCTGTTTACAAAGCCCCAATGCACTTTCCGTCTCTCACTTCACTGTTTATCCTTTCCTCCCTCCATTTCTGAGTTTTGTGCTAACCTTCCCCCGACTTCCCTCGGAAGCCCCATGAAGGGACGATGAACTTCTTTCTTGAGTATAAGTACCCTAGGAACAGTCATCCTCCCTTTCTTTCCCCCTTAAACCTGAAAACTCGACAGACGTGCTTTGGTGTTTCCCTGTGATTTGCGGTCCTTCCTTCTACAATCATCGGAGCACACCGCCGGTTCCTACCCAATAGCCCCTTCCCATTTTGTGCTCCGTTTTTTTCTCCTACTGCTTCCGCTCTTACATCTATATCGGCTCGTTACTCTGTCACCCCTTGTCTAACCCCCCTGTCCCAACCATCATCCACTCCCACGCAATGTGTAGGGATGCCTTTCTTCTGGCTAGCGCTGCTTTTCTCGCCGACCTTTTTCAAAGTTATATGGTTTTTTTCTTTTCCTGTGGCCTATTTGTGACATTCGGGCTTCCATTCTTTTCACAAAGCCTCCGCCAGATTCTGGTTTATCTCTCCTTTCCAATAATCCACTTTGTTTTTTTCTCCCCTCCTAGATCGACCTTTTTTTGTTTTTTCTTTTTTTCCACCTTCCAATAACCAGATTCCTGATTTCAAACCTTCTCCCACATTAGAGAAATTGCTTTTTCCCTCCTCCAAAGACCTGTTTCCACTTCAAACTGCCTTCCAGTGAGTTGATTACAGCTTATCTCATTTCTGGTGACCCCGTTTCACTATTGCCTTTCGGCGGTTCGTTTTCGGCCCTTACAGAGTACGGAGCCCATTTGGTCCCCTTTTTCCTTTTCCCCCCACAACACGCCCAAGGCTGGAATCGCCCGTCTTTTTTTCCCTTGGTGAGAATGTCTGACCTCCTTGAAACATTCAACCCAACACCTTTCTCTATCCCTTGTGACCCTTCTCAAGACCGGATTCCCCGATGTACTTTTCCATTTTTTTTCACTTCAACCTATCCCCTTACATTTCTTTTCGTCGTTTCTCTTCCCCCGGTCAGTTTCCATTTAAGCCCCCTTCTCCCATCTTCCTTCTAGCGTCTTCCGGAGGAACTTCTCCAGCTTTTGGTTCGATGAGGGCCAACAGTCCCAACCGTGTTTTTCCCTCCGACCCTTAGTCACTATCCCTTTTCTTTAACCTCCCCACCTTAACCCTCCAAGCCTTCCCACTATCCCCCGATAAAGCTTGCCACACTCATCATGTAAACCCCCATATTCGCGGATTCCCCCGACCAACCATTAGTCCAAGTACTTTGTTCTTATACCCTCCACCCGCTCCCCCCCAAGTTCCGTTTTTATGAACGTAGATTGTTGCCACCGCCCCACACGGTCGAAGGGTGTCCCTGCCCTATATCACCGCGTCCTGTCCCACCCTGCTCTGCGCTATGATTCCCCTTACGCCTATCTTACCTGGACCACGTTTTAAACTTCCTAACTTGGATTCTCTAAGACGGTCTCGTCGGAGGACCTATAACTCATTTTTTCTTTCTCTTCTTTCCCATCTTCTCCCCTTACCTCCTTTACATGGAGGGCCGTTCAACAGCATCTACTGAATACAAATTGGTACTTATTTCACCTTTCCAAATGACCTTTTAGTCCCTCTTCTCTTGTCCCAGTCGATTTGTTAACGGGTTCAAGGTTTAAACACCCTCCGTCGCCCGACAT
>Ga0179593_1456017_pt1 | contig 14880 bp, 17 predicted proteins | sample CZODoug2_1_08_16_FD_185931 | JGI IMG/M metagenome (GOLD analysis project Ga0179593, IMG submission 185931) | Vadose zone soil fungal communities from Angelo Coast Range Reserve, California, USA - CZODoug2_1_08_16fungal (PacBio error correction) | ecosystem: Environmental > Terrestrial > Soil >... | reverse complement strand
CATTGTGAAGCTGGAGTGATTCCCCTCCTCACCCCCCCAGGTGTGGGTCGACCCCCTCTGAACTCAAGTTACGACCCTGAATCAACTTCCCTTATTTCCCTACTTTGCTTCGTCCTTGTGAAGCTCGTATTCCCAGAACGCATTTTATCTGCGCCCCGTTTCTCCAAGCCTTCCCTGCAACAAACATCTGTCTGTTGTTTCCATTCGACACCGAGTTTACCCTTTTTTGGTTTTGTCAAAGACACCCTTTCTGTTGGGTATAGAAAAAGCGTAATCGCGGCGTTGTTTGGGGGGTTTTTTTGAAAGCCTGATCGAGCGTTTGGTTGAGCGTCCGACTCTTTCGTCCGATAAATCGTCTTGGCGTCACCCTGGTGTCCTTTTTGTTTGCTGGCGGAACCGGACACGCCCCTTGCTTTTGGTGTTTGTTTTTTTACACTGTTATAGCATGGAGCTCTTTCGCTTTGTAACCAAACTGTAATCGTAGCCTCCTGAGACCCGAATCGGGTTTTCGAGACGCCTAGTGCTGGTAGTATGCTTCGTGACTTCCATAGGTGAATTTCTATTTCGTCCTGACACCCCCCACCCCATTTTGTAGGCCACCATGCTCATAGCTATTTTTACCCTACGTGGTACTTCTCAGCGCAGCCTGACCCGTTTTCACTGTTTTGTGGACCGTCATGAGAATCCGGGCAGGCGGTAGCGGTTAACTTCTTCTCTGGGGACAATTATTTCATTTTTCACTTTTTCCCGGCCTGTCTTTCCGCCTAGAGGATTTATGTCCCCCCCAGGCCCTCTGGAATGACTTTCAGTGCAGTCTCACATTTCTCCCTCTTTTCCGTCCATGTGTTTGGATTAACCCTTTGGCTGTAGTATACTATTTCCCCCGGTGCCGAAACACCCCCCCATGGTTCCCCCCCTCCGCCGACATGGAACGGTCGCAGGCGCATTACATATCCCCTCAGGACCCAAAAGGGCTGGACCATTTCTGTGAATCCTCTCAAGAGGGTAATCTTTTTCCAACGCAGAGTGTTGGAAACCCTCGCGCGTCCTTTTTCTCTGTGGAGCATTTTCGTTTATTCACGGATTGAGATTATACATCGGCCGCTTTGTCGGGTTGGTCCCTAGATCCCCAACGGAGAAATTCGGTAAGATCCCTGATCTTCCTTTTCCCTTGTATTTTCCACTGCCAGCAATAGTGGTACTTCCCACGGGTGTCCTCATTTCTCCCATGCACCCCCAGCCCGTCATGCTTCTTGGTACCATCCCTCACGCAAAGCCCTCCCTCGGTAGTTTTGCTTCTCCGCTCCCCAAGTCACATGCGTCGGCCGCATCATGGCCTCGAACTCCTTGTTTGGACGTCCCCTCATAGGAACCCTATTACTCGCCGATTTTTGTCTTAGGTCCCTCCTACCTTCCTTTCTTTTTTTTATGACCTTTATTCATGACCTCCCCCCGCCTCCCCCCCCCCCCTGAATGGTCCCGGGAGATTTTGTTTTCGTTTTTTGCGCGACGGGCGCCTTGCCTGAGACCGCTTAGATGCAGTCGCAAGTCATCTTTGTCGGTTGGCGACATTCTTATCTTTCCAAAGCTGCGGAAGTGTTAGAGTTTTACCTGGTTTACCCGGAAAGATGTTGTGGATTAAATTCTCCTCTGCTTCTCAGTTTTCGGGACCACCGGGAAGCTCGGATAGACCATCGGGTGTTTTTTCTTTTTTTTTTTTGGTACCCGTCCGTACCTTGTTCCCGCCAGGCTTTTCCTATACACTGGCCTTATTGATGATGCCCTCGAGTCACCTTTTTGTGTTTTTCCCGCCCCCCGTTCAAGCGCAATCCCCCCTTACCGCGTGTCTTTTTCGCCTGCCTACCCCACCACATGCCTAACCTTCCCTCTCGGATCGGCCTGACGAGACCCGGACAGCGTGGATACCCCCCGCTCCCTCTACAAAGCGTATATTTCCCCCGCGTTTCCCTCCCAACTGCTGCCCATCTGTCGGGTGTGTTCAAACCTTGCTTGCATGCTTTCTCCTCCCTTTTGGTGGGTCCTCCCCTTGGCGGTCATTTTTTTCATCTCCCCTCGCCTGCCTCCCCTCGGTTGCCATCTCCGATCTCGCTTTCTCATGAGGGTGTGGCAGCTTATTCCTTTTACTCTCTTTTCCTCCTCCCCCTCCTGTCTTTTTCTTTTTTTTTTGAGTGAGAGAGATTCTCCTCCCCTACAAAACTCTTCGAACCTTCCGTTGTGCTCAGTTTATTTTCCCTCCCGCGATCAACTCCCTTTTGATTGCGAGGTTCAAGCTCCCATGGCGTTTTTCCTCAACAAGTACCCTCCCCCCCTTTCTGCAGACGACCTCTTGAAAATGCCACAAGCCGTGTGATTCGACCCTCCTCCCTTTGTTGGGAACCCCGTTCATCGGTATTCTCCCCTCATGGCCTTGGCTCTCCTTCCTGCGATATCGCGCGTCTGATTGCGTTGGTGTTTATAGGACAACCTCTTTGCCGTGAACTTTCTTCCTTCTTGGACACTGTCGGTCTGATAACCACGGTGTATCACTTTTCCTTGCATTGCTCCCCCCTGATAGACGCATACGGTAACCCTTCAGGGACAACACATCAAGCTCAGTTTCTAGAACAGGCGCTCCTTTTTTTTTCCCCGCATCGCCGTGCGCTTTCCGGCCTCCCAGTTTTACCTGGCCGACCGACGCGTCTACGAATTGCCCCCAACGTGAAACGTGTGCTTTCCGTAGCTCTATCTTACCTGATTTCTGGAGACTTTTCCGCGTCCCAACCCGCTCCCCCTGCCTTTCATTTCCCTTCCATGTGTCGTTTGATGAGGATTGTCTTTCGCTGCGTTTCCACGCCCTTTAGTTTTCCTTTGTCCTATCCTTCCCCACCTAGTCCGCTCGAAGAGTGGATCCTCTCGGGTAATTATTGATCTTTTTGCCCGCCCTCAGATCGCAATTATGTTTTCGCGTCTTTTCCCTCACCCCCATTTCAGTAGGAGTTGGCGGTTTGCGGTCCTCCCTCCAGACCTCAGTCCTCCTCCGCTCCTCTTCACTTTGAAATTTTTCTGTCATATTCTCGAGCGTTCATTTTGTTGATTAACATTCCCTTCCCTAGCATGTTGACACCTTGCCTACTGTGGTTGCTTTCCCATCCTCTCCTCCCCCTGTTTGCCCCCCCCGCAGAATTAACGCCATTTTCTGTTTTCATCAAGTCTAATCGTCCCCTTCCATTAACCGACCATTCCCTGCTCTTGGCCCCTTTTTGCTGCTTCCCCAGGACGTTCCGCCTTAGCTTTTTTAGGCTATGGATTGGCGACCTTTTTTCCCCAGGTTCCCCGGGGGGGCCTCTTTTTTTCACTCCGGTCTTTGTCCACCTCCTTTTTCACTTCACCGTCCTCAATGAACCCACTGGTGTCCTATTGCCCGGATTCTGACTTCCTTTGTCTGAGCCGCTCCGTACATATGCTGCCCCCCTCCTTTACCTTTGCCAGAAGTTAATGCTGAGAGATTCCTCTCCCGTCCCCTCCCCCCACCGCTCGATCCATTCAACAACCCGTTGCCCCCCCTTAGTCAGCCCTATTCCGCCGTATCCGGCAGGCTCTGCGTCTGTGATGAAATTTTCTAAACCCCCAATTTTTTTTTGGCTCATTGCCGGATGCTTCCCCCCCCTCCTTAACCCCCCTATATCAGAGAACCCCCACTCCACAGTTCTGGCGGTCGTTACCCTTGATTACGAATCATTGCTCGAACCTCTTTTCCCCCCTGGATTCTGCCGATCTTTTTTCCCCCGGACCCTTCGCTTTTTTCTCAAAGGAGCACGGTTTCAAGCGAGGTTCGACGGCTCTCTTCGCATTTCCCCCCACCCCTACGATTTTCTGACCTTTTCCAAACCAATAATTAGTGGTTTCCCTGTGGTCACACGGATGCCCCCTTCAGCCCTACCACTTTTTTTTCGGCCTTCTCCAATGGCCTTTACAGTCCGTCTTCCGAATACGTCGTACAAAACCTTTAATACTGATCCGGAACGTTCCCGCCCGGTCCCACAAAAAGGAGGTTTTTATCCAGTACACTGGAAGCGTTACGGGCCCAGTTGCCTTTTGACATCTTTCCTATACTCTTTGAAGAACTCCTCCGCTTTCTTTTTGAGTTATTGATAAGTTCGAATTGCTCCTATGGCGACTTTGATAAACAACCCCTCCCAAAACATACCCCAAATTCTGGTGCTTTTTCTCTTTGGACCGTAGACCACTTCCAACTTTGTCCTCGCCTCTTTTTACTTGTCCGCGTATTCTTTTTCTCGGCACCTTTAGAGCGCCCTTTGGAGCGACCCCCCCCATGGTTTTCCTTGCGTAGTAGAACTGTGTTTACTTGCCAATCAATTTTTTCAATGGTCCTCTCAGTCCCTGATCGAGTGGGTCTGTCAGATTTAGCTGTTCCAGCTTCTGTATGCTTCACGCTGAGTTCTTTTTGTTGACTTTACACCGCACCCGTCCTGCAACTGCACACAGTTCCTTTTGTTAAAATCCCTTTTTGCTTTGTTCACCTGTCGAATCACGCAGCTTGTCCATTTCCAGTCGCAGGAGGTAAGCCATCGGGGCCGTCTCACGCCCCTCTTTTTCTGTTCTGAGTGCTCTTCTGTTGATGCATAGTTGTTTTCCTCTAGTTCTTTCTTCCCCAACACATTGTTGTTTTTCTACCAGGTTCCTGATCTTCCACCTTTTACGTCCGCTCCCCCGGCCTGGTATCATTTCCTTTTGTTTTTTTTTTTTCCTTCGCGAACTATTGTGTTTTTTTCCCTGGCCCCCTGTCTCGATTGACTCAGTTTCATGCTGTCCGTAAGAAGGCAGTCTTTCTTTAGTTTCCGTCGATCGCTCGCCCCCTTCCTCTTTCCCTTGCTTTGCAGGATTAAATTGTTTTCATCTTTCCGTAAGGTGCTGCTTTTGCACTTGCTGTTCAGACTCCCATCCTCTGGCCCTTGGGCTGTAGCCCTAACACTGGAGTTACCGTCCTCCCCACCAGCATGTTTTTGCCGATTTGGGTAATATTCATGCCCGTCCTTCCCCCCCGATGTGTCTTAGTTACGTTAATTGCGTTTCGGACTTTTTTGGACATGTTTCCGGTTAGTGTCCGGGTGACCTTGGGCGCGACTGGAGCGGCATTGTTCTTTCAGGATTTTTCCCCCCCCCCCCGGTCTTAGCGCGATTTTGTGTTGGTGGGCGCGCTTCTCGTTCAGGATTTCTCTTATGCTCATGCTGCGAATATCTTGTTCTTTCCGTCCTGATGTCCAACATTTTTTCCCCGGTGCCCGTTCGAGCCTTTTGGAATTTGGATTCCGACCGTCCATAGGGGTTCGTTAACCCCCTATCTCTTTCATTTGACAATCGTTGCATTTAATCCCCCGGTATTCTCCTTTAGTTTTTTATTCACTTTTCATCCCGCAAATTCCGTTCCATACCGTGTTGGTTCCCCCTATTCCCCAAGGCCTCGCGTGAGTCCATTTTTCCGCGCACTGGCACGAGGCCTTCCACGATTCCTAGTGTTTCAAGGCCCGCTTCCCTTCTTGTCGGATGTCGTCTGACTGACAACCCAACAACTTATGGGCCCCCCGTGTTTTTGCCACACCCGTTTTTTTTTTAATCTTGAACTAAGAGGTTCCCTTCTGTGCCCTGCCCGAGTTCTCTGGTTGCTCGTGTTTTGGTTTGAACTTTCCTGCCTCCCTTTTCAGCGTAGCATTTGGATTTCCTTTTTTAGTTCAGGTCTTTTTTTTGTACCCGTCAATGAGATCTGTTCTTTTGGTTCTTGAAAAGTTTCATACGTCGGTATTTAACGTCTGGCCATCACGCTGCGTATCTCGCCGTCTGTTGACTTTCACCCCTTTCCTCGGTCCTCCCGGGTTGTCTTGACCGTTGGTGCCGTAAATGTTTTTCCCCGCCCCCTCGCTCCCCCCTTTTTCGCCATGTTTTAAGGTAAGTGAATGTTTTTGCCCTCCTCATCACCGTTGTTTTTTCCGGCTGTACTTTCCCCCCCTTACGACGTCCACCATTGGCGCAATTTCCTTGTTGCAGACTCCAACACTCGGGCCTGCAACTTCGCGACGAGTCCTTCCACGCCAAGACGTTCCGGGATCCCCCGATGCAGGGCCACCCTCGTTTTTTGTTTTTTCTTTTCCTACCTCCCCGGCGTTCTCCCCCACCCTTTCTTTTTCTGCCCTCCGTTTTTTTAGTTTTGGATTTCGATTTTTTTTTGTTTTTTGGTGGGTACCATCCCGTGCGTTTTCCGATTACGCCATACTTTTTTCCTGCGCATGTTCCTTTAACACTCTTGGAGGAACACCTTAGTCTGAATCTTTGCGTTGGCTTTTTGATATCTCTTCTCATAATACTCCGTTGTTGTTTTTTTTTATGCTTTCTCCGCGCACATCTCTTTCTGATGCGTTCCCTGGGTTTTCGATTGGAGTTTCCATTCAAGCGGAGAGCATTTTTTGATGAGGTCAGAGCCTGCAGGGGTTTTACCTCCGCTTGACCTCCGGTCCCTTTCCTCGGTCCACCATCACCCACGTCGAATTTTTTGGTCATTTGCGACCCAGAAAGCGGTGTTTTTATTTTGCCTTTTATCGAATAAGAACGATGAATTTTGACCTCCGTTCCTGATTTTTTCACTTTGAGTTTTTGGTTTTCGCCACATTCGAGTCTTTTGAAATTTTTCTTGGCCAAACTTTCGGTATCACTTTTCTTACGGCCCTCCCTTATTTGGGGTTTGGTATCTTCCGTCCCGCTACATTTACGACCAAATCACGCCCTCCGTCTCCTTTTCTGGCGTTTCCCTCTCGAGCGCGCACTTGCTGAAGTATTTTTTCCGGTGACATTTCTCTCCTGTATTCATTTACCCGTTGCCTTTTCGCCCCAACCCCCGCGTTTATGCCGACTCTGACTTCGATCTCGCCCTTCTGTCTTTTTTGCTTAGTAAGTTCACCAACCCCAGCGTTTCCCGGCCCTTCTATTCCCCTGGGGCCTTATGTTTCGGGAGGGAATCGGCTCAACCACGAACTGTACTGTTATTTGAACCTACGAACCTTCTATTGGCATCTTTGGCGGCCTTGGATTCGTCCCCCTTCCTGACATTCGTTATCCAGGCTGTCGGCGCTTGATTTGGAACTCACTCACCTATCTTGTTTCGCCATTTTTTTTTTTTTATTGTTTGTTTGCCGCCCGAATCGTCCGTCTTTCATGTCAATCGTCGATTCCCCTTTTCCGAGATCCACTGTTCGCCGCTTCGCAGGTGCCCACCCCTTCCACCGGCCCCGCGTTGTTCCCAGTTTATGTTTTTTCTTGGTGCACCGGCCTCGGTGGTTGTCCTACCGCACCCTAGTCCGCCATTGGCTTTCTCTCTGTCAGCAGCCGCGTCCCGTTCCCTCTCATCCCGCCTGGCCCCCTCGTTTGACCTTCCTGACCCAGACAAGACGTTCCTCGTGTCTGGCGCCCTGGTCCCTCTTTGAAGGCTTCTGCCCCGCCCCTTGAAATGCGGTGAGTTTTATTGTTACGGCGAGACATTCTTGATGTTCCCCCTAAATCTTTTCTTTTCACCTTCTGTCCCCTGATTTTATCTGCGGACCTCCTCCTCTTCCGGTGTTCTGAGCTCTTGTTTGATATCTGCCTTCCTCCCGGAACTTCTAACTACTGTCTCTCGTAGAGCTCCCTCTCGCAATATCTGAAAACCCCCCTCCTTCACAGGCTTGCGGCGATAGCGCTCTCCTCAGGTGATCTTGCGCTACCCCCCTTGGGGTTCAATGGGCCCGTCCACCCCATTTTTTTTGGCCACTTTTTTTTCGTTTCTATTTGAACCATATGGCAGGTCAAAGATTTCAAGAATCCCCCCCGTTTTCGTCTCTTCCTCTTTTCGCATTTTTCTCCGTATACTTTCCTTGTGATGTTTTGATCACGGGTTTTCCACCGGGACCATTTTTTCTGTCACGTTTTCTCCCCGGTACGCCCCCAACCGGATCCCAGATTTCCGTCTCGCCGAGATTTATCCTCTCACTATTTTCGTCTCTAACCAAGCATTCATGCGGCTCCCCGCATTTCAACCCAAAATAATGTTAGCTGGTTCCCGTCCCCCGTTCTCCTCGGACAAATTATTTTTCCTGACTCATCCAATGGCTTTAAACCCTTTTTCGACTCCCCCCAACGTCGATTCCTGACAATGAATGATAGTACCGGACCCACAGATTTTTGTTTTTTACGGCGCTTATTCCCTGAATCTCTCTTGTCAATGAACGTTGTGTAGGTTGTTTGTTCCCTCCTTGATTTGTTCTTTTCTGCGCTGGTCTGACCAAACAATGACCCTCCCAGTGTTTTGGGTCCAATTCGTCTCCAAAGCCTAATTCCACCTGGCGCCCTGTCGTCCTACTGACGGAATTGTAGAGGCAGTTTGTGATTGCAGACGTTGACCACTTTGTTCGCCCTTCCCGTGTTTTCCTATTTTATGAGCCATTATTTTTGGACAAAAAAGAGGATCCTCGCTAGGTTTTCATGACCTTTTTGGGTTTCCTTCTTTTTTCGTCCGATCACTTTTGTTTAGTTTCGACAATTGCTACCCGGGTTGATGGATGAACCCTTCACGCGCTTTCCCGGCTCCCCTCCCTTATCTGCCACTGTGCAGCTCTTTGTAAAAAGTTGTATAGTAGCGAGATCGTGCGCCTCCTGGGATCTTCCCGCCAGTGTTGTAAGGTTCGCCTTTTTTCATCTTTTTTTGACTGCATAGGTCTCACGGCCTTCGGTTCCCCCCACCCAAACATGGTTTCGTTTGCAATTTCAGATGTTCGCACACATGAAGGATCCGCGCTCTCCCCGTCGTTGCATAAGCGTTTTTCCAGTATTTTTTTCCTTAATTAGCGAAATCTTTTTGCCTGATGGTGTCCTTTCTTTTGGCACGCTCTGAGTCTTTATGCTGTACTTGAAGAGGACGGTGCATCGCCTCCTCTTCTTCGGACACCCCGTTCATTGGAGATTTCAGGATGTTGATTCTGAACGGTTGGCGTGACACGTTCCCCCCCCTGCTGTTCATTTCTACAGCATAGCAGGAACTTGGACCTGGTGCGTGACATGCTGGCCCTATTTCCAGTTCGCCCTTCCCCTTAGCCTGCCCAACCTCCCTCCATTCTTTTTTTCGGAGTTGGTGCGTGTGACGGAGATTGCACCTGACTGCTTTTCGTCTGCTTTTTTAAGCCTGCGTTTTCAATCCGTTAGGGTCTGCCTTCATTCACGAGTTTTCGTGACCCTGTGCTGAGAGATCCCGTCAGTATTTGATCCCGGTTTAGCTTTGTTTTTGACGCTCCATTTCCACAAAACTTTCGTTCCCCCTCTGGACCGTTTCGTTGATGTTTCCCCTTTTTTTTGACCTTTTTCCTTTTTTTTTTTCTTACTGCCTCAGCCACCCGAACCGTTCCCCTAATAGGGACAGGTAATGGCCCATGCGACAATTTACGTTTTCCCAGCTTCATGTAGTAACATCCTCTTTTTTCTTCCAGCTGACTGCTAGTATTTTGGTAGTTCTACCAATGCGTATGCGCTGCTTCTGACCCCTCAGCTTTCCCCTTTTGTGATCGCTCTGGACCTAACACGCCGAGTTTTTTCCCAGATCGCTCCTTTTTTGTGTCTTTTCTTTCTTTGAGCAGACCTCAGGCGTTGGGAACTTTTTGCATCCCATCCCCTCCTTACGCAAGATGGAAAGGCTGAGGGCCTTTGCGTTTTTGTGTTTTTGCCGCTGCCCCGAATGTAAGTCGTTAGAGCGCCCTGAACACTTAGATCGTGCCAATAGGTAGTGCGTCCCTTATAGGGTACACCTGATTCGATGTTTAAGATGTTTAGCCTCATCGCGCCCGCTCGAATAGGGATTTGCCCCCCTCTCCCCGGTTCTCATAATGTGTGATGTTTTCCCTTTGCTTTCCCACAAGCCAACGTTTCCCATCCCCTTGCCGTGAATTTGATGTCCCTCGATCCCCCCGGTTGCCAGAAGCACACTCAGCGACGACCCATTCTGTGTTCCCCACTTCAGACCCCCCACCCCAACTAAACGTTCCCCCCTCCCTCGCCCGTTGTCTTGATCAGCCAATGCCTCTTTTTTTTAGGTAAACAGCGTGACCCCACCCGAGGAGATTCGCCACCGCGGGTTCGACAACCCTTTTTTCCATCAGTTAGGAAAGGAGGAGCGACGTTCGTGGGTAACAGTCGGTCGGCTCCCTTTCACGAGACTGCTCTAAGGCACTTTGAACATCACGCGCCCTTACCAAGAACTCGGCTCCTGACGATGAGTTGAGATCGTCACTCTTCCAATCCGTTGTTTCTTTCGAGAATCCTCCCTCAGAAAACGCAATTCGATCGACCGGGGTGCGTTAAGAGATTGAATTCACGCCGGTCGCCTTGTCAGTGTCTTCTGCCTCCCCCTCCTTTGTTTTAAAACGATTAAGTTTGCATTTTTTCGCAGATCATGTAAGTTTGTCTCACTAAGAGGTTTTCTGACCATCCCGCCTCTGGTGTTGATGTCCTTCCTTCTCTCATCATTCTCTTTAGAACTTTAGTAATGATTCTCTTTTGAGGCACGTTCGTGAAATGGAGGGCATTGGTAACTTTTTCCGGGTTGAAACTGACTTACGGGCCCGGACAAATTGAGGCGTTATCGCCTCTGTCCCATTAAGGCCACATTCCCCCTCCCTGCGACAGGTACGTTTCTCTCCCATTATGATCGAGATGCTCGAATCATCCATCTTTTCAGCGTACAGCTCTATTCCTTAGTTCCCTATAAGTCGAACAACGAACACGCCGCTGTGATAAGATGAGGAGCAAGGTCGACTCACCCCCGTCACCTGTCAATCCTATTCCATTCACTTTTTGGTATTTTGAGGGCTCAGAAGGTTCCCCCCTCCAGACGATCCAGATAACCCAGGACTAGCAAGGCTCCTTTGCTTGCCTGGCAATATGACCCTTCCTTTTGCCATAGTCCATTTCATTGTTTCAAGCCCCAGATATTTATGCTTCTTCTTTAGGGGGCTGGGCCTCCCACTCTGTCATTTTTTCTCCTTGCGCGATCCCTCGATTGCCCCTTTTTATTTGACCGAGTCAGGTTGCTCCACCTTCCCCCCACCCTTCATCCTGGTCAAGATGATCAGGTACCTTTGGCTTCCCGATCTCTTTGCCCTCCCCTCCCACATTCGCCCCCTTTTTCGTTTATCTCTTTCCACCGTCAGCAGAGGCTTCTCCTACCCCGTTTTGCCCCCCCCTTACCCCAGCATGCCCTTCCAGAGCCGTCCCTAATCTCCCCTTTTTGCAGCGCTTTTTCTTTCCTGCGCCTTCCTGCTTTCCGCCCTGGGGTCGGCGCACCAAGATGCGAGGAAATGTGTTTCGCCACCGTTTTCTTTACCCGCTTGAGACGGTGCTCAGGCCTGCAGCGCCTCGCACATGTGGATAGACGTATAGGCCTTCAGGCCTCATTCCCAGCCGATCGTCTCTCCAGTTCCCCCCCTTCTCCCCTTCCATTCTTCCCAACCAGCCTGCCTTGTCGCGGATCGTCTCACTCCCGGGATCTTTCCGCTGATAAGCTAATTTTCAGAAACTTTTTTGGGTCCCCCATGCCTTATATCCTTATATGGCCCAGTTTTGACCGCAGAAACCCATCCCTGACTGGAGGATTTCTCCCCGCTTTCGTTTCAGATTTTCCTCCCTCTCCACTTTTTCCATTTCCTTTATGAGATTACATCGGGACGGGGACTCGGACCCGCCGTTTGTAGGTCCTCAAAACCCTGTCCTCCGCTCGCGGGATTCGACGAGCGCGATGTCGGCTGACCACCTCCGCTATTTCTCGTTGAGCTTCTTTTCAAACCGCATTTGATATGGATCGAGCTAACCAAGGTACGGCAAGAACAAACCTTATGTTTAGAATTTTTTTCTCCCTTTCACTTCTTTTTCCGAATACTCTCAAACCTCGCGAGTTATGTCTACACTTTTTCTCCCCGTTCCCCCCACCCCCCACTATTTTAGCGGCTCATTCCTCCGCTCTCCTCCTCCCCCCCCCTCCCCCGTTTTTGGGCTTCTGATGCTTTACATTTTTCTGCATGTCGCAGCTCCCCCCGGAACCTCCCCAGGTTTGTCCGACAGTAGCCATTTCATTTCTGTTGGCCTTCACTCCTTTTTTTTTTGGTTCGTCTCCTGGGAGACGAAATTTCTGTTGATGTTTCTCACCCTGGGTATTTCCCGATACTCGTTTCAATGTCGCCTCTCCCATTTACAGACAGAGGGGATTCTCTAGAGCATTATCTAGTTGGGATCCTAACTTCTTTAGTTTCGGATCCTGAGTTTTGCGGTTGACAATGGCCTGAGTCCCAGGTTTTGAGGACTTTGGTCTTGACCGCGTCCCACGTTTCCCGAGTCCTTGTTTTTTTTTCGCCAAACTACCGGTATTCTCAGCCTCCCCCCCCAACTCAGATTTCCACTCTCGAGCAGGGCGCCCGAATCTTTGAGAGCCGCCAGCACTTGGCTTGTCTTTTTATGCTTTGCGCTTTCTCTTGGATGCCCCATCTTTTCAGGGATTCTACCCCTATCCACCAAAATTGGGTTTTCCTGATCTTTTAAGCTTTACTCCTTGTTTATTCCCTTGCGGCTCAGGATGTCGCCTCCCGGGATCCAGGTAGGTTTATAATTGCTTGGAGGTGTTTCACTTTTTCTGGTGACCGCTCTGTGTTTTCTCCTTTATGCCGGTGCATTAAGCCCGAGCTCTTTCGGCCCCCGCGAGGGGTGGCTGCCTTCAGCTCCGGATCTCTTTCCGGAATCTGTGTGCTTGCGACCGCGCCAAGCGATTTTCTCCTGCCTCACCCAAGGCTTCCCTCCGCACTGGACGGTTGTTGCCCTTTTTCTTCTATTTGTCACGGACACACCAATTCTAGGTCGGAAAGGTTCGCGTGGCTTTCTTTTTTGATTCAAGCCTGGGCCTCCGTTACCTCCATGGTCTTCTTGCCGTTGTTGCTGGCTTTTCAGGAGACCGAGCCGATCTCCTCAGATTGTGGGGTGGTTATTCTGGAACCTATATCCTTTTTCCCACCCGGCCGCCCCTGGCCTTCGGCGAGCGTGGCATTTGGGTTCACTGAACCGTCCATTCCAGTTCATCCAGTGGATCGGAGCCTTTCGTTCCACCAACTTTCCAGTCCCAGGTCAGCTGCGGTTTTCCCTCCGCCCAAATTTTCCCGCCCGGCCGATAGCGTTTTATTTTATCGCGCCATTCTTGTCGACGCAATGTCAGGTTACGCCGCACTCCGCTTTCCACGTAGATAGGCGCCTATTCACTTCGTCGGTTTTTAGATTGGGTTCAATCAGTTGGTTTTGAACCCAGTTTTCATTATCCGCAATCCAGAGTCACTAATGACTGGACAGTTGGTCTGCGCTGTTTTTGTTGTTTGGCTACTTTTTTCCATCATTTCAGTGCTTGTGAGGTCTGCAGATTATTTTTGGCGACCATGCGTGACCTTCGGATGATTGTCTTTTTTCCTGGCGCTTTTCGCGCCCTCTGCGCGATGCGGATATTGCCCCGCTTCCTGTTCGCTTTCCGGGGCGTTTTTTGTCGTGCTTTCCAAGGACAGCCTTTTCTTGTCTCGATCCAATTTTGCCGGCATTGATGATTCTTCGACCTTGTGTGGCAGACCGCACCTTCCCCCAATCCCGCACTTGCCGAACTCGCTTAGTCGGCGTTTGACCCCACCCACGTTCCGCTTCCGTTCGCTTTTTCTTCCCTCTTTGTTTTCTCTTCCCTGCCAGCGTTTCCCCCAAACCGCGGCGATTCGCCCCTCCCTTGCTTTCGACAACGGTCCTTCCCCCCCTTTTATCCTTCCGGCTCTTTTGCGACGGCGGAGATGGATCTTCGGTTGGCGGGTAACACTCCCCTGGGCGGAGGATTTTCTATTAGGTCGTGATTCCTCGTTTTCAACTCCCTGTTCGAAGTTTGTTCGGTCGCTGTCTGGCTATCTCATACCCCCCCTTCTGTTGTTGTTGCGAGAATAGACCTCCCCAACGCAATTCTTCCTTTTTTTTTTTGTTCGTTTTAGGTGACTCACGTCTTCTTGCCTTTTGGGGAGTTCCTTTTTATTTTCGCCTTTGCTTCCTAGTCGTGGCTTTTCCGCAGCCTCCCTTGGTTCTCAGTTGGATTCCAGGTCCTTTGCGACAATCGCTCGCGGTCTTTTTTTTTATAGGTTAGCCTCTTTCACGCTGCGTTTCTCTCCCCGCTACGAGATGCTTCTGGATGCGTTGTGTTTTTTCGGCCAATTGACGGCCCGGGTGGCCGGTTGCGTGGCCTGCTTGTCTGCCAGTACTACGCATCCATTGAGGTTTCTTACGATTTCTCCCCCCCTTTACTACCCACACGTCGTCTTGATACAGGGATCGGCGCTTATTGTTATCCCGCTTTTTTCGACAGCGATGTGCGCGAGGAAAGAAATTTTATTTCCTCCATGCTTCTCTCCGGAGTTTTTCCATACGATTTCGTCAAACTTCCTATTTCGCTGCATGCGCTTGCTGATGGTCCTCACGGAGCCCTACCGCGAAAAAAAGCAAGGTTACGCATTCCATTCAATTGGCGTCCGTTGGGCTTTCTGGCTGTCTCCAGCCCTTCAACGTTGTCAGCTTTCTATGTCACACGTTTTGACTCGTTTTACTATATCGTTGAACTTCCTCTGACATGAGGAGTTCCATTCTTTCAACGCTTGCTTTGCCGCAAAACGCCTATGATGTGCCTGTTTTTTGTTGTGGTTGTTAAGCCCCTCTCCCGTGTGTTTTCTCCCCTGCGCCCGATTAAATGGCCCTCTGATTTAACCTGCTGTTTCTGCTCTTTGCGGTCCCCGGTGA
>Ga0179593_1424785_pt1 | contig 14880 bp, 13 predicted proteins | sample CZODoug2_1_08_16_FD_185931 | JGI IMG/M metagenome (GOLD analysis project Ga0179593, IMG submission 185931) | Vadose zone soil fungal communities from Angelo Coast Range Reserve, California, USA - CZODoug2_1_08_16fungal (PacBio error correction) | ecosystem: Environmental > Terrestrial > Soil >... | reverse complement strand
CGGTTGTATGTCCTTCCTCGGCTTGTTGATCTACACGGTTTCTGAGAGCTGAACTTCGCTTTAGGGTCTTTTCGTTCGGAGCTGGTCTTCCCTTTTGTTTTTTCTTTAATTCCATTTGGGAATCTTGCCCCTCTGCAGAAATCTACCTAGGGGTCTTCACGAGCTTGTTCTCTATGTAGGGCCCGGAGTTAGTCCCTATTTATTCAATTGCGTTCCCCCTCCGAGTCTCTTCTCCTTCTCCTCTACAACCGTCTTGTGTCCCCCTTGTCTTATTTCTTTTCTTGATTTCAGCAGCCTACCGTCTCTTATGGTGTATGGCCTTTTCCTTTTGATTAGGCTTTGCTGTGCTTCGAATCCTTTATCCCACTTCCGCCCCGCGCGCTCTCCCCTTCCTTATTTTTCTTTCTCGACCTGGCGCACGCCCAACCCTCTCTCCCCCCCTTTTTACTTGAGTTGCTTCTTTATACCTCTTCTCTGCTTTTTTAGCGAGGGTAAGTGTTTTTGTGAGCCAGAGCTCTGACCTCACCCCATTCTTCCTTTCCCCCCCCCTTTGGACATTTTAGCATGGCCCCCCATGCTGCGGGCCTTAATCCCCTCCCCTTCCCTTTTTCGTTTTTTCAATTTTCCTTTCCGCCTTACTTGTCTCTTTACTTCTTGTATTTGTTAGGACCCCCTTTTCTTCGACTTGCTGGCTTTCCTCTGCTGTTCAAAACCTTGATTATCGTTTTCTTTTCTTTTTTCCAGCGTTCCCTTTCAAATGGTGCGACGACGCCCCCCGATATCATTACTTTGGTGCCCTCAAAGTCTGCTGGACTGGACGCGCCATCCCAGGTCCTCTTTGTGATACAAGGCGCACACCCAATCGCAAGGCTTTTGGCCAGTCCCACCTCAGGCGTTTCCCCTCTTGCATTGATTAAAATAGTACCCTGATTCGTAACACCTTTCTTAACCAAATCGCTCCCCCCAAGACCCGGACGCGAATTTTGCCAGGATTTTTTAGCCCCCTTTTTATTGCGCCCTTTTTCTTTTTAGCAGCGCCATAAACTCCTGGTCTTTTCCATCTTGATACGTTCAATGCCGGTCTTTGTTTAGGGCTCACTACTTTCATTCCTCTTTTTTTTTTTCCTGCTCAGACTGTATGCTCCGCCCTTCGTCGATACCGCGTCGTTTTTCCCAGAGATCTTACCTCCCCCACATCCTCCGGGCGCCGGTCTCCCCCAGACTCTTGCTCCCAAGGTTTACGGGCCTTCCCCCGAAAGCTTGTTGGACGAAATCCTCGCCCCTTTCTGCTTGTTGACGGTCCTTTCTTCCGTTGCCTTTTGCCCTCTTCAATACACTCGTGGTTGTTCCCCCTGTTCCCTCTGGCACTATTCGCCATCCGAACACTTTTCTTCATGTCTCATCTGTCGAATCTCCATTATGAAATTTTTCGCGGATCCCCACCATCTTTCCTTTTTCTTGATCCGTGTGAGCCACCTGCCTTTCCTCCGCTCCACTTGTGGTGATTAGAGGACTAGGCGGGTGTTTCCCCCGAATAGAGTTTCTGGTAACTTGCCCTCGCTACGTTAAGCGAGAGAACAGAGGAGACTTTTCCAATCTCATCGGGGACATGGGAGACAATCAAACTCCACCCCACTTGACCCGTAGTTGCTCTTTACTTCAAGAAGCCGTCATCTTATCGGGTCGACCTGGTCTCTTTTCCTTCCTGAGTAAAAAATTGGCTGTCCTTTTCCGCAATGTTGTACCCGTACTGAATTTAGTGCTGAAAGGTTGTTCAGTTCTTTTTTTAGGAACCTGTTTTGCTTGGGCTCTCCCCCCCCCCCCCCTTCCCCCCTTTTCTTTTAATGCAAGCGCCGAGCCAGTTTTTCCTCCTATAGTCCCTGCACGTCTTTCTGTTCTTCCTCTTTTTCTCCCTCCCACCCTCTGATCTGAACGGTTGTCTCTGAGAGAAGGTCGCGACGTTTACCGTGTTATTTTCTGATTCCAACTCGAGGGTAATGCCTGTTTCACCAGTTGTAAGCCTCCGCTCGTAAGATGTTTTACTCCTTTAATCTCCCGGAAAAGACACCGAGGCCACTTCCAATTTCTTCATACCAATTGACCCTGCTTCCCCTGGCGATCGTTGTTTCTCAACGAGTTTCGCCTTTCTACATTCTCCACATGCTCCTGTGGAAGCCCTTTTTCTATCATGTCTGTCCATACCCCCACCCTTACCGGTCTCGGGTTGTTGCGTGAGTTTCTTCGTTCCCTCCAAACACGTCGCTCGAGAAGATCTCTCGGCTCCTGCTTGGGGTCCGCCTGATCACGTCACACCGAACCAACGTTTCTAAAAGTCAGTTGAAAGCGTTGGTTAGGCGGCGGATTCTTCTATTTATACGGCCAACATTTCTCCGAAGTCCTCCTCTACCTTCTTCTATTCCTCTTTTCCTCCCCTTGCTTTTTTCGTCGATCTCATGTCTTTCGGGCTGCAGAGTAAGCCCCAGGACCTTTTTTTTTAGTAGTAGAGCAAGGCTAAGGCGCAGCCGGGGCAGCCGAAACCAACGGTTCCCTCGGGGACATGTGCCGCAATCTCCGTTCTTTTGTTTTTTTTTTTGTTTTTTTTTCCCTGGGTCCCTTTCTTGCAGGAGCTGCCCCCTTCCTTTACGAGCGTTCGGCGTCAGCGCGTCGTGGTTTTACCGTGGAAAGTCATGGCCAAACACCTGCTCACAATTTCCTTGCCGCCCCCCCCATCTGCCCTTGCATTAACGGATCCGTCTCTGTCCCGTTATTCCATTCAATCAGTTTGTGCCTTGTTTAGCCCGGCGACAATATTTTCGACCACATCTCTGACTCCTTCTTGAGTCAATTTCTCCCATTTCCCCGGTTTCCCCCTTATTTTTGACGCCCGGTATTTCACTCCTATGTCTTCCCCTAATTTTTTTTTTTACCACATTCTCCCCCTTCAATCTTGAACCATCGTTGTGCCACCAATATGCGTGACCCTCGTCCTTGTCACAATAACCCTCTTTTCCCAGGTTACCAATTTTCTCCCTCCCGTTTCCTCGTACGAACAGTTTTTCCGTCCCTTTACCACTTGAAAGCTCGTGCACTTACATTATGTTGACTCGATGGCAGCCCCCACTTCGATTTATTATTGCCTTTATGGGTCCCTCTCCTCTAATCCCAAGTTGCCCAAGAGAGAATTTTACATACCCATATCCCCCCTTCTTCCCCTTTTTTACCTTTCCCGCAATTTAGCCATGGTTTTTAGCCATTTTCCTGAATACCGATAGACCCCTTGCTCTATTTCCGACTTTCGGCATTTTTCCCCTTTTCCATATAAGCTCCGCTTCCTGTACAGTTTGTTTTTCCTCTTGAGTTGTAAAGCGAACTTGAGTTTCCTCTTCAATCTCCCTTTTTCGACCTTTTCTGTTATTCCCAAGAAATACGCGCTTCAACCGCCTGATTCGATAGAACGCTCCGAGCCTCTTCTCCAACCTTAGACTCCCAATGCTCAATGACCCTTTCCACGGATTTTTCATAATCGTTCTTGAATCCCTCTTCTCTCCTTCCTCTGACATCGTACACCCAAGAATGTCAAATTTGGTCCTCCTGGTGAGGGGAAGAGCTACCTTTTCCCTCTGACGGTTAAGTGCCCCGCCCCTGCCTAAGGACGTCCAAGCACTCGTCTCTCTGTCAACCCCGTGTAGAGTGAGGACTTTCAATCTGTGAGGCAACGAGGATACATTATTTTCCAGTCCGCCATCTATCAGTAATGGTTTTAGACTCCCGCTCCCCTCCTTACGGTCCCTCCCGCTTGGCATAATGGATCTGTTCGTCATCTTTCTAGACCAAGTAACTCCGGGAAGGCCTACGCACTCTCCTCTCTTGGAGACCAAGCGTCTCCTTCTTTATGTCAGATGATATTAAAACACTTCACTCCTTTTTAGCCGTTTCTTTAGCGAGCGTTCTCCTTGATCCTCATTCGCTTCGGGCTTTTGGGAGCGATTCTCCAGTCTTTTTTCCCCCTGACTCCTTTCAGTCGCTTTCCATTCTTTTCAGGCTTTTCCTCTCTTTCGGGCTACTTTCACCATCTGCGCTTTTTCTTGAGTTCTGTAGTCCAAACTTCTCCTTCTTAGTGCGACGTTCTGACTCCTCGGTTCCCCTACCCTCCATGAGATTAGAATTCAGTCTTCTCACCCCCTTTTTGAGATTTTACTCTCACCCTGGAAACTGCATCCAACAGAGATTCTCTTTCTCATGAAATGGGTTACACATAGCCCTCGCACCAAAGATCAGCTTGATTTCGATCGACCTCCCCAAGAAGCGTCGACCCTCGTCCCGGACGAACTCGTGACCCTCCAACGAAAATCGAGCGGGCGCTTTGATAGCCTTCCCTAGGCTACCTCTGTCCTCCATGATTTTTTACAATGAACACTTTCCCGGTCCTTTCCTTGGATCAGAATTTACTTACCCCTCTCCTGAACTTTCTTTTTCTCCAGCGCAAACCTATAACGACGGAGCGTCTAATTTTTAGTGCGAAAGGGTAGCCCCCGTCACCTAAGTCCGCAACTTTCGACGTTGGCTAAAGTAGCAGCTTCACTGTCAACCTACCACAATGACATTACCAAGATGATACGTATCTTGTTCCTACCGCCAGAAAGGGTTGCAAAACACTTGTTTTTTTTCTTTAGGGAAAGCTCCCCGGCTCTCACCCTCTCCCTCTGGCCTCGGTCTACATGAACCGAAAGAATGGTGCCTTACTCATAAAGCGATCGGAAACCCCTATTTCTCCCCAGGTGATAACTTCTTTTTGCCCCCACACACCTTTTCCCCAAATGTGACGCCCAGCTCTCCCAAACAAACATTTCAGACCCGGACAGCTGTCGGGATCCTTCCGCCCCACCCTTCTTCAAAAACATCTCTTCTCATTCAAACAAAACGGTCTCCTTTTTTTATTTTTTCCCTCTTTTGTTTTGAGATCTAGATGGCTCGTTTTGGTAGGCGCAGACGATTTTGAAGGTCTCTTCCATTTTCTTGTCTTGCCTACCGTCTTTGTGTCCTCTGCCGCTTTTGGTATACTGTTAGGATTCTTTCGTTCTTTCCTGTCCCGTCCCTTTTGGGAACATTTACGTGAGTCCAGCCTTCTTTTTTTTATGTCCCCGATGGTTTAGTTCTGCGGTTTCCTTTCCTTGTTCCTCTCATGTATTACTTAAAATGAGTGTGTCCAAGCTCTGGTCGCGTGTTTCCTGATCCCTTCTTCAATACCCTTCTCTCTTTGTCTGTCTTGGCTTATTTCTTTTTTCTTATACCTCTTAACCCCGTATTTTTTTCATGGTTTTCCATTTTGTCCTTCGAGGTTATGTGCCAAGACTGGATCGCCCCCGGCCCCCTCAAGAGATCTTTTTTTTCTTTTAGTCCCTCTTTTTTCCTTTGTACGGGGATAACAATGGCCACCCCCTCCCCACTTTACTGTCATGTGTCTCTGTCTCAGTCCCTAGCGTACGGGTTTCCTGACTTCTCTGTATTCAGTTTGCCTTTCTTCTAAAGGGGGGGGGCTTCCCGATCGTTTCACCATGCCTTTGACATCACAGTTTGGAAAAAAACCCCACCCCCACCATTATCTCCGACCCCATGCTTCTCAAGAGAAGCACGCTTTTCTTTTCTCTTTCTTCCTTTTCATTCTTCACTCTTCTCTTATCGGATTGGAGATGGGATCCGGTGGATTCTTTTTTCTATTTTTTTAAAAACATGTCGACTTCCTTCTTTTTATTCCAGGGTTTTGTGAAAGATCTCACCTTCAGACAGTCTGTGTTCCGCCGACGCACGACGATCTCTTTTGCACGCGCCAAACCGAGGGGAGAAAGAGTGGGTTCGCTCGAGTTGATGATTTCCCCTTGCAAAAAGAGAAAGTCCCTTTCTTGCCTGATCCCTACGAGAGGACCAACTCAAATTGCCGCATTCTAGTCCAACCCCTCCTTCAAACTTTCCACAAATCCATGAAGATCCTGTTCTCAAGTGATTAGGAGTTTTTTCTCAGCTCTCCCTTTCAGTCTTGCGCGTTGATTTTTTTTATCCCGCTAACTCACGGCAGGCCCGGCTTTGGATCCAAATCTCCAGCCGTTCCAAATGCATGCTTGGCACAAAGATTAATTTCTATATCTATGAGATCCTATGAGGTCGCGACGTGGAGCTCTCTCCCCCGATTAGTTTTCTCCCTCATTTCCATAATTCACAGAGAGAAATGGGTTTCAGGCCCCCGCCCGTCTTGCCCCAGTGTATCCTCGACCGACCCCGTGGTGTCCGAAATCTGAATTGCGTGGCCTTCTTCAAGTTTCCGCACTTTGCCGAAGTATTTTACCCGTCTTTCTTCGACTACCTCGAATCTCGACCCCATTGACCTCCTTTTAACTCAAGTTCTCTTTTTTTCTCTTTCAAGTCCCCTCGTGATCAGAACTTCGCCTGGTACTACACCCCCCCGTGAATGTTGTTTTTTTTCTTTTCCTCCGAGTCCATTCTCTGGAATCGCACCCACACAGTTTGTCGAGGACTCGAGCGTTTCTTCCCCCTCTCTTGTTCCTGTTTCTTTCTTCCGCTATTTTTGGTACCTCTGCCCAACGAATAAGTCCCAGTAAGTCGTCTTTGCTTTTTATCCCCTTAGCCCCAAACCACCTCTGCTTCACCGGCTGCGGCTCGCTTCAATTCAAGAGCCGCCTATCTTCCGTTGTCGATAAAAGGTTGTTATCTGTTCTCATTCCGGAAAATTCTCCCCGCGCGTTCGGGCCCCATTTTTTTTCCAACTCCGAATGCTGGTTTTTCAAGGTGAATGGTTGTGGGCCCTGGTTTAGGCCTCTAGGCGGGCGGTCGACCCTCATTTGCAAAGGTTCTCAGTGGCCTTCATTGGAAGAGAGTCATATAGTCGCCCCTGACCCTCTCCTTTCCGTTTTTTTATTAATTTTCTCCAGGATCGTCTTCAGTTTTACCTTGACTATGATGTCCCCCTCTACTCTTGATAGGTTTCACCCCGAGCTTTCTGGTACGAGGTTGTTGATTAGTCTCATATTTTGCCCCCCAAATTCCGTTTCCCCTCCCACTGCCTTGTTGGGGCCCTGCATGATATCTCCCCTGACCTCCGCTTCGTCTTTGTCGTCATGGTTCGATCCCAAGTCCTTCCCCCCAACCGTTCTGTCTAAGAACGTTAGGCCCGTGTGCATGACCGACTTTTAAACTATTTTGATCTTTCCGTTTTTGAGTGATTTTTTAGTTTCATTTTTAAGACACCAGATTAGCCTCTGCCGAGATAGGTAAGCTGCCGGGGCCGAATTCCCTCCCCCCCTTTTCCCAAGAACAACCCCAGGTGCTTCAGCGACTTCTCTGTTGATGAGGTTTCTTCGTCTACTGAGCAGACTTCCAGCTGCTTACGCTCCCTCCATAGAAATGACATCTCTTCCTTCATATTCCTTGTTGTTCTCTGAGCCTTTACTTCCTTTAGAGAGTGGGTGTCGAATGCCGCTGGAGTCTTTTTCCTCGTTCCCCTATCTTGAGTCCGTAAACCCCACGGATCCCGTTCCCCCTCTTGCGTTGTCAAAGTTGTAGCTTAACAGCCTTTCCCGTCCGAGTCCCTTCATTTCGACCTTTTTGCTTGCGTTCCCTTCTACCTCCACCCGCCCCTGATGCAACTCTTTACGATCCCAATTTTCATTTCACCAGTCATCTTTCCCGTTCTCTCTCGTCCAGCAGGGTCTTCGTTGCTGGTCGACGGCTATATTTCCTCCCCCCTCAGTTGAGTTCGAATCATATATTCCGTATTTTCCCCCCCAACGCCATAGGGGCGCCTGTATTTTTGCACTTCTATGGTGCCGGCACCCAATCTGCTCCTGACAAGCTCTTGGTGCACAGATCCTTTGGAGCTCCTACTCTCTTCTAATACTCTGCCGATAAAACCTTTCTTTTATCTCTACTAAGGTACTTCTCTGTCGTCCCCCCATTATTTTTTCGAAAGCTCGTTGCCCTGATTTATGGGACTCGCTGGCCCCTCCCCAACTGAGATTTTCGTCCTAGACCAATTGGGATGGTTGGTCTCCCCCCCTCATTTCCCCATTCTACACCATGCCTTCCACGGCCTGCTTTAACAATTCAACGACTTCCCTTCCCCCAGTCCCTTCTGCGCCGTCGCGAGCATTCCAGCGCTGAATTACCCTCTTTCTCACTTCAGTATTCGTCCCACTTTCCTTTTTTTTCCCCCGAATACTCTCGCCTGGTTACAGAAGGAGGTGTGAGTGGCGCTTTCTCCCCCACCCCCCCCCCCCCCCCCCCCCCCCCCCCACTCCCCTCCACCGCGATTTCTTGAAAGTATCCGCTGTCGATTCCTTCTCTGTTTAATCCTTTCCGTCACTTCCCACACGCATTTTCACAGACCCTTTCTCTTGTCTACGACACCCTCTCCTGAATTGACACGCACAATGTGTGGCAGAGATTTCCTGCTTTTCCCTTTGATCCCACCTCACGATTTTCTTTGTGGATCCTCTCCGCGAAGTTCCGCAACTGTCATTTGGCATTTTTTTCTCCCGTGGACAATTGATTGACCGCCCCCGCCTGTGTCATTGGCTAGTCCGCGCGCGGGGGCCTCCAGCCCTCTTTTTTTCTCTGCCGGCTTCCGACTTAAACGGAAGAGGAAGTCCACCCCCCCAATTCCCTCTATGGTCGCCAGTCCGAGGTCTGGTCATTTCGGCCAGGATATTGTATTTTTGCAGTATTCATATTAGGCTAGCGTGTAGTCGGCCCAAGCCACTGTTTCTCGATAGGTCTCCCCTTTCGTACTGCGGTCTGTAAGCTTCTAGCGGTGACGGGTGGTCAGGCCTCCATCTTTGCATGACTTTGCTGACTAGGTCTCTTTTTTTTACCCAGCCATCTCGCGGAGCGGTCTGCTATCCCCCCAAACGAGATACGACAAAGCTGGAAGCGTACCTGCTAGTCCCAGTCTCCATGAAAACAGTTTTTTTGTTGCGATCTTTTTAAGGATTTTGCGCTCTGCATTCCGAAATCCAATTTCCTGCCTTCGCGGGCTTTTTTTTTTTTTCCCCGGTGTCCCTTTCAAGACTGCGAACCCTTTGTGTCCCCTTTAAGTCTTTCGTTTCGCCTCTCCTTTCTTTGGCGGCCCTTTCGTTTCTTTGACTATCCAGTTGTCTAAAGTACCTGACCTCTAGACTTGGTTTTCGTCGCCCAACCTTCGAATTTGGAAACGAGTCAAGAGTAGCAGTTCCTCTCACATCGGTTCATATCCCCGAACCCGATCCCTGCCTTCTCCCCGAGGTCCCGGAAGCTAAGAATGATCATCGAAGTGCGCGATTTCCAACCCCGCCCGTAAACGCGCTCTCGGATTTCTCCGCCCCTACCATTGCTCTTTCGCGTGAGGTTCCGATTTATTGACAGCAAATCTGTCCCCCCCCCACCCCTTTTCAAACTGTCTTGGGCTTCACGGTCCAACGCGATTGAAAACCTTCCGTTCCCTCCTAGTGTCTCCAATCATCCCACTCCCAGGTTACTCCGATGCTCCTGTGTTGTTTTGCGGGTATTCCCTCATATGATAAAGCGTTTCTGTTCTTCCTTTGGCTCTCCCCCATTCTGAGAGCATCCCCCCCCCCAACGTACGACAGCAATTCCAAACCCTCTCCATGGGGTAGCAGTTCGTTCCATTTCACATCAAAGTTCAGATACCCCACTTTGTTTGTAGGTTCACGTCCCGTCCGGCCGTCCCGCGCCTTTAGCAAAAGCGAGGGTCCGGTTTGACTAACTCCATGGTACACGCCTGGACCCCACGCGAGGAAAACCCCCCCCTAGATTAGGTTTCTCTTTTATAGTATCGGACCCCCCTGGCCTGGAAAGCGCAACCGAGAAAGAGCTCACCGCACACCTTCGCCGGACCCTCCGTGGAAGTTCTCCCCAACAACAACGCTTAGATTCCCTCATCGCTGGTTCTACCCACACCAAATTCTAGTCCGCATCCTACGTTGTTGTTGACGAGATGGCAGAAGTTTTTAGCTTCCTCTCCCATGATTGGCACACGTTTTTTTTTTGCGGAGACTTCACTTCCACTGTTTTGTTCGTGTTGGTTCTTCCTTTTCTCTTGGTGTTGCGCTTCCCATTTTCTTGAACTAGGTGAACTCTACAGGCGACCTACAGCTAGGTTTCCACTGTGGGATTTATCCCTTTTCCCGGCTTTTTGTATTAACCTGAGCGTACTTTATTTTGCGCGTCCGCACGAGCCCTTCTGCCCTCAAATTTTTTTTCTCTTTCCCTTGTTATTTCTTAATTCGCTTGCTCCCCGTCTCATCTTTTGGGCTTTTCATTGTTTCGTTTTTTGTCTTTTCTATTGTCCTGGATCGCAAACGGCCTTCCCTGATTTGCGGGATTAGCTTATAGTCGTTTGCCAACTTGTAACTCAACCTATTTTGCTAGCGGGACCGTGGCCCTGGATTGCTCTTTCGAATCTCTTTTCCTCTCTCTCTTTACATTTTTTTTTATTTTACTTGGCGTATTTCAAAGCTCTCTTACCAGACGTTCTGTCCCAATTTTCTTCTAATTGCTCCAGAGATGGCTATGAGCAGAGCAGAAGCCCCTATTTTTCTTTTTTATTTCCCCTTTCTTTCCCCTTCCTTTCTCGAGCGGTCGTTTTGCTCTTAAGGGGGCTTCTGCCCTTGCTTTTTGGGGAAAACCCCCCCCTCGTCTTGACTTTCTCCTCTTCCGTTTCCGGTACCGTACCCATGCGGCGACACGTCTGTGTGCTCTTTTGAAGCTTCGGCTTTCTTTTCCGGGGAACTAAACCTGGAGATTCCCCTCGGCCCTTTTTGCGCCCCATTCTTTCTCTTTTTAACTCATGCTACTAAAAGCGAAAAGTAGGTGTGCCAAATGACAAGCCTTTCGTTTTTGAATTCTTCACTCTGCCGAGCGTCGTTCACTACCTTTTCCCAACCTCCCACCCAATTTCGGTTTTTGCCAGGGCTAAGGGAGGAGCTATCCTAGTTTTTCCGGTGGCTTTTTTTCTCTTCTATACCAGAGGCCCCTGTAACCAAAATATATGGTTCCTCTTTAGTCAATGCAGGATGGCCTCCCTGCCTTCCTACTAGAGTGACTCAAGATTAGGCGCCGCAGTTTGCTCGATCCCCTTTCGTTGGCCCTCTCTTTTCTTCGGCTTTTTCGCCATGGGCCGTGACAATTCGAACGATACCCCCAGGGAATTTCCTTCAAAGAGGTTGTTTTTTGAACCTTCTGTTTTCCGTTCCTTTCCTTTCCGTTTCGCCCTTGCCTCCTTTTTTCCACACATAGGGTTTTTTCTGCTTCCCCCCTACTCGCAAGGACCAGTCGTGCTTCATTCCTCACTGTTGATGGCCTAGTTACAATTGTCCCAGTCCTTCAATCTTTTTTTGATCGCTCAATGCATTGGCGGTGATTTCCTTTTGACCCCTATTTCCTCGCACAAAGGTTGCTTCTCTTCATAGGTTCTCCGAATCGATGTCAAGCTAGTGGAGCTTTTGAAATCCCTTTCTTTTTCTTTCGCTGCGGCCGTCCCAGCTCGCGTTTCCTTCCTTTAGACACCGCTCAACCCCCCCCCCGGAGCGTCTCGCTCTTCACCTTCAAGACTCCACCTTCTTCTAGGGGTCGCTTTCCGTTTCCGTCTAATTTTCCCGAGGAACCTTCTTGTGCCCCGGGGTGTGCCGTATGCGGGACACCCCTTACGCGTACTGAAGTGTTGGTTTTAACTGTTCTATTTCTTTCTTCATTTTAGGCACTTTGGAGTATCCACCACCCCCCCCCACTTCTACTTCCACTAGGCAGTAATGTCTGACAGCGCGTCCATATACAGCCATTGAAAGACGTCCGTTTGATTCCCCCTCCCGAGTTCACCGGTTTTCTGAGGAGCAGGTCGTCTAACCTTTACTTTTCCATCGTTTATCTCTTTAACCTCGAGGGTGCGATGGGGCCCCCCCCTCTTATTTAAGCCCTTTCCTATGTTTTGCCGTAGCCATAGCTTGCCATAATCTTAAACCCGAAGTGTTGTTGAGTTATTGGAAATTCGAACTCAGAGGAGTAGGCCTAGTGCGACACTATTGGTCGCTCGACCATTCACGGCCCCACCTTCCTCCCGCATGCCCGACTTGTGAGGCGCTCACGCATAATTGGGTCAGTTTTTGAGTGCTCTGTTTTTCGCTTTTTCTTTCAGTTTAAACGACGACCAGTTCCTTCTTTTCGACCTAACCCCCTTTTAAGCTGCCGGTTTCGCTCAATCCTTGACCCCGACTTATGGGAAGGCCCAGGTTCCCTAGCCTTTGTTTACGTTCGTTCGTCGATAGGCTTGATAGCTAAGTGGCTTACTTACCAAACGAAATATCCAGTTCAGCACGCCCTCTTTTCTTCCCTCCCTTGTTGTTTTTTTTTAGAGTCAAGGAGCGGCTTTGCTCCGTTCTCTTAGTATTCTCTTTAAAATCTTTTGCTTCCACAGCCCCCCCGGTCTTTCGAGGACAGGGAGCAATACATAGTTTTGGCGTTTCCAAGTTTCCTTCATCGGAAAAGGAGCCCGCAGCTTTCGGCGTCTTGGAGACGTATTTTTTTTCTTGTTCACCTGAATCCCTTTTCCGACAAAACCAGGAGCGCTTTGACCGTCCAAAGAGTGCTTGCCCACTGCCTCTTTCCTCTTTTCTTTTTTCCATCTCGGGTCGCCGGCTGCCTGAAGGCCTACAACTTTTTTTGACCCCCATTCCCCTTCTCTGCTTCGAATTCCCCCGATATTCATTTCACCCTTTGGCCCCCGACCCCTTTTTAGTGACGTCCTTGAGCACTTCTATGCTGTCGGCCACCCTCTTTCCCGGAGCTGACGCTTTTCGTTGTTTGCAACCGATCGCCCTTACCTTTGTCATCAAGAATACGAGTTCCCCCTTACACCTTCCCTCCTGCCACTCGTGAAAAAAGGTCAATTTCTATTTTGATTTCTTTGTTCAAATCATCGTGATGAGGGTACCATATTTTCCCCACGTGCCCCTCCCCCCCTTCTTTTTATTGTGCAGTAGGTTGATTGGAACCCCGTGACTTAATTAAGACCCTGTCGTCTTTTTCTTCCCCTTTGCAACCCTCCCCAGCCATTTCTTCGTCTTAAGTTTCCATTGCGATTTTTTTTTTTGCTCCCCCCCCCCTTACTTGAATTAGACGATAGCCCAGTAGTTTTACCCTTCAGTGAGCGGTTTTGAATTGTCTTCCGTGGTTTAGCAGAGGCTGTTAGCGTGATTATCTCGATTTATTTCTTTTGCGGCCGTTGTATTCTAGCTTTTTTCGCCGACCCCCAAGCTCCATCAGGCTTGAACCAGTACTTGATTTCTTTTGCAATGTGGCTCTCTCCTCCTAGAACCTTGTGGGCCGCCCTAGTTCAGCCTTTAAATGCTACCCCCCACCCCGACAAAGAAGTGTGTGCTTCTTTCGATTTCTTTTAATACCTGCTTATTTCCCTTCTCCAGCGGACTTTGCTCCTTTTTTTAATACAGGACTGGCAATGGCGAGAGATTTCCGAGGTCCGCTCCCCCTTCTCCCCGTCTTGGTGATCGTCCTTTCGGGCCAACTGCGGCTTTTACCTGGGAAAGCCTTGAAGTCCACTTTTGCCCCGGAGATTTATGCCTTTCCCTCCCGTTCTCTGATGCCTTGGGCAATCGGCAACTGGGACGGCGCCCCTTGGAGTACTGACCCGTTTCCTGCTCGGCGCAACGACCTTGGTCTCCCTCGCACTTTCCATCTTATAGGTCCTGCTCTTGACCGTCCTATGTTTCAGTCCGAATTTCACTGCTGCTCCTCTATTTGCTCTATCTCCGCGGGAGTTCTGAATGATATTAACCCATTCAGCGGCCCCTACTTTTCCGGACGAATCCATATCTTTCCCAAACCCCCCCCCCCCCCTGATTCTTAAGGGTTTTTTGAGGAGAGATTTTTTAGCCTCCGGAAGGCTTCATTTGAATTCCATCTCTTGGGCCTTTTCTTGATCTGATTTTGGTTTCCCTCCTTGCATTTGAGTTTTTCTTTTTCACTCTCCCGGATGGCAGCCGATCTTTCTCGTCTCATAACTTGTTGCGCGTTCCCTTTAAAATATCTCTCTGTTTCGTTCGCAACTATTGTCGCCCATGGTTAATCCCTCTCCCCCCTGAACCCTTATTCATTCTCCCTTGTTTTTTCCAGCAATACCTCACGGTCTACTACCCCTTCTCCTCTCGACCTCCACCATCCTCTTTTTCCAGATTTCCTTTACGAAAGGTACGCTTGAAACGAACAACGTCAACGCTCGCTTCTTTCTGCATTCCCTTCTCTTTCTTTAGGTCTCCTTCCTCCCTGGATGACCCTTTTCCCAAATTCCCTAGCTGCTGGTCCCCAACGGATTGAAAAGCTTTACCAGAAGAAAAACTCCCTTCTTCTCAGACTTTTCTAATGGGTGGATGGATTCTTTTTCTCCCCTCCTCCTTCCCTCTTCCGAGCGTTCTTGTTTTTTTCGATCCCGGTCTGAGCCCCGTCCCACCCAGTAAAAATGCCTAATTGAAAAACTGCCCCACTTGAACGGTCGAGCGTGAACTCCCCCCCCTGAAACCTCCCTAAAGGCCCCTTTTCCACCTCCCCCCCGTTTGTATTTCAAGGAAAGCCCTCCGCTTCCCCGCGCCCCCAAGATTTATTCTTTTCCTAAATAGTAATTCGTGGCCCAGCGCACATACAACGCGCATTCTTACACACAGCGTTAGATTTTCGAGCCTCTTCACGCCAAATGTAAACTCGCCACTAAAGACCTAGTCCCTGCCCAAACTCGGTCCCCCTTTCCTCCCTCTTTAAGTTCGTACCACCGTGTCGCTTGCAACTTCAATCGTGCTACCACACCCC
>Ga0179593_1388793_pt1 | contig 14880 bp, 9 predicted proteins | sample CZODoug2_1_08_16_FD_185931 | JGI IMG/M metagenome (GOLD analysis project Ga0179593, IMG submission 185931) | Vadose zone soil fungal communities from Angelo Coast Range Reserve, California, USA - CZODoug2_1_08_16fungal (PacBio error correction) | ecosystem: Environmental > Terrestrial > Soil >... | reverse complement strand
GTTTTTTCCTTGATATACGTAGTTTTCCTTCCAACGCTCTAGCCCTGCTATGTTCACAGGATGAAGATTCTCCAACAGTCCGCGGGTATCATATTCGCGTCTTCCCCTCTTCCGAGATCTTATTTCTTGCTGTTCTCGGCTTGCCTCCCCGGAAATATTTCCCCCTTCTAGGGCGTTGACTGCCGATAGCCGACATTTTCAACGATTTACATGGTTCAGTCTAGCAGGGGCCTCTTTACCCCCGCGGCGCTTACTTGTCTTGATGGTCGAACGAGACACTCTACCCCCTTTTCTGCCTGAGATAATCCCTTTTGCTTTTCCCGAGTGACATGGTGTTTAGGAGTCTCCTCGACTGCCGCCCCCCCCGCACACACCGTCTCCCAGTAGTCCATTTCCGCCCTAGCCCGACCGAGACATGTTTTTCTTTCCTCCTTTTTCGCGATACGTAACGTTAAGCCGTCTTCCTCTGTCCCCAAGCTCCCCGCTTCTTTTCGACCCCCTCCTCTCTGACCCGCGATGCCGAGGTTCGTCTTTGTCGGTTTCTGTCGATCTCCTTTCTCTGTGTGTGAGGAGTTTCCGGCACATCCCCTGTTTCTCCTGCCTCGTTTCGCTGCTCTCTTTCTTCTTTTTTGCGTCGCAGGTGTTTCCCTTCACTGAACCGACTTTCCTCGCCTTTTTCCATATTAACTGCTTCAGTCGACGAGAAACTGGACGCCGCTGAGAGGTTTTAGCTTATTTCTTCCCTCTCCCTTCGAAACCTTCCTACGTTCCTCTATTCAGCACCGTCATTGAGTTTTCCCCCCTCTCTTGCCCGAAATCCATCTCCAGGATCGGATAGATAAGGTATAGACGTGTCGAGCACACTTGACTTTTTTTGATCTCTTACCTTTTCTTCCCGCCCACTCTTCTGGCGAGAGTGTTTCAACCTTTTTTCCCCCCCCTCCGCATGTAGTTCATAAGAGCTCCAGAGCCCTTTATTTTTCATACTGACGACTCCCCTCCCCCCGTTTTGTCTGAACCGACCTCTTTTGCGTCCCACTCTAAGCGTTGCCATTCCCATTTAGGCGATGGCGCGTCTTGTTGTTTATCCTTTACCCCCTTCAATCCTGCCGCGCACGCCTCAAACCGTTTTCTCTTCCGACGTGCGAAGCACCTTCTTTTTCACGCGTATGATTTGTAGACATATGCCTAATAATGCGTTTGGTTTCCCCTCTCCTATCGACCCTGATGACGGTTTTTTTTTTCGGGTTTTTTGCGGGAATGCCTTGGATTCTGGCACTAGATGCCCCTCTTTAATGTCAGTCTGACCTTCGTGCCCCCTGACCATGAATCCCCGCTCCTCGCTGTCTTTCCCCACAGCGAGCACGCCTCGATCTTTCCTGAGACGTTTTTTTCGTCTTGCCTTTATTTAATTCCGTGGACCGTCTTTTCGGCTTCCCCAAGTCCTTTCATTTCCAGAGATCCATTTACGGTCCTCTCGTTCTTCCCAGAATCTCCTTCTTCAGGACCTCCAGCAAAAGTGCGATTAGCCGAACCCAGGGCGTCCCGACCACTTCACTTCTTTCCCCCCTAATCTGCCTCTTCAGCTGCGAACAAGTTCTTTTTTTTTAAGCTCGTTGCCCTCTCTCTTGACGAGATAAGATAAAATTGCTTTTTTTCGTCAGATAGTTTCGAGCCCCTTTCCTTGACCCCCCGTTGATGGACTTTCTCGCCCCCCCTACGATAACGAAGAATGTTTTTCCGAGGCATTTAACCCCCGTAGACGTGACGGTCTGCCTTAAGCAAGTCTTTTGCCCTATTCTGCCAGAGCAGAGTTCCGTCAATGGCGCCACTGTCTTCTTCTTAATCCATCCTACTGTACGACCCCTTTCACTTAAGGACGATTCTTTTCGGTCTTAAAATTCTCACCCCCAGTGTTTTCCCATTGAAACGCATCCTTTGCAATCTATTTTGTTTTTTTTTTTCTTCCGGTTAGAATAACGCCTCCCCTCGCCCTCCCTCGTTGTTGCCGTTGCTTCACTGTCGCATGAATGCCCCGACTTTGCTTCCTTTTTTTTTCACATTTGTCTTGTATATTGAACTTGCCCATCGCAGACACCATAATCATGGCGAAATTACCTGCAGTCACTTCTTAAAGTCTCCGACCTCCTTCGCTTAAGTACACTTTTTCTCGCTGAGCCAATTTGCTCTTTAAGTGTTGAGTTAATCGACGTCAGCCGACTGAGCATTTTTCTAGAGATATATCCATCCTGTTGCCATCCCTACAAGTTTTTTTCCCCTTGAGAAAATTACAATAGCCCTGTATTTCCTCTGTCGGCTGACAGCACCTGCCGCTATAAATCTTCCCCCCCCTTTTTCTTTTAAATCCGCCTTAACCCATTATTTTACCAGATGTACATCGTTTTGAGATGTTAGAACCATTCCTTGACAAGGATCGGTCAGATGTGCTAATTTTGACCCCCCTTTCCCTCGCGACGTGTAGGCCCCATTTACTCTGGCGTTTCGCGCCGTGCACTACTTCATGTCAGAAACCCTCTTCTTTTTTAGCTCTCCCTGGACGACGTCCCCCTGCTGATTAGACTGCCTTTCAACTTCCCTTGAACCGAGATCAGCATCGTGCGAAGCTTCCGTGCTGTCTAGCGAATCATGCTTGATCCTCCCCCTTCAAAATCATTATGTCGAAGAATTTTTCTTTCCTTCGATGAAGCGTTCGTCCTACTAGAATTGCCGCCTTGACAATATCTTTGAGTAATTTCCACCAACATGACTCTTACCCCCTCCCCCAGGCAAACCCCCTTTTTTTTCCTGAACCAGTTTCCTAGGATTTTACACGACCTATATGGCGTGAAACATCTATGTTCAGATCCGCCTTTCCCCAGACCGCTAGTTTGAACAGTCGCCCTTCCCATCAATTTACTGCATCAGAAGCTAGGTTCTTCGACCTTCGTTACCAAGTCTGCATCTTATTTTGAAGAGCGCATAACCCTCTTCCCCCCCTATACGTCCCCCCTAAGACTGAATTTTGCACTTTCCTTCCTTTCCTCTTCTAAGAGAAGCTTCACTCCCTTGACCGAGTCGCACCGATTGTATGATGATAGAACGCTCCTATTTTCCCTACTTCTAATAGACTTCCCCCGTTCTTTTGCACACAGAGCGTCAAGATTTATCCTCGCCCCCCCACCGTGTTAGGTTTCTTTTAGAAAGAATAGCGGTTGCTTATCTTTCTGATGTCGGAACCCCACTGATACCAAGTTTCTTCCCCCGCAACTCGATCCTAATGACCTGCAGGCCGAATTTCCCCTTTTAGAAATTGCTTGCCTACAGATATAGCCCCATTGTGCCCGTCAGGAAGGGACTTCCGACCTTCCCCTAGAGACTGAACTAAAGAAAACCAGACTGTGTTCATCTTATTAAAACATTAAGTACCAAGTTTCCCTTCCTCCAAGTGATTTTTCCTTATTTCATATAGAGACACTTTTTTTTTTCTCGTAAAGATTCCTTCCCCGCCACGGATCCCTTTTTTACACATTGCCCGTTTCTGATACTTCCCCTGATAAGCTGACCATTTTCAGACACCTTGGCGAATTAAGTTCTCCGTATATCCCTGAGATGAAGCTCTCGTCTGATGCTTTTTTCCCTACACCTAACACTTCACCGTCACTCCCTATTCTCCTATTTCCCGCCGGTCAAGTCTAAGAAAGTTCCCCCCTCGTGGACGCTAATAATCCTCCCTATTAACATTGTTGTTTTGTGAAGATATCTCCCTCCTCCCTACTTAGACATCTCCCCATGCGCCTTTTTTTTAGTTTCCTGAATGACAGAATCCAGGATTCAAGATGTCCTTTGTCACCTGTTTTGTCTCGGTTCTTCACTTTTTTACCTCAAATTTCGCGCCCAATGGCTGATTCGCAATTATCCCTCTCAGTATGTTTTAATATTTGCCAGAAAGAAGATGCCCTCTAAATTCCTCATCAAGGCAAGGAGAAAGCCCCCCCTCAAATGTATTCCTACTATTTGCGCAGCTGTGTGACCACCCAGCGAATTTTTAGGAGACTTAAGAATTGAAGCACGCCCCTTCCAGGAGATGCCCTCCGACACAACTTTTTTTGATGCCGTTTTTTTGCCTCCCGCGGGGGCATATACCCTTTGGCCCCCTACCCCCTCTTTTTTTGCGCTCGTGGTCGCTTCCCTTCCTTTCAGAATAGTAAAGCATGCGCGCCACCACCCTTCCTTGCAACTATTTTCCGATTTAGCCGAAGCCCGTGCCTCAAGGACGCTTTTTAATCAAGCTAAGAGGGCGTCCTTCATCCCTTTCTCGCAGCCCCCTCACCCCCCTCGAGTTCAATATCGTTATATGATGGCCCCCGCTGCCCTCGACGTACGACCCCTCCTCCGGTGAACGCGTTCTCCGTTTGGACCCCTTGTTCAACAACGCTTTTTTCAATACACCTTTTGTCCTCTGCCGCTACGACGCCCTCCAGCCGCGCCGCCAGAGATCTCTCCTCTTCTTCCTCTTTTTTTCGAAAATTGTTCCCTTTTGACTTTTTGCGATTAGTACCCCTTCCCCTAGCTCCGCCGTTGTAAGGGCCGTTTTCTCGGATAACCTCGGCCTCATTACTTTACGCGCTGGAGACTTCCCAGCGATTCCTTTGCCGAGCGGCAAAATAAGCATCTAAAACCCTTTTCCCTGACATCCTACGTGGCATTACCCCTTCCAGACCCCGAGACGGAGTCCGCAAGATTTCCCAGCCCCCACCCGATACGTCGAGAGTGCACTATTAGGACTCCCCCCTACGACACTGTCTCGGGTTAAAGCGATTCGTCTTTTTTTAGGCTTAAGAATACTTCTTTCCTGCTTGCATCCGAAGTCTTCAAGGTCCCTTCCCGCCGAACTTCTCCTCTTCATCAGCGTGCGCGTCTTTTGGTGAACGAGTAAACCTGCAGACTCTTAGATAAAATTTTTCCTTTTGCACGTTCCATCGCAAGTTTTGTCCAAACTCTTACTTCGTTCCTATCCCCATGACTTTTTTAATCGGCCGCTCCACACTTTTTTCCCATCTGCCTCCTTGACAGTCGCTTTTTTTTTTTTTTTTTTTTGTCCACTATCCTTCACTTCCAACTGCCGTTTTGAACGCTCCTACCTCCCTTAACATGTGGCGAGTGAACTGTAGTCCATACCCCCCTTGTCAAGCGGAGTTAGTCCACCCCTTGCCGCAAGAATTTACATGCATTTTTTTCCCAGCAGCCGGGTCTCTAGACGTCAAACAGACAGCCCGTCGTGTGCCACCCCCGCCGTATTCACTTTCTTTGTAACGGCCATCTTTCTTCATGGGCTCGTTTTCGCCCTAAAGCACCCTGTTGCAATCCGTGCCCACTGTCAGTCACACTTCTGATGCCCCCTCTATCAAGTCTTCCCCCCTCGTTTTTTACTTTTTTCCCTCCCCACTGAAGCTGGCTTTCCCACTTGACAATCTCAGTGTCCGTCCCAAAACTCGAAGATGTCCGGCTCCCCTTATTACCCCTTATCAACTCTGCGCGATCCCCTGAACTTCTTTTCTTCTCTCACCGGCAATATCAATTTTTCACCAACGTAAACCTGCTTGTCTATTTACTTCTTCAGAGGGAGTGCCTTTTACCCCCCCAAAAGCGAAGGCCTGACTTGAGGAAGCAATCTGGAGCCTTCCTTTCTACCCTTGATTTCAAAGATTTTGATGTTTTGTTCAACGGTTACTTTTAGATAAGGAAATATGGTACTAGTGACTAGTACATACGCTCGCCGGCGTTTGTATGACCGTACCAGCATCACGGACATTTCCCTCCGACCAGACTCTGAATGATTCCCCTTTACGCTGAGCGCGGTAATGATCATTACGTCCAACCTAGTATAGGTCGAGGGCCATACGCCAACGTTCAACTTTTTCTATTACAACCTAGCTCTTCTAGATTCTTCTGATGTCTGAAACCTGGCCATTTAGGTCTTTTCCTTTGTCTCCGGAAGTGTGAAGAATCCCCTTCCTCCCCCTCAAAAAAGCGGTGCCTCCTTCTTAGGCCCTCTTATGCGCAAAAAACAATCTTAAAAACTCACCTCCTTTTGTCAATGGACCCCCCATGATCACTACGCTTTCGAGTTATTTTTTTTTTTTTTTTTATTTTGTTGCTTTTTTTTTTTTTGTTTCTTGATTCAGATTCGTTCTTCTCTTTTTTTTTTTTTTTTTTTTAGTTTGTTTTTTGTATTTCTTGGTTTTTTTTTTTTTATTTTTGTTTTTTTTTATAGACTAACGTGTCACCACTCAGCTTTCAAACATCGTCCTCGAGACCCCTCACCCCTCTTGAAGGCCCCTACGGTCCCGCGTGAGACTTCTAGAGTCCTGCTCTTCCTTGTAGTCCTTAGCTGCAGCTTTATGGATCGGCCGACAGCCCTCTGGTTTTCCCCCTTCCCAAATACGCTGGTCCAAGGCTGACTCCGCTAGCGAATCCGCTGATGCTTCCCTGTTGCCCCTTTTCAGGAGTTTCTACCTCTGTCACCACCCCTCTTGAATCTCGGATACCATTTTCCTCCCCTGCCTGTGGTGGGTGCGTCCCACCGGCTTTTTCTTTTTTTTGTCAGGTTTTTTTTTTCCGCTCGCGCAGATCGTTTTCTGGCTGTCTTGAGTCGGTACCGACGAAAGCACGGTTGATTACCTCCACGCTTAGCTTGGCGCACTTCTTGGCCCCCATCCTTATTTGGCGTATTTATTCGGTAGGTTCTACTCGGGCGGCTACCTACCCATCTGTCTTTTTCAAACTTTTTATTCGTGTTTGCCTTTAAGCTACGCGATTTGTTTTTTTATGTCTTGATGTGCGTTTCCCAGAATCGTCATCTGTCAAGGACCCCTCCCCCCCTGTCGTGAAATTCTTCCTTAAGACGGTGTTGACGTCCTCGGATTGTATCTTCTGTGCGGTCCTCAGTCTCTAGCACAACTCCGCGGCGTAGACATTTCTTTTTTGCGACAGACCAGAGTGCATTTTGAGGATTGCATTTTTTTTCTTTTTTTGTCCATCAACACTATCCCTCTTCAAGACGCTGGTTCCCGAGATAGTCCAGCGCAAGCACGAGTTTCTCATCTTTCATCGATTCGTCGACTCTTTCTTTCCTTTCCTTTGTTGTTTTGAGACTCCGTCCTTTTAAAAACCCGATAGACCATAGTCCCTTCCTTTAGGGAGCGTCGTCTTCTCCCCTGACGTTGGCATTTGTCGATTGTTTCTTTCATGTCCCCTTCGTAGCCGAGTAATAACGATCTCCTTGTACGTAGACGTATCCCGGGCGACGCCTGTATTGGTGAGTCTTTTTTGAGCCATTCCCCTTCTCCCCGTGCGTCCCACCTTTAATCACGTCAGGCTGTTCCTGTAGATGACCTGACCCCTGCCGAAGTCCAGGTACTCGCCGGGCATCTCGTGCAAGGCCTGGTCCCATCCCATGAATGGAACTCTTTTGCAGAGTCTTTTTTATCCGAAAGATGTCGGCGTCCATAGCGGATGCACCCCCTTCCTGAATCGGTCCCCACTAATCTTTTTCGATCGATGGGTGCCGCCAAGAGTAAGAGATGCGGGCAAACCCAATTGATATTTTCCCCTTTGTGTTGTATAAGATTTCGACGCAAGACCCAATTGACCAATTGAGCGAACCCTACCCCCTGACCTCCAGCCGAATTGTCCGCCCCCACCCGTTCCTTTGATATTTGATGATCCCAGCAGTTTTCTTTTTTTTTGGTGCCCTTTTATTTTTTACTCCCGGGCAGGGATCGAACAGCAGCTCTTTGTAAGGTCTTTTCCCTCCTCAGGAGTAGTTCAGCATTTGACCAGAATCGTCGCCCCTCCTCCCACTTGAGCACTTCCCTCTCTTCGTCCGAGAACGTTAGTGCGTAGTACTGGACCTTCGGTCGGGCCCCTTCTTTGTTCGGGTCCATTTCTCGAGTCTTGTTGCGTTTTGAACCAAGATGACGATCGCCCAAGGCCACGTTGCCTGTCCCCGCCCTGCTGCTACCCTTTTTTCTTCCGTGCGAGATGGCGGCTTTTCCAGGACCGTTTGGTCTTGTGTTGTATCCTTCCCTATCTATCCGTTTATAACATGCCGTGTCTGCCTATGTCGTCTCTGCAGCCGACCACACTTTTTTGGATCCCCTGGCGCCGCTTTCGTAGAGCTCTTCTCGCCTGGCCGATACCCAGTCTAACCGTTGACGTTATGCCTAGTCCGGAGCTTTCTTGAGCTTTTTCTAATCTGCACTTTCCGATCATGTGATCCCGCATATTCGCCCTATGTTTCGTGACCCCTTCCCTCCAGGCTCCTCGTTTCGGTTACTTCGCCCTGGTAAATTCTTCTGGAATTAGTGGGTTCCCGATAGCGCCTTTCTTCCTTCGCCCGCCGTTTTCGTTTGTCACTTTTATCCTATCCCGCCCCGTTTCCTTCCTTCCTGTGTTCTTTACCCCAGTTTATATCCTGTCGATCCCGGCCGTGCCCAAGCCTCCGATTTTCTCGTACACGTCCCCTCGAGGCAATTCTTCCCCTCTATTAGTTGGCGTCTAGTCCAGATGACCATGTTGTACGTAGTTCCTTTGTGATGCCTCGCCCAGGTGCCTTCGATCCAACACCATGTTTTCGTGCTCTTTCTGCCTGACGCTTTTTTTTTTTCCTCCTTGCGCGGAGGACCGCTTTAGTAGCGCCTCCCCGGCTCCTCCTGCCTCCACCGGTTTGTGTCTTGACACTAGAGGGACCTAATTAATTTCGTTCAGCGACAATCGTCACTTTTTTAGTTCCAGCCCAGGATCTCCAAGATTGGACGACCCTTTTCCAAGGTGTCGCGACAGTAGAGTCACCAGACCTTGCTCGCTCGTGGGACGAAGAGGGTTTTTAGGTCTGATTGATGCTCTTCTACCAGGGCCGATCGTCTACTGCTTTTTTTCGGGAGCGTTCGTTTGGAGCGACTAACCAGAAACGCCTTGATATTTGCCCCCCGACACTCAGGACCGGCCGACCCAAAGGGCGCCAGTTACTCCCCTTCCCCCCTCCGTTAAGCCGTCCCAGACCAGGTAGTTACAAATACTTTCGGTCGTCCAAGTTCCGTTATTTCCCAACGGATGAACTTCAGGCCCTCTTCTTTTCCGTCCCCAGAGCTCAGTGCGTTACCAATGTTCTGCCGAGACTCTAAACAACGATCAACTATTTATCCACCTTTTTCGCCGAGAAAAGGTCCTAGGCAGCTCTGGCAACTGGCCACGCCTTCACCACGTAGTCTTGACCCGCTCTCCATTGTACCGCTACGTCTCCTTTCTTCTCCGCGTTCACCTGCTGAAGATTCCTTTTCCTACGGCTTTATCTCCAGTGTAGTCCCTCGAGAATTTCGTTGTTTTTCCCAGATTTTCTTTATTCCGCGCAGCCCCCCCCCCCTCTTTCTAGGATAATGAGGCTGCGACTGCGGAACCAGCATCATACCAGTTTCGCAGGGAAGGGTTTAGCTTTTACATTTCAGCTTTACAGACAATCGTCCAGGCCTTTGGTATCTCAGCTTTGCCCCCCTTCCAATAAGGGTGTAGGCGTCTTTATGGAGTTCTTCCTTCTCTTTAAGAAGGAAGGTTCGACATTCGGAGAGTGTCTTTTTTCGCCGTCGGCTGTCTCCTATTTAGGACCAGCACCTCAGGCCATTTTAGTAAGACGTTGTCACCTGTCTATGTAGGACAACCGAACCAGCCTTAACCCAGTTCGCAGAATCTTAGCGGACCAGTTCGCGTGAGGATTCTCTCCTCTATCCTCTTTTTTTTCCCCCTAGCCGTGTTTGGGAATTATTTCGACCCCCTCCTCCGCCCTCTATGGCCTCTCATTTGATATGAATAATCGGTAGTGCCCCCTTGTGGTTTTTTATTTCAGCCATTCGCTTTTTCCCCAGTCCTGCTAGACCGGAGGTGTTTCATCTCTGCAATGCGCCAGCCGGCCCTTCCGACTCACTACAACCGTTTGTACCCCCTTTCCCCCCCGTGAGAAGCGAACAGTCCGAATTTTCTTGACTATCTGAAATATTTCAGTACAACCTGGATTGTTTAGAGCCCCCCGCGTGATACCCACCTTCCTCGCATCGTAGTTTCCGCATCCAACGTAGGCCTCCCCTGAAAACGGGCCCCCTTCTACGGGTATCTCCGTTTTCGCCACCTGCGGCAGCCTGCCCCAGGAGTGTTCCGCCGACTTCAGCGAGAGCTTTTCCCCCCCCTTGAGGCCGACCTGCTAAAAAGTATCTTCTTCTCTGCTACATATTTGATTTTAGCACGCCGCGCCGAGCTTCTTTTTTTATTTTAGCCCTGTCAAGAAGGATCCTATCAGGGTATACGTGTCCGGCTTGATCGGCGTTCTCAACTACGTTGGTGACAGGCTTCAATTTAGCTTGCTCCTTTCAGAAAACTTTCCCTTTCCCTTCGTCTTACTTTCTCTTATTCCGGTTTCATTTTAGAATCCATAACCTCCTCTTTTAATTGCTTGGAGAGAATCGGCTCACCTAGTGCCGAGGCGATTGAAGTTTTGCCCTCTCCAGTTCCATCCAGTTGCAACGATCGATCCCTCCAGGCGGTCTCTCTCGTGGAGATTCTGCCCTTTGAGGGACGTCCATTTCTTTTGGTTTTTTGAAACCCCCCCATTTCTTCCTGTCTGGCACCCCTGGCACAGGATCAGCCTCCACGTCGTCATTAAAGCCGTTAACTTTGATCGGCCCCATGACCGAACTCCTCCCTGATTTCCCTTCCCCAGGCCTCCAGAAGCTTATCCCGATTTGGATCTTTCTATTTTCATCTTACTGGATTCTAAGGGTGACTCTGCCCAGCGGGTTAACCACCGCCTTCTTCCCATTGTTTCCCCGTCCCCGATCCAAAGAAGATTCCGTCGTCTTAAGTTTACAATTCCTGCTGACAATTTTGATTCGGAAACCTTTCCTCCCCTATTTGAAGGAATTGCCGACCGGATAGGATGCCCGCTCGTTCTTATTGATGGTTGGACAGCGGACTCCTCCTATAACCTATTTGAGACCGAAAGAATTGTCGAGTTCCTCCACCTGAGTGATGACGCCATGAGTTTCTTTTTCGAGAAACTGCACGCCGGACTAGCAATAGCCATGCCTCGTTTGTCTGAGTACCTAGTGTACCCAACCAACGGAGCTTGCTCCCCCGCTTTCTGCCGTAGAAGTACTTCCCCCATGAAGGTGTTTTTTTTAATCCTGGACTCCCGGCACAACTATTTGGAATCCCTTTCTCGACTGGCATCATCTGAGGTTCCATCCCCCCCCCACCTCTTTTGAATTTCAAGGCGCTATCTTGAGAACATTCGTCATATTTCCCTCTTCTTCCATTCAGGGCCTCTTTTGCCGCGGAAACCGTTCTGTCTTCCCTGACGAAGTTTCCACGACCCTTCTTTCCCCCCCCCCAATGTCATAAGTGACTCTTCTTTCTTTCAGGCATTAACTTTCGTGCAAACCAAGACAGGGGCCTCCTTGTCAAAGTCAACTTTGTGACAGCGTTCGTAATCAGCTGCCTCGCCTTTACGCGGGTAACTGTTGCGTACTCCTTACTTCTCGATCATTAGAGAAAACCACTGTTCTTTCTCTTGCCTTCGCTAGATAGAGCATTCCACCCCACTTCCACCCCCCTGTGAAATCCTGTTTAGCTGCCCCCCGAAATCCGATTAACGTTTCCCCCCCCCCGCTTGCCCTTTTCGATGAAATCCCCCGTGTTCCGGTGTGTGATCGATCGTTTTTTTCACCCCCGCTGAAACCTCCTTGACTCGAAATACTTTAACTTTGCAACCAAGGCCCCCCACGGTCCCCTGTCCCCTATCCGCCCCCGATCTAGCGCGATTCAGCGGCAGTGCCAAAGGCGGCTCCGTACCGGCTTCGACATTCCCAACGATTAATTGAAAGCTTCAAGACCCCCGGATTCTGACTTTTACGCTTAACCCAAATTTTCTAGTGAAATAATGTCACACCCTGCGATGATTCGGTTCCCACTATAGGAATACATTAGACCTGTTTAAGGCGTTGCTGGTGGCTTTGCGCCATTTTTCTACTTCGTAGGCCGCTTTCTGCGACTTGATTTTAAGTGTATGCGATTAGCGTATCCCCCTAAAACTTTTTCCCGTCCCTCGCCTCGAAGCTTGTGCACCATAGTCTGTGTACGTATAGTTTCTTTTCTGCGGATCCTTTCTTCGTTATGAGCGGATGCCCATCCCGACCTTTTTACAAACACGTTCCCCTAAGGCGTTTGTCCGCAGATTTTTCTTAGTTTATCATTGTTCCTTTGCGCCGCTTTGGAGATTAAAAGCTAATCACTCACTTGGTCAAGCAGCTCATGTTCTTGACCGGGCCTGAATTGCTGACTCCTTACGAATCTGAGTTTTTGAAGTTAATTTTGTTTCCCGGACGACCCACGTCCCCCACGGGTCGCCAATGCCTTTTTTACCTCCTGGGCTGCTCCCCAATCGCAGCCTTTCAGATCCTCTTTATGCCGCTCCCCCCAAAATAGCCTACACCGCTGAGGAGAATCCCGTATTCCCCACCCGCGAACGAGGCGTCCTTTTTCTGTTCTTATTTCTCCGTCATATATTTTAAAGACCGTTTTTTGTGAGATCTTCCTCCCCCCGGCCACACTAGATTGATGCTCGCAGGTCGTTCTCGTAGGCCCCGGTAGAAGAGGATGGCATGTCAGAGGTTTGCCGGCAGAACCTCAGTAGATCTCTGTCTAAGAGAGATGCAGCGGTCGTCGTCGAGGCCCTGCCCATCGATCCTTAGATTTGTTAATTAGGCCTCCTCCTTCTACACCTCCACTTTTCACTCCCTTCCTCGGTCCGAATGTAGATGGTGTTGGCCCATCCCACAGTTCGTGCTCGCCGCGTTCCGTCCTCTCTCCCTTCCAATGAGCGGATCTGCGGTCACCCTGAGCGTATTTTTTTCTCTGCCTCTTCCTGTTTTTTCCGCTCCGCACCTCCCCTTAACTCTCCTCTCCGGCCCTGAACAGTTACTCTTTTTTCCACTTAAGCGCGTTTGTCCCTCACCTGCGTCTCGTTTCAGACGTCGCTCTCCAAACCCCTTTCAATCTTCTTATCCCTTCCTTTGCCTTTTTGTTGGACTTCGCCCTCCCCCAGCCCTGAAGCCGTTCCCTGACCCGCACAACCCCCCCCTTCCATCGGATGATTTTTTTTTTCCCATGAGAAGTTAGCATCCCTGTGTTTTGCTATTTTCCGACCTACTCTAGCGTGGTCTATACAGACTATCTTAGATCTCTTTCGTCGGAAGACTTTTTTTCCTAATATCCCTATAGTTTCCCGACGCCTACAAGATCTTGACCAGCCTATAGACCAGCTCTGCCATTTGCGATTTCGTACCTGTTAACTTGGTTTCCTTTTTTCAAGTTATTTTTTTATTTTGTAAGATTTTGTAAGCGGACCCCTCTGACTCATCTCACCAGTAAAGAGACATTGCCAATGCTTCACGCTGCTAGCCGAATTCGTTGATATAGGATGGACCCGTCCCCTGATCCACCCATTGTGAAGTAGTCTTTTTTTAGATCTAGAATCCCTGAGAATCATCCATTCCTGTTGTGTCCATACAGATAAGTCGAGTCATCAAACGTTTTTTTTAGAAAGGGCACATCTTTCTCATTCCCTTCTCCCCCTTAGAGAAGACCCCTTGAACCCAGTTGTTTTCTTAGACCTCTTAGTATATTGTGACTCCTTTTACTCGTAGAGAGTAATCCAATTCAGTATCATTTGACCCTTATTCTTCTTCCCCAGTAGGGAAAGGAGTAATATCCCCGTGAGCCTTTTCTCGTCACCATAAGTCATCAATTTTACTCTCCATATGGAACTCTCTTCTTAAGTTCTCCCGAAGTCCGATCATTTCGCCCCCCCTTAGGTTTTTTGCCCTGTCGATGATGAGACGACAGCTTTTTTCGATGTCTCTCCTTAGTCCTCGACCAGTTTCATGTAACTCCAATCCTGGTTTGTCTCCTTTCGAAGATACTTACGGATTTATTTCACGCTGATCGCGCGGCCCCATCGTCCCCTATGCCCCTATTCCGCCCAGATATCTCCTGTAGAGCCTCTTAAGTTCTGTCGTACCATTTGATAGATCTCCCAACAACGCTCGATGTCCTATTTTCCAGACCGCCTCCCTTGGACCACTCAGGCCCCTCCTCGTCTTCTTCTCCGGAAGGTTTTTGACAATGCCTTCCCGTTTGGATCCCAGGTGCTTTTCCATTTTGTAACTTGTCCTTCGACGGGCAGTGACATCAGTTCCATTTCAGGCCCGTTTATTTCGCTCCCCCCTCCCTTGGCCCTCCGGTCCCCTTTTCTAGCATCCTTAATTCCCCCAGGAAGAGCCAGTTCCGAAGGGTCCCTCTTGCCTTGTTTGATACAGGATCTGTTATCTGTCCACTAGTTCTACTTTTCTTTAAGCGGAGCCCCGTTTTCTTTCCTCCAGATGACTTCTACTTCTCTCTTATCTTGTCGTTTTTTCCCCCCTTCCCAGACCCCCGATTCTTGACTGTCCCGCCGGTAGATAGGTCACCTCTTTCCTAAGGCCTATCGTCTGAAATATCGGGCGATTCCCCTTGCACTGGTCGTGCAACCTTATTCTCCCTTCTCCCTCGTCTCCTCTCCGCCGTCTTAACCCCAAGTTCTTTCTTCTGAGCGACGTTCACCAAGACCCCCGACCATTTTTTACCCCCCCCAACCTCCTCTGAGCCTTTTCGACCTTAGAGGGTCCTTCTTTTCTTTCCTCGGTCCGATTAAACACTTATTTTATTTTTCACTGCCTTTTGCTCCACTTCTTCCTTCCTTCGAAGGCAAATTGTAAGATCATCTTCGCGGCGTTC
>Ga0179593_1793447_pt1 | contig 14881 bp, 19 predicted proteins | sample CZODoug2_1_08_16_FD_185931 | JGI IMG/M metagenome (GOLD analysis project Ga0179593, IMG submission 185931) | Vadose zone soil fungal communities from Angelo Coast Range Reserve, California, USA - CZODoug2_1_08_16fungal (PacBio error correction) | ecosystem: Environmental > Terrestrial > Soil >... | reverse complement strand
GCAAAAGCCCACCCGCCAACAGCCCCTTCACATCCACGATACCCCGTTTGAGACCCCCCCCCTCCCGGCGGGTTCAAGTACTCCTTCTCTGTCAAAGTTTTCTGGATGATCAATAAGCGCGACTTTCCGGTTAGCCAAGGCACCTTTAACGACCGGTTGGGTTTTTCTTGACCGGTTTGTATTGCTGAGGGTTTCTGGAGGAAACTTTTAGTGACAATGTTGCACAGCCGCTGCACGTGCCCTTCTTCGAGTCTCTCTTCCTGTTTCGCCTGCGACTTGTACCCGTTCGAGATGCCGGCTCCCATTTACGAAAGGCCTAGCAGAATCGTTTTTCTTCGTTGTGTTTTCATGGTCGCCACGCCCCCCTTTCTCTTCACCCTCTCCCTCTGGCCTTACCTCTTATCCACGTCAACAGCCCTTTTCCTCATCTTTTTTTTGTGTCGTCCCGTTCTTAGCCCGACGGCAATTAATTCTCTCTTGCCCCTAGGACCGGTGTCGACCTGCTATTTCTCGGGCCCCTCCCCCCAAATGGAAGCCTGTAGAAAGGTCCCCTCGTTTGAAGTCTGCTTTGACGACTTCAGCTGAGGTGGTGACCGGACTGTCCGAGAGGTACTCGGGAGACCGTCCGTTATGCGTATTCCCTCTCTTCACCACGTTTAAGACCATACCCTTTCGGGACGCTTTACCCCCTAGGATTAGTTTGTTCCTTTCCTTGTGTGGACATGACTCGGCCTTGACCTTCGGTGCGCAATCCTACTTTTTTATCCCATGTCTAGGCGGGTCCTTCATCTTTTCCCTGCCTTGGTGGCGGTCGCTCGCTTTAGGCAAACCTGGAGTGCCCTTCCTCGGCCCCACATTCCATTTTCTCAAATCGAGGACACCTTTTGCTCATCCGGGCTGCCTCCGCCAGTGGTTTTTGCATTCCTAGTATTGCTGCCCGCAAGTCGCTTCCGGTTCAATCTGGCGTCCCCCTTTTTTCGGTTTCAATTTCACGCATGGAGAATTTGATTTTTGTGTTTTTTTATTTTCGTTTCAGTTGAGAACATTTCTTTTGGCCACGAAAACCTCCGGAGAACCTTTAGCCTTTCAATCTGTTGCTGAGTTAGTCCTGACCCCCTTGAGTGTTTGTCGTAGACCCCCCTTTCCTTGCGTCGGCGACTCGTAGACGCCCCCCTTATGTTTCGCGGTCACTCTTTCTACTTAGATCTTAGTTACGTGGGCATTGCAGAGCTCCACCGCGGCGCTCGACGACCCTTTAAAAGTCGTCGGATTTTTTGTTTCAAACAAGCACAGCTCGAAATATGGGGCCTCCCTGCCCGACTTCCCTCGTACGGTTTTCACATGACTCTCCGCCTCGGGTGTTCTGACGCGTCTACGCGGGTTCCTCCTGTTGTGGGAAGTGGAAAAATGCCATGTCATCGGCTCCAGCTGGAAGGACCATTCGTGCTTGAGGATTCGCCTTCTCCCGCGGAATATTTCTGGAATCTTCTTTTTGTCCCTAATGTGGATGGACATTGGCTTCTGCTACCGTATCCTCTGGTGCTTCCCTGCTGATCCGCTGATCGTTCATCAGTAAGAAGTAAGTTTTCCCCCCATTCACCCGAGGACAACGCTTCTTTTTCGATTCTTCACTTTCTTCGCTCAAAACCCTCACCGGACAATGACTAAGGCTAGGGTTCCCCCGCTATCTGCACTTCTAGTCTTTGTTACGCGTCTGGCTTTTTCCCTTTGGCGACTGCTCGTCCGCGTAATATCTTCCTGGCGTCCATCCTTCCTCCTTCTCCCTAAGCCTGCGCCATCGTGATACCAAGGCTTGTTTCTCGTCAGCTCGGCGGCGCGAGTGGCGCGAAGAATAATTATTAAGGCGACCCCCCTCTCTTTTTTTTTTGACTCGAAAATATGGATTCCGCACGCCTTCCTCTCGCTCTTGTTCCTATAGTTCGTAACTTTTTTCCCCGCCGTCGCTTTTCTCTCGCCGCACAGGCCATGCGGTAGTGGCGTCGACATTTGCGTCTCTGTGGTTGTTTGCTTCCCATTTTTTTTCTATGCGCGGGCCATGGTCCCTAACATGGCCAGCGCATCCCCAATAAGTTTCTTATTCTTCTATCCTTCCCTGATTATCGTCGTGCGCGCTTTTTCCCCGCCTCCGTTCCCGCGTGGACACGACCGCCCCCACACCCCCCCCCCCCCCCCCCCCCCCCCCCCCCCCCTGGAAGTCTCCCTTTCGCCCATCATTTTCTAGTCCCCGTGACTGATTTCGTTGACACGCGCCATGGCTGTTTCTGTCTTTTCGCAGCAAGTCTTTTTGGTTCGCGGATCGGAAAGCCAAATTGGGCGGATGGACCCCTTAATTTTTCCTTCTCCTCCGACTGCGAATAACTCCTACGTATTTGCACCTCGACTTCCTGGTTTTTACCTTTTTTTTTTCTCTCTCCTTCCTCCCGTTTTCGTCCGGACTTTGCTCCCGAACTTAGGCGATCCCGACTTTATGGGTGCAGCGTGAGGTGACCCTCCTTCCTTCCCTTGGGGAGTTTCCGATCGCGCCCCCCAACTTTTTTTCTCCAGCGGCCTTCCAGAAGCCAAAAGCCATGGCGCTTGAGATGTCACTGCCCAATCATCCCCTCGGCAATATCGAAATGATGGGACTTGGATCGGTTATTTTTCCTCGGTACGTTTAGGACCTTTTTTTTTTTGCGGCGCCCGGTATGTCTTTCCTCCCTTGGGATAGACCGTCCGCTCACCACGGCCATAACGATGGCTGCCAATGTAGGGGTTATTCGACTCCACCGCGTCTCATTGCGCACAGATTGACTCCCGTCACTTCCTGGCCAAGTAAGCGCATCAGTTCCTTCCTCTTCTTTTCTTCGGAACCAAGGTAGCACGATACTTCCCAAATCTGCTCTCCTCACGGCGCGGCCATATCTTTTCTCTAATCTCTTCTCGTCTTAAGTAGGCGTCGCCGGCTAATTTCGCGGTACGGGCATGACGAGCATTTCGATCCTCCATCCCCTCCCCCGATGTGCAGAAGAGGACATTGCCCTTCCCTCCCGGGGAGATGACTCCCCTTCCAGAGGTTCCCTATTCTCCCGGTGACGACTTGAATCGCCGGTCCAAACCCCCCTCCCGTCTCTCCATCCCGATCAGTCTTTTGCGACTCCTTTTTTTTTCGCTCCTTGTTCACTTCTGGGTTGTACGATTTTAAGTGAAAGCTGCCTTCGAGCAGGCGTTGTTCTTCGTTCATGGGGATAAAGAATCGGGACTGGAACGAGCGCGTTGGGGGTGTGAGCTGCAAATCGTAAAGGCAACCCTCACCCTATACATTTTAACGCTGTTCCTCTCCACATTAATGTAGAGAATTTTCTGGAACTAATAGCAGCCCAGATGACGTCTTCGTCCCTCACTTCCTCTTCCTCCCCGTATACCCCGTTTCTTTCAGCGCCCCCCGCTGTTGATGACTTTTGAGCGGCATGTTTTTCGCCCCCACATTCTTCGCTACGTCTCCTGCCTTGGCAGCTCCCCTCGGTGACGACTTCTTCTTCAGCGCAGTTTTTTCCCTTCACGTCGGGCGAGGTCCCCCTATGCTCTTTCTTCCCCTCTTTTTTTGCGCCCTTAACGCCCCTTTAGTCGTGTAGCGCGGTGGCCGTCCTGCATGTCCGAACCTATGAAGGCGGATTCTGCAGCATGCTGGAACCGGGGCGACGATGTCCTTACGTTTTTCCATCGGTCCCCCCTCGAAGGGTTAGCACAGCTTTTCCCCGGCGCAATCGAGCGGATGGCCCCCTAGCTGCCCCTTTTTTTCCCACCCGGGTTCCGCCGTGAGGTTAGGACTGGCCCCAACGGAGGAAGCTCTGGTCCTTTTTTTGCAACTCCAACCCGCTCGTATCCCGGTGTTGGCCGCGATCCCTCCCAGAGCCCCCCCCGGTCCCTTTTTTCCCGACTTTGAGCTTACTTCAATAATGTGGGGCGGGCCACCCTTCAGGCCCAGCACCCGCTGTCTTTTCCGCTATTGTCTTCTTGTTTTGGTTTTTTGCCGAACATTGTGGCGAAGCGCCCTTACCGCCACAAGGGCTGGACGATGCCTGCCGCCTAGACGTTGCTGCACCTTTTTGCTTGCGCCCACCGTGCCCCCCTTACTCGTTAATGTTCCACACTTTCGGCATTCATTATGGGTCAGTTTTCCGACCCCTGACGGGACTCTGCTGGTGTCCACGCTGCAAGTCTCCATCTTTTATTCAATTTTAACCTTTTCTCCCTTCACATTCTACTAGTACCTTTCCCTATTCCCCCCAATGGCAGCGTGCGCCGCGCTTCTTCCGTCTTTGAAAGTGTTTCAGAATGGTTTGCGTGTAAGGCTGTTGTGGTTTCCTGCTCCCGTTAGTACTTAAGTTCCGTTTTTTGATGCTCCTGCCAGACGGCTACTCCACTGTAGGTGCGTCACGGCGATTCTGGGGACGTTTATCTATACTAATGTTTTGAAGACAGAAGCTCTCTGGTGTAGCCTGATTTATTTCGTGACAGGTTTTTGTTTTTTTTTTTTTTTTTTTTTTTTTTTTTCGGGTGAGGGATCCTTCCATGAAAACACAGCCCATTCCTTTTGACCGCGCGGATCTGCTCGGCCGTCGACCTTAATCTTTTCTTCCGTCTTCTTCCGTTCCCCACAAGAGTCGCAGGCTCCACAGGTCCGTTACGTATTTCATCATTGTGCCTAGATTGCATGCTCTTTTTTTGTTTTTTCATAATCTCTAAAAACGAGTTTCGTTTCCCAACCCGGGTCCCCGCCCAGCGCCCTTTGTCACTGAAGTCTGCTACCGCCTTCGCGCTGACTCGAACCCCCTTGCCAGCTAGTCTGCGCGAGAGACTTCCTCCCTTTTTTTTGGTCAATGTCAAGTTCAAGTGTGGATCTTGGCGGTTTTTCATTTCGCACTTTCCCACCCCCCCCCCCCCCCCCACCCCCCCCCCCCCCCCCCCCCCCCCCCCCCCCCGCCCCCCCTCGTTGTTGTGGAGAGCTCTGCACGCCACAGCACGACTCAAAAAACGATTGTCCTTACGTTTCACCCCCTCCCGGGCGGTGCCTCGGGCTCTTTTCTCTTTTCAAGGTTTTCTGCTGATTCAATACGCGACACCCTTTTTCCAGGGTATTTCCTGCTTCAGTTCTCCCTCATAATGGCTGAGCGACCCGTGGGTGGGGGTTGGGTGGGTCTTTTTCTTGGGTGGCCGGAGGAAGTTTTAGCGTAGTGCACTTTCAAGCCGCTGCAATTGTTTTTTTTTCGTCCCAGTTTTTGAAAATACGTCTCTTTGTTCGACGTCTTCTTCTCCAGACTTAGGCTCGAGATGCGTTCCCCATCCCTTCACTTTCCCTCCTTCGCCGGGTTTCTTTGAGTTGTGTGTTTCCCTACGCCGAAGTAGAAAACACTACAGTGAATCATGTCCCCCGTATAGAGATCCATTTTCCCTATCTCCCCTCTCTTCCGTAGTGTGTCGCCGTCTGCCTTTCCAGAGTTTTTTGCCAATGTCCGGGCTTGCAGGCCCCACGGATGTCACCAGCCTCTGATTCTTCATTAGTTCACCCTCCATGCTTATCCGACGGAAGTCTTAATAGCTGCGGCGCTCTGCCTCCTCCCCTAGGGTCCGACTAGTAAAGAAGTTTCTTTCGTTCCTCGATATGATGATTCCCCATGTACTTGCGCTTTTAACCACAGTACGAAGTTTTTTCGGGTCCCTCCCTTCCCTTAGGGCTGAGTCCTGCTCATCTGGGGCAGAACGAGGCCCGCACGTTTTTTGCGATACCATTCCGAAGGTGAACTAGTTCTGCTGCCTCGGGCCTACCCTTGTGGCGGCTCGCGCTCTTTTGGGCTTCCCCTCCACAGTAACCACACCCCCATTCAATAGAATTCCGGGTTTTTCTGGTGCTGAACTACGCCAGTTGACCCCGTCCACATTTTACGACCTGCCGCAAGCTCAGCTCAGGGGACATAGTTCGCTTCGTTTTTCATTCGCAAACACCCGCCGGGTCGAATCCTTTCCCCCTTTTTGTTTTGAGTCTGCTTCCCACCTTCTCCTTCATTTTCCTTGTTGGACGTGCTAACCTAAGGGCTCACCGTGGGTGTTCAAGCATGTCACCTCATCCGGCGTCGATTGGCGCTTTTCAGGATTTTTTTACACTCCCCCGCGATTTTGCGGACGGCGGGTTTCCTTGTTCATGTTGTTGCTCGCGAACTCCGGCGCTCGTAGTAATCAGGAGTGTGGGTGCATGCATAGGCCGCGCGCTCCCTTCAGACTCTTCAAGTAGTATGGGATTTTTTTTCGCTGTGCAACCCCCATGACTAAATTTTTTGAGCTCCATTCCCTTGCGGCCTGTTAACCCTGGGAGACTTTCACCGTTTTTTTTATCTTTTGTCTTCTCTCCCCGCGCTCAGCTACGGCCCACTGGGGGCTCAGGACTGCCGCTCAACCCTGCCCGGCGAAGCTTCGAAAGGTTCTTCTGTTTTTTCTTGAGGAGCATTCTTCGCTTTTTTTGTCTTGTTTGCCGTTTTTATCGTCCCCCCCTATTTTTTTAGAATGTTTGCGAGGACTTTTTTTTCTGCTACGTATAGGTCTGGTTCTCCCTTTGCGACCGTTCCCTGCCCCGTAAGAAGTCTCCCCATACAACGGTTGCTCGAGGACATATTTCCATTCCCTCCCATCGCCAAGGCCCCTTACGCTAATCCCTCGGGGCGGCCCTTTATTGCACGCGCGTTGTCTGATTTTGTAGGTTTTTTTACGGGAGACTCCCTTTCACTTTTTTCTTTGGCCATGCCCTTACGTGGCTTCGTCTCTCTGCGTGTGGGATCCAATGTATTGACTTCCCGGAGGCGCCGCTTTTTACCGGAAGAGAAAATCATCATTTTTGCCTCCCGCCATATTCATCGGCCGTTTTCCCTTGACAACTCTTCCGGCCCGATTGTGAATGATTACCCGCTTGTTCTATCGACCTGCCCGCTAGGCGCCGCGATTGCCCTTGTTTAATTTTTTCCTTTCTGAGGCATCTTGTGTGGCGCAAACTCCCTGTTTCTCTGCGTCGGTCCGGTTCCCCCTACACCCTTACAGCGCAGAAACTACTCTATTTTTCAGTCCTTCTTTCCGCGTGATTATCTTCGCTCGCAGCGGAGCATCTCCATTCCGTCCCGAGAGAATAGACAAGTTTCAGTCTCCAAGTTCGAAAGTAATGTATGATGCCGTCTTCTGTCCCTTTTTCCTCCTGGCTTTTTCTTTGGACTGCGCTGGACCGACTCCCTTTTCTCGAGCTTTTCCTATCCCATTGGCGGTTTTTGGACAAGAAGGACGGCTCTCTCGACTGGCACATCGAAAAGCTCGCTTTATCGAGCCCTCTGATATCATCTATTTTTCTTGGGGTGGTTTCCTCTCTTCCTCTCGAAAGGAGCGACGTGCAAGACGTGTCTTTGGCTTTTCCTTCTTTCTTTTGATCCGTCTGTTTTATCCAGCCACATTTTATCTTTCAGATCTTTGGACACACTTCTTGCGGTCGCATGCCAGACCAAACCCCGGAGAGAGAGATGTCAACTCTTTTTTGCATTTTCGAAACATGGCCCGAACTTTTGAGAATGACGTCTATTTTTCCTTCCTGGGGATTTGCAGCGGGCTGCCCCTCTGTAAATCCCGTTTTGGCCTCCTTATACTCACCCCGCAATACTTAGTGGTTGCTTTCCCTGTTCTCATCCCCTCTGCATCTCCACGATTCCTGTCTGCCACAAGATGCGCACCATTCTCCGCTTCATCGGGCTTTCGGGCGCCGGCTACGTTGGAACCCCCCTTAACCGATAGGACCCACGCTTTGGTCTAGACCTCCGCCGCCCTCTTTCGTATAAGCAAGTTTCTCCGCGATGAAGGATGGCTACGAAAAAGATCTATCTGCGTGCGCCGAGAAGAGGCGCACCCCTCCCCTTGCTCACCACGCTGTCGCAGAAGGTTCTTTTTCTTCCAACCTGGGCTGGATACGGCAGCGTAAATATCCGCGGGGGAGCAGGGAACGACCGGAAGAAACCTACCCCCCCATCTTTTTCGAACCAAGACGATCGTTCAGAGATTTTTAGTTGATCGCCCTGAGGTCTTCTGGGTTGTAGAGCTAGGCTTGAACTGGCCTCGCACGGTTTTTTTCAGCGGGGAAGGGATAAAAATCCGGAACTTTCCCCTCTTCGGAGCTTTCCAAATTCGTAACAGGCAACCCCTCCCTGTAGCTCCCTGTCCTCCCACATTCATTTTCCCCACCCCCCCCCCGATGAAGCAACTTAAACGCTTCCGCAGTGAGATGCGATTCATCAATGCGACTCAGAAAGCACGTCCCTTCTTTTTCGGGGCCCCTGGAGAGGTTGGAGCGGAATTTTCCCTCTGAACCCTCTACTTCTCCCCTTGCGGACCTCGCCAGACATCCTCCCTCGTGATAGTTGGAGGTGCCCAGTCGTCCAGCCCTTGTCTTTGCTTTTTTTAGGCGAATCCCTTTCCTCCCCTCTCCATCTTTCGAGCTGTGTTGTTCTCGTTCTCCATTCCAGGAATCCCGATATTCTTCGGTCAGCGAACCTCGGTGGTCCGTCCCTTCACACCGGAATTCCGATCCTCCTGTAGACGCTCAGCATGAGTCGGACCCCGACGCTTCCAGGCACTTCCTCGTACCAATTTCTCTGGCTTTCTGACCAAGCTCCCGCGCAACTGAGCGCGGATGGAATCCCTTGCCCTTCCACCACGTTTGAGTGTAGTTCAGTGCCCCCCCTTCTCGCCTGCGGGAGTTCAAACTCTGACTTCAACCCCGGATCAATTATAAGGCGTTTTTCAAGCGTAGAAACGCGCCCTTTGATGTCTTCCTGGAGATGGAGGCAGGTCATGTTCTTTTTTCCCCCACGCGTAGGCAGCACCACTTAGCTCCCTCGATTGAGTTTCCTTTGGTTCTGTTAGAGTGCAGAACGCCCATTGTTTAAAGCCGCGCGCGAACCGCCCCCAAGGGCTTGTCCCCGATGCCTGAAGATAGGACCCTTATCTTTTTGTCTTTTTTTGTCACTTTTGCCCTTGATAGTATGCCCCCCCGGCCTTTCTTCTCCTATCAGTTCCGTTGTCCCGAAAGTATGCGGATTACTTCCTGTATGTTGTTGTCCACCGCGCACCGATAGGGTGTAACGCATATTTCAATTCGGTCCCCAGTACTCCTTTTCCCCGTCGTCTTCTCTCGGCGAGCAGCGATGATTCTTTACCTTGTGTTTGCAAGATGGACGTCCGCGTTCAAGGGGGAAAGCTGTCACGTGGCGCTCGTTACTGAAGTCTCCCTCTTCGAGGCTCTGGAAAGACGGCGCCCTCCACTGTACCTCCTTCATCCCTTGGCATCTACCCGCCCTTATTTCTTTTCGGTTGCCTTTTCCTCTGATGGTTCTACCTTTTTGACCTTCCCCCACACGAACTCCCCAATATGTAACCCCCCTTGCTGGCGGCAGTTCAGGCGTCTGAAATGGAAAGTTTGCCGCATCTCCCGAGTAGGGATACTTCCACTCTTGACTTCAAGCTCCGTATTTCACGTACGTCTTTTCGCTGCCCCTCCCCCTATCTGTGCTGTGCACCAGGTTTCCAGCCCCTCTCGCCCCCCTAGCATAAACACTTTCGCTCCCCCATCGATCCGGGGCGGGGTCTTCCCTTTTCCCCTGATTTTTTTCCCCCTCGCGGATTTTCAATCCCAGAAACCTTTGCAGCACCTTTTCTGCGCCTTCTCCTTTCGCCCCGCCTTTGTTGTTGGTCACCCGTTGCATCGTTGTCTGGTTGGTGTGGCGGGGGTCATCTATCTCTTTCCCCGTTGTTTTTTCTGCAAACTTTTTCACCGCCACAGCCCAACTCCCACTCCTTCGACACCCATTGACAACCACTCCCGTGAGGGGCTAAGTTTTCTTCGCGCAGTCTTGTCCACCTTTCTGGATGATGCAATCAGTTTCTGTGCTCCCAGGCCTTTCAGTCGAACGAACCCTTTTTCCTTTTCGCGCTTGGTGGGGGGTTGTATTGCTGAGGTTGCGCTTGGAAACCGTTTTAGCTAGTTTCTGGTTCCAAAGTCCATTTTTATTTTTTCCCCGTAGCAGCTCTTCCCTTTGGTCCCCAATTTCTCCTGTTCTTTCCTTTTGTGTCCGTATCCCGACTCGCTCTTCGGCTCCCCATCCCGTCCGAGCAACTGCGCTAGTCCCTTCTTGGTTTTCATGCGTCGCTCCCCCGGAAGTTACCCCCCTCATCTCTGTCAAACGTCAATCATGGACTTCTCTTCCCCTCCGCGCATGCGCACCTTACAGTGTCGTCTCCCGTATTTTAAGAGCCTTCTTCCCGGCACCCCTCCCCCTGAGCCGCCCCTTGCAGGACCAATTTTTTCCGCCCCTTCATAGTCTCCATTCTCGGTGGCCCCCCCTTCAGCGCCCTGACAAGACCAATCGCCGCGAGCCTCCCCCCGAGGCGGCCCCCCGTGTACCTTTAGTAAGTAAGGTTCTTTTTCTTCCTTTCCCGGGGCCCTTGTATGCGTCTTCAACCATTGATACTCGTTTCCCCCACAGCCTACGATATTTCGGACTTGATTTTACCCCCCCCCCTAGGATGAGGTCGTCATGCTCTTGTCATGATACGAGGGACGGTGCCACAAATTGAGGCCCTCTTTTTCTGCGTTGAAGGCCGTTTTTTTTTTTTCCTCGAGCCGGTTCGCCCTTAGTCCCCATTCTCGCCAAACATTACCCCCATAGCCTCACATACGCCTGTACGTGTGGGGGATCGTGTTTTGGTTCACCGCTCTCTCAAAATTAGTGAAAATGCCCGTCCCCTCTCCTTGACACGCACTTTTCTTTTTCGAGAATAGTTTTTTTGACCCTCCATCCGTCCTGGCCATTGATCGAGCGGGGTTGAAGTCGTCCCTTTTTCTACACCTTCCCAGTTCCCTTGCAGTTGCCACGGGACCTAACATAAGATAACCCCCGTTTTCCTCTTTCCCATCCTTGATGCCATCGCAGAGATTTTCTCGTTCCATTTTTTTCTTCCTTTCGAACTGTTCCTCCCATGCCCCTTGAAGGAGGGAATAGTGGTCTCCGCTTGATGCTAAGGGCTTCCCGTAGTCAGAGTTCAGTGTTACTCTTCCTTATGTTAGCTCGACGAATATCTGTAAAGTACGCATTTTCTCTCGGCGGCCCACAAGATACGACACTCTGGGTTTTCTCATTTTCCGGCCAGTGCCATCACTTAATGGGACGACTTTTTCTCAATCCTCTCTCCCGCCCGAGTTCGCTTTTTTCCTCAGTTTCCGCTCGTATAGTCCCCCTTCTGCGGGCAGTCATGGCCCAATCCGCTCAAACATCTCCCCGTCTTTCCCTCCCCCAAGTTATCTCGGGCTTGGGTTTTTGAGCCTTTTTTTTTTCTTGACATCTGTGGGTCTTTCTCGTTCTTCTTCTCTTTTTTAGACTGTGGTCACCGAGAACACCTTTGCTTTTTTTTGGTGTTTCCCGACTTCGCTAACGCGCGCTCGGTTCTTTTCCTCTTTTTTCATGACCCTCGAGGAACAATCCCTTGTCGAGGCCCATCCTTTCCCCTTAGATTCTTTTACAACACGGACTAAAGGAGCTAATCTCCGGTCGGGCACCTTTTCACTCTTTCCGAGTTTTTGTCTGATTTTTCTTACGGGAGTTTCCTTCTTCACAGAGGGCCTATCTGCCCGGCTTTCCCCAATGGAATGCTTACCTTCTGCCTCCTGATCTGCGCCCCTTTTTCTTATGGCTATTTCGGAAGAAGCGGCATTGACGCTTTGTACCGGGCACGTTCCTCTTTCTTCCGGCTGCCTCCATTTTATTTCGATTTGACTTCCCTTTTCTACCCTCCCAAAATCTGGCGGCAGAGAAGTTTCTATATCCCCCCCTCTTCTTAGTTTTCCGACCCCCTTAGCAGGAGAAGCAAAGCGACATCGCGTTTATTTCGGCCTGTGGGAGGCATCTGGGGTTTTGCTCCCATGATCATCTTTTTCTGGCCCTTCTCCCCTACCTTTACAGCGCAGCAAACTCCTTTTTTCTTGGTTGGTTCTACTCGCTTTTCCATTCTGCGCTGCTAGGCGCGCAGATCCGTCCCGCAGACTTTCCAATAGACCGTGGCAGTCCCCCCTTGGTTGCCATATTTCTCTCCTTTGGTCTGAGTTTGCCCTCTCGCGCCATGGTTTTGCTTCTGGACTGCCGCCTGCACCCTGTTCCCGCTGACTCAAATTGTTGCTTGGCAAGAGACGATTTCTCCCCTCCACGCTTTCAATAACGAGTACGTCGAACTTTAGAGCCATTTGATCTCCTTTTTTTCCTCTCCTTCATTGTTTTTTTCTTTTTTTCCTTGCTCAGTGAAAGTTTTTGAGCGGACGTGACAGACGAGTCGTTATTCCAGTAGTTGCTGAGCACTTCCCTTTTTCATCCGCCAAGGGATCTTCTCGATGGGGCCCCCCCCCAAATTCCGTCTTCTCGAATCGTCCTCCCCCCTCCCAGCATTTCTCTCTATCTTCTTTATCCGGCTGGGCCCCCCCCAATATCGAATGAGGCACGACACTTTTTGACGCCCACTATTTTTTTCTACTGCTCTGATGCGCAGCGGCCTGGCGCCAGAGCTTGATAATCACGGAGATTGATTCCCTTGACTCCCCCCACCCCCCCCCCCTCCATTTTCTTTCTTCTCTTTCCCCAGGTTAGGGCCTGACCCAGAAGAACTCCCCGTTATCCTTTCCCCCCACCAGGCTCCGCAACTGTCGAATGCCACGGTACAGAGAATAGGGCATCCCCTTTGTGCGCACCTAAGCCCGATAGGAACAAAGAGTTTAGTCTGAATACCTTTCGTCCTTTTTTCGGGAATTTTCTTGGGCGCGATGAAGATCTTTTGAAGAAAACGTGCCCTTTTTCCCTTTTAAAGCGTCTGCCGGCAGAGAGCCGATCCCCCACCGGCCAATTCTAACAAGCTTTTCGCAGAGCATTACGGGAATCCTGTCCTCCCCCCTTTTCTTCAGAAGGCCTCTTTACCATATTTTCCGGTGACGAGACCTTTTTTTTCTAATCCCGAACCCCACCCTCCCGTCGACAACCTTACGATCGTGATCCGCGGTGCGCCCTCTCTCTCTCCCCCCTTATCAGTTGGCGTTTCTGCTCTCTTCCCCTTGAAAGCTTTTTTCTTTTGATCAGCCTGTGTTCATAGCGGTTGTTCAACTTCATTTCTTGCAGTCCTGTCCTCTCACCTTCGTCCGCCAGAACTATAAGTAGCCATGCCATGTTTCTCCCCTCCTGTCAGACTTGAAAATAAAACCGCCAGACACTCCTTCCGATGTTTTTCTCTCCGACATCCCCCTTTTCTCACCTTTTTCTTCTGCTTCGAGAAAGTGCCTTGAGCTGCGTCATTCCCTTTTCCCCCTTTCGTATACGAGTGTGAGGACGTTGCGGCTTTCCGATCTCCTTTTTCCCCCCCTCTCGGTGTGAAATTTTTTCCCCCGGCCAGGAGTTATTCTTTATCCTTCTCTTCTGATGGTCGAAAGATTTCTCCTTTGCTTTTTTACCGCCTACTCCTCCGATATTCGCGGCTGAAGCTTTTCCCCTTCTGCCAAGGAAAAACTAATTCGTCCCCCTGACTCTTTTTTTACTATCATCTTGCGTACTTTTTCACCGGTGGAGAAGATCGCCTTCGCCCGGCAGCGTACCCCCCCTGCCGAACCAGCCCTGGAAACGGACCCCTCGCGGTCCCCCCCTCTATCTGCGTGAACACCACGGGTTTCGTCCTTCGGTCTTTTCCTGCCCCTGAGGAAGCGCGCCACCCCTTTTTCTTGAATCACCACTTTCTCTATCACATTCTCCAGGGTTTCTGCCACTCCTCTCTGCAAAGCTCCAACGGGCGATTAGGCTAGGCTTTCCCCTTTCTTCCTCAACCTTTTTCGAGCGGCACATGGCTTTGGCCTGCACCAGAATCACCACCTGCCATGTGAGAGATGGAAGGTGGTTCGTATCGGCCTGCACCCGCCCCCCTTTTTACAGACCCACGCCACCCATTCGAGGCCTCTTTCCCCCGCCTAAGGTTGCTCACTTCTTTTCAGGGTCTTTTTACCGCGTGCCCGCATCCCAGTTCGCGACCCGTCTCTCTCTTGGTCCCGGAAAGATAGGTATCTAGGTTTTACCCCCTCCCGTATCAGTGTTGAATACGCATATATTCCCTTCAGTCTCCCTCCCTCTCGTACCTTTCCTGTCTGAATTTTCAGCGGGGCGCAGCTCTATCCGTCCCTTCTGAAAGGCCCCATTGAGGTTTTTTCCCCAAGTTCTTTTCTTCTTTTTTTTGGGTCCAGCCGGTGGTCCTGCAAGTGGCTCTTGTCATTACTTTGCCTTTCCGGGCTCCTTCCCGACGGCGAAGACACTGTAAGGCTTTGCTTGTTTTTCTGTAGTCTCCTATCTCCCCCTTCTTTTGGTTGCAGAAGATTCGATGTTCTAATTCCTGCTTTTTGATACCAAGCAATCAAAATATGTAACCCGGCGCCGCGTCTTCTTTTTGTTTGTGGATTTCCTTCCTAAATGTTCCTTTTTTCTTCCCGATGATTAGGGATTTCGGACACAAAGAACTTCTCTTTGACCCAGTTAGCCGTCTTTTCCTCCGAATGAGCTCCTCCAGCTTTTCCATGGATGGCCTGTTACATTTCCAAGTCCCAAATTCTCCTTCCCCCTCCTTTACTTACCCTTTGTCGTCCCCCGAGATCAGGGTCTTTTCTTGTGCCCTTTTCCTACCACTTCTAGTTGCCTAAACTTTTGAAAGACAGAGTCTGCTCGCAGACTATCCCCTCCTTTTTTGGTCCCCCAAATGTTCAAGTCATAGTTTTTTTTGTTTCTTTTTT
>Ga0179593_1484168_pt1 | contig 14881 bp, 13 predicted proteins | sample CZODoug2_1_08_16_FD_185931 | JGI IMG/M metagenome (GOLD analysis project Ga0179593, IMG submission 185931) | Vadose zone soil fungal communities from Angelo Coast Range Reserve, California, USA - CZODoug2_1_08_16fungal (PacBio error correction) | ecosystem: Environmental > Terrestrial > Soil >... | reverse complement strand
GCAGGGCCCCACTTCCCTCCTTCATTGACTACGGTATTCTTGACCCACACCCCATTTCTCCTCCCCAGTATTTCCCTTGACGCCTGACAGGGCTCAGTCCTCGGAATGGAGGCCCCCCTCGCAGTTGTTTTTCAGCATTACCAGGTCCCTAGAGTCTTCGAATCTCCTAGCTTTGATCTCTCCCCTTCGACGAGTCGATCGATACGGATCCCCTCTGCCCGACCACACCGAATTCTTCCGGCACCGTCCCCCCCTTAGTTTCCCCTTCGTGAACACGTGTGCATAAAAAATAGTTGGATCTTACCCCCTTTCCCCAGGGCTCCGTCGTCGTTCACTCTGGTTTCCCTCCTCCAAATTAACAGGAGCACGGGTTCGAGTTCCCCTAGGGAGAGAAAATATTTTTCCGCATCAGGATTCCTGCATTTTCTCTGCAGGATGATTAATTGTCGATCCCTCTCCCCTCCTTCCCTACCTTCAAGAACCCTGCCCGACTGGCGAATCAGCCAGCTTTCCACACACTCCCCTACTGGGAGTCTAGTTTAGCGTCTTTTTCTTTGTTTGAGTTTCAGACAGCAAATGTATTATCCGTCCACCTTTCCTCGTTTCTCTCTCGGTTAAGGTAGTCTTTTCGGCAACCGAACCACTCCAATAGTTCCTTTGATGGAGTTGGGAATGACTTCCCTCCCTCCTCCTTTTGCTCTCTCTCGCCAGAATGCACAGGCTTTCGCCACGTGATCTGTTCTTTAAAAGACAGTCCCCACATGGCGTTCTCCCTTTTCCCCTCCCTGATCGAAGGTTTGAGCACCCTCTTTTCTGCAAAACTTTCGGCGATCCTCCCCTCAGAGTTAATGTTTTCTGCGCCACCTCGATGCTTCGGTTTGAGACATTCATCCTCCCTGTTTTCCCTTTGATTTAAACCCAGGATACCAGATTATAACCTCTACCTTTCCCTTCAAATTCCAGCCCTCGTGTTTGCCCGCAGAGCGCGGCTTTTTTTCTTCCCCCAACATCTAAGCGAGGAGGGCCGCCTCTTACGTTTTGGAAGCCGTCTCTTTTCTAGATTTTAGTGCCGAGCCAGGAGTTTTATTTTAGAGATCTGAGGAGAGAGTTCTTTTCCGAAAGATTCCCCCGTGAGAGCCTCCCCTCTCAACTGTGTGCAGCATGTCACACGTAAGCATTTTCGAGGACTTCTCTATCCAGCTGGTGGATGCTGAGAAAGGACGAGCGTGGGAAATGGCCGTACTCAATCTATTTAGGCGGGATTTGAATGTAGCAAATTATACCTCCCCTCTCCGGTGCGTGGATATCGCTACGAGGCCGATCTCTTTGTTGCGACATAGCAACACTGACCCCTCCTCCCCCATCCACCGAGGAAACTTCCAGAAATCTCCCTATACTTCCGGGGGCGCGCATCCAAGAGCCCTTTGCCGCCCCCCCTCTCTTTTCTTTGTCCCCTGGAGCTCTACCCTTTTTCCCCCCCCAGCCCCTCGTTCTCTCGAGAATTAGGTTTGTGTGGTAGTGAAAAAGACCCCCCCCTGGGGTCTCCGGTGCTATGCCTACAGGTTTCGGTCCCTCCTTTTTGACTTAGTGGGTTTGCTCGTGGTGGACGATGGGAGCGCAGTCCTCCCTGGTCGATTTTAATCCCTCACTTTGCAGATGTTTAGGTTTTCTTGGCCGGTTGATTCTTATTACCCCCCCCGGATTGTCCGGCTGTCACTTGAACTTTCCCTCTTCTCCCCCCCCCTGAACGCAAAAGCCCATTTTCTTATATTTCCTCATTGGCCCATGCGGCGACTTCTCAGATGATCAATGAGGCGCCATTTAGTTTTTCCTCCTCCCCCTCCGTCCCCCGTTCTCTAATCGAGACTTGAAAATGGTGGTCTACGACAAAAAAGCCTGCCCATCTCTCATTCCTACTAAGTGTGGTTGTTGACTTGATTTTCTAGATCCCCACCTTTTCCATTATGTTTTCCAGACGTTTCATCTGCTGGTGCCTGTGATTTCGCAAATGGCTCCTTTGCTACACTTTCAACGGTTATCCTGATCCCTTCCCTGCTTCCTCGCTCTCTGGATTTTTTTGGTCCGCTCGCTCAGACCCGGGCGTAGGTGTAGTGGCCAGGGTTTTTTTTTTTTTGGGCAAATTATACTGACCCCCCTTCTTTTTCCTAAAAGCCCTGAACCCTCTCGCCCCCCCGACAACCTCTACATCTCGGCAATTCGCTTATCATCTGCGCTCTTTCCCGTTCTGATAGCGCCAACCCTCCGTGCCACAACCCCTAGTCACATCCGTTTTCGGCTCGCCGTGGGTCGCCGGGGTCCGAGTGCGAGTCGCCCTTGTTTTTTTTTTTAAATACGCCGCCAAACATCATTTTTTTCTTCCTACCGCGCGATCGGTTCTAACCTTCCTTCAAGCGCCGCACGCTTCAAGTTCTACTGTCATGATTTATCTCCTTCCCTTCGATTTTATCCTAGGAGAAGAGTGAAGATTTTCTGCTGAATCCCTTGATGCCGACTAGATATTTTTCAATATAGAGCTTAGATTTTCTCTGGTCAGCCGCAGGAAAATACTTTTTCTTTTTTTCTCCCTTCTTTTACGGAAGCCCGTACCTCGGAGGTTCATCGAATTTGCGGAGACGCCTTCTCCATCCTCCGCCTCCAGTTTCATGGCTTTTCTATTTTCACCCTGCTGAAGTTCTCCCTTTCAAAACGGTGCTTGGCACTTTTCTCTCCCGTCCCGCGATCAGCTCCAAGGCTTTCCTCGATCCCTCGTTCCGGTTATTATTGCCGCTCGCGACCCCTCTATCCCGTTTGGCTCTTTCCCCCCCGACTTAGCTCGGCGGCCCTTCCTGCAAGGCGCCGTGAGGGTAAGCCAAGAACTGGCGCTTTTCCCCCCCCCCCCTTTTTTATTTTTTGCCATTCGTTGCAGCTTGGAAGACTCGTCTTCCGAACGATTGATTATTGACCTTCGAAGCGCACCCACAGACTTTTTTTCCTAGGAGTCAGGCTCATCGGGGCTCCAGAAAGAACATGATTCCGTGCTTCGAGTTTTAGTGGCTTTTTCTACCGTCTCGTCCGCGGCTCGAAGTCCATCCGGTAGATACTTCCCTCCTGCTCGGTGTGCCCTTTTTTAGACACCCCCCCATATCCTGAGTTCTCCCCACGTAGGCTTCTGAGATCGAAAGGAAAGGATATCTTAGACATCCTGCCAGTGACCAAACAACATGCACTTCCTTTCCATATGAGGGATCAAATTAATTAAGGTTGACGCAGATTTTTCCGACTCCGCCCCCCCGCTTCTCAAGGCCCGGTTTACCCTTGCTGCCACGCTCCCCTCCCCCCCTCGACATTCAGCTCCTTCCATTTCAGCCTATGATGGCAGCTCGGCATTTGGAATCTTCGCGGAATCGTCCGGTCGTTCATTGGGAGTTTTTTGCAGAGTGCTGCCACCTCCCCCTCCGCTTCCCCCGCGAATGGCTGGCAGCCTCGCTTGGTTTGGCCACAAGAATTTGTTTTCTTTTCCCGTGAGACATCAAGTGATTTGTTGCTCCTTCTCTTCCTACTCACAGCTGTTCCCCGTATGACTTTACCATGACTAATTGGTAACCACCCCTTTTTATTCAGTGTTGAACCAATCCTGTCTTACCATTTTTGCTATGACGAACTGACTTCTTCCTTTTTCTTTAAGTGTCCACTCCTCTCTCGGCTAGGGCAGGCAAGGGAGCGTAACCACATTTGCTGCGAAGCTCTCCCTCTGATCGAGACCTTCCCCTTCAAAGATGAAACCACGGAGGGAGCCCCTCTTTTTTTCCCCCACTTTCCGTTTGCGGACGCTGATATCGCAAGGCAAGTTTTCCTGCGTTGTCAAGAGGTTTAGCCTTTTCTTCAAAGCATGCCGCTTTTTTTTATATATTCGGTCCCCTCCCCTTCTTCTTTTCTCTCCTCATGTTTAGAGAGATGCAGGGTCCCACCGGATGACGTCGCGGCAATGCTTGGCTTAGTATTCGCAATAACATCCCCTGTCTTTTCTTTTTTAGACTTTTTTCCGCCTTGACTTTTTTTCCAATATGTTGATCCCTCCATTTTTTCCTCTTATGCAGCTCGGAGTGATAGAGATTACTTCGATCCGTCTACAATTGACCGTTCCATTGACTTTCAATATCTACTTGGCTGCTCTCCCCAAACACGTTTCCTTCTTCCCCTTCCTTCAACCCACTTAAGCCCCCCGTACTTTCCCCCTTTCCATGAGGATTCAACGTGGTGGTCCCTGAGGTGCCATCATACCTTTTGAAACCCTTGTTTGATCTCTCCTTCCCCCTTTCAGGCGAAACAGTACTCTTTCCCCCTATGGGCGCAATTATGGCCGAAAACCGTCCCTCTTCTCGAACCCCTTTTCTCATTCCTTTAATTGGCACGCGATGCCCTCCCTTCCCCCTCTGCACCTAATGCACTCCCTGACGACCTCATCGACCAATTCACACCATGACGTGCACATCATTTGTACCTTTAGCCGGCGTTGCCCAACCCTTAGCCATGTATAGACTACATACGAGTACCATACTAGGGCTTTTTCCTGGTCGTTCTCTTTTCGGCCACCATTCCATGACTCCCCCATATGTTTATCCTCATGTCGTTGTTTGGTAGAGAGCAGGTTCTAGACTCGGACTGGTTCTTTCCCTTTTTTTTAGCCCAACACACCCCCCCCCCCCCCCCCCCCCCCCCCCCAACCAATCCGACAAAAGTGCCCTCCATTCTAGATGTTCTCGACCCCAGGGCCACAAACTAGCGCTTTGTCTTATGCAGGAATTTTTCTTCGCTTACCGTTGCCTTCTTCCAAGCTTCCTGCCACCGATCCTGTTGTGATTCTGAGAAAATCTATTATTGCTGTAAGTCCTTTTCAGATACTCGCGCCGCCCCTTTCCAATTATCTCATCGTCGTCTCGGTCCTCCTTAGCGAACCGGCAAACCTCGTGCCACCAAGCTGTTTGTTTTCCCCCTCCTTTGCTATGTTGGCTTAATCAAAGCTGCTCCCCCCTTCGCAGGATTTTTTTAGCCTTTCTAATTCTGTGCCCTTCTCCCTCTTTGCTCGTGTCGGCCTGCGTCGATTCACGTTCTTGCGGCCCCCCCCTCTCGGGATTCCTTTTGTCCTACGGTTATTTTTTTTGGACTCCCTCCCCCTTTCCCCTCTGTCAAGCCTTGTGGTCGAGTGGCGGTTTTTCTTTCCCCTTATGATGCTGATACGGCGTTCCCTTCCCCTTTGTTCGGATTCCCCTGCCTCTTCGAGGGTGTGAAGGACCTACTTTCGTCCTGTCAGCCGTTGTGCGCAAGTTACGCTATTTCCTGTGCCCAACCGGCGATTCCTACTGACAGAAGAACGGCCCAACCTCCCTTCACTCTTTTTTCATAGACGTCGAATTATTCGGCCTCACTTCTTTATCCGCGCCCCCCCCCCCCCAGGGTAATGTTTTGGCCGCCACTTTCGTTGATCCCTCCTGTAGAGTTACGAAGTCCTAGTGTTTGTGTCTTGCGACTTCTTTAAACCCATTCACCCCTTTGTCGAATCTCTTCGAGCTGAACCAGTCAGAACCCTCCTTCTTTTCTTACAAGCCTCGGATATGTTGGCCGCGTTGTTGCCCCTTTACTGTAGAGCGTTCCTCTTGACGCTTCATGTTTTTCCGCCTGATTTCGAGGTGTTGGCCCGATTAACTCTGTGTGTGTAGGAACCCCTCCGGACTTGAACTGTTCTTTCCTCTGCTCAAAGCCCCTCTTCCTGGTCTTCGGCCGAGCCTCTTTCTCCGCTAGCGGCATCTCCGATGGCCGATTGATGAATGCCAGAGCGCCATTGCGATTCCTGCAGTCCCCCCTTTCCAGTTCTCCCACTGTCTGCATTTACGGATCGTCCCCTTTGTTTAGCGTTTTCCCCCCCTTCCATCTCTCTCTATCTCTTTGTTTTGAGAGATTCTTTATGGGAACCCTTTTTTTTTGAAGCTCGCACTTTTTCTTTTCCCGCTTTCTGCGAGGCTTACCTGATGGTATGATCGCACTGGGCGTTCTTCCTCTTTATCAACTGGCTCCTCTTTAGTGGACGCTGGCTTTTCCCTTTTAGGTGAGGCTGAAGGATTTAGGGACCGGTTCGCATATTCTGCCGGGAAAGTTATCCTCCTGGACCTATGTCCTAAACCCCAGCCGCCTCGCCCCTACACCTCTCCCCCCTAGCAGGACCTGCCATGATAAATCAGCCGCGGAACTGATCGACATTCTTTCAACCAAACCTCTACCGTTCCCCCCCCCAAAAAAGATCCACTTACTTTCGCGCTAAGCAGTGTGGCGCAGGTTCTCTTGATGTGGATATTTCCTCGTTTATGGTTCCTTACCTCACGACCTCCAAACTTTTTCTCCATTGTGAACGCGAAGAGGTCTGGGATAACGAAATGAAAGGACGACTCCGGAATTTTCGCAGTGAGATCACCTTCCCCCTCTTTTTTGAAGAGGATTATTTAAGTCACACTAGTTGTTCTTCGGCGATTTGTCTGTCCCCCTTTTCTCTTGGCACTTCTTCTTTTTCCGATTTTTTTTTCGACCCCCCCTCCCCCGGGGCACCCCTACACCGGACCCCACATAGAGTTGCCCTTGCGACCACCCAAGCCTCCCTGCCCCTCTTTTTTTCTCCCCCCCCCCCGCCCTCAACGATCTCCACTCCCCCCTTCGGCCCCCCCCGCGCCCCCGCTCCCCACTCCACGTCTACTTGCCACCCACGCAGATCACCCCCCCTGAACCCCTCCCCTAACCCCCCGGAACACCACGCAGAAGCCCCACCTTCAACGCATTCCGCCGAAGACCCGCCCCTGCGCGCGTGATACCCTCCCTCCCAAACAAACCCCCGGACAGTTGGCCTATTACCCACTTTCCCATCTCTGTGCTAGCCACTCCTCCACGCCTTGACCCAACGGCTCGTCCTCGACAGAAGCACTAATGTCCGCCTCGAGCTTACTCTGTCAGATTTTTCAATTCTCGTCGATTTTTTCTTTATCCCCTCCTTTCGCCGGCTTTCTTTTCTTTTGTACGCTTTTTTTTTTTTTGTGTGATGTTTTTTAGAAGCCCAGGCCCTTTCGAGCTTTCCAAATTTCATTCTCATTTTTCCCCCCCTTTCGGTTTGTCGTTTATGCCCTCCTTAATGATCCGACTCTTCTTTGTGATGCCTCTTCCAGTTTTTTTTTTTGTCCTCCCTCTATCTTTCTCTTGCGTCCGCCTCACTCTTGGCGCAGAACAGAAAGAAACAGGTTCAGTCTTTGACGCCGAGATGTCATCGATTTTCCGGCTCAAGCCTTCGTCTGTCGAGAAAGCGGAAGCGCGTCGAGAGGGTGTGTTCCGTTTTAGTCCTAATTCCTCTTGTTCCCGTGCAATTCTTCCACGGCGCTCGTAACATAGGCACAGGAAGATTCTTCTCCCCGTCTTTAAGTTCAACCGGAACTTTTCCCTTCTACCAGATTCTTCCCGTCTGTTTTGCACAGAAAGATACACGCATGAACACAATTTCTACCGCCCTTTCTTGAAGCCATTGCCTTCTTCAAAGCTTCCCCCATCACCCTGCTCTCTTTTTTTTCCTCCTGGAGTGCCTTAATTTGGGACTTGCAGCTCAGGTCGCTTTCGTTTCCTTTCTTCGTGACTCTCGTTGCTTTGTCCCGTCTCTCTTCCCCCTCCCCGAATAATAGAGCCGGATCCATCCTGCCGGTTGCGGAATGAAGATGGAGTCCCCTTTTATCTTTTTTTTTTCGGGACCTTTTCTCGGTTAAACTCCACATTTCCCCCTCCCTTCTGATACCTGAACTCTGGCCCCACCACTTTTTATCCCCTTTTTTCACCAGCCAGCTACAATGTTTGCGCTACGTTTTTTTTCCTCCTTCCTTCTTTCTTTTAGTACGATCTACATCGATAGTTGCAGGGAGCGGACTCCCCTTTTCTAGACGGGCTTAGCGGAGTTTAGCGCTTTACCCTCCCTCTCCTGAAATTCTCCCTCCCAAACGGGGGTCAAATTTTCTCTTTTTCTTTTCTCGCACGGTTAGACTGGCCAGACGGGCGGGAGAGCGAAGAAATACCAGCGCACCATTTGTTTTGTGTTTTCTTTTTTCCTTCTTTTTTGGTCCCCTTTATATATTTTTCTTCACCAGCCCTTCCTTTTTTTTCTGAGTTTAGAAGGGAAAAACAGTATATCCGGCCATGCTTGGCGCTTTATGCCGACTCCATCTCCGCCAGTCTTGTTGCGATAGCCCCCAGGGCGAGTACCGTCCTTCCCTTCTTCACCCACATTTTTTCACTTCTCTTTTTTCTATCTTTACGAGTAGTAGCTTACTTTCTACATCCCGTTCTTCATCTCATTTTGCCACCTCTTGATCGATACGGCCGACCCCCTCCCCATTCCCCGACTGCGTATTTACGTACCTTCCAAAATTAGCTTTCCCCTTTTTTTTACACCCTGTAAGGATAACAAAAATGTGTTACATGAGTTACCTTCCCTTTTTCCTTTACCGTTTTTCCACCCCCTGCCTTTTTAGCTATTAAGGCCCCTCGAACGGCTCAAAAAGGGTTCGTTCCCCTAGGGAGCGAAAATTCGGCCGCAACAGCTTCTTGCCTTTTTTTCACCCAGATTTAGGTAATGTCTCCCGCGATCCATCTCGTCCGCGAACCTCCCTCCCGCCATGAATCCTAATCGCGTGCTTCGATTTCCCGGCCACGTATCATCCCCCCCGAGTTCGTCTGTATCTTTCTCGTCCGATGAATTATGCCATTCCTCGTAGGTAAGCGGTTTGCCGGATCTGCTCTTTTCCCAAACTTCTTTTTCCCCTCCCCCCGTAGATAAGGTAGTTGTTGTTCACGTATGCTGATTTATACTCGCCTGGGACCCCCTTTTTTTCTAGCGATCTTCTTCTTCCAACCACCCCTTGTCGAATGATGTTTTACGCCCGAAGGGCCAAATCGCTGTCGTCTGTTTAGCAGAGTATCCGATTTTTTTCTCCTCTCAATCTCTGCGGTAACCCCCTGCGTTGCGTACCCCCCCCAGAGGATTCGGATTGCTTCTCTCCCACGTCTGCTAATCTCTCATTTTTTTCTTTTTTGTAGCAAGTTGGACTAGACTCGTAGGGTTCGTCCGACAATCTAGCCGAAATCCTTCCCAAGCCCTTTTTTCCCCAACTTAAAGAGTGGTTTTACGCAAGTGAGGCTTGATCTTTCCTTTCCCGAGAACTGCTATTGCAGTTTGCCGCCCGATTAACGTCTTACCGAGCCGAATCGGCGTCTGCTCTAGGCATCACGATTCTCCTCGATTTTCTACGAGTCCGTTTGTCCCCATGATCGCTCGATGTAACGCTCACCTTTTCTGGTTTCAAATCCTCCCTGTTTGGTATTGTCTTTTCATTCTCCGATGAGGAGGATGAATAAAGGCGTCGCAGTCAACGGTTGAATTAGTTGATCCCTCCCTTTTCCGCTGGTGGAATTTTCCCCATTCTCGGCAGCTGAGACGATATTTCTTTGTACGAGAATCCACGAGAGAACCGGGAATACGTGCGACTTCCCTCTTCCCCTCCTTAAATCCCAATATTCAAATCTTCGTCTTCTTACCTCCTGGATTCTCTAAGCCGGCCCTGAACTCTCCCTATCAGTCCTTCTCAAAGTTCCTTTTCAGGCCCTCATGTGCTTTCCTCCCAAGACCTACGTCAGAATTCTCCCCCGAAGCCCCCTCTTTTTTTTTAGTGAGCCTCTGACCAGTAACATGGGAGAGTTTTCCTCGAGGCTTTACCTTCGACCAGCCGGTAGCCGACCCGCCCCCCTCTCAGGATTTGGACCGTCGGTTTTGTCCTCGTGTGGGGGTTCGACGCATAGACTTTGTCATGAGACGTGCCCTCTATGAGAGGTGAGGCGATGCTATGTTCTTTTTTAGCAAAGTTACCTTTGTCCCAGTCCCCACCCCGGCAAGATTAAAGTTTCCTGCCCGGGTATTCCCCGAGAGATCGTAGCCTAGCCCCGCTTCCCCCCTAAACTCCCTGCCTCTTTCTTTTGACAGCTCGAGCGCTCCTTTGCATGACTCACTAGTGATCACCGTCCTGAAAGCGAAGGAACCATGGGGGCCCCCTTCCTTCCAAGATGTCATCCCCCCTCTTTTCCAGTTTTTTTTTTTGAGTCGATGAAGCAGCTTTCGCTCGCACACACTTATGCGCTTTCTGCAGCTTTTCTCCTGATGGATGCGGCATGATCCTCCACTTCCCCTGAGGTTTTTTTCGTTCATTTTCCTCGTTCCCCTATGATCATGTTTCGGCTCTACAGCGGTGCGCGAGCCGGTGCCAGGGCGTGAGTTGGTTTTGCCCCCCCTTTTTGAATTTTTCTTGTCCCCCTTTCAGCCGGAGGCTCCACCACGACTATCATCGCCTCCACCCTAGACATCGGGGCCACTCTCCACCCTCCCCTCTCCTCCTCTGACCTAGCACTCGTCCCCCCCAACAACATATTCGTTAGTTTTTGAGGACACTTTTTTTTTCTCCAGTTTTCCCCTTCGATGGGAGTACGGTTTGCACTACGCTTTCCGACACAAAAACTCGTCCTCTCCGCCATCTTCTTTTGATCCCAATTATCGCCACGACAGGAACCTTTGCCCCCTTCGCGCGGCCTTTCTCAGAGCCTTCTTGTGGAGTGAGCTCGGTCTGGAAGGATTGCTTTTTCTGCTGCGTTTTATCAGGGATGCGCTTTTTTTTTACTCCCCCGCGAGCAATATATTTCCCACTACCGCCGCCTAGGAACTGAGATTATTAGCACATCCCCCCCTCCCCTCCCCTTTCTTTCTCAGCCCTCACCTTTAGACGTAACGTCTTTCCATCCGAGAAGAGGTCTTTGCGTAGACATCGACACCCCCCCCATGAACGTTGGACAGAGGAACAAGTTGATCTTTACTTCCCCGTTTTCCGATAGAAGCCAAACGGTCTTCCTTCCCGATTTCTCTAAATCCAGATGATCGACTCCACGTGACGCCGACATCAGCGCGCTTAACTGACTATCCTGCCGGCTTCCCACTTATTCCTCAATTGTCTCTGTGAGACGAAAAAAGAATACGCCGGTCACACCCCCCGAGATTGAAATTGCGTCTTGTTTTTTGGTGACGCCAGCTTCTACGCCAGTCCTCCTTGATCAAGTGAGCGAGCACCTATCTTCTGTGCAGCCGTTACGTTCCCCCTCTCCTCTCTTTTCATAATACATGTCCCTCTTCGCACCGCCAGAGGCTTTTGCATCGTCCTCTTTCGCTTGATAATTCTTTTCCGTCTTCCTTCCGATGAACGAGATCCCCGCTCACGGACTGGCCAGGAGGGTCGGTTAACATCTCGAATGGGCACGTTGTTCCCTTTGTTCGCCAACGGCCATGGCGATGTGAATCCTCCTGATGAAACCCACCGCCCTGCTTGATCAATAAAGATTGATTCGTCCTTTTCCTTTTTTTACCATTACGATTCACAGCACGGATTCCTGGAGGATACTCCTTGTCCGCAATTTTCCCCTCAGAACCCCAGACTTCCGTCTTCCCTGGCGGACGCTGCCGCCCCATAGGTAGTAATGGCGTCATCTTTCGTCTATATGCGACGATCCCCCTCCAATTTCCTAAGTTCATTTCAGAAGTCGATACTTTCTTCCCTTTATTTTTTCCCATAGGGGCCTTCTCCCCCCCTTTGTTTGTGAAGTCTTCATATTCTTCCCCCATTGTTTCCGTCGTTTCTGGGACTTTTTTCTCTTCCTCACTTTTTCACCAAGTTGTAGCTCCCTTTTTCCCCCTACTTTTAGCTTCCCGCTTTCCTGTGCGGGAGGTCGCGCCCTTACAGATCTTAGTCAAGGGTGACTTTTTCCCCTGGAGCTCCCCTTTATCGCTGAAGCGAAGATCGATTCCTTTTTCGTCGGCCCCTTGATTTTCACACGCGTTTTCCATCTGGGAAAGGTCCCAGGCGGACTCGCCCTGGGATATCGCAAGGTAGATGGCGGGCTATTCCTGAATGCACTACAAGAAACCTTTTATGGTTTTTTTAACCTATTTCCGGTGGGCTTTTTTGAGTCACTCCTCGACTCATGCAGGGTGGGGCCCCCACAATCTGATAGTCGCTTTGGAGTGGTCCCTCCATTCCGCCTTTCTTTTTTCCCTTGCTCTCCCCCGGGAGATTTTCCCCTCTTCATCTGAACCACCTGAGGTGTTTATCTCGATCTTCGATCTCCGATTATTTTATTACGAATACGTCTGCCATTTACGATCCTGAACTAGCCTTCTATCCTATTTTGGGTTTTTTTTTTGTTGGGTGTTTTGGTTCCCTTTAGCCCCCCTCCCTTTCCAGCCACTGTGAAGTAACGTTCACACTTAATCCAAACAGTAGTCTGGCCCTTTTTGTAAACACGGGTAAAGAGTCCTTTTACACTCAGACCGTTGCAACAGATGTGTCTCCTTTCCCGCACTCTCACCCGGAGAAAACATTTTTTCTTCCCCTAGTTGGTTTGATCCAATGGGCCGCAAAAGGCATCGCATTATTGAGAAGTAGCTCTTAGAATTCGTCCTTTCCTCTCTAGTAACCCTCTCCCCTCTCTCAGACCCCTGCAAGCTGGCGTAACCCAATGCTCAATCCCAATTTCTCTCCCCTCCCATGGAAGGCCACTACCTCCTCCTCCCGAATATGCTTTCCTTGTAGCTTCCCGCCCCTGACAATTAGAATGACACCTTTCTTTTCCTCCCGCCTTTTTTAAGGAGTCCTATTCTCCTTCCTGCCGGCAACCTCACTCTGACAGGCATGTATGGGTGTTGGACCTTTCTTCTACAGAACCTCTCTGTCATATTAGCTCTCCCCTCTCCTGCCTCACTTTCCTAACCCCCTCCGATCGACCGCAGGGCCCCACCCCTCGCGAGCTCGTAAGAAAGTTACTAAGGATTTGATCTCCCCTCTCCGGGAAGTTTCACCCCTTGCTCTGTCCCGATAGAGATCTTTCTGCCCGCAACTGCTGTTGAGGAAGAGCTCAAGATTGCTACTCCTGTCCAATTATAGCCTTCTTTCGTCTTTGCTTTCCCTATTCTTGATAAAAGGCGTGCCAATTCCCTTTTTTACCGTCTTCGTGGATGGTCCACCGGCATGCGAGAGGTTTTTAACCTGAGATAAGTTGGGACTTATTCCTTAGACCGTGACTTCCGTAGAGAGTAGTTCCTTTCGTTCGCAGCAATCGTGTCGCAGAGCGCGCAGATTTCGGACTAAAGATACACCTTGTGAACTCCTTTCAACCAATGGGTTTGTGTTGATCTCTGCGCAGCATCCGCGTGGATTTGGAGTGAGCCCCCGGCGTATTTCAGTACACCCCCCCCCCCTTTCCTCTTATGATCCCTTGACTCTTTTCTTCGGTTCCTTTTTTTTCCAGGGTATCCCGCCTCCTAGTTAGTTGCGGCCGTAAGAGCCCAGATACTCGACGAGAAACCACCTTCCCATCAGGTACATTTCAAACCCCCCTGACCTCCAATCTCCCCGACCGACCGACTGACTGAGGAGACTTTGTTTTTTGTTTTTTTTTTTTTTTTTATGTGGCAAACTTCTCTCTAGTATTCCCCACTCCTGCGAGTGCCCCCATACCTCTTATCGTCTGTACATCGAGACAGGGTTGAGGATAGTTCCACCCTTCCACACAAGTTTCTATCTATCAATTCCTTTTTCACCAAGTACGGCGTTTTTAGCCGACCTATAATTGACCTTGTTGGTGCGTGGTTGACTGAGAGCAGTTACTTAATTTTTCCTGGCGATTTCTTAGAATTTGTAGTGTCCCTTCTATAGTCCCCGGTGTGTGAGTAAAAAGAACTCGTCTCTTCTTCCCAGGGCAACGGCTCCCCAGACCTTCCCGCAACTGCGTACATTAGGCCTCGAGGATAAGCTTCCCCAGACTTTTTATATCCGATCTCCGATTTCTTTGACTATGCCCCCCCTTTTTCCATGCCCCGCCACCCGTGGACATTTTTTCTCAAGCGCGGCTCAATGGGGGTCCAAGCGATAAACTGCACATCCCTATATTTAATACCCTCCGTTGTTTTGTTGCTTCTGGCTTTTCAGCCTTTTTGACTCCTCTGCGATCCGCTCGCTTTCTGCAGTTCCCGTTTTTTCCTCGTCTTTGTTATTTAGGGCGACTCTTGCATAGTCATTTTTTCCCCCGTTTCCTTTATATCCTTCTTGCCGGCTCCGCTTTTTGAGAATTCCCGTTTTTTCACGGTTTCGCGTTATTCTGGTTCCGACAGTACTCGGGCTTTGTTCCTCCTAGAATAAAACCAGACACACCTCCCTACCCCCTAACGTCACATCAATGACTGTCCCCCGAGTCTCCCTTTTTTTACCCATTCGTCCCCCCCCCCCCGCTGCCCAAAATAGCTTATCGCGTTTTTCCTAAGCCTCTGGGCAAGGGTAAGCTCGACGGTTCATGACGCTAGCCCCTTTTGTTTTTAAATAAGCCTATCCCCCACACGCGGCTTCGATTCGCTACGAGGGTTATCCTGACAAATTCCTCCTCAGCCCCGGGTAATTTTTCTGTTCCTATCTCTTTCAGGGCCGGCGGCCCGATTGGATCATCTCGACAGTAGTGCCGATTTTTATTTCTGAGCACCTTCTTTTTTCCCTCTCTGAAGTTTCTTGATCGTCTTCAAGCTTTCTATCTAAAGCAAGTCAATGAAGCCGGAAGGAGCTTTCTTCTTTCTTGCCCATAAACAGCCTTCCCCGTGGGATATCGAATACCCTTGACGCACGCTTTCATCCCCTGCGATATCCCGCGAGCTTCTCTCACCCCACAAATTCGTGGATGTTCCCCCTTTTTTACTGTTCTAGTGCTTTTCCTTTCGCGCTCGCGA
>Ga0179593_1445585_pt1 | contig 14881 bp, 17 predicted proteins | sample CZODoug2_1_08_16_FD_185931 | JGI IMG/M metagenome (GOLD analysis project Ga0179593, IMG submission 185931) | Vadose zone soil fungal communities from Angelo Coast Range Reserve, California, USA - CZODoug2_1_08_16fungal (PacBio error correction) | ecosystem: Environmental > Terrestrial > Soil >... | reverse complement strand
TTTTATCCTTAGTTGGTTCTTCCCCTTGGACGATCTATGATTTTTTAGTGCCCCACCTAACCCGGTAATTCTTCCCCCTCGATCCGTTGAGCAGATCCAGTGCTGACTGGCTCTCCTTTCACTGTGAAGACCTTTTTTCTGTTGTTTCATCCCTGGTAGCCGCGCGTACTGAAGGCCCCGATTTGCGAAGGATTCCTTAAAAAGGGTGAGTGGTATTTCTCTCCTAGTTCTGTTTTTTGTTTTCCCATCTCCCCTGGTCTTGCACGATTTCCTTTTCTTAAGGTAGGGGTTCAATACTGACTTGGGATGGTGAGTTCTGGGGTAGAAAAGTGCTCGGGTTTTGAGATCCATTCCCCTTTTAGTATCTCCATCCTCCTCTTCTCCGAGAACAATGGGCCTGCCAGAACTCTCTCGAGCGCCTTTCCCCCCCGTAGCCTCCTTTTTTCTGCTTGTTGTTCCCCCCAGACCCTCCCATTTGGCACCATACTCGCTGTTTTCCCCAGTTCTAAAGTTCTCCTCTAGTTTTGTCTTTGACCTGCTGTCGCTCACTTACTTATTCAGCTGAATTCAGTATTTGGCGTTGTCCCAACTAACAACGTTGATTAGGAATTCATTTTAGCAGTTTTCGAAGATTTGTTTTCTCAGTTGTCACCTCTTCCTTATGGGTTCTTCCTTCATTTCTTAGCAGGATCCATCATTGAGTTTTTGATTTTTCCCTTCTCAAGGCAGGCGGTCCTCTCGGAAATGCCTTTCCTTTCCGCGTACGTATCCACCACAGGATTTTCTCATTCAGGCAAGTAGATGCTTTAGCGTTTTCAGGCCAAAGACCGGTCTGCGCAATTCCCTTCTCCTTTCTGGAGGTCCTATCCCCCCCTCCCATTCTTTGTCTTGACGATATATGTCGGCACGTGGTTGGTCCTTTTTTTCTTTTTTACGCTATTTTTCCCTTTTTTTTTTCACGTTCCGCCATGCCGTCATTGGTTTTTTATTAATCTGACTAGTGACTAATTGTTTAGAAGATCGACCTTTGCCCAATCCACCAGTTTACTGTCCTTTATCTAATAAGTGGTTTTCTTATCCCTCTGTTCTTTTGCAAAGTCCCTTCCTGGGGTTGGTATGTTAGGGGATATTCAAAGTGGAATGGGTGCGTCGTTCTTGGTTTCTTTTTATGGTTCGAGTTACAGGGCTGTGTATATCTTTTTTCTCCCAAAAGATGATCTTTTTTCCCCCCCTCTCGAACTTCTTTTCCCACTAATAATGGTTACCCTCATGTCCAGTTAGTGTGGGTTGTCAGTACCTCCTGACCAAGCTGTTCCCCCATCTCCCCCCCCTAACGTAATCCTTCGTTTTCTCTCCCTTCCCCTCTTTCCACAATTAGGTGAGGAACGCAATGGCCCTTGAATGATAAATTCTGAATAACGTCCTCCTCCCCCCTAATGTTGTTTAGTTTCCCCCGTTTTTTGTTCGTTCTTTCTGTGCCCTTTTTGTTGGAGAGGCTGTGTAGGTATTGGGGCTTGGTGTCCCGGCTTGCCTTTATAGGTTTTGGCAAGGTTTGCAACTTTTTTTCTGTCTTTTTCTTTCGTGAGCTCGCCCCTTCCCCCTTCCTTCTAGAGTTATACGCGTTGTCCAGTCTTCCGGCCTCCCCCTCCTTGATTGAGTCCAAGGTTTTTTTTCTGTGGTAGAAAGCTTCAGCTGACCCCCCGCGAAATTAACTAATGGGGACTATCCGATTTCCATCCCCCCGACGTCATTCCTTTCGCTGCGCGTGTCTACTCCTGCATGAACTTGGGGTGGGTCCTTTTCCCGATGTGTCTCGAGCCTTACCCCATCCCTTTTCCTTCCCGGTCGCACTTTGAATTTTCTTCTATAGGATCCTCGTCCCCCCCCTTTCTCCTTCTCCCACGGCGAATATATATTGTTGCCTAGCGATTAGACAGCTCCCTCCCTTTTTAGAATACCCACCCCTTTTCCTCTAGTGAGCGGGGCAAATCATTAATTACCATTGTGTGGTTCCCGGTCGTGCGATAGGGTCTCAATTCCAGTTATGTCCTCCTGAAGTCCCCCACCTTCCTCCTCCTTGTCGACTCTTTTTGACCTACCTCGCTTCTTCTCCTTTTATAGGTGCTTAGGAAGTCGAGCGAATTGGCCGGAGCCTGTATAAATCGGACTCTCCCTTGAACTTTGCCTTCTTTACTTTCCCTCTCTCCGGTGGCAGGTTCGTCACTCCCTTGGACATGCTTTTCCATACTATTTCAGACACCTACCTTTTTTTTCTTCGAGACCTGACAACCTGTCCCCTTTCAGATCTTCCTCACCTGAATTTCCGTACCTCAAGCAACGTGGGCGTTTTCCGCCCTTACCCTCTCCGCCACCTGGGTTCGTCCTTCCCTTAAAAGTGTCCTCTGACCCCCCCTCCTGTCCCGCTTCTCCGAATCACGGGCGATCGTCGACAGATATTTGCAATGTCTCCCTAATCTGACTAATTTTCCTCCCTTCGACACCCGATCCTCCCCCTCAGTGACCCCAGTTTCAAACTCTCTTTTGCCTCTCCTAGATATTTCTTTTTCCCCTTCTCTTCCCTTGATCACCACACATTTTGATATTAGCAGTCGATAATGGCGCTTCGGTGGAGTTTTTTTCTCCTCCAAGAGTCCTCTCCGCGCAGTCACCTATTTGCCCCGACAAGGCTCGACTTACCCCTCCTTCTTAGTTCCAATCCCCCTCCCCAAGTTCTGCTCGGAGTCTACCAACTAGCATGATGGTGCGGCAGCTCTCGTCCCCTGCTTCTGCTTTCGTAGATGTGAAGCTGCGACCCTTTCTAGCAACGGCCAAAACTGTGGACGCCAAAAAGACCTTTCTTCTCAGTCATGGACGCGATACAACCCCCCCCCCCACCTCTTTTTTGCTACCTGTTTTTGAGTCCTACAATCACCCCTTTCTTCCCAGGCAAAGGTTTTTTGAATTCCCCCCCCAAAAACCCCCACCCTTTATCCCTCGTCCCCAAGCCCCAATCGCCGTCATTTTTAAAGATCCTAAACCCCCTATTTTTTCTCACACGCCCCCGACTCCAGTAGTGCGGCTCAGTCCAATGCGTGGCCAGTCACCCCATTGAGTATTTTTTTTTTTTTTTTACGACAAATCCTTTCCCGATTGATATTTAAAATGATTTCGCCCAAACGGACGTAGCTTTTTTACTATTTGGCAGCTTGGCATCGTCTTTTTGATGTCCCTCAGGTAAGCAGTCGCGATTGCGAGATTTTCTTTCCTCTCCCAGTATGGTGGTACCCTCTTCTCCGCGACTTCCCAGATCGGCCCCATGGGAGGACCTCCCCTCTGCCCATTTTAACGAGACGAGACCAGTCATCACAACCCCAAAGTCTTTTCCTTTTGCCCCAGCAACTATGAGAGCAATCCCCACCTTGAGGTTTTCTTTCTAAACGAGAACTTTTTCCTTTTCGGCGATCTCCCCCCAAACTCGCATATATCTGCCTTGCTACCGATAATGACCTCTGAACTGATCAAATTCCCCTTCCAGAACTTCCCTTCTTGTCGGACCCCAGGTAAACCGGTACCAACGTGCCGCCCTAATAGTCCCCCTTCCATACAAACCACGTTTCTTCCCCTTCTGAACAGCGGCGAGGCCTTGAGTGCGATTCCGGTTCTGAACAGCTCCTTCCCCCCCTCCTCGCCAGTGTCAGGGAACAAGAATGCGGCTCCAATTCCTTTTTTCCCCCGGAACCAGTCTCCCTTTCCTCATCCCGCCTGCCCTTGAAAGGTACCCAACCTACACAGTCGCCAGTATGAAATTTCCTTCAGAAACGATTAGTTGATGCCCGCACCCCGCATCATGAAACTTGGACAGACTCTTTCCCCACCCCCCCCGTTTATTTCTTTCTTCCGCCCCTTCGGTGTCGTCGGTAATGCCCGCAATACTGTCTGAAGTCAGTAGTAACTGTTCGCCTTTCCCCCTCCCAGAAACTTCCCCCTCCTCATGTGGGATCCGTTGCTAAACCCCCCCCACCAACGCATTTCTTCTCTCCTTTTTCCAAATTTTTCGGTCTTTAATTGAGCAACAGTCGGCTTGCACTCGATTTTAACTAGGCGGCTCTCCTTCAGTTCTTCCGAGACCCCTTCGTTTTTCCCTCGTCCGCTAATTAACCCGCCAATTTTCTCTACAAACTCCTCTTCTTTTTTTCGAAAAACACCTTTCCCCCTTTTCTTACCCCCCTTGTCCCTCTTAATACTTTCCTCCCATTGAGTACTGTGCCAGCACTCGACCAACATCGGAACATTGACTCTCCCCTTGAATCCCCATCACATGGCTCTTCCCTTTCCTGAATGAGCGCGCGGATGGATTCCCCTTGTCGCTTCCCCCTTTAATTGAGTAACTTCCCCCCCTCTTCGTGTTCCTTTTCTCCTCAATGATCCTTCGACCCCTACTCTATTACGCGTATCGAATCCTACAGTAGCGGTTAACCCTCCGTAATCCCTCTCTAGTTCACACATCCTCGAACCTTCTTCGGTCTCTTTCCCCCCCAAATGCCACTGTCATTGTGTTCTCCGAGGTTGTCTCCCCTTTTAGCGACACCCTTTTCTCACCTTCGCGTTGCAAGCAAGATTTTATTCTTGGCACCGGTCCCCTTCGGCAGAGCGACAGGATGAAATCGCCACATTTCCAGGTCGCCTTAATGATCAACTTCGTTTCCTTTCAGCTCTCCCCTAAGGCTCTATTGACTCAGTTGATGGAAGTCCCTTATTCCCTCCCCTGAAGTTTCCCCCCCCCCCGCTTTTTTCGACGCCACCCGCCTCGAGCCCTTTTTATTATGTTGGTGTGATTTTTGCCCTTTAGGTTTTTGTCAATCCGGTCCATGCGAATGTAATCCTAGTTTTATTGAATCCCCCCTTTCGAACCCCTATTATCGAATTTGGTTTTTTTTTCCCCCAGAGCCCTCTCTTTTTCTTTTTTTTCCCGTTGGCCTACCGTTGAAGTCAACATCTAAATTGTTACAAGGACTCCCTGCCCCGCCAATTGCAATCCCGCTCCTTTCCTTGATTCAAAAAAATGATGTAAAACAAACCCCTTGCTCAACTTTTTTCCTCAACCGCCGGCCTCTGCCACCGGTATAAAATGCAAGCTAACCCCCCATAAGCGTTATTCTCTTTTTGCTTTGTTTCGCCTGCGGATCTGTAGCCATCTAGTCTTTGAGCGGCTCTTTCTTCATCTTATTTCCTTTCTAGGAGAGCGCCGAGATTACAAACTCCAGTTTTCCCTCAGCGTCTTTAGCATTGTTTCAGCGTTCTCCCCGACCCCAACCTGCTCACTTCGCCCGAAATGGATGGCCTGTCGTGACACTTTTCTCCGTGCTTTCTTTCCATCCTCTGATGAGATCACTCGCTCACTTTCCGTTTCCAGCGTGGGAGGTTCCCTTTTCTTTCCCACGATGTTGCCACCTTTTGAGCATCAATATCGGGCTGAGTAATAAACACCCGTTTCCCCATTGCCCATTCTCTACTATGCTTCGGGCCCCTTCCACTTTTTCCCTCCTCCGATCTCTTCCCCCTTTGTTTTTTTGCTCTAGAGTCATGAGGGGCCCGATCCCCATTAGTATGATGATGTCAATGTACAGTTCGTTTTTTTTATTTCACGCGTCCTTTCAGGTTTTCCTTGGTTTTTGAAATTCCGATCGTGGACCTACTCAGTCCTTTTCAGGAAGTGTATAGGGTGATGCTCAGTTAAAAAGCTTACTTTTTTTCGAACACGGATTGACAGTTGCCTCCGAAGGAAATAAAGTATGTTCTCCTTTCTTTTTTTTCCCTGGTGTTTACACTCGGTTCCTCTCCAGTAGTTTAAGCTTTCTGACGGGCTAAGTTTTTTGTCCGTAGCCCCAAATGGTCCTTTGGACTTTGTCTCCCCTTTCCATTAAATGCCCCTTGCTTCCCATCCACATCCAGCTCTTTACTACCTATCCCCCCAGCGGCGAACCTCCCCAGTCCTCCCTTCCCGCTTTTCTTGGTGCTTCACATCTTGCATTTTATCCTCCCTTATGGTCAGTTTCCCGGGCGCTTTCTTTTAGTTTGACCCGGTGCTCACGGATTTGTTCAACATTCAGGGGTTGACCGGACCTGAAGAGGGGATTGCATTGACTCAAACTTCGGGACCCTGCCTCTTATCTTTTTTCTTTCTACTCTTCCTCCTTTCCCCCCTCACCCATTGGAACCAAACAAGACCCCCTCGAATAGTGCCGCTGGCAAAGCCCCCCTTTTTTTTCTGGACATTTCTTTTCGTTTTTTTTGGACCGGAGTTGAACCTGACATCCAACCGTTCCCTTGCACTCACACCCCCCCTCTCTTCCACTAAATTTGGTTTGGGCGTTAGCTTCGTTTCTTTCCAATCATGTGAGGAAGCAGATTGTCATGCCATCCCTGACTCTCTATCCGATGGACGTCGAACGTATTCGAGCTCCGCCTTTCGTCCCTCCATTTTTCGGACTGCGTTTTCAGTGGCTAGCGGCACGATTTCCCCGAGACCACTTGCGTTTCCCTAGAGTAGAGACATTTTTTTCCGCTCAAGACCGATTGTAGCACCCCCCCAACAAAACCGTTCTGGTTATCAATATGCCGCTTTCTGTGTTAGGATGGACCCTTCCCTTTTTAGGGTATCAGGAGTTCCCCCCCGCTAGATAATTTCCTATATTCTTGTGAAGGATCTTGTGAAGGTGCTACGTCCGACGATGGCGAGTGTTTCATAATGGTCCCCCCGAGGACCGTTGACTTCTCTCCGAGCTTCCAAAGGAGCTGTTTTTTTTTTTTGCCTTTTTGCCTTGCCGATTTTTTTTCCCCCTCCCTTGGTGTGCACATTCGCCATCCCCCGGTCCGGCTTTTACATCGACAACGGGTGGTCTTCCTCTTTAAATGTGTCTTTTCCCTAAACCGATTTTTGCCCTATCACTTGGCGTTGCGTTCGCCCCTCGGCGACTTTGCGGATAACAGCTGGGCCTTCTGGCATTTCCTTCGAGCGAAGTTCCTTTTCCCCCCTAGTTGCAGCCCTAACCCTTTCGCATACCGACCTCCCTTTTTTTTGAAAGAGAGAAGATGGGTCGTTTGTTTCCTACTGTTTAGAGGACGTTTTTGTCGGCTCTTTTTTTCCAAAAGTACCTTTCCTCTTGCCATTTTCTGGTTCGTTATACCCGCTACACCAGATTTCGGAAACCGCCTTTCGCCCCCAGAAGGGTTTTGCTACAGTGCCACTCGGCAGTTTCCTGCTTCTGGTCGGAGTAGTGAATCCCTTTGCGTGGGTATCTTTTCCCCGATGGTTCGTTTGGCCTGGGCTTTTTCAGTGCCGGTCTCTTACAGCCTGAGTCTCCCTTTTTTTCTCCGTTCAACAAGGAATTTTGGCGCCTCCTTCTTTTTTTTGGAAATTTACCGTGCCTCGCTTTCCCCCTTCCCCCCAAGAGGAGTCCCTTTCCGTCTGGAGTCTAGATCCCCACGTGAGTGCAGGGATGGCGGCACGTTGGTCTCCTCGTTCACTTTCCTTCTGACCGTTCCGTTCGCCTGCGTCATGTATCTTTCCTTGTCTTGAGGTATATTCGGCTCTCCTCCTCCCCCTCCCCCCCTTCGGGTTATCGCTCCCATGGTGTGGCTTGCTTTTTGGTGCCACCTTCCCCTCTGTTTCTGTCGGTTCGGCGTCGGCCCTCCATCTTTCTCTCTTTGCTACGTTCGGCTTGGTCGTGGAGTGACATAGTCCCTTTCTCTTGTCTCCCCCCTTCTACGGGAAAATTCTCGCCGAGAACGATTGGCCCTTCATGCATTGTGACATTCTTTGAAGTCCGTTCAATTATCCATGTACCCCTCTCCCCCATCAACCTTCCCCCGTTCTCTGTTTCCTTCATGTTGAGAATAGCATTTGCGTCTTCCCTTTTGGACATCTTTTTACTCCTTTTATCTCTTCCCCCTCCTGTCTAGGTTTGGGCTTTTTTTTTCTTTCCTTTTATTTTTTTTGAATTGGGGGATGGTGCAGGATGCTCTTTTTTGGTTTCACTTGTGTGTTTCATTTTCCTTTTTGTGATTGTCGACCTACCTCAGGAGCGAGGTCCTTCCAGTTATGACTTCCAGAATTGTGGATGTTTCCCCCTGGTTTCGTTCTCGCGCTGGGTTCTCAAGTCGGGGCCCCTCCCCCTCCTCCTACCATTTTGGCTATCGCTTGCTCATGCCGAGCTATTTCTGATGCTGTCCCCTTTCTAATAATGTCGTCCCAGCGGACAGATGTTCTCTAAGGTCCCCCCTCCAGGTGCCGTCGGTCTCGATGAAACATCGTTATAGATAGGAACCTACTGACAGCCCTCGAGCCCCCCCGAACGGAGAACATTGTCCCCGATAGCGCGACCGTTTAGACCTCCTCCTTCTAAACCCCCCTTTTTTTTATGACTCTAGCGCTTTCCCTCCCTACACGTTTTTAGTTGTGCAGTCGGTTGCCCTCTTTTTAGCAGACGTCATGTTTTTTCATTATACCCATTTCCCCCCTTTTTTCTGAGAGTGATTCACAGCGCTTGGACCTTCTCTCTTCTGTCGAGGTGATGTTGAGCAGTGAGTCCCCCCCTCTAATTGGTGCTTGATGTTCCCTTAATCATATAACTTCTGCTTGTTTTCACAGCGCCCGGTCGGATCGTCATCTACATTGGACAGTCTTTTATTATTTCCTCAGGTTTGTTTTTTCTTTCCCTTTCCCCCCTTCCAATGTCCTCTTGAAGTCCTCTCCCTTTGTACCTAACTAACGCAGTTATAGGTCATTTTCCCTCCTTGTACATCATCCGGAATCTTCGCTCGGACTTTCGTTACCAGCCTTCCCCCCCAATAGTCCTTTCCCAGCGCTTCGCTCCTGGTTAACGAAAAGAGATGAAAATGTAGTCCTTCTTCTCCCATGGCCTATCTCTCTCCACGTACCGGCGGCACCCACCCCCTTTTTCAAGGCGATGCGTTGACCATAGAGTTTTCTCTATTTGGTAGTAGCTAATTCCTCTGTTCGTTATGCAACAAGCGATATTTCCCTTCATTCTTTAGACCCTTGGTTCGTGTTCGTTTCTATCGATACGCTTTTCCTCAATAAGTGCGACGGCTTTACCTGGTATGCGTTTACAGACTTGTCCCCCCCCATCTTTCTGCTGATCATAACCTTCCAAGTCTTTTTGGAGGACCCCTCCTCTCTCAATCTCCCTTTCTTCCAGATTAGTTCACAATTTTTTTTTTTCGCTTTCGTTAGAGGTCTTGTCCAGCTGCGAACCAGCGCCTATTACTTTCCCCTTTTTTTTTTTTTGTGTCGCCGCCAATCCCCCCATTGTTCTCGGCCCCTCCCCCTGCTTGACTGAGGTCTCCACACCGCACCCCCTTCCAGGCCCAAGTTGGCCACCGTGCCCCCACCCACCCCCTGGCCACCCCTCCCCCCTTCCCTTCCGACTCAAACCCCCCCCAGTAACGTTCCTTTTTCCCCAACAGAAAGTCCCCAGTTATATGCGTTCCTTCCCCCCCCTTTCTCGTTTCCGCGTTCCTACATAATGTTTTTCTCGTACAATGAAGGACGCATATCTGCCTTGTATCTTACTCTTTTTCAGCTGGCACCCAAGTTTACTGGGCTGCCTGAATGTCCCCCTTTTTTTCATGAGGAAAAGTAGCTTTTTCCTTTTTCCGTCAGATCCTTCTGGTGGTCTCTGTTCCGCGGTGACGACCAAGTCGAAGCGCCCACCTTCCTCAGCATGGCCAAGGTGACTAGCGAGCGACCCGTCTTCCTTCCCCCTTGCACCCCCAGAATCTCCCTCCCAGCACACATGCTGTGAACGATACGCCGCGTTTGCTTTCGGCGATCCCCATTCGCTCCCTCTTTCCCTTCTATCTGAATCAGCCCCTTCTCCACTTCCTTCGACATTGAACGTTCAGAAGGACTTCTTTGAGGTTCACAAGAAGAAAGGCCCCCCCTTTCGCCATAAAGAGGAATCAACCCGGTTTTGATACGATCTCCCCCCCCTGAAGGCGACGCGCGTTCGCCCGGTCTTTCCGTCGAGCAATCCCTTTCCAACCACGTGCCTTTACAATGCGGTTCCCAACCTTCCTGGTGTACGAGCGCGATCAGTGCCCCGACTCCTCTTCGACCTCCGGCCCCTTCGCCCCTTGACCCCTCAAAAGCGAACTTCTTCTATTCCTTCGCCATGTTCCCGCCCGGGCCCGGCAGGACCCTCTTACACTGACCGGCTCCTCAACCCCCTTCTTTTTCTTTAGAGTCCGAAATCTTCCCCCTTTGTTTTTCTTAAAAGCACCCTTCCTCTTCCATTCCCGCGCCGACTTTCGCGACAGCATCCCAGACAACCCGGTTTCCTCTTATGAGCCGTGCTCCCTTGAACCCCCAACGACTCCATTCCGGTTTTCCCCCCTGGTAGGTTTGGACTTCCGAGAACTTCTGCTGGCAACTCCCCCCCCCCCCTTTGCCCGGATTTTCATCATTCGTTCTTCCGGCCCCCTTCGTCTGTCGCGAACCCGCCAATCTCTACAACAACTAGCTGTTCTGCCCCACCCATTCCCTTTCTGTCCCCCCGTGTCGATTCCTCCACTTCCTTCAAGAGAGACTTTTCCCCTCCCCCATTATTATATTCCCCAGCTGCAACTTGTCCCTACGCACAAGGCCCACCTTCCAGTGAGAAATAGGCTTTACACTCCTCCTGCCTTCCCCGGTTTCCTCTTGCAAGCCATGGCCAACACTCATTTCTCCCCCATCGTCTTTCGTGAGAGCCTTCAGCCCTCGCTCATCCAGACGGACCTCCTATCGAATTCGCTTTTTTTCACTCCCGACAGCTAGGCCATCCTCCGAACCACCCCTCGATATTGCACCCCACATCCATGAACGCCGTGTTTTTCTTTTCTGTCCCAGACATCGGGCTTTGCCCTGTCGATTCGCTTTCCAACGCAAGATTGGTCTTGAGGTTTTCGTCGGGATCCTGACTTCCCCCCTTCTCCATGCCCACAATTCCTTTTTATTACTCATCAACCCGACTTTCCTTTCGTTCGCGAATACGTGCCCCAACGTTGATAGCCGATTCATTTGATGTTTCCGTTTTCTCATTGGCCGCCTTTCCCTCCTTGTACGATCCCGAATCATCCTCGAGACAGAGTAGCGATATGGTTTGCTCAATTCTGTCTGTACGGTTTCACCCTTTTCAGGTCCCTTCAATTCATTCCGTTTTTTAATTCGGTCGCACCTTTATTTCTTCTTCTTCTTATTGGTGTTTTTGTTCACCTGCGTGGTGCAATCGTCTCTTTTCCCTTCAGGATAGACTCATCTCCCTCCTTCCCTCCCAGCTCCATCCTGCTGCCCTCCCTCTCGGTCCGACATTGATTAACCCTTTTACCGGTTCTTTCCCCCTCCCCTACGGCAAGGCAATTTTCGGGGTATAAAAGCCCTCTTGTGACACCCCAAATCCTCTTTGCTTTTTCGTTTTCCTCCTCGTGGATCTGTAGTCAACTGATCCCAGATAGGTCCCCTCCTGATCATGTCCCTGCTACTTCCACGATACTCGAAGTTTTCGCACAAAATTTCGCATTAACCTCTGGACTATAAGGCTCGTCAAAGCTTCTCTTTCCCCCCTTCCCCAAGAGCCTTTTTTCGAAGAACTGGATTCTCTCTGATAGGCAACTTTCACCCGATTGTTCCCCGTTTTTTCTATCTTTTTCCTTCTCATCACCCTCTCCTTACCCTGGGGACTTGTCTCCCCCCCCGGTCCCCCCCGATCGGTGTCCAGCCATCCAGATCCGCTTCCCAAGAGAACACCCCATCCTTTTTGTTTACAATTGTCTAATATGTCTGGGTCCCCTCAACAGGGACCTCTCCCCTTCTTCCACCCCTCCTTTTTTTTGTTTCAGAATAATCTTTAATGTGGAGGGGCCCGTTTAGTTCCTTATCTTAATTCCCCCCCCCAAGGGGTGTTGTTAGCTTCCCTCTGATTGGATTTCCGGTTTGGAAACTTTTCCCCCTCCCTTTTGGGTTTGGTAGTCAGCCAGATTGCTGGTAAAGTCCTTGAGATGTTATGCGATTTCCACATACGATACATCGGATTTTGACCGTTCCTCACTCGCAAGGACCTTCCCTTTTTCTTTTGCGAAGGCCGGTTTACATAGTCTTCGTACTGACTCACTGAGTGATCCCCATTCGCTGCTCCCTTCTATAGTTTGTCGTAGACAATCTCGGCCGCTTCTCGGGAGAATTACTCCCCTTTTTCTTCCTTTGCCGGCTCAAACTCGCTCTTTGACGACCGGGCCGAAACGAACCACGCGCGCACCTGCTTATGTTGGTTTGCACCTCCATTTATTCCGAGTATGACTTTCCTTTTTCGAGTAACGGACCCCCCGTGTTACTCACGTGATGTGTAATTGGTTCTAATTCCCCTTCTCTGGATTCTTCAATCGCAGTGGGGATCGCTGGATGGTGAGTTCCCCGTTCCTTTTCTACTAAAGAACCATGAGCTTGAGAGTTCTGACGTCCCCAACCACTATCTTCTTTTTTTCTCCGACGACCCCCTCCCGTTATGACATGCTCTTGTCACTGAAGTTTGTAACCCTTACACGTTTCCAACCCGTTCCACACCCCACAGACTCCCCCGCCTCCTGTCTCGATCAGGTGGAGCTGCGATTACTGTGCGGAATCCGGATTACGGCCATCCATGAATTGGCGTGCCCGTTTGCTCTTTATCGAATTCTACTCCCCTTCCTTGCTCTTATTCCTCCGAAGGTTGGCGTTCCTCTCCCCTGATCTGGAATACTCTTCGTCCTTGGAACCAACTATTACATTTCCCCGCCGCCCTGCTTCACTGTTCCCCTTCCCTATGTGATCCTCAGATCCCAACAAATGCAGTTAATGTTTGATTGGTCCCCGCGCCTTTTTTTGGCCCGGGCAAGCCGATCTATGTGGTGCCTTTTTCCCCGGAACGCTTCGCGAAGTATGGCGATTTGGATATAATTGCTGAACTTTCTCAAGGCACTGTCGATGTTCTTTTTTTGAATCACTCTTTGGTGTCAATGCGTCATCCTTTTCGCGCAGCGCGTTCTTCACTAGCCACTCTTTTGCCTTTGGGTCCCTTTCCTCCTTTCTGTGGTTCATCCTTTTGGGCACATTCGCATCGCCTTCGTGAGGTCCCCCTAAAAGGGCCTGTCACTTTCTGGTGTGAGTTTATCGTACCAGGCTCGCTGTGTTGTTATCAACTGGATTTTGCAATACGAAGAGAACGTCTTGTGCCTGCTTTTTCGAATTAATACCCTCTGGGTTTCTCATTTTAGTTGCAGCCCTACGGTTGCATAACAGACTTTTAACCTAGCTCTCGAATGGATTTTTTTTAGACACATTTCGGAACTGCTATTTTGTATTTCCTTATCTCTTTTTCTACTTTACTGCGTAATTAGGTGGTATTTGTCTTTCCCCCACGAAATAAAATTCAGATTTCTTTTCCCTAGATCGACTGCAGGGGTTAATCTCCTTACACGGGAATCCGTTTAGGGTGGATGCCCTGTCGGAACTTTTCATAGGTATTGATTTTACTCCTTTCTTGTGCTGTATCCCTTTTCCTTCTTTTTTCTCTCTCAGGAGGACCGCATGATATTCGTTAACACCCAGTTTTTTTTCATTGTTCGCATTATTTCCCCTTTTTACTTCTTTAAGCATGATGAGGCCCCTTCCTAAATCCCCGCCTCTTGGTTCTCTTCTCTCCCGGGGTTATTGAAGGTCCCTTGTTCACGTTGCCTTTTTTTCCGGCTGAGCATCTGAATTCCGTTTCTCATTGAATATTTCTTGCCATGAGGAGATTTCAGTCCATCGCCAACGAGTTATATTCCATTCCCGGTTGGCTTTGCATCCTGAGTTGTCCCACCGTCCCTAATGGGGTTGGATGATTTCGTGTTCCTGCTTTCTTCTTGGTCGACGTTCGTGGAGTTCCCAGGCGCGAGTACTTCTCTCTCCCCCCACCAGAATTTCGACCTGTCGCATCGCGATTGCATACTGTTCCTTGGGGCCCCCATTCCGTAGTAATTCATGTCCCAATCCCCCATAGTACAACTCTTCCCTCCTTGCGGGTTTCTCCGTCATTTCTCTCATTCCATTATGTGCGGAACTCAAGTTGGCGGACTGATGCGAATGAACCTTGCGATTCATACCTGGTTATCTTTTTTTTCGGTACTGCCCTTATTTTTTTTTCCTAGTGGTCATATTTTTTCGCTTGCCCTTTTTGGGTTTTCAGATTCCCCTTTCTGTGACGTGTGTCCTCCTAGGCGACTCCCAGTTGTCCCGGTCAAGTATGACCGGTCCCCCTCATCATGTGGATTGGCGGCCTGCCCACAGTGTTCTAGTCCCGCTTTGTTTCAGTCGACCCGCTTCCCTCTCGCAACCTTTTGACTTTGGCGCAACTCTCCTTTCCATTTCGCTGAGCTTGGTATAATGCCATACTACTTGCTTATGAATCCCGTGTGTCTCCCCCTTTTTCTTTACCCAGACCCTTTTTGATCGTCCCCTTTTTTAACTTCTATGCCTTGACTCAACCTGTCGCCTCCATTACGGAGCCTCGTGTTGATAAATCCTTCCCTTTACATTCCGTCTTTTAGAATCTTCTGATTTCTTTCGGCGATGTTTGCAACGCAGTAGAAGGTGTTTTTTTTTTCCTGCCCCCGTCCTTTGCTAGGTACGTCCCGTGTCAGTTTGCTTCTACACCTTTACGATTCTGGGCGATGATCTGACAGCTTCCCGCTTGGACGACTAGGGTTCGCGCGACGTCCGGCTGAACCTCTCCTTTTTCCCGGATTTCTTTATACTGCCTAATGAACTTTTTTCTTCGTGTCGGCGCGTCCTCGCATGGCTCCT
>Ga0179593_1278987_pt1 | contig 14881 bp, 14 predicted proteins | sample CZODoug2_1_08_16_FD_185931 | JGI IMG/M metagenome (GOLD analysis project Ga0179593, IMG submission 185931) | Vadose zone soil fungal communities from Angelo Coast Range Reserve, California, USA - CZODoug2_1_08_16fungal (PacBio error correction) | ecosystem: Environmental > Terrestrial > Soil >... | reverse complement strand
CTCCCGTTTTCTCGTAATTAATCCTCCCCTCAGGAAATTTCCCCTTTTCCCCAGAATTGTCCCGCATCGGGCGGAATCTGTTGACTCTTTTATGATCGTTACTTCCCCCCCTGGAATGTCCCATCGAGTTTGGTTTTCCCTTACAGTTCATAGCCCTTTTTTTCCCCTTTTTGGTTGATCTTGGTTCGAGTAGACCACTGATAGTTGTCCCCACCCCTTCTTGACCCCCCTCCCTGCATAGTTTCTGATCAGTCCTGGCTTCCCCTTGGTTTTTTGATTCCCTAATTTCACCCCCTTTTTTTCTTTTAAACAAGGACTGCATCTTCTCAGCGTGGGTGAGATTTCGTCAATATTGCACAGTTCATTCCCTTTCCCATATATTTTCCCCCCTGAGGCCGATGATGGCCTTTCTCTTGGACTTTACTGCACCCAGGTTCCTTTACTCCATCTCTATTTCTTTTCTCCTCCAATAAGGTCTCAGCCGAATGTCGTCCCCCTCTGCCCCCAGCGCTCCCTCCATTTTCCTCCCTGACCATTCTTTTGAAGTTTTTTTTGAAATCTCAGTTAGTCCCCTTTTTCCTTTATAATGAGTTCCTAGACTTTTCCTTCTTCACAGACCCTGCTGAAGACTTCAGGGACTCAAAGCCACTCTTTCAAGAAGTTGTATAAGTTCTTTCCTTAGTTTTTTTTTCCCCCAAAGTTCTTCCCCCTTCCCCCTTTTTTTATACAGATACAGCCTTCTTCGTGGTCCCTGTCACGGATACTCGTATTTCACCCATGCCTTGATGTGACCCGTATTTTCTTTCCCGTCCGTCCCCTCTTATGATTCGGCTTGGTTTATCCGACCTCACTGGCTTTTCCTTGCGACTGTCTTCATCTTTGATCGCAGGCCAAAGCCGATAGTCTTTTCCACCCCCATTCCCTCGTGCACCCTTCTTTGGAAAATGCGGAGACAACGCTTCGGATCCTGGCACTGCACTTTGTTCGCGCTGCGAGTTATGTACCCCAGTTCCAGTGCTTCCCAAAGTAGAGCCTGGAACTTCCTGTTGTTGGTCCCCCTTATCCTCGGACTTTGTTTCCCAGTTGTTCCTATGTACGGCCGCCTTCTTCCCCCCCCTGAAACCTCTGACACGGGAGCTCGGATTTTGCACGTTTTTCTGTCGGAGTTGAGTGCTTAATCCCCCGCCGAATCTTACCGTTTCAGACGATTCCTTCCCCTCCTGGTACGGTCTTCTTCCCCCTCTCGTCACTGGCTTCCCTTGCTGGTAATGTTCTCATTGAAAATTGTTTGGGTCCCCTTTCCCTTGTGGCATGAGATTAGCACAATCTTCTTCCCCCCTTGACGCCTCTCCCATGACTTTTTCTCACCCTCCCATGTTCCGACATTCCCGGATCGTCTGGTTTCCCCCAATTTGCTCCGGTCTGTGTATTGCTCCACTTTTTCCTGGAAATCCTGTGATGTTAGAAGCCCTCCCCCTTTGAATTTTCATATGTCCCAGTAGCTGCCCTTTTCCTTTCCCAAGCTGAGGCGTGCATTCCCGTGGCGGGCAACGGCTCTTTCTCCCGGCCCAGGCACCTTAGACGTGTCCCTTCCCATGCCTTTTCTTTCTTCCTCTTTCCCCCCTGCAGTTTTATTACGGCTTCCCCGGGGAAGTGTCACTTTTATATTTATTCACCTATGTGGGAGAGACACTTCCATTTTTTGAAATAAAGTTACGATTTTCTTTCTTTACCCCTTTCCTCCTCCCCGATTGCTTGACGAGCTGTCTTCTTGTCCTCCCTCTGCCGTACCCCGCCCTTTTTTATACTTGCAGAAGCTTGACTGACCTAAGTTCGATATTCCGATTCCCTATCAGTTTTCTTTTTTCTTCTCATTTTTCGCTTCTCCCTCCCTCCCCCCCCCCCTTGTATGTAGCAAGTAATGCTCCCTTCAACATGACGACAAGTTCTTCTTTTCCGCGAGCACTCAGTACCTGGCTACTGAGTTTGATCCCTGGGGTCATGCCTCTTTTTCTTTCCCCCTCTTTTAATCGATGCACATTTCTTTCCGTCTGTTTCCCCTCCACATCCAAAACTTTTGATGCCTTTCCCCTCCGAAATGAACTTTTTGTTTCCTCCCCCCTTGCCTCCTCACAGCGACCCCCACAGCCTTCCCGTTTCAATGTCAAGAGAGCTATTATTATTCATCCTGGTTTTTCCCCCTCCCTCTACCTCAAAATGCAGGAAATCGGTCTTCCCCCCCAAGCCTTTCAAGTTTACTTGTCAAATATTTTGGTTTTTCCCTTTATGTCTCTCGAGGCTTTCCCAAACCCCACACCTCATGCACACATCTTTTCCATACCGGTTTTATCCAACCTTAGAACCCGAAGAGCTTTCTTTTCTTTTTGAAATTGAGGCTTTCTAAGTATTCGCCCGAAAATGGCTCCCGTAACCCGTGCCCCTTGCCCCGACTCCAGAGTTTTTTTCTTCCCGAAAGTTCACTTCTTTGAGTTTTTCACCCGAAGAATCTCTTTCTTTTTGCTTTCGAGTTTCCTGTGGTGAAGTCCTTCCTCCAATTAGAAGGACAACTCCAGGGGGTCAGGATCCACCATCCCCCTATTTCCCTCGTGACTCTTCCCCTAATCACTTTTCCTCCTGAAGCGGTCATCCGTACACCCCGCGCCAGGGAACATCCCCTGTATCTTCTTTGTCTTGAGAGGGCCCAGTCAGTACCCTTTGTTGCCCTTCCTCCTTATCTTATTGACCAATTTTCTCCTGGATTATCTGAGGGATGGAAAAGGAACACGAGGACCTTCCTTTCGATAGAAGGAATTTTTTTCCAGGTTTGAAGTTCTCTCCGATCTTTAACCCTCTTCCAAAAGGATAGTTTCGAAGTGAAAAGGGAATTTCCTTGTCCTCTTGGGCGTCCCCCTTTCGGACCTGAGATTCTTTCTTGACTGGTATAAGTACTATCCCACTGGTTGAGTTCAGTCAGCCACTATTTCTCCTCTTTCCCCCCTTTCCACCAATTGACCGGAAGGGACCATTCCCTCTCCCCGCCTATTATAGTCTTTCATTCTTTCCTCTTATTTCTCTTGTTCTTTGCCTTTTCTTTGATTCCTCTCGTCCACTGTGCCAGGAAGTCCTACCTTCCCCTTCCCCCCTACTTCTTTCTTTCTTGTTCCCCATAATCCGATGTTCCTCGATAGACCACTCTCCCCCCAAGTGTATTTTGTTCAATTATTCTTTTTTTCCTTCTCCCCATTATGCCGTTTCCTGATTTCCAGGTGCTCACCGTTCCCTCTCTTTTTTCAAATGATGGAACCCGTTTGTACGGGAAATGTATCTGCCCTTCCTCTCCCCTTCTCTCCTTTCTTCTGTTTTCTCTCATTTTGTTGTGTTAGAGCGCTCCTCGGTTTCCTCTTGAACTGATCCCCTTTTTCCCCTTACCACGAAAGAGGGCCCTTGAACCGAACGCGCATCCTTTTTGCCACCTTCACTGCCTTTCCTTTTCTTTACTTGGTAATATGTATGTTGTGTGTGTCTTATCTTCCAATATTTGTTCTGCCTCAGTCCTATGGTTATTATATTTCGAGGGTATACTGCGCATTACGGAATGGGACCACCTCCCTCACGTATTGTTTTTCCTCCTTCATGGCGCTTTATTTCTTGTGATGCAGCTTTTTCCCCTAATTCTTCTTGCTTCTCAACACTCCTTCCCCCTAAGGACTATAATGCGCGGGGGGAGTGAGAAAGCTTCCCCCCCAAGTCTCATTCCCATCTCTTTGGTCCCCCCCCTACCTTTTTTTTTTTTACTAGTTTATGCGTCCTCGTGCCTTAATGACCCGTCATGGTCCTACCGAGTCCATTTCTTCCTTCTCCCTTTTTTCCGCCGATTTCAGGAAGCCTGCCTGCAACAAGCAAATTCCCTTTTCGGCACTATACCCCCATTCTCCTTTTCTTTTGAATCGAAGTTAGGTTCCTCCCGGCCAATCTATCGTTCCCGTTTTCTTCCTTCCCCCTTTTTTCCCGTTCATATACTCATGCCACAGAGTTGTTCCACGTCCCGTTTCGATTTCCCGCATGTCCCATTTCTTGAAACTGCCGTACATCACAATTTTTAGAGCATCCTTCTTTATTGTTATCCTTTTTTTCAGAGGATTGAAAAGGTCAGGTCACCCAGTATGTATGCGTCTATCTTTCTACCTGTAGACTCTTGCTGCGTGGTATCTGCCAATATTCTGTATCTCTCCCGTTCCCTATAAGTTTGTATTAAGTTCTCGGCGTCCGTCTCTTCGGTGTCAACTCACCTCTTACTTCTGGATTTCTTGGGCGCACCTTCCTCTCTCCGTGGAAATACCCACTTGTTCGACGGTATCCCTCCTGCCTGTATCACCCTTCCGCCTCCCCCCCCCTCTAGATTTTCAATCTTTGAGTAACATTCTCCTGAGGATCTCCTTCTTTTCCCCCTTTGATTGTGCCGGTGAATCCTTTTTTTCTCCCATATCGCCTATACCTATAAAGGATCGGATTGGGGCTCCCTTGGTGGTCTCTTATTGGAGTAGGTTAAGCCTACTTTTGTTACGCCTACGACGATCTTCGGAACTCATTCATGTGGGTCAGCCGGTTTCTTGTTGTACCACTCTTCCTTGCCTTCTTTTCATTTTTTTTGCTTTTTGGCCCCCTGGGACGGGGACACTCCCCCCTTATTTTGACTCCCCCTTGAGACTTTCTTTCTCCTTTGTAGCAATAAATTGATATTCTTCCTGACTAGCGTAACTCCTTAACTTCTCATAGGAATCTCGATTTCTTTTAATGACCCGAAGGGTTTCTGGTCCTAAAGAGCCTCCGCGTCTTTATTTTTCGCTTCCCTCTCCTCTCTGACACCTTGCCGTTGATCGTTATCCACGTGGCGTCCACTTCTTCTGGTTCCCGGAACCTCCATCCTCTTGCGAATTCTCCTTAGCCTTTTTATTCTGACTTCCTTCCCCTTTCCGTATTAGTCGGACTTTACTGCGGAAGTATCCTCTTTTCATCTAGTTGTTGTTGTTGAGATCTATCTTTTCCACCTTCAATCCATTGATAGGGGGGACTTCTCCTCCCTTGAATCATGGATATCATTGCTGACGCGCTCTTCGACACGGACGCTGGTCTTCTGTTCACTGATTCCCTCTTTGAACCAACTCCCAAAGTGATTCTGACTTCTTTCCATGAAGTAGGTGTTATTGGCTTATTTGCTGGTTCTTGTATTTCACTTTTTCCCCTTCTCCCCGTTTCGATCCCCTTCTTGTCCGTCCCCACTTCACGGCTGCCCCTTCCCCGCTCAAGTAGATTCCCGAGCGACCATTAACTTCTCCTTGCGCCAATTTTTTTTCCTCCCTTTCACCTTTACTAAGAGGTCTCTGTTGTGCCTTATGTGCGAATCGTTCCCCCCTGTTTCCCCCCAACCAGCCCAATCTGACTTCCCTCCTCCTTTTTAAGTGTGTCCGCCCAGTTTGCCCACCGTGACCCCACTTCATTTTTTTCCTGAAGAGCGTTTCTCTCTAGCCACCTTTCCCTCCCCTTTTTTCTTTTCACTTATATACCTCCGATCGGCGGCCCCACCGAGACTCCTTGTAAGCGTCCTTGTTTTATCCAGTTTGGGAGAATTCGATCATTTTTTTCTCATCCTAACTCCCCCCCCTATAATAGTCATGAAGGGACCCAACCTTAAGCCATCATATGGCAGATACTTGGTTATTGGTGTACTTTACGTAACTCTTTCTTCCTCCCAATTTTAAGAAACTTCAAATTTATCTGAAAGGCCCCCCCCTTTTGTCCATGACCGATTTGAATTCTTTGATGCCCCCCTCCGAAGATCTTCTGTTAGGCTTGACCTACCTTCTCCCTCAAGAGCACCGTGATCAAGAGAGACCCCCCGCCGCCCCCCCCCCCACTGCATCTGTCCCAGTACAGTCTCTAAAACACCCTTCTCGTTTCCCTCTTCTCAGTCAGCGGGGCAATCCGAGTATCACAACGGCCAGGTGAACCCCTTTTTTTCCAACGACGGTCCTTCTTTCTTTAGACTTTTTGTTAAAAATTTTCCTGCGTTCCCCTCTTCTAAATTTTTTTTTTCGCCCTTCATTATAGAGGGGTATGCTGTCAGTGTTTAAACGGAAAAGAGTCCGAACTTCCCGGCACATCCCCTCATTCTTTTAAGGGAAGTGCCTCTCTGCTTCTTACCCGTGCCCCTATGTAATTGCTCACATTGATTTCTTTCTCTTCCGGCGGGCCGGAAGAGTTCCGGAGTTAGCGTGATCGATCCAGATTTCCCGCGCTGTCATGCCATCTCCCTTTATCAGAGCTAAGATTACTTTTCACCCCCCCCACCCTCCTCTTTCCAAGGTCGAACCATCTTTACCTCCACCCCTCTTTCTTTTCCCTTCTTTTTTTTGCCTTCTGTTTCTCACAATTGTTTCGAATTCGAGGGAGGACTCCTGAGCTCCGTTCACTTCCAGTTTCCGTACCTTCCAACGTTTTACCTCTGCTTTTCCCGGCAGAGATTTGGTTCCCCTCCTTCACCTCCCCTTCTCCCGCCCCCCCTTTCTTTTTTTTTTTTTTCTAGAATTATATGAAGATTGCCTGATCCCGCTTATTTCTTTCCTCTTAACCCATTTTCCCACAGGTTCTTTTTTCCCCTTACTTTTCTCTCCAAGAGTGTACATGCTTTTTCCCTTTTCTTTGTCCCCGGAAAGGTGAGTAGTTTAGCAAACTGCGACTTTATCCTTTTTCTCCTCTTTTTTTTCTCTTCCCGACTTCTCTGCCGTTAATTTTTACCCTTTCCCCCCCCTCCCGGGGAAAGAATGTGAACGGACTAGTAATTTTTCCCTCCCTTCTCGTCAGTGTACTCCGGAATTTAACCGCGTTTGGATCCCTTCACAAGCTACCAGCTAATCACACCCCTTTTCTCTCTATCGTGCGGACATTACGGGAATTGGACCCAACCTTCGCCTCCCGACGTCTTTCTTTTCGTCTTTCTTGTCCTGTCTTAGTCCTTTGCACTGTTCGCTAGCTTCTCCTCACCTTTCACTCCCCCTTCTGAGTAACCCCACATCTTCAGATATAGCAAGGAAAGACTACTTCGGGGTTGGTAAGGCCCAGTCTTTCCTACTTTCTTTTTTCCCTACGCCCCCTGTTTGTTTTCTCCCTAGATGTTTTTTGTTCCCCCAATTTATCTGTTCTCCCGAGCTGCCTGAATCTCACTGAAGCCTCATGACTCAGGCATGCCTGTCACGAATGTCATCCCTATTAATTCCTTTTAGCCCTTCTTCTGCACCCCAGATAGCTCGGGTTCCATAGCTTAGACTTCTCTCCAATCATTAGATAATGGCCCGCTCTTCTTTTACACACGCCTCACTTCCCCATCCTCCATTTTCCCAGAAAAGCTTCGATTCCAGCAGGTATCCGTATGTCTCCCAACTTCCACTTTCTCCCTCCCAAAATACTCGTGTGATGGTTGGCACGGTTGATACGCGGCGCTTTAATGCCTTTCCAACGATCTGCGTTTCGAGCCTTATTGGATGTTTTTTCGTTTTTTATGAACCTTCTTTATGGGATTTCTTTCAGGTCGGCTCGCGCCCCCTCTCTCTCGTGGGCCCCTCCACAAAGACGTGCACAATCCCTTCCCTGGCAAACTCCGTTTTTTTTTTTTTCAGAGATCTGCGGGGCACTGCTTTTGTACATCTAGAGTTCCTTGAAAAGCCTTCCTACATTTCTCAAAAAAGTTTTTAGTTCTGAATCGTGGATTTCCGTTGCCACAAATTAGATGATACTGTTTTTCTCAGGTGATGAGTGTGCGCAGGCAGACACACAATACGCCCCCTGCCCTTCCATTTCCTCTTTCTTTGGTTACTTCCTTTATTTTTTCTCATTGAGTAGGTTTTCCCCCTTTCCATAAAGACCTTGTTTCAGGTATCACCTGCTATCTCAGGACCCTTTTCCTTTGGGTTCTCGTAGGACAAACAGGCGGTCGGCGGGGCTAATTGCCCGTTTTTTGTTGGTTGTTCCTACTTTTATACAGCCCGACATTCTCCTTTTCTTCACCACAAGCTGACATACGTTAGATTTTTCCCTTTTTCCATCAATCGACGAGATTGAGTCGCTCTCTTAAACTCTGTTCGGTCATGTGACTTTCCTCTTTTTGCGATTCCCTATTTTCTGTTCGTGACAAGCGATCTCCCGTCTCTCTTTTCTTTCCTCTTTCCCTGACTTTCCTTTTGTGTTTCACCTTTTTTCTTTCTCAAACTATTTACCCCTTTTCTGGGCTCACCCCTTCCCCTCTCCTTTCATGTCATAGAGGAAAGATGCTCGTAGGCAAAGTACGGCGTTTGCTAATTCCTCCTGCGGCCCCTTTTCTTTTTCCTGTGTTACCCCCACCATTCTTTCTTCTCATTCCATTTGTTCTCTCGATTGTACAGATGCCATAAATTTTCCATCGCAGGAAGAGACCGTTATTCCTTACGAAGATAGATGTTTCCGCGCTTCCTCTCATTATTCTGTTTCTTCCCTTTCAACCTTTTTTCTTCCCAAGCCATTTTTTATGAATTCGCCCTCCGTCTTGAGAGGTGCTTTTTTACTCTCCCAGTCCTCGATTACCGAGGTCTCGCTTTCGAACATCCTCTTGTCGTCTCCCCAGTAAAGCCTTCACCGACCTTCAAAGTATATTCCTCTCCTTAAATATTCGGCCTCCCTTTTCTTTCTACAAGAGCGAAAAGCGGGGGTCAGATGAATCAGATGTGTCGCATCTTTTTTCTTTCCCAGTACCCCTAACCCCCAGCCAAAAGTTTTTAGATCTACTGCAGCCCAATTCCCTTGTTCACTACTTTTTTTCTTAGAATATCCCCCCACATTATTCGTTGACGTCGATACCGGGAACCCGGTCGTGATCCCGTCCTCCTCCCTTCGCTCCATCTTGGCCCCAATCCCTCAATCTCAATGTAAGGGTTAATGTCTGGTATTTTCTTCTCCTGCTTCACATTCATTCTGAACTAAAAGAATGCCCCCCAGTCTCTCCAGGGGGACCCCCCCCCTTTCTCCCCTATAGAGTTGTCTCTTTTTTATAACGGGAGAAGGCTTTATACATCGCAATGTCCCTGAAATATTTCCATGTCCACCTGACCCCTCGTCATGCGTCTCCCCCCCCGTGTACCATTTTTTGCACTTTTCTTGTCACAGAGAAGCTGTGCCTTCTCTCCTGCTGTTCTAAGTAATTACCCTCCGCCCCCTTGGGCCGTTCTTTACAACTCAGAAAATCAGCCTTACGCCGAACCCTCCCATCTCTTCCCCTCTTTAACCCTTTCCTGCAAATCTCGTCTCCCAAACGGTTTTTAAACCCCTTTCACCTAAGTTATCCTTGGAACTTCTACTTGGTTCCTTTCTTCTTTTTCCATGTGAATGATGCACCTCCGTCTTCCCCTTTGGCACTCGGTTTCTCCCTGGTCGCGGTTATTGCTGCGTGTGAAAAGGAACCTGTTTCCCTACATTAAGGGCCCCTCCCTTCTCTCAAGTCGCAATTCTAATCTCTTCTTTTCCCCCGCATGAAAAAGGATCCCTTTGGGTCTACGATGCTCCTGTAACTTTGATTTCTCCGGGGTTGACAGCAATGCACCCCTTTCGGCTATCTTTCAGTTTTTATTTTTACCGATCACCGGTTGCGGTAATGCCAGCGCATAGCCGGCTCCTGCTCCTTTTTTTCCAACTCCTTTTTTTCATTTCTCCTGTTTATCTACTCCCGAAGCACTTCTCGTCTCCTTCTGAATTTTCGTTCTCACACTTTTTTTTCTGTTAAATGAGGGAGGAAGCGTCCACGGCAACCGGCCTTCCTTCCCCTTCTACCTCCCTTTTCTCTTTGAGACCTCCTGTGGGTCCAAAACCTTTTTCCTCTCTCCAAGTGTCGATTGATTTATTAGTTTGTTTCACACCTGCGATTGTACCCTCCTTAACACTTTAACTAGTAAACTTACTCCTATGCGGCATTGACGCGTTCTTGTTTGTAGTTTCCCCTTCCTCTACCCCGTCTTCCCATCATCTTTTTCCTACTCCCGTGTTGTTTTTTCTTAGACCCTGACTTGTCCTTGCAAGAAATTAACTGTCCACCAAGAAGCGGATGCATGTGAACCGCCATCGGCTCGAATCCCCACCTGTTTCCCTTAGAACGTCGTTGTACTGGAAAGTGCCCGCGTCGTTCCAGCATAGCTCCTGAACGCAAACTTGTGGGGTAGATTCTAACGGATTACATTGACTTTTTGGCCAACAAATATCTTTAACCTCCGTTCTCTTTCGTGTTTATTCTGTTACTTTTATTCTTTTCAACTAGAATAACTAAAACAAAGTGTTGGAAACAGAATCGCCATTCCTTTCAGTCCCTTCCGTTTCCCCTTCGGTTTTTTTCTTTTGTTAACTATTTCATAATTCTTCGATTTCAACTGACGCGGCTCCTATTTTAATGGCGCTGGTTACCGCAAACGATTGGGTCTATCCTCCTTTTTGACCTTTCCTTCTCCCCCCCTCCTACCGAGTTTTTTTCATTTTCCCTCTTTAATTCCCCGGTCCCTCTTTCGAATTAGTAGACAAGGATCCCAGCGTGTGAAATCGTCCTTCTATGTTTGACCTTCCCCCTTTTTCCACCCTTTCCTCCCCTGAGTGCCGGACGTTCGGAATATTTTATTTTTACATATACCCGCCTTCTGCTGCTTTTTCCCCCGAAGAAAGTCCGCAGGTATCCGCTTTTCCTCCTTTCCCTTTTACGAAATGCCCCAGTATCCTCCTCCAAAGATCATCGTCCTTTCCTGAACGGTTGATCCCGGGATGGAGCCGCTGATTCTGCGATCGTTTGAAACTCTCTTCTTAGTTTTCTCCGGTAAGGTGCGATTCATGCGTTGTTTTACGGAACTTTGGCTTTTTTCAGTTCTTCCGCCCTTCACCGGTTCGGCGGGGCCAAGTCAAAGAGTTCGGCTGTGTCCACTTTCTCCCCATTCCTTTTCTCCGCGATTGGTCCTTCTCATTTCGGCATCTTAGTTCTTAAGAAAGAAGGATACAGGATAAACCAAGTCGCCCGAGGGTGCAAATTTTTTACCCCTCTCTCCTCGCTTTTTTCTGCGGTGATGATTTGCTTCCTGTGACAGACCGCGAGTCCAAAGAAACTCACTTTGGACTCGTTTCTCTTCGTATGGGTAAGATGCCAGGAGGAGGCTGTCAGCGATACGTTCTTTTCCCATTCTCGGGACGCCCTCCTTCTTCTCGGAATTTAATTGTTTTTTTTGTCTTCTTTTTGTTTACTCCGGAACAGCTTTCATTGGGGGAAGTCATCTGCCTGGGGGAGGGTGACGGGGTGGTCCATCCCCTTTTCACACTTTCTTTTCCCCAGATTGTGGATCCCTACTTAGCAATGACCTTTTTCACTTCGCCGACGATTAACATAGATTAATTTACCGATTTCTTTCGCCTTTGAGACTGAGACGGGGTATGTTCGAACGCCGATCTCCTCTTTCTTCTCTGACTTTTTTCTCTGACCATATTTTAGGCCCCTGCTGCATTTCCCCAGATGGTTCAACGTTCGGGAAAGGCACTGCAAGGGAATCATCGCTTCCCTTCATCTTTCTAAGGAATCTTTCCCCCTTCCGGGATCCGACGTTTTTCCTTCTTTACGGTGTCCTTTGTCCCTCCTCTCGTTATCCTTTTTGTTTTATATATGATGTACAACTTCAGCGGAAATCACCTGGAGGAATATCCTTTCTCCCCTTTCCCTGAAGATTCCAGATTTCTTTTGTTCCAGAGTCTTCAGTGTCTACTTGCCTTTTTGCGTGCTCTGTTCACCCCCAATTATACTTCTCCCCTCCTCTTAAGCAGTCAGCTCGGCGTAGAGCGAACGAGCTGCTCTTTCTAACCTTTCTTTCCCTTTCTACTTCCTTCCGAAATTAACTGACTTTTTCATGACCAGTCTCTCCTCGAGCGCTTTGATCCGCGGGCAGCATGATGGGGACAATGTTTCATTTGTCCCCCCCTTTTTCCTCCCGCTCTTGATCTTCTTTCTATAGTTCTTTCAGTCTGCCACCCTAACCCCATGGCCTGATGACATCAACGAGCAAAAGCCTTTTCCCGCCTGTGCGAAAAAAGCTGAAACTAATTCTTTTCCTTGAGAGCGTCGTCGAGACCGGAACCCGCTTCGGCTGATCTACTCCTCCTTCGCTCCCCCTTTCGGAAAAATCAGCCCATGAGAAAGGTTAAGTTGTCCTGTTTTTTCTCTCCTGAGGAAGTACATACATAACGAACACACTTCCCTCTTCCCCTTTTTCTTACACACCTCCAACCCCCCTTCAGTTTTTATCCTTTGTTCCTTGATGAGGATTCTCCGTTAAATCTATATACAATTTCTGCAGCCGGGTCGCTGGCACTCTTTTTGTATTCCTGTGACCTGACTTTGCAATTCTTTTTGACGTCTTTACTCCGTACGCTGTGGCTAGCCGACTTCAAGGCCCCTCGACCCCTTTCAACCCCTCAGTCCCCAGGATTCGGAGAACCTTTCCCTCCAGCCTAACGCTCGAGCATACATAGCTGTTGATCTCATGCGGCGTCCCCATGGATCCCACGTGACCTTTAAACCCCTAATTCGAGTTAGTACTTGCCGTCGCGGATCATGGAGTTCCCTTCTCCTTCTTACAAACTTTTTTCGCCCTTTACCTAGAGTCTCTTGGTATTTCTTCACAGGACAGAACTTCTTTGCCCTCTTACATTATTTTTTTTAGTTCTCTCTGCCTGACCCTTACCGTCTGCAACCAGGTTGTTATCTAATTCCTTCGTTTGGTGATTGGCGTCCGCGCTCTACTTCTATTTTCCTCTCTTCTTCGACCGCTCCACCCGGTTCCGGTTTCTTCCCTCTCCAGGAAATAGTCCTGTCCTTACTTTTCTTGACAAAAAATTTGGTGTTCAATACCCTCTCCCCCTCGCCTAGTGTATGCCCAGATTCACCACTTTGGTCTTTCAATTTCTTTTTTTTATAGCTCCCCAGTCCCCTGCAGTGACTTTTCTCACTGAACCCCCTGAACGTAGCACGGTTCTTTTTCCCCCAATTAATAAGTAGTCCGATGACCCGCAAAATTTCTTTTTTCTTCTGCGTCCTTTCCTCTCTTCTCAAGTTCTACCCCCAAGAGATTGCGTTCCGTATTCCTTATAACATTCAGAGTTTCGCTGGGTCACATTCATTTTGTTCTTTCTTTCCCCTTTTTTTCTTTCTTTTTCTGGAGACCGACTTCTTACTATGTTTTTGTTTTGATGAGCTAGAGGCGCCGTCAGCCAATCATTCCCTTTCCCCCGAACTTGTCCCAGGATTTGACCGAATCCTGGACCGTCCTCCCTTTGAAATAATGTTCGAGTACGTCGGACCTGGTCCACTCCTCTTTTTTTCCAAGGCAAAGCTCGACCTAACAATCTCACACCTCCACTTGTGAGGGGTCTACGAGGGGGACTTGTTGTTACCACGTCTGAAGTCAAGTCAGACTTTGATGTCTGAAGTTGCAGTCCTGGCGACCCTTTTGAGCCTCCTCCCCCTTCTGAATTCAATAAAAAGTGTGAGACGATCTTCGCCCTCCTTCTTCTCCCTTCTTCCTTGCGAGTTGTGAGAGTTTTCAATATTTTCCTTCATTTCTTCAAGTATCGAGGACTCTCCCGCCTTCCGTGTTTCATTAAGAACGTGATCTTACGGGCTGAATAAGTGAGAATCCCTCCTCACCTTGTTGCCTTCACTGCCTGCTCTCCTCCTCCATTTCCTTGTTAGCTCGTTTTGACCCATGCTCCTTTGCCTCGGGAAGCCGGCGATGACCCCTTCCGGTAAATCCTTTCGATCTCGGAAGCCTTCACCTTTTCTTTTTTTTCCACACTCCCGTTACCCGGCGATGAGTGCGCCCATCGTTTTCCCGCAGGTACGAGTGCAAACATGCCCTTTCCCACCCTCCCCCCCCCAGGACCCCCCTTTGATTCCTTTTTCTGGCACTTTATTGTCCGTCTGCTTAGCCCTTAATAAATATTGTTTAGAGTATACTTTTTTTTGATTATTTTTGTGTTCGTGGTTTCATCTTGTCTATTGGCGTCGTCTCTTCTTTTCCATGTCTTCTAGACCGGCACCGCCGCTCTTCGTCGGGCCAACTTTTCCCTTATTTTTCCATCCCCCCCTTATTGGACCCCCTTGAGACCATATTTTCCCGTGGCGGGCCTATCCCCGCGAGAGGTACTTTCAACCTCGCCAGGGATAACCAAGATATCGCCCGATGGGTCTACAGGTTTGCCCCTTAACCTTGTTGGCTCGGTTGCTGCCTTCCGGTTGCTCAGTTAGACACAGTAAACCTCCACTTCCCAGTCGGGCGTCGGATTGGCGGCCGACTATTCGCGTCCTTTTTTTTAGTAGTCCATCCGACCCTCCTCCGGGCTTTTTCCTTTCCTACGGACGACACGGTTTTGTGTGCGTTTGTGAACAGGCCACTCGGTAAGTCCTCTTTCCTTTTCCCCCTTTTTTCGGACCAGGGACGGGGACCTACCGGCCCCACCCAGCGATCTTTAGCTGACTTTTTCTCCTTTCCTGACTCATATTCATGAGTCTCCTCTCGCGAACGCTCTTGCTACGTTCATTTTGAAGTTTGTGCGACTTGACAAGAAGGGGTTCTAAACCCGCGTATCATACGAGGACATCTCTCCGCCTTCTGTGCCCCCCCTCTTTCCCCTGCCCCCTTTTGACTCTCCCTTTTCAACTGGTTTGGGTTTCCGGATTTCACCCGCAGTCTCTTCTTTCTTCTGAAGCATCGCGGCCAATAGTTCTTTTTTCCTTCCGTCCTCGTTGCCGATTACGCTTTGATCCTATTTCCGCTTGTGTACA
>Ga0179593_1660821_pt1 | contig 14883 bp, 22 predicted proteins | sample CZODoug2_1_08_16_FD_185931 | JGI IMG/M metagenome (GOLD analysis project Ga0179593, IMG submission 185931) | Vadose zone soil fungal communities from Angelo Coast Range Reserve, California, USA - CZODoug2_1_08_16fungal (PacBio error correction) | ecosystem: Environmental > Terrestrial > Soil >... | reverse complement strand
CAACCAACCGCCCACCCTCCCCCACCCTCTTCTCGCGACTACGGAAGGTTTCCTTTTCCTTCTAATTCGGGTTGGATTGACATATATACGTATTGAAAATGAGAGCCCAGACGATGACGTTCCCTTTCTCTCCCCTTCTCCTTCCTATTTCAAAAGAATTTCCTATCATTTTCCCTTTTTGGGTGGGGTTGTTTTTTTTTTTTGGTTTTTTTGGTTACCATCAGGCATCGTCGGGGAGTAGCTCCCTGAAGAGCGGTCGGGGGTACGAATCCCTCCTCCCCCCTCCTTCCTTCCCTTAATCAATTCTCTTTTTTCCCCCCCCCACACTTGCATATGCTAGTCTCTTCTTTCTGTCCCTCCCTTCCTAATCATCGTAAAACTGACAGTGACGTAGCTGTTCCTTCTTGTAACGAGGATTCGCTCCCCTTTCCCCTGATTGCGCGCCGATTTTTTCTTTCCCCTTCTCTATCATCGAAGACGACGTTTTTTTACTTCCTTTTCAGTTTTTCATTTACGTGTGGATAACGCTCCTTGAAATCCGAAAGTAGACCATCTGGTCCTTCTTTCCTTTTGTTAACGCTTTCCCCTTTTTTTTCCTCACAGTAGAGTTAGGCCCCTCCCTTTTCTCCCCGTTTGGGGTACTGAAAATCCAGAATTGCTATGTCGGTCACTTTTCCTACTTCCCTTTTTTTTTTCCTTCCAGATAACAGGAAGTTCCCTTAACTTTTCCGTTATGTACATTGAGCGAGTTGGACTTTTCAACAATGACGACCCCCTCCTTCCTCTCCCGGAAACCACTCCCCCATCAGCTTGTCGTGAGTGACGCTTTCCTTATCTCCCCCAACTGGTACGGGTCTTCTCCCCTCTTCGTAAAGCTCCCCTCCCTCTCTCGATCTCTGGCGTATTTTTTTTTATCGAACAGGCGAAAGAGGACTATAAGCTTTAGTTTTTTTTGAAAGGCCAGGCCAACTCCCTCCTTTTCCCCTTTCGCACCTCCTCCCCTCCTCCTTCGCGGGCGGATTTTTGACCCTTTTTTACGGTGGCCAGATGACGATATGGTGTCGAGAATCCAAATACGAGAGGGAATCGTGCCCTCCTCCCCCCTCCCTCCTTTCCATGCCCAGCTCCCCCCTTTCGTCTTCAGTGGACTCAACCCCCTCTGTTTTCCTTGTGACCCCCCACCGGCCGAAAGCTTGCGCGCCCCCCCGGCCACGGCGATTTGAATTGTGCTTTCTCTTCCCTTCCCCTCTCCATCCCTTCCCTCCCTCCAGTTGGAATGAAATTCGATGGTTTTCCTTATATGGCAACTGAATCAGACAAACTCCTCAAGGAATCGGACCTCTTTTTTTTTTCCTCTTGGAATTGCGCCCTCCGCGTTGTAGCTTTCTCCCTACTTCCTCGTTAGCTCGGACAGATTAGGTTGTGCCCTCCCCCAAGAGAGGTCAGGATGAACCTGCCCTCCTCTTCAAGGCATCCCCCCCCGGGGGGGGCGCATACCCCCCCTTCTCCCTTCTTTTTACACACCAGGTTTAGCACATAGCTTCCCCCTTTCCGAACGACCAACATTTCTCCCTGTTCTAAGTGTCTTTTTTTCCCCTTTTTCACATCGCCTACGAGTTCGCCTTTTTTCCTGAAGTCCTTCTTTCTCCGATACCCGAGTTTGAATACAGTTAGCGTAATGTCTTTTTCTTTATCACAGATCCTCTCCTCCCCGGGACCTTTTCTCAAGGAGAATGCGTGCGTTCCTTCGGCTGGTTTCTTAGCTTCCGGAATTAGGCTATACTTTTTTCTCTGGCTAGTGGGGATAGAACACCTTTCCCATTTCCCTTCTTTCCATAGAACTATAGCCGACATATAAGACTTTCCTCTTTGTCAGGATCTTTTTCTCTATCTGAAGGTTTCCATGAGTAGACTTCTCTTTTGTTTCTCCCTGAAATACCGAGGAAATAGTTTTTTCCCTCCCAATTAGAGACTGTTTCCTCCCTTTCCCCCTCTCTCATGCCGTGTTTTTGGCCGATTGAGGGATGTTGGCCCTCTACTCACTATTTTTCCTTGACTTGCTGTTATGAGGTGAGCCCCCCAAGGTGCTTTGCGAATTTTAATTCCCCCCTTCCAACGTCCCTCAATGGTAAGGTCTCCCCCCCCTTTACCATTTGATTTAAAACTTCCCCTGGGGTTGAAGGGACTTAATTCTTCCCCCCTTCCCTCATAGCAGTTGCCCCCGTTCCTTCCTTTGTTTTACCGCTGGGCTGCGATTCTTCCCCCCCGGCCTGCCGTTCCATCAAGTTCACGAACACTGTCGGTCCCCTCCCAGAAATGAATGTCCCGCCTCCCTATTCCCTGAAACATTTTTCCCTCCTCCTCCGCGTTGAACTCAATTTGACCCCTTCGCTTCTTCCTGGGTCCCCCATCGGTTTGATTGACTAGACCCGATTTTTCTCCTTTTCTCTCCTGGTCGGGCATCCCCTCCACCTCTCCCAGTGATATCTAGATCTTGGTTTTTTTGATCAGATTCCTGATCTCGCGTTGTTTCCCGAAAGGCGCTCGTCTCCCTTGATTCTTTCGTCGGAGTCAAATCCTCTTTTTTTGCCCCCTACCGCGCGCATAGTGCCTTTTGAGTTAAACGCGACTTTTCTTTTTCCCTTAGAAAGTTTTTTCCCCTCTTTCGATGGTGAGGCTGGCCTTCCCCCTTGCTGGTTGTTGCAGTGTTTTGAAATTGGAATGGGATTTCGTGCGGAAAGGACCTCTTTTCTTTTTCTATTCAGGAAGAGTCCCTCCCCCCCTGTTATTTCCAAAGCAGACCCCTTTACTTTCCCCTTGGTTTGACTGAAGGCCATCTCTTTTGAAAGTACGTTTGGTTACCCCCCCCTTTGCGCAGAGCGTCTTTTTTTTTCTCCTCAGTCCCCCTTATCTAAATTCTCATACTGTTCGTTGGACGGATATGCACCATTTATTCTCACCTATTAACAGCACATAAATCGTCCCTTTTCTCCCCTCTGAGCCATTCAATAGACCATTTTTTTTGCATCGGAGCGAGGTCCCTTTTTCCCACGAGATAATTTTTTGCTCGCCCAGATACTCCTTTTTTAGAGCCCAACCTTCTTTGGAATGATGACTTCCCAAAAATTTAATCCTTTTCCCCTAAGTTTTCTTCCCCCCCCCCATTTTACAATCGAAGGCGTCGCTATATTTTCCCTCTTCTGACCGATTACTGTGGCTAGGATGTCGCGATAAAAAATAGCCGCCCCCCCCCCCCTTCCTATTTATAACCCTCTTAGAGGCCTAAATTCCCGCAATCTTCGTAGGAAGAGCAAAATTTCTGCAAGAACACTCTTCCTGATCCTTCCGGTCAAAGTGGCCCCTTCTTCTCTTTCCCCCCCTACGCGTCCTTTCTTCCTCAAGGATCCCGGTTGAGGATCTTCTCCTCCCCCCCACAACTCGTCTCGATGTTAAGTGGCCCTGAGAAAATTTCAGATCTTTTTTCCCTCCCCTGATCCGTTTTCGCAATCTAAGCTAGCCACCATGGGTGGGATTCTAAGTGCTCCTTCCCCCATGGTTGTATTTTTTTCCTTTTTTTTCCCTTGAGCCTTCTTTTGCTCCCTTGGTCATCATTGACGGAGATTGTTTTTTTCACACCACCCCACCTATCAGGCGAGTGCTTCTCAGCGAATTTTCTTGTTAAAGTCATCGCCCCCCCATGCGGGTTCCGGGTATCACTGACTCCCGGACTTTCTCGGTGTCCTCTTTTTCCCTTTTTTCAACCCCTCTCTTCCCCTTTTCCCCTTGCATTAACCATTTATATTGATGGAGAGGTCGCATGCCCAATTCAAATCGCTATTTCCTCTCTTCCGGCCGCACTTTTTTTTTCCCCTCAGGGAAAACGGGGGTTCAACTTTTCGTCCAATGAAGACGAACCCTTTTTCTGGCCTTCCCAGGATTGTCGGAGAAATCCTTCCCGTCTTCTTTAATGGTGAATGATTATTATCCTCTTTCTGCGTGAACGTGAACCGGCCCTTCCCCTTCTCAGGCTTCATCCTCCCTAAGGATTCTCCCCGGGACCCCTCTTGCCTGGCTCTTGCTCAGCTTTGTTTAGAAACCACCCTAAGCGTCCTTTTTTCCTCTTTTACCTTCTTCCCATTACGAAAGATGCCCTCCTCAGATGTATCCGAACTCTTCCCCCCCTCCTGAGAACATGCTCCTCCCCCCTCCTTCCCGCAGAACAAGTTGAGGAAGCCCCTTTTTTGTTCATATTCTGACATCGCTTTTCTTGACCCCCCTTTTTCCTCCCCCTTCCCTCGCGCAATGTCAGAAACTTTTTTTCACCTTCTTTCCTGACATTAATGATTAAAACAGGGGCCCCGGACATCTCTCACTCCCCCCCTTCTCCCCATTTCCCCCCCTCCACTTCTCACAAGTATTACATGTATCTCTCCTAACCCTTTTGAGAAATCTGTTCAACATTTGCTCTTTCCCCCCTTCACGGCCAGAATGGCGACTCTTTTGGACATTTTTGCCTTTTTTTTCTTTTCTCAGTATCCAGTCCCCTTTTTCTCTCTTCTGTTCCTCCTGTCGTGTCGAAGTAAAAAAACGTCTTTTTCAGTGAGCCATACTCGGCGCGCCTTCTTTCCCTCCTTTGTCGCTCTCCTTTTTCCCATACAGTCGAGAAAAAGTTTCCTTAATTTTTACTCACGTTAGATTGGTCCTTGAATTATTTCCCTTTTTTTTGCCCCACCCCCCCCCCCTCCCCCCCCCCCCATACACCCCCTCCTTTTTTTTGGTTTACGGGTTTTTTTCCGTCCCCTGCAGAGAAATGATTGGTCTTTCTTTTCCCCACCTCTGCTCCCAAAGCGATTTGCGCTAAAAGACCCCGATGGAGACCTGATTGTCTTTCTTTCCGGTTTTTTTCCTATCCCCTATCCCTCCTCTCGAAGTATAGGCTGATTTCTTCAGACCCCCCTCCACCCCCTTATTTCCGCCCGTAGGTCCAAATTAGCTTTCGCGCTAAAAGAGAAGACAGGTTGGCGGTTTTTCCCCTTTTCCATAGAATCTCTCTCTTTTTTTTGTTGTTGAGAGAGATTATATGGTCTCCAACCCCCTCCAGCTTCTGGTAGCGACTACCCTCGACAAAGATTGGTATCTTTCCCTTCTGGTGGATTTTGCTATCTCCGATTCTCTGCCCGTTTCAGACGAGACGTAGGATACGTCTTGAATCCCTCTCCTTTCCCCCCGATCAATCCGGGCACGTCGGGGCGTCGCGCCTTCTGAATATGCTTGGGGAGCAGAGTTTTTTTCCCCCTTCCTCCCCGACCATAGATCTTCCCCCTTCTTTCTGCTTTGCCTTACCAGTAAATCCCCCCCTTTTTTGTCTTTTTCGCTTGGCTCATTCCACCTTCCGTATGTACGTTCATTTTTTCCCCCCTCCCGCTGTAAAGCGTTCGCGCTTTATTTCGCTTTTCCCTTTCTCCCTCCTCCACAAATTTTTTCCCCTTCTTCGGAGTAGGTTTCCGTCCACCAGATCATCCTTCCCGTTGTTTTACTTTCTTCCAGGAAGAACCGAATCTATGAAGTAGTTCTCTTCCCTATTGTTTTGGAATCAATGTCTTTCAAATTATGGAGTGACGGTTTTTTCTTTCCTGGTGACCCCTCTTTCTTCTTTTCTTCCCAGCGAGAAAGGGCTTTTTATGCGTGCGGTAATGACGTTAATATGTCTTTTTCCTTCCTCCCTTATTCTTCCCCCTTTTTTCCTCCTCCCTTCCTTCCCCCAGGGCCGTTCACGTGCACTTCAAGGGATCCCCTTTCCGTCTTTCCCCTTTCACCACGTTTTGACCCCGCGATGTTAAGAAGATGTCCTCAGATGTCGTGAGTGGACGAGTTGGGTATTCTTCCCCTCTCCCCAATCCTCCTTTCCCTTTTTCTTATACGAATCGGGAAGCCTCTCCTGGTTCCTAATTTCATTTGAAGCGCCAGGCTATTCCCTCTTTTTTCACTCGCCCATCTTCGGCCTCCCTCCTGGACATTCCCTCCCTCTCCCCTTTTTTCAACACGAGAGGTGAGGAATGGCCTTTTCCTTTTTTTCCCCTTCCTCAAGTCAGTACGATATGAGTGTCGAGAAGAAGCATTCCCTGAGCCGGGAATCGTGTTTCGATGTCTCCCTACCCCTCCCTCAAACCCTCTTTTTTTTTTTTTCTTCATTGGGACTCCCCCTTTTTCTCTCCACCCCTGGACCCTGACCTTGCGGCCACCTGATCCCCCCCTCTCTCCCGGGATTTTGGACAAAAAAATTCATTCGGCATTTCCTCCATCAATATGACCTACCTTTTTTGGACCATTCCTTTTTTGGCGCCCCACGATGGTTCACGGAATCAGCACCTTCCCTTTCTCCCTTCTCTTCCCAGGAATCTTGGTCTGTTTGTCGATTGAATTGAGATCCTTTTCCCTCTGCTCTCTACGACCATCGGAGAGCTCCTTTTTTTTTCAGAGAGGACGTACGCAATCTCGTCCTACCCCCTTTCTCATCAGCTTCGTCCCCCTACCCCCTTGCCTAAACACGACACCTTCTGACTCCCCCGGTTGGCTGAGATGCGACAACGGATCTCACTTTCGACTATGAAAAGGTTTCCGTTCCCCCCTTCCAATCGCTTACGAGTTTCCCCCCTTCCTTTTTTTATCAGTGAAGGATGAAATGCCCTCCGATTTTCTGCGAATGACGTGGACCATGCGCTCTTCTAATCGCCAACTGGGACCTCTTTTCCCTTCGTGCTCCGTTGTGATGGAATTTTTTTTCCGTTTTTTCGACCGTTGACCCGATCAGGAGGACTAGTCTTTTATATCGCTTTTCTTTTTCTTTCCGAAAAAAAGACCTCCTCCACATCAGACGTCTTCGCCCCTCCCCCCTACTGCCTTAGCATTGTAACCTCTCAGGAATGAGGAGGGGAGCTGCGATTTTGTTTTCCTAGTCTCCTCCCGATTCCCTCTAGCCTTTGGTAGGAGACAATCTTTCTGGTCCTTGCCCAGCAAATTATCGCCTGTTGCAATTCCCCCTCTCTGCAGATGCATGTGGACCCTTCCCCTTTTTTCTCTTAGGTTTTTTTTTCCTTCCCCTCCCGATTCTAAGAACGTCCTCTTTTACTCCTGCCAGTTGCCTCCAAAGGTAAGATATTATTTTTTTTTTTCTTTTTTCTTGAGGGATTTTCTCCCCCCTCTGCTCCCCCATTTATTGAAAACGTCCTTTTTTCTTTCCCAATACACCAATGCCAATGCAATAGCCCCCTAGTGCTTTGGAAATCCTCTTTCCCTCCCTTCATAGGCGACACTCCCTCTTCCCTCCGGAAGTGAGTGGATGCCCCCTTTCAACCTCCCCTTTGTGCACCCTGATGTCACTTTCCCTCATCACCATCAATCCTTGGTCGAAGTGACGGTGACCAGTCTGTCTCCCTTTTGACGGCCCTTTTCCTCTTTTCCCTGTGGCCATCGGTTGATTTCCCTCCCTGCGGCCCCTATGCCTGTCGGAGCAATGCTTGATATATCTCTATTCCTCTTTTTTTTGAGAGAGAGTCCTGATCCGCGTGGAATGGCCTTTTCCTGCTCTCCCCCCTATAGTATCGAGTCAATAAATCCTGGGACCAATTCCTTCCCTCGACACTTTTCCTTCCAATTCCCTTTCCCTTTTTCCCTTTTTATCCGATACCGATTTGAGGCTTTTTGCTGGACAGTGCAGTGCTGGTCCCCCTTCCTGTTTTCCTCCCCTTTGTTTGAAATTTTTTCCTTGATCCTCCGCCAGGTATCTTCGGTTCGCCTATCAGGCCTCTCCCAGAACGACGGACTTCCCCTTCCTCCATTGGCCTTTATTTCAAGTTCCCCCTTTCCAGGTTTACAGCCGTTGGAAATCAAATTTGGGAGCTTTTGTTCGCCTCCCCCCCCCATTAGAATCACTATTCCTTTGGACGGATCTTTAAAACTCCATTTTTCCCCCTCAGAGTAAAAGCCCCTCATCGGGATGGGGAAGTCTTCCCCTCCTTCCCCCCTATCGAAACCCTTCTTTGTCCACATGATCGGCCATTTCCCCCCCCGCTCTGTGTCGTTTTTGCCTCCCCTCCTGTAGTGTAGCGACCCCCCCCCTTTTTCTGTCTGCTGATTTCTTTCGTCTTCCCCAACCCCTAATATCGTCTCCCCCCTCTTGACAACTTTCGCTGTACAATCGACTTTCTCCGGTTCAGAGGCAGACCCCTCTTTCCTTTGCTCAGGATTTTTTTCACTAGCCGCAACACCCCTCAAATTCTTTATTTAGCTAATTCCTCCTGCCTCTTTGTTCGAAGAGAAACCATTCCTTTCTCCCCTTCGTCCCCCTCAATCCTCAAGATTTTTTTGCTGTTTTTTGTTTTCGCTGATCGGTGATACCGATTCTTAAGGCGAAATGGATTTCCACACTTTCCTTTCTTTTTGTTTTTCCCCTCTAGGAGCCTTCAATGATACCCTTAGCTCTTGGGGGCTTTGGAAGACCGACTTAGAACATTTTCAGTCGTTCGGATCCGTTGTCGCCTTCTTTTTCTTTCTTTTTCCCTACAACTTTTTTGGCCTTTTTGGATTCCGAATGGTGTAGGGGGTATTCCCTCTTCTTTTCCCCCCATTCCTCCTGACGATCTTGACAAACTATCTGGAGCTCTCTCTTCTTCCTTTCCTCCGAAGCTCCCCTTTTTGCGCTCTCAGAAATTCCGTTTTTCCCGTGGAACCTTCACTCCAGGATGTTTCCGATGAACCCAATGTGGCTCCCCTTTTCCCCCAACTGGGTTTCCTCCTCCTCTTCTGGAGATGTCTCATGAAGAATCCTTCGCATTTTTTGAGGGTAAGGTTGGCCGCAGCGTCGGCGGTTTCCAAGCACGGGAAACCGGTTTTCCCTCAGTCCTTTTTCCTCAACTAGACCATCTTCGGGTTTTTTGGCAGGGAAAGTTTTCAAACGATCCAGTCTCGGTCTTTTCTTTTTTTTCACTTCTTCTCGAACACTTTTTCCTTTTATTCTTTGGGGGGGGGGGGAATGGAAATTTCCCCCCGTCCTCCTTTTTAACTCTCGACGGAGGCCATCCGACACCTTTCTTCCTTTCTGGGAATTTCCCTTCTGGAGTTGGCCTTTCAGTTTCTCCCCCCAATCAGTTATAGAGTCCTTCGTTCGTCTCCAATGACGGTGATACCATTCCCTCTTCTTCTGCGTGCTTGATCTTCGATTCGATAAGAAAGACCTTATTTTCTTCCTTTGGCGCCGGACCCAACAACGTTCACGCTCTTTTTCCCAAGTAGGGCGGCGGGTTCCTTTCCCTTCTTCCCCCCCCTGGGGTCTCCACACGTGAAAGGACGGAGCTCAGCGCTCCCTGGCCTTTCCCACTCCCTGTTTTTTGCAAACCGGGAAGTCTCTCCTCTTTTTCCGAATTCTTACACGTCCTGATTTTAAGTACAGAACGCAGGCCCCCCCTTTTCTTTCCCCTCAACTCTACTTGTGGTAACACCATTGCCTCTTTTTCTACCTCCCTCCCCCCTGTGGACGTGAGAAGTAACTTTATCCCAGTCCTCTTTCTTTTTTTCGATGTCGATAAAAAACTTCTCGCGGCCGTCTCCGCGAATCGAGTTAGAAAACCTCTCCCCCCCTCCCCAAGCGGCTAACGCTGGACAGCGATCCCCCTTTTCTACGGAAGGGAATGATGGACATCCCTTTTCCTTTCCATTTTACAAAACTTCATCGCATCTTTCCTTTTTGATTACGGGTTTAAGGAAAAGCAGTCCCCCTCTCTCTATTTTTTTTGTGTTGGATTCGAAACACCGACCTTAGCTAAAAGAATGCGTTCTTATGCCCCCCTCTTTCACATAATGATATTGATTAAGGTTTTTTCCCTTTCCCATTATCCTCCAGGATGAGGGACAGTTGCCCCCCTCCAACAGTAATTTAAGACAGTAAGCTTTAGGTCCCCCCCTTCTCTTATTTCTTCCGCTACCAGATTAAGACGGTGGGAGGTTCCAATTCTCCTCTTTCTTCCTAGTTTTTTGTTTTTTGTTGTCTTTTCTTTTCTGACAACTTTTTACCACCCCCTTCTTCTTCTCGCGTCTGCGGAATACGGACCCCGAGTTTTCCCTTGAGGGGGTCTAGCTTTGAGTGAGTGGAAACTGACATCGTCCTTCCCGAAATGAGGATTACCCCTCTCATTCGCGATACAATTCATTTTTTTCGCGTGCCAGTATGGAGCGCTTTTCTTTTTCTCAATCCCTCCCCTGAACAGAGTGAATCAATAACTAATCAACTCCATCAACAAACACTGCATATGCGAGAATTTTCTTTCTCCCTTCCCTTACCGTCTACTTTTCTTCCCTTCCCCCTCCCGGTCGCTGTCCAGCGTTAGCGCTTCTTTTCTCCCACTTTTTTCCCCCCCATCCCGATGGCGCCGTCTGTAGGGCGACTGACCGCGATCTTCGAAATCGACGACCGATCCCCGCCTTTCCGTAGGCCTTGGCCCCCTCTCCTGATCAATGGCGGAGCAAGTCTCCTCTGTCCCCCTTTTTTGTACCGTCTCGTCCTTAAAGTAGAGCCTTTCATAACTTGTTCTCGGCTTCCTGTGTCTCTTTTTCCCCTCAGAATGATTCCGTTCCCTTTTCTTTGAGCTCGGAGACGATTTATAACCCCTCCTCCCCATTAATTAGGGCGGACATGCTGCGCTGCGAGGCTCCCTTTTAAAGAGAGGTAAGAAGATGACCGGACTTTTTTCCCTTCCTTAATAAGATTGTCGTTCTTTCCTATTCTTAGCGGCAGGAGCTCCATCAAATCGGTCCTACATTTTTCCTTCCCCGAAAGAAGTCGATCTCTGGTAGTTAATGGGAAGTCCTCTCACGGCGGAAGAAGGGGATTCTTTCTTTTTTCCTCTCGAACCCTTCTCCCTCCATGCCTCGGGACATTAACGCAATCGAAATTTTGGTCTTTCTCCCCCCCGTTTGACATTTGTTCCGGTTCAAAGGCAAGCCTCTCGAAGAATCTCAGGCAAATTCCCCTTTCCTTTCTTCCCCCTGTTCTCCGACCCCCTCCCCTTTCCCCTTCCCCCCTTAGATTTACGTATTTCATTGGACTCACCCGGTTTTGTTTCCCCCCCCCCGTGCGAAGTCTTCGGCCACCTGATCCATCAATGCGTCTCTTCTGAATAGTATGCATGAGACTTCCCTCTTCCCACTTATGACCAGTTTTTCCCTTTTTCTCTGGACGGCCAACGATGGGTATCGGTTCTTTCTAGCACCTCCTTTTTTCTTGTCTGGCCAAGGCCTTCGGACCGCAGGTTCGGGTTTCGACGCGGGTAGATTTTCCGCTTCTCCTTTCCTCTTCTCTCTCGTGCAGATAGGTGTGGGTTGTTCTTCTAAAGCTCGTCCCGGATGAATCCTTTTCCTTCACTTCCCTCAAGCGTCCCCTACACCATCGGAATCAGTCGCCCTTTGTCGAACTAGATGAGATGCTCCCTTCCCCCCCCACCTTGTAGGCTCTCTTCAACATTGTCTGTCACGGCCAATTAACATCTCTTTCGTTCCTTTGACTGTCAACCGATCCGACGAGTTTTGCCCCTTAAGTGTGAAAATGCGCCTCGGTCCTTTTTCCCTCTCCCCCCCCACTGGGCCCCTCTTCTCCCCCTCATTCGTGCGAAGTTCGGCCTTTTTTTCCTTTCGACCGTTGCACCCTGCTGCAGGAGGAATTCCTATCGATTGGGAGGCTAGGGGATATCCCCCCCCCCTTCCTTTTCCTTCTTTCGCCCTTTTTAGAAGCCATCTAAGAATGAGATCATTCTTCTTTCCTCTGACGTTTGAAGGTTTGTCCTGGTAGACGCCGTATTTGCGAAACGACATGGAATGCTTTCTTTTTTTTTCCCCTCCCAAATTCTCGCCTTTTCCCAGGTACACCGCGCGAACGTTCCTCTCCTCTGTGGGCTGTCTTGACTTATCTTCCCCTACGAACTAGTGATGGGAGGTAAGCGGTTCGCCTCTTTTGTTGGGAATCCGTCCCCTCCCCTTTTCTTTTAATGGTCAGGGCGGAGGGATTTTTTGCTCCCCTTGAAACCACCTTTGACGCTGGGGTTTTTTTCTCTTTTTGCACATTTTTGTTTTCCCCCATGCATAGCAGTTGCTCCTTTCGTGCTTTTTCAATACCGACTTTTTTCCACCCCTTCGCTTTGAACTCCGTCACGTGAGTGGTCTTTTTTAAATCTCAAACTTTCGGTGCCCCGCCAGCATGATTCCCTCTTTTCCCACAACATCAATCGTTACCAACTCTTAAACAGTAGAGGTTTCCCCCCCCCCTTTCCTTCCATGGTCTATCTTCCAATGTGTCCATAGGGTCCTGATTCCCCTTCCGCTTGGCTAAGACGAACTTTTTTCAGAAATGCAAACCTTTCCTTTCTCTCTATATATTTTCCTTCCTCTCTTTTCTGAGAGATATAACTTATTTTTTCCCCTCACTGAGTCTCGCGTAGCCAACAGCGATCTTGCTCTTTTTCCCCTGATGGACACATTTCCGCGGCGCTCCCCCATGTTCTTTTTGATTTCAAAGCGCATTTTCACCGGGCACTTCGCTTGCAGTGATTTTTCTTCAGGGCTGGTCACTCATTGGTTCTTCCCCAGTGTTCTGAAATTGGATGGGCCTTCTTTTCAGAAGACTGATTTTTAGGAAGAGCAGGCAAGTCGGTCTCCCGACAGGAACTTCCCGCCCCCCCTTTTCATTGGCATTGGGGATTCTCCCCCCTCCTGTTGTTAAGAGTTTGTAAATCAAAATTGGGTCTCTCGAATAACTACCGCCCTTACACCTTAGAATCCTCTTACCTTTTTTCGTTGGCTCTCTTATCCCCCTCCCCCTTAACAGCACAACCTCCAAACTTTTTTCCGGGAAGATAAAGTCCATCCCCCCCCCCCCTCTCAGAAGTATACCTTGTCCCCCCATCGGCGAGCAGTTTTCGGACCCCTTCCTGACTTTTGAAATCCAAGATTCCCTTGGTTGTACTCTACCACCTCTTTTCATCGGGCGTATAAGAAGGACCCTCCCGCTTTTCCCTTCTTTCCAAACGATCGATTTGTACAATTCGAAGGTTCCGATGGAGGCTTTTTCCCCTCTTCCCCCTAACGCATGTGACTGTTTTCATCTGTTTCGATCCCAAAGAGCCCTCTCTCTCTTCACTTGATCCTTTGCAACGTTCTCTTTCCTCCTGAAGCATCCCGTCTTTCCCCCCTTAGCCCCCCGACTTTGAGAAAAGATTGTCCCAGTTGGGCGCTGTGTGGCGCTTTTCGTAGTGAGAGCGTTTTTGTCACACTCATACGCGCATGATTCAACTTTTTTCCCTCTCGGTTGACGAGATTATGAGGGAAGCCTTTTTCCCTCCTTATGATTTTTTAATTGGCCTCCTGACTGAGAACATTTTCTTTTTCTCCTTTTTTTGCGTTCTGCTCCGTTCCCCTTCTCTTTTGGCTCCATGGTTTTTTATTCTCCGTGCGGACGGCTGGTTGATGAGCCTTTTTTTCTTTCTCCCCTGGTCATCCTTGACGCGCTTTTCTCTCGGCCCAACCCCACACCGATCTTCTCCTTCCTGAATCTACCCGCTCGCGTTCCCGTAAGAGACAACCTTTTTCCCTCTTCCCCTGAACGTTAACTCTCATTTTCCAGGTGAAAAATCTCTCCTCTTGGCCTTCCAGATCTGAATTGAAAAACTTTCCGTTATTTTCTCTCCGCCCAATTCAAATCGCATTTCTTTATGGAATCAGGTTGCAAGGGCGTTTTTTCACAAGCCCCCTTTGACAACCGGTGGTTTTGAGTAAATGAGACGTACCTTGGCAGGGAACTTGCTCTTTTCCCCTCAAATTCTAGAACACGATTCCCTCTGACTTCGACCCTCATCTCGTATCTGGCCTTTCCCTAACTGGCGAAACTTTGGCCCTTCCTCCCCTCGTTTTTGAAGGCGGTCTCCCTCTTCTTGCCCATATTGCCGAAAGAGGGCGCTCCCTAAGAAGTAGAGTCCTTCGTTCTCTTCCCCCCCAAAATTCCTTTTCCATTACGCCAGAGATAGCTGCTTTTCCCCCCCCGATGTAGCCCTCACGATTAAAGGACTCTTTGGAGCTAATGCTCGTTCCAATTTTCAAACGCCCATCTGATTAAAGATTTGGTACATATTATGAAACCCTTTTCTTTTGAACACTTTGAAGCCGGCGCCCCCTCCTTCCGCCCCTTATCCCCTCCCCCCCTGTTTCTCTTCCTTTCGAGTAAACGGGGAAAGTCGCTCCCCCGAGCTCCTCAATTAAAGGAAATCATTATGGTTTGTCTTTTTTTTCCTCCGAGTCCCACGCCCCTCTCGCTGGGCCTCCAACCTTTTTCCCCTTGAACGCATTCACTTCCAGAATGGCGCTTTCTCCTATCAGGATCTGCAAGGATAACCGACCCCCCTTCAGCTCTAGTCTTTAGTAGATGTCGAAGTCCCCCCCCCTTAGTTTTCATCTCTTCTGTAGCCCTACTCGGGCGCCCCCCCCCCTTTTTGCGAAGCACGTGACCACAGCCTCCTACCTCCTCCTCCCCCCGACCGTCACTTAAGTTTTACGATTTCCCTTTTCTAGACTTGATGTACGCCACTCTTCACTGCCCATACAAAAACTTCTTTTACGGGGTTACTGCCCAATCCCCTTTAAAGTTATTGGATTATTTTCAACCCCCAACCTCCGATGCCAGACTGCGTACGCCCCGGAAGATGCTTCCAATGATATGATAAGGTTTTTTCTTTTCTAGTCTCACTCTGATCCTTCCTCGGATGAGCGTACCTGGTCTCCTTCCCAGTACCTTCAACCGTTATTTCCAACTTAGACCGGTCTTTTTTCCGAGAAGCAGGTTGGCGG
>Ga0179593_1497634_pt1 | contig 14883 bp, 11 predicted proteins | sample CZODoug2_1_08_16_FD_185931 | JGI IMG/M metagenome (GOLD analysis project Ga0179593, IMG submission 185931) | Vadose zone soil fungal communities from Angelo Coast Range Reserve, California, USA - CZODoug2_1_08_16fungal (PacBio error correction) | ecosystem: Environmental > Terrestrial > Soil >... | reverse complement strand
CTTCCCTTCCCCCCAGCACTTAGCAAGCCTCTATCCGCTGCAGAAACTTTTCCAGTTGACCTCCTCTGACTATTCCTACCTTTCCTTAGAGCTCTATTCGAGACCTCCTATGAAAGAAACATCCCCCCGGTGGTTAGCAAAACGGGGCGTAGCCGCGTTTTACACGACTCCTTCTTGTCAGGACCCCTTCACTTACACCCCAAATGGCTTCCTACCCTCTCGAAGTGGGCTTTTTTTCAAGTCGTTTTTTAGTCTTTCCCCGGTGGTAACAAGGAAAATGGTTTGTGAAGCGCCGAACCCCGGAGAGCTTTGCGGTCCCTTATTCCTTTCTTGAGGAATTCCCCTTTTCCTGTATACATCCCTTGATTCCTCAGAGCAAAGGTTGACTCCGGCAGACCCATTTTTCAGCTTCTCCCCCTCAGGGAGGCTTCTTCCCCCCCCCAAAGTTCGAGGCTCCCAAATAAGTGAAGGTGCAGGCTTTTGCTGGAAAGTGATGAACTTTGATACCTTTGGCCCTGTCGGAGTCATCTTCCGTCTCCTGTTAGCCTCTTATTTAGATGATTTCCTCATGGAGGAGGTCCTAAGGATTGGTCTAACTTGCTCCTCTCTCAAGGTCTGGACTTTCGAGCCCCCCCCTTCTTTTTTTCAGAACCCCTTCGGTTTTTTTCCCCAGCTTAAGGCTAGGCCTCATCTCAAGAAGTCTTTTCCCCTTCTTTCGGACCTTTACTGAGACCCTCGCCAGAAGCCCCTTCTTGGTGTGATTCCCCCCAAATGGGGACTGAGCCTCATCGTTTTTCAGTATTGAAAATTCTTTTCATGTTAGGTTCTACGGAGTTTGGCGGACCTTCCTTTTTTTTCCAAACATTAAGTTCCCCCTTCAGTAGTGGCACATTGCAAGGCCCCTTCTGAGACAATCTGGATCCTTCTTATGACTTCAAACTCCTTTGCCGATGTTCCTTTTTTTTCTTTTCCCCCGGCGGGTTGACTTTCCGATGTGACCTGAATTTTCAGTAACTTAGAGTTTTTCCACATCGGTGTCCTCTTCTGGAGGATCCCTTTTTTTTATCGTCTTTTTCTCCAAAAAATAAGGACTTTTTTGTTACCGAATAAGTTTTTTCGCCTAATTCTCTCTGGAATGGTATTTTCTCTTAGCATCTCCCTATGAACGTTTTTTTTTTTTCAGTCTCCCCCTCTCGAGAAGAGCAGTAAGAAAGCTCCTATTTTGAGAGCCCTTTTTTTTGATGATTACCGTAGCCCCTTTCCATCGCCTGACTCCAAAATCCCTTTTCTTCTGAAATCAGGCCGAATCTCCTGCGATTTGCGCGTAATCGGCTTTTAAGCAACCTCCGAGTCTCCCTTCCCTTCCCACCCTCTATATTCTCCCTCGGATCGGTTTTTTTTGCAAATTCTTCCCGGTAGAATTTCGAGGGTTAAAAGCTGGAGGCCTATTTCCTATACCCCTCCTAAGTGTGTTTTGTCTCTTCTTGATTTTTTCAGTCTTAGACAGCCTTCCCGGAGGATTCTTTCAAGGTTGAAACCCGTTCGCCTGCTGGTAGAAATCTATGCATTTTAGAATAGGATCCTTCCCTCCAGATTACCATTCTCTCTAGAAAGGCTTTCCCCCCTTTTCAGATGAAGTTCTTTGATCTGACACTTAGGTACTTTTTTCGAGCTTTCCATCTAAGTAGTCCTTTTTCTTCCGCTAGTGAGCCTTGTATGATCTTCTGCCACCCGCCAATGACTTTTTTCCCCTTGAGAATTTTTCCACTCTAGAGCAGACTTCTTTTCTTGACGCCTTCGTGAAGCCTTTATCAAACTAACCTCTGTTGTCCCCGGCCCCCCCGAGTTCCTCCAAATTTCCTTCCTCCACAGATGTGCTCCTCTTTTTCGTCACCCCCCCAACAAATGGATCAAATAGTCTTTCCGCCTGGGTCGGGTAAATAGGAAAGTGGACGAGTAAGCCACCCGTATTAAGGAGTTCGCAAGGGGAATCTTTTTCTTAACCACCGGAATTCCTTTCCTCCTTTCGCCCTTTTCTAACGAAGAAATAGTTCCGGTGACACCATAAACTTCTTGCTCCCCCTTTCTACGGAGCCCTCGGCTTTGCAAAATCGGATTTTATAGTGAATAGTTGTCCTTCACCTCTTCCGCTTCTCTGGATTTCTTTTTTTTTCAAATTCCGCGGCAAAAGATTCCTCATTCATTCCCCTGCCGGTTTCTGAACCTTTCAGTGACCTTTCTCCTGTTATACTGCCCCCCCCTCGGCTCTTCATGATCCTCCTAGTCTTTTCTCTGGCTAGATAAAGTTTCGTGCCCTGTCAGATCCTAGATCCCTGCTACGCACGTCGTCTTTGGTCCCTTTTTCTTGCACTGCTTGGGCGCAGACCTTCCCTTCTGTGGGCTTATAAGGAGATTTGGCTGCGCGGAGAGTCCTTCCGGTGGTAGAGCCTATTTTCCGCAATCGCTATACCCCATGAGCCGTGATTTTCGGCCCCGAACTTCCGTGTGACAGCCTCTTTCGACGACTTTTTCGGGCAGTTTTTTCAAAAGAAATTTTTTACAAATCCCACTCTGTCTAAAACCAATAGCGTACCCGATAAACGACCCTGTGCGGGATACGCCTTCTTTTCTGCCTGACCTTTGCTTTTTCCAAAGAAGTTTCTTCTTCCTTTCCTTCTGAAAGATTCTTCCCCATGTGGTGCTTCCTCCTTTGGTGTCCCGGCGGAGAATATTTTTTCGCGCCCGGATTCTACCCTTATTCGTGCCCCCCTTCTAAAACTAACTTTGCTTTAATTGACTGGGGCTTGAAATGGAGCGAGTTCCCCCCTGCCTGGTGCCATTTTTGAATCGCCCCTTCCTTGTGATTTTTCCCAAGGTAGACCTTATCTCTCCGACGGGGTTACCTGGACATTGGCATGAGATAGCCTCTAGCTGTAGCCACTTTTTGTCCCACTTTGGACAAGTGTTCTGGATCCTTCCTTCTCGCCCAAGATGCTAAATGAGTCTAGGAGATGACCTTTCCGCGGCGCCCTTCGAGGCCTCCCCTCTGATTGGCTTTTTTTCCATCCGATCAAATTTCCTTTTTTTCCTTTTGCGGCGCAGAACTTTTTTTTTTTTCTCGCCCAAGACGGATTGGCGTCATACCCCGAGCTTATGGTCCTTCCCCCATCGTTGAAGAGCTCTCTTTTGGATAGACATTCTTCCCCCCTGAGACCGGAAGCATCCACTTCGGAGGATTATTTTCTCTTCTTCCAAGGAAGGTGGTTCCTCCCCTCCCTTTCCGTCTATACCTTCCAGTTGTGTTGTTTTTCTATGTTTTCTGGAAAAAACGTCTCCCGATCGACGCGAAGGTGGTTTGGCTGACTTCATGCGGTTCTTCCATAATGGCAGTGGTTCCTCCCCATGTTTTCCGTCCTTCCCCCCGAGGATAGAACCTCCATCATCTCTATCTCAAGTAGCCCCCTCCTTGCAGGTCTTTTCTTCGAAGAGCTCGCCGAAACTGGAGGAACAGGTAGCTTTTCGCCCGAAGCACTTCCCCTCCCCCGACTCCTCACCCCTTCAGGTCGGCCTTTTCGCCTATAACTTTTACCAGGCAAATAATTCTCCCATTCGCCTGAAAGCCCTCCCCCGCTGAGGACGATGCCGTTTGTCCAGCATCGATGGAACTGAGGTTCCGAAGTCCCCTCTTGTCCCAGCCCGGCCTTTAGATCTCTCCAAGGTAGCCCCCCCCGAATTTTTGAGAAACCTAACCATCGGCAAATGACACCCTTCGGAAAGCGTTTTCCCCGGAACCCTTCCTTTTAAATCCTACTCCCAATGTTTATGCCAGTGACAGCGCGCTGTTCTGAACATGCTGCAGCTTTTCCCCCCTCGTATTCGTCCTCTATCAAATACCCCCTCTCACCCAAGTAGGAGCTTTCTTTTAGAATTTCCACTTGTCCGGCATTCTTAACGTAACCGCTGAGGCCTACCCTCCGTTAGTTTGTAGTTTCCCCCATATATTGAGGCTCTCCTTTTCTCCGAAAGGGCCTCCTGAGTTTTTTTTTCCCCTTTGACAGCGACCCCGAGAGGTGTGGGAAGGTTTAGGTCGGCTGAATTAGATTCCCCTGCCGAGATTTCTTTTTGAAGAATACTCTGTCGTCATACAAACTTTTCCGACGCGAGCAAAAGCAGTTCAGATCCTCTATCGGACAGCAAGACTCCTCAAGGATTACCTTTTCTCTTATCCAGTGGAGTATCATTAAGCCGGTGATCGATTCTCTCCGCCCAAGAGGTGGGGGGGGGGGTAGGGCTTGTTTGGGGGGGTTTTCCCCCCAAAAAAAAACAACAACTCTGGCTCGGCGGGGTTTTGTGGGGGTGGGGGGGGTGGAGGGGCCTGGGTGGGTGGGTTGGGGTGCGGGGGTTTTGGGGCGGGTGGGGCGGGTTTTGGGGGGGGTGGTGGGGGGTGTGGGTGGGTGGGGCACCCAAAAAAACACCCCCAACCCACCCCACAACCCCCAACAAACCAAACCAAACCCCCACGAGGATGGCGAACCTGACTTCTTCCTTGATGGGAGGTAGGACAGCCCCCCTTGCCGGCTTAGAGTTGAGAGTTCTTGCCGATCGAATCCCAGGATTTTTCTCTAAGACTCCCCTAACGTTCCTGTTTCAGTCAACAAATGGCATGAGACTCATGGCGTATGGCGGTAGTTCTTCCCTCTAGTATTTTTGATTGAGGTTCCTTGAAGTTTCTGCAGCCGAAACATTTCCTATATGAAATAGCGCCCAGCCCCTGTCCGAGGATCCTCTCCCCTTTTCCCGGGAATCTCCAGTAGGGTCTTCTGATCATTGACATTTTCCACCGGCTCCGAGGCAAAAGTTAGCCATGGAGTTCCTGCCCGGATCTTCTAAGGACAACCCCCTCGATGAGGCCCGCCGACAGTCGATCTCTCGTTTCTTTGAGTAGGAGAACATCGATCCCCTTGTTTGACTCCCTACAGCAGCTTCTGCCCTGACTTGCGATTATAGCTTCTCAAGAGCGGCAGCGCAGCGCCAGGTACTCTCCCTTACAGCCATCTTCCGTCATACCCTTTTGCATCGGCGTCTCCTTCGAGGCTCCTCCTGTGAAGAGACGATAGGTTCGTCACCGTTAGAGGAACGAGCTCAGTGAGAGCCCCTTCAGCCTCCCCCCCCCCCACGTTGTTTTTTTTTTAGGACCCGTCGACCCCCCCCTGGCTCGACGGGCCCCCGATAACCCCCCCAGTTCCCCTGTTTTCGAAGCGTTTTGAAGAGCCCTCCGGCTGGCATTCTCCCGAGATTAAAAAGAGCATTAGGATGAGGCTTCCCCCCTTTCCGTTTTCACGTAAGGAATTTACTGAGAAGACTTGCATCCCCCTCTCTCAAGAGACCTTTAGGTAGCTGCCCCGCAGAGACGTTTTCCCTTCCTACCTAGTTGTGTGACTAGTCTCTCGAAATATATGACGGACGTCAATACGAACCTAGCTCTCCTTGACCCTTAGTGAGGATTCTTTCCCCCCGAAGATCCTTTTACTTCCTCCCCGCTTTACGACAATGGTAGAAAATCCCGTTCTCATTGTTGAGCACCACTTTCTCAAATTTGCAATGCGGGGCCCTTCGTTACATACACGGTACTCTCGAAAGGATTTCCATTTTCGGAAGGGTTCTCTTCCTCAGGAATGCCCCCCATTGCTCTCATTAAGGGCCCATACGCGGCGATGACCGCCATCAGTCTCCTCCCACACGTCATTCCTTTTTGCCGTTTTCCCCCCTCAAAACCCCCTTGAAGGCTCGCGTGTCCTGATGGACGTGCTCTGCGAGATGAGTCTGTCGCGTGGCCCCAGGCCTCTCCATAGTCCAAGAGGGCGAGAATTGCGACGAAGGCTTCTATGAGACGCTTTGCCTCCAGCCGGTTTTTTTAATAGAGCTCCTCCCTTTCTCCTTAATTGTCCCTCACGCACTGGCCTAAAAGAGCTCCCCCCTTCCCCCCTGTAAAAAGCCGGGCTGAATACCTCCCTCCTTGGTAGATTGAGTTCCCGGTTTTTTTTCTTAACCGTGTTAGATCTTCATTGCCCTCCATACGACGGTGACCCCGGTCGCAGACCCTGATTCCCCTTAGTCAGACTTTCCCCCTCGGGTTTCCTCTCGTCCCTACGTGGGCGGTTGAACATGCGAAATTTTCCAGAACCCCGACCATTCTTGTTTACGTGTCCAGGATGCCGGACCCCTCTTCTCGAGATCTCACCCCATGAAATTTTTTTCCCCAACCGTCTTGGTAGGGCTCGGCACTAGGTCGCCGCCCTTGATGCCAGTCTGCCCCAAAGTCGTCTTCACGATCCCACCCCTTTCCCTGCCAATTCTTTTCCCGCATGGTGATTCTTTGTGTTCGAGTTCTTTCCCTGTGCAGAATTTGGCCCGCAACTGATATCTTTTCTTATGTACTTTCCTATTTTGAGACCGCGTTTTCCCTTGATGAGCCGTCCCGCGACATAGTCGACGATCCTGTCTTATCGGCAGAAGAGATTTACCCAAGGGAGCTCTCATTCTCCTCTCCGGCACTCTCCCCTTTCGTTTTTCAAATCCGAGTTGAGTCCCGAGCGATGTATTGACCCCTCCTAACCATGAAGTGGACGCTTCTCTCCACCAATTTCCTCTGAGGCCGACGCCCCCCCTCTTTCGGTCCACAGACGGAACGCCTCAAACTTCTTCTATGTGACCTGGGAAATCGAAAAATCGTTTCTCATCCAAAATGTTCCTTTCCTGAAAATTTTCTGAAGGGATTCGCAAAAAAAACCCGTATCTGGTCCGTGGTTTACCACTACGCAAATGTCTTACTTAGGTTTTTTTTTTAGAGACTCCTTTTCAACCACATCTTCCCTATTGAACATCCCCCTCTCCTCTTTGGCGTGGATAGCTTCCCCATAATGGAATTTTTACCGTGTTTATCCCCCGGTGTAGGGCCCCATGAAAAATCAGCTAAATTACCCCCCCAACTATAAGCTATCCTCGAGAATTTTTTTGTCTTTTTTTATTTTTTTTTTAGTGTTTTTCTTTTTTTTTTTTTTTTCTTTTTTTTTTTTTTTTTTTTGGTGTTTTTTTTTTTGGGTTTTTTTTGTGGTTTTTTGTCCCCTGATTTCCCTTGCACATGGTTTTATGAATCCGACCCCCCCTAGGTAGGTCAGAGACCGGACAAACTCCTTATCTTACATCTCCCCCTTCCCGTTACTCTACCTTCCCCTGGTCCAATTGTTCCGATTTCTCCAGTCCTGATAGCGACCTCGAGCCCCTTCCCCTTTTCCTTTTACAGCCGTTCTTTCTTCCGATTCTATAGACCTTCTTTTTCTTAAAGAGACTGTATAGCCCCCAACGTGTTGACAGGTTTTAGTTCCCTTTTCTAGAATCCCCAATGGAAACTTCCCCCTCCCCTTGAGTTTTTATCCCTTTGTTGAATCCTCAGATCCTGGAGTTAGCGATGTCTCGTCTAAGTCCACGCCTCCCCCCTTTTAATACGTTTTCCCCATTCAGTTTTTTCTTTTGCTCGATCCTCCCGTTGACAGTAACCCATGTTCCTCCCGGTAAGTTTTTTTTTCTTTTTCCCCAATATTTTATGGTTCATCCCCTGGGTACTTGATTATCACGAGACTAAGAACATGAGTCCCCCTTTTTGAGTTTCCTTTACGGTTCCCCCCGTCCGGTCGAATACCGACGATCATGACCCGAGGAATAAACAATCCTCTAAGAGTCTATCTAGCCCCCTCGAGCCCTCCTTTATTAGGAGATCAGGTGATCACGTGATCTGCTCAGTGCCGTAGATGTTGCGACTCTCTCCTTCTCTTCGCTCTTTCTTTTCTCTCGCATGGATCCCCCCCAGAATTATAATTTCAGCGCTTCGGGTAGCGAACGGACCGACCATTATGCTTTCTCGTGAATTTTCATAGGTTTTCAGGCATCCCCCGGAGTTTCGACGAAGCAAGGTTTTCCCCTAGGGCCCCCCTTTAGGGCCCCTAACTGAACCCCCCAGGGCACCACTGGGCCCCCCCCCCACCCCCCGCCCGCCCCCCACCCCCCCCCCCCCCCCCCCAGACCGGAGCCTTTTTTAGATAGTAGACTTGGGACCCCAGCCTTCCTTCAGGCCTCATGCATTCCATGCAAATCGCCCTCTTTTCGAAGAATATCAGTGGGCAACTCCCCCAGAATTCTTTGGTTCCTGATGTGATTTTTTTCCGGATAGTTTTGATGTTTTTCATTTTTCGCCTCTCCTTACTAGGAGCGGCTTTTCCGCACCCCCTTGCGATAGGAATTAGGTTCCCCTTTTAATACCTCTTCCTCGACTTTTTTTTTTCAAGAAGCTTTTTTTCCGGCCTATGAGATTTTTGCTTTAATCTTCGATGCCGAGCTTCCGTAGCCTCCCCCCTCCTTCCCGCGAATATTTGCGAATCCGGTTACGCAGAATGCCCCCTCCGAAGGCCTTCCTCTTATTTCCGGACCATTTGTGTGGCTTTTTTGATCTAGACTGGAAAAGCTGAGCACGATAAATGTCTTCCAATAAGGGGGTTCTATCTCCTGATTCTTTCATTCCTGAATATTTGACTTTCCAGGTGTCCCCCCCTTTTCTGCCTATAAGATTTTCACTCCTTAGCTTCTTTTCTTGAGTTCTTTCCCAGATCCCCTTTCTTGACGAAAGTTCTTGCATCTCTTGATTACGTTGAAGGATCGGTTTTAAATCGGGAGGACTTTCAGCTCCCCTCGTGAACTTTTACCTTCCTCTAGACGCCCGGGAATTTTATCAGGACCCGACTAGAGTTCCTAACCCTAAAGGCCCTACGTGCATCCATTAACGTGATCAGTTTTCGTTTCATAGGATACAGGATTTCCCGCAAATTCTCAGAAGCAATCTCCCTTCAGAAAAAAACTCTTCTTACCCCCACAGTCTTTCTTCCCAAAGCTTTCCAGCGGCAATTTCCCATTCTAGCACCTTGCGATAGCGTTGCATACTTTTCAATGCATGCAAGGGTGTGAATTCCCAGGGACGAGCGAAGAGGATTGACCGATGGCCGAGTGCATCCAAATTTTTCTCCGTCACCCCCAGATTCCGGGTTCCCTAGAGTTGTACGCCTTTTTTGATTCCTTATGAACTCCTTTCTTCGTTAGGCCCGCCCCCCCTGACTTTTGCAACGAGATTAGTCCGTTTTTTTTTTTTTTTTTTTGCGGTGCTTCATTATCCTCCTCCCCCAATCTTCCTTTTTCTGTTTTTTTATGTTGTTTGAAAGGTTGTTTTTTTCCCCCCCCGTTCCCCACCCCCCGACACCTCGACTCAACCCGTCCGTCCTTTTCATTCAATACGGCTCCGCACCCTCTTTTCTCGTTCCCCCCTGAGGTGTGCTCCTTTCAATGTACTCTTTGTCAGCTCTTCCCTCAACTTCCTGATCGCAGGGACTTGGACCCTCCGTGGCCCCTCGCACTTCTCTTCGTCGCCTGCCTTCTGGCGGTCTTTTAGACCATCCTTTTCCACGACACCCCCTCAACGCAATTTCCTTTTTTTTTCCTTCAATGAGCCTTTTGAATCTGTAGCTCGTCCTGAATTTTTTTTTACCCTTCTTAAGGGTTTCCTTTTTCCTGAGTGACAGCGCAGACCAGAACTTTTTTTCTTCTTGAGTATTTTTTCCTCACTTCTGTATAGTCCAGTTTTTTGTTAAAATGACCTTCGAGTCTTTCCCTCTGGGCTAGATCTAATTTATGTGATTCCCCCCCTTAGATGCTTTTACTACGGTACATGGACCCACCGCCCCCTCCTCCCTTGATGTGTCTCTCCCAGCGGTCCTTTTTCCTGGCGCGCTTCTCAGTCATAGTCCCCCGTAAGGTCTTAGGAGTTGCGAATTTTCTTCTGCAGTTCCTTCCCCTTGGCGGGAGGAGGGCCCCTCATCCCCCTGGGGGACCCCCTCCAATGATCGTTTTTTTTTTTCCCCGCCGGCAGGGCCTGAGATTTCCCCCTCCCCTCGGTGAATTCTTCCGTAGGCTCGTCAACGGACCTTTTTCCTGCGAGAAACACTCTGATCGATCTTTCCAAGGACTGAAGAAATTCCCTTCTTAATCTCCCCTTTTTTTTTGAGAGTTTTCAAAAAGCCTGGATCTTCTCAAAGATAGGTGGCATCGCTCCTCCTAATGGAAGTTCCGTTTAAGGTTTTTCTAGGCTTCTCGACTCTTCCCTCCCTCAGAACGAGTCCTCCTAGAAAAGCCTTTTTCAGCCCAAGGTCCCTGAGCTCTTCGACGAAGAAACTTTATTTTTACCGTCTCTTCTACCCAGACTTTCTTTTTTTCCTATAGATTCCTCGGATCTCTCCTTCTATTTCTTGGGGCTTTCCTCGCCCCGATGACCCTCTCTTCCTTCTTCGCCAGACCTCAGTCGTCTTCTTCTTTCCTCACCCGGTGGTTTACCATGAACTGGTTTTTTCTTTCTCCCTGCAACTTTTCCGGCGAATATGGTTCCCCCTTCACTCCCTTCCTCTTAGGACTCTTAACCTCGTTGATGAAGTGCGAACTTCACTGCATGCTGCAGAGGATCTTCACCAATAGAGTCCGACCCCCGGGGCTCCCCCCAATTTTGTTTTCCTGTGTTTTCCGAAGACTTTTTTCAACCGCATACCGGTTCCCTTCTTCCCGATTTCTTTGGGGATCGTGTCTTGAATCGCGAGTCAAGCTCGACAGTTCCCGTCCTTGGTCCGTACTTCCTTGATTAAGTAGCGGTTCATTTTCAGGAGATTTTTTTTTCCCCAAAGGAGCCCCAACTCCTGCAACGACAACCCCGGATCCCTCCCACCAACCTAAAGTCCTCGAGAACAAGAGTCCCACACTTCTCCTCCTAAAATCCCGAGAGTCTGCCGGAGTCCCCCCTAGCGGCATTATTTCGTTTTCAGGGGTCTCAACCACCATTGGGCTCCACCCTGTTCGCTTGTTTCTCTTTTGGTTGGTAGTTCCAGTCCTCTCCCACTTTTGTTGGTTTTCTGGAAGGTGTTTAACTCAACAACCCTTTGCGTCTACCACTCAAAACCAAAAAAAGCAGATCCATGATTCCCCTGATTTTGTTCTCTATCCCCCTTTCGTACTCCTTAGGGCGATTTTCCCATATCTGATCCTTCAGATCTTTCCGATTTTCTCATCGAGAACTTTGGGCTCCCGACCTTTTTATGAACCTTCTTCGCCACGGCCTTGAGAGTCCTTTTCTGCTCGAAGACCTTCCCTCGAACTAATTTTTGAGTCCCAATGACTTTGCATTGCATTGAACGGAGCAGGTTCGAGTTGAGCTCTCTTCAAGGCCTCGAAGGTTAGACTTTCGAGCTAACTTTAGGCTCCTGATTTTTTGGACATCTGCCCTGACGTTTTCCTGTTCCCTGAGATTCTTTCTTTTGACTAAAACCCAGGCTTTTTTTCTAGGCTTTTTTACTTTTCGATATGACAGTACAACTCTTCACTTCCAACACACCGAATTTTTTCCTTCACGCGCATTTTTTCTGATTTCGACAGTGTCCCCCTCCAGAGACTTCCCCCTCGGCATTCTACCATGAGGTCTAGTTCTCTCCTTCCCCGGGACGAGCTTTTAGTCATGTAATCCCCCCTAATTCTTTCGAGCGCGTCAAAATTCTTTTCTTCTCAGGATTCTATTACCGGGCCGGGAACACTACTCTTGAAGTTCAGTGATTTCTCCACCCTTAATTCGCACCCCCTTTCGATCTCGTGGTAACTGAGCATTCTCCCCGCCTAGTCGTCCCTTCCGCGAGAAGGTTACCACGGACTCTTGCTTTTTTTTTTCTCAACTTCCCCCAGGCTCCCCCCTCGAGGTACTTCTTAAAACGAATCTCCTTTCCCAGACTTTTTTGATCTGATTTTTTTGAGATTCTTCTTCACATTTATTTCTCTAAGTTACATCGTTGAACCCCCCTTTTCTCCTCCTTATACTCCATTAGAGTTCGGCTGGGCTATCCTGTCCTTACAGCCGAAGAGGTCTTCAGTTTAGCCTTACCCATGCTCTTTTCGACATTCCGAGTCGCTTATAGCCTTCCCCCTTTTCGCAGCGTGGGGATTATTCTCCTGGTTTGTAAAGGCCCGCGCCATCAAGACCAGTTCTCCAGTGAATCCCCTCCTCCCATCCAGCATGCTCCTTGACCGACTTTCCCTGCCTCAGGCTTGATCAACAAAAAGACCCTCCTTTTTCCTCATCCTTTCGCCCTGTGATGTACTCCCCCCCGGCATCTAAATTATTGTGGCCCAGGGGTCCATTCCCTCATGTACGTCTTCCCCCTCTGTCGGCTTTCCAGAGTCCCCCGCTTCCCAGTGCGCCTTCTATCTAGCATTTGGCCCCCTATTTTTCCCTACGGCCTTCTCACTGGACCCCTTGACCCTCCTCGTTCTTGAAAGCCCATCTCCCTTTAGGACCCCCAGATCCGAATTCCCATTTTTTCAGTGGACGCAACCTCTGACTTCTTCTTCGCAGCTTTTTTGGAGCCCCCCCCTGAAATCCTCGGCGAGCCCCGGCCCCTCTTTACTTCGATCAGCTCATTCCAAGCTTCCCCCCAGTCCTTCTTCCCTGCTTTAGCTCAAGCCATCCCCCCCCTACTTCTTTTTCCATTTATCCCTAGGAGCATCCCCAGTAATAGTCTCATCCCCTCTCCCTTTTCCCGCCTGACTCCCTACCTCTGAATCCTCCATAAAGCTCTTCTTTTTCAATCATCCCCCTCAATCGAATTTTTTCCCCGCAATCTCTCCTCTCCGGTGTAGTCTCTCCGGTTCGTTTTCTCTGCTTTACCCTTTGGTTATTGACATCTTAAAGAAATCGCGGACACCATGAGCCTTTTTTAGATAGCAGATCCCTCCGTCCCAGGTACCCCAGTCTTTTCTGATAGTCTGCCAGGTTGTCTCCCCATTGACGGTTAGATTAGCCCCCTCTGGAAGACCTTTTCTCCGATCCTTGGCCCAAAAATCCCCGACAACGGACCTGTCTTTCCACGGTTTTTTCTTCCTGATCCTTTCACCCATGGTCCTTTTTTCACAGCTTTTTCCCCATATAGCGACGTTAGGCTCCCCCTCTTCGGAAGGGTTTTTCCTTTTTAAGGATCTACGGCCATCTCTCCTAACGCTGATGAACTTTGCAGACCTCATTTCCATCCCCCGATTCTCGTCTTTCCCCCTAATTGCAGATTTCTTTTCCTTTTGCTGTGCTAAGTCTTAGAGTTCAACCCGTTGTTGCTCCTGCTCCCCCCGAGCCTTAGATTTTGTATTCTTCTCGTCCAGATGATCCTCCTAGACGAAGAGGGTGGGGCCTTTTTTCCATGGCATTGACTGATCCCCCATTCGGATCAACTGATTTTTCTTTCGTCCCCTGTGTCACCCCCCCCGGGAGAAGATTAAGGTCTAGCGTTCCCTTCTGGAAACGGCGCCCCTTAGAGGAGCTGCTCTCCTACGGCGACCTTGATTGATTATTCAATATGACGTGTCTTTTTGGCTGACTCAATTATAAATGTGTTGGCCGCCATGTTTCCCCATGAAGGGATCGGGATCGCTCTCCAACGGCAGGGCGCGTGCCTTAAAAGGAGAAGGCGAGACCCCTGACACCCGGTTTTGTCCGTTTTTTCCAACCTTTCTTTTTTGCCGACAAACGGCCATATTTGTGAGGACCGGCAATGATCTCCACGGCGGCGTCTCTTGTCGCCAAGATGTGTTCCCTTCTCCAATATCTCCGTTTTGTTGAGAGCGCGTCTCCTTTTCCCCTATGGAAACAATGTTTTTCCGCGACAAAAGATTCTACGCCTTTTTTTTTTGCTCGCCTTCATGTCCTTTTCTCAAGGCCGTTGTCAGATCACTTTCCAGGGTTTTCCGGGCCACCTCTCGAGGCTGCACATTCCACGATGATTCCCACTGTTATCTTCCCGTTCTTTTCTCGATGAGGGACTGCTCCCGATCATGTCTTCTCAGCCCTCCCCCCAAAAGGTAGAAACATTTTGGGATACGGCCGACAGAAAAGTCATATTTTGCTACCGAGAACGCATCCCCTCCCGGCCTGCTGGAGCCAGCCCTCCCTCACGTTCCAGCATTCTCCCGTTAGAATGAGCCGTCCCCGTACCACATTGATGTCTAAGAAGTTGAGCCATTCCATCGGCGACGCTCTTTTCGACGCCTGGAGCGACGGCCCCCCCCCCCGTCGTCCCTCTCCTTTCCGGGTCCCCTGGGAGGGAGAAATCCAGAAATCTTTCTCGGTGATCGATCCCATCGTCAACTGCACGGGTTGAATCTCGCAGAGATCCAGCACCCTGCACGTATCTCCCTCTCCCTTTTGTGCCGACCCGCTGCCTTTCCTAAGAAGGGAGGCGGTGCCGAGATGCTCCTCCAAGAGAACGCCCCTTCCTCGGTGGTGAGCACCCCCCCCTCGATGTCCGGGTCTTTGCATCCGTCTCTCATCCCGTCATGGTCCCGCCCCCTCCATTTCGTCTTCCTTACCCGCACGGAAGTGGTCTTGCTCTTTCAATCGGGATATGGTTTATCATGTGGCTCCGCCCGGGCCCCGGCAATGCGTTGTGTCCTCGAAGCAGACCCTCACGGCGGCTCTCTTTACAGGTATTCAGGTTTAATATAGGCGATCATTTCTAAAGGCTCCTTGCCGACGATGGTAGGTTTTAATGATCAGCTGCATCGAACCCCCCTGTTTAGGACGCGCACCCGCGCTTTATCGGAAACACCTCTGCCTCCTGGAGGAGGAGCCCAAGGAAGGTGCAGACCGGGATGATGGACCTTGAAGCTAGTTAGGATCATGTAGATGTCCTTTTATTCGAGAGCGCGAGCTCGCGATGAAGGGACGGAAGGATGCGCACGCTGGAGCGGATAATTTTCCAAGAATCT